>Ga0070683_100001545_pt1 | contig 17807 bp, 20 predicted proteins | sample KBSC713LmetaG_FD_64662 | JGI IMG/M metagenome (GOLD analysis project Ga0070683, IMG submission 64662) | Corn rhizosphere microbial communities from Kellogg Biological Station, Michigan, USA - KBS C7.1-3L metaG | ecosystem: Host-associated > Plants > Roots > Rhizosphere ... | reverse complement strand
CACGCGGACCGCGTTGTCGATCAGGTCGACCACGTAGAGGTCGCGGCCCACCGCAGCCAGGTGGCCGGGAACGCCGATCCAGGCGGCGCGGGCCCCGACCTGGCCGCCCAGATGGAGGCCGCGGGCCACGTTGCCGGGGGCGGGCGGGGGTGCGTGGAACGCGGCCGCGGCGCCAAGGCAGTAGCCGGGATCGCCCGACCCCGCGATGGTCGTCATGCGCCCCGCCGCGTCGACGAAGCGGATGCGGCAGTTCGACCCGTCGGCGATCGCGACGCCGCCGCGGTAGGCGACCGCGTCGGCGGGGGCGGACAGCTCGGCCTCGGTGGCCCGGCCGCCATCGCCGGTGTAGCCCTTGGTGCCGTTGCCGGCCACCAGGCTCAGCCGGCCGTGGCGGTAGCGCAGGACCTTGTTGGTGCCGGCGTCGGTGACCAGGAGGCCGCCGCCGCTCGCGGGCTGGACCGACGCCGGCTGCTCGAGGCCGTCGGCGGGCCCGGCCGCAGTGCGTATGCGGCCGTGACCGTCGACGATGCGGAGCTTGTGGTTGAAGGTGTCCGCGATCGCGAGGCCGCCCCCGGGCAATGCCGCGACGCCGTGGGGCAGGTTGAGGCACAGGTCCCAGGCCATGCCATTGTCGCCGCAGTCGCCCTGCCGCCCGCTGCCGGCGATGGTCTGGATCCGTCCGGTCCGGCTGACGTAGCGGATCCGTTGGTTGGACGAATCGGCGATGTAGAAGCCACCCCGCCGGTCGGCGGACACCTGCGCCGGCCGGGCCAGGCGGGCCTGGGTGGCCGGACCGCCGTCGCCCGCGAAGCCTGGGTCGCCGGGGAAGCCACGGCCGCTCCCTGCCACCGTCTGCAGGCTGCCGGCGGGCAGCAGCCCGGAGGCGGCGGCGAGGAGCAGCGTCACGACGAGGGCCATGCCCTGGTTGATACCCGGCCGTCACGCGGGGCGGGCTCGCCCTATGACCCGGGCTGCCTTGGGACGCGCATCACGGCCGGCCCCACCTAGTTCGCGATCTGCTTGCCGGACGCCGACAGCGCAAGCCAGGGCGCGCCGAAGGCCGTCGAGCCCTGGCCGTTGACCTGGCCGGGCTGCTGGTCGCCCGCGAACAGGTAGAGCGGGTGGCCGTGGTAGGTCACCTGCATGGTCCCGTCGTCGCGCCTGACGGTTCCGAGCATCGACGGCTGGGCGCCGCCACCTGCGGTCGGCTTGCCTTTGGCGATCAACGGCGGCCAGCTGGCGGCGCAGGCCCCGCTGCACGTGCTCTTGGTCCCGGCGTCCTTCTTGAACAGGTAGAGGCTTCGGCCCTGCGCGTCGACGAGGATCTTGCCCAGGCTGGTCGACGCGATGGTCACGGTCGCCCGCGCATTCGCGGCGGTGGGCGGCGGTGACGGCGCGGGGACGCTCGTGCCCTTCTGGTCGTTGCTTCCCCCGCCGCAGCCGGCGATGACCAGCGCGGCCAGTGGCACGATGGCTGCGCCGGCGACGATGGTCTTGGGTTTGAAGTGGCTCACGCCTGCTCCTTTTGTTGCGTGTGTTTGCAACCGGAAGCTGGGGCGCCATTGCCCCGAACGTCTAGACGTGCGGGTTATGGGAGGGACATCCATAACCGCCCGACATGGCCTCGAACGCGCCCGTTATTGGCGTCCCGGTGATCGCGGCTCCAGGGATCTCGGACCCCGAAATCCTCTGAAAGGAGCGATATGTCAATCATCAACGCCAGCACCGAGGACGCGGTGCGAGAGGTGCTGAGCCTGGATCAGCGCATCCCGGACCCCGACCAGGTCGCGGTCTCGGCGGAAGCGGGCATCGTGACCCTTCGCGGCACCGTGGGCAGCTTCGGCCAGCGCCGCGCTGCCGTCCATGACGCCGCGAATGTCGTGGGCGTCGACGACGTCAACGACGAGCTCAAGGTTCGCCTGCTCGACGAATCCCGCCGCGAGGATGCCGACATCCGCGGCATGGCACTGCAGATCCTGATGTGGGACGCGGACGTGCCTGCCGAGTTGATCGACGTGAAGGTCGATGAGGGCTGGGTCACGCTGACCGGAGACGTCAGCTACCAGTTCGAGAGCGACGCCGCGTTCGAAGACGTGGCCGACATGCTCGGCGTGGTCGGCGTCACCAACAGCATCCGGGTGACGACGCCCTGAGCGATCGGGCTGGCGGTGGGCGCCTGCGCCCGCCGCCAACCCCCAACCGTCTGCCGTGCTCGGCGCGGTGGCCGTGATCGTCTCCGGGGCAGGGGTTTGCGTCTAGGATCGCCCTGCCCATGGCTGGCTTCGACGCTGCTCGGGCGGGCTGATGCTGCGCGGTCGGCGAGACGAATGCGCGGTGCTTGACCGGCTGCTCGACCACGGGCGGGCGGGGTCGAGCGGGGTGCTGGTGGTGCGGGGTGAGGCAGGCATCGGGAAGACGGCGCTGCTCGACTACGCGGTCGAGGCGGGGTCGGATTTGCGGGTGCTACGTGCGGCGGGGGTGGAGTCGGAGGTGGAGCTCGCGTTCGCGGCGCTGCATCAGTTGTGCGCCCCGACGCTCGACCTGCTCGAACGGCTTCCGGGTCCGCAGCGCGAGGCGCTCGAGACCACGTTCGGACTCGGTGCCGGCGCGGTTCCGGACCGGTTCCTCGTCGGCCTGGCGGTGTTGAGCCTGCTCTCCGAGGCTGCGGAGGAGCGGCCGCTGCTCTGCGTGGTCGACGACTCGCAGTGGTTGGACCGCGCCTCGGCGCACGCAGTGTTGTTCGTGGCGCGCCGGCTGCTGGCGGAGTCGGTGGTGATGGTGTTCGCCGCGCGCGAGCGGAGCGATCAATACGCAGGCCTGCCGGAGCTGGTGGTCGAGGCTCTTGGGGATGCCGACGCCCGGGCGCTTTTGGCGTCGGTGATTCCGGGGCGCCTGGACGAGCGAGTCGCCGACCAGCTCGTGGCCGAAACGCGAGGTAACCCGTTGGCGTTGCTGGAGCTGCCGCGCGGCCTTTCGCCGTCACAGATGGCGGGCGGGTTCGGGTTGCCGGGGGCGCTGTCGCTTCAAGGCCGGATCGAGGAGAGCTTCCTGAAGCGGCTCGCGGCGCTGCCGGAGGACACCCAGCGCTTCGTCCTGTTGGCCGCGGCCGAGCCGGTGGGCGATCCGGATTTGTTGTCGCGCGCGGCCCTCCGGCTCGGGATCGCCGGCCCGGGGCTCGAGCCAGCGGAGTCGGCCGCCCTGGTGGAGGTCGGGGCCCGGGTGCGCTTTCGTCATCCGCTCGTGCGTTCGGCGGTCTACCGGGCCGCGTCGCCAGAGGAGCGCCGGCAGGTGCACCGGGCCTTGGCCGAAGCGACCGACGCGCAGGTCGAGCCCGACCGGCGCGCCTGGCATCTGGCCGAGGCTGCGGCCGGCCCCGACGAGGACGTCGCGGTCGAGCTCGAGCGGGCGGCCGGTCGCGCTCAGGCGCGGGGTGGTCTCGCCGCCGCCGCTGCGTTTCTCGAGCGTGCAGCCGCGCTCACACCCGAACCCTCGCCGAGAGCCCAGCGTGCCTTGGCAGCGGCGCAGACCAAGTACGAGGCGGGCGCGCTCGACGACGCTCTTGCTCTGGTGGCCACCGCCGAAGCCGGCGCCGTCGACGACCTCCGGCGCGCCCGGGTCCACTTGCTGCGGGCGGAGATCGCGTTCGCCTCCAGCCGCGGAAGTGACGCGCCCCCGCTCCTGCTGCGGGCCGCCCGCGAGCTCGAGGCCGAGGACCCCGACCAGGCGCGCGCGACCTACCTGGAGGCCTTCTCCGCGGCGATGTTCGCCGGCCGCCTGACTCGCGGCGGCCGGGAGGTGGAGGTGAGCGAGGCCGTGCTCGGCGGCCCCCCGCCGCCGCAACCCCCGCGTCCGCCCGATCTTCTCCTCCAGGGGTTGGCGGTCCGGTTCACCGAGGGGTATGCGGCGGGCGCACCGATCCTGAAGGAGGCGCTCCGCGCTTTCGGGCAGGAGACCGTCCTGCCGCCTGAGGAGGCGCGGTGGCTCTGGTTTGGTAGCTGGGTCGCACTGGTGCTCTATGACGACGCGGCGTGGACGGCGCTGTCGACGCGGCAACTCGACCTCGTCCGAGCGACGGGGGCGCTGACCGCGCTGCCGTTTGTCCTCACCAATCGCAGCAGCGTGTACGCCTTCTACGGCGAGCTGGATGCTGCCGCGTCGCTCGAGGAGGAGCTGCGAGCGGCCACCGAAGCGACCGGGATCGCCCCTGTCCCCTATGGGGCGCTGACGATCGCTGCTCTGCGCGGTCGCGAGGCTGACCTTTCCACGTTGACCCGAACGTCGGTCCGGGACGCTGAGGCACGTGGAGAGGGGCTTGCGCTCACGGTTACCGAGTTCCTCAGCGGAGTTCTCTACAACGGGCTGGGTCGCTATGACGCGGCCTTGGCCGCGGTCCGCCCAGCCGCGCGCCTCTACGAGGAGGGCCCGGGGATGTGGGCGCTGGCCGAGCTGATCGAGCCGGCCGTCCGGGCCGGGCAGCCGCAGCTTGCGGGCCACGCGCTCGAGCGGCTCGTCGAGACGACGCGCGCCAGCGGCACCGACTGGGCGCTCGGCGAAGAGGCCCGCTGTCGCGCGCTGCTCAGCGATGGCGATGCCGCCGAGAACCTCTATCGCGAGGCGATCGACCGGCTCGGGCGCACGCGCATCCGCGTGCAGCTCGCCCGCGCCCACCTCCTCTACGGCGAGTGGCTGCGGCGTGAGCGCCGTCGCCTCGACGCCCGCGAGCAGCTCCGCACGGCGCTCGAGCTGTTCACGAGCATGGGCACCGAAGCGTTCGCCGGCCGCGCCGAGCGCGAGCTGTTGGCGACCGGCGAGCGCGTCCGCAAGCGCAGCGTCGAGACCCGGGACGAGCTCACCGCCCAGGAGCTGCAGGTCGCGCGGCTCGCGCGCAACGGTCTCTCCAACGCCGAGATCGGCGAGCGGCTGTTCATCAGCCAGAACACGGTCGCCCACCACCTCCGCAAGGTGTTCTCCAAGCTGGACATCAGCTCGCGCAACCAGCTCGGCCAGGCGCTGGCCGACACAACCGACGTCGCGCCAATCGCGTAGCGCTACGCGGCGTGCACGCGCGCCGGCTCGAGCTCGCGCAGCCGGCGCAGCGCCTCATGCTCGAGTTGGCGGCTGCGCTCGTTTCCGATCCCCAGCGCCGCCGCGATCTGCCCGTGCGTCTGCGCTTCGCCAGCGACGAGGCCGTACCGCCGGACCAGGACCTCGCGGTGGCGGCGGGGGAGGACCCTGAGCAGCGACCACACCCGCCGGCGTGTCTCACGCTCGTCAAGACGACGCCACGGGTCGGCCGGGTCGGGGTCGGCGACCAGTTCGACGAGCGGCGTCCCGTCCGCGCCGACCGGCTCGTCCAGCGACGCCGCGACGTGCGCCGCGTCGCGCAGTGAGCGGACACGCCCGGCGCCGAGGCCCGTGCGCTCGGCGATCGCCTCCGGGGCGGTGTCTCGGAGCTCGCGCTCGGCGCGCTTCACCGCCGCGAGGCCACGCTGGGCCTTTTCGGGGATGCGGATGGCGGGCGCCTGCCGAACGGCGTCGATCAGCGCACCGCGGATCCACCAGCCGGCGTAGGTCGAGAACTTGACCCCGCGTGAAGGGTCGAATCGCTCCACCGCCTGCATGAGGCCCAGGATTCCCTCCTGGACGAGGTCGTCGTAGGGCACCCCGCGCCCGCGGTACGGCTGGGCGGCGGTGTGGACCAGGCCGAGGTTGGACTCGATCATCGCCTCCTTGGTCATGGCGTTCACGCGGCTGCGGCGAGCGCCATGGATCCGAGCTCACGGGCTGCTGCCGCCTCGTGATCGAGTGCGGCCGTGTAGGCGGCGAAGGCGCCGGGGCGGTCCGCCCGGCTGGCGGCGCGGTAGTCGGCCCAGCGTGCCTGGACCAGCGCCTCGGCGGTGCGCCACGCCTCCAGCGGGTCGACGTCGGGCTCGTACCAGAGTGTGGGGAGAGTGGTTCGGAACACAGCAGCGACGGTACGTCCGAACCGGCTCCTTCGCATCGCCGTCATTGACAGTCTGCTGGTAGTCGGCACTGCCATCGGCCGCACGCAAAACCTTTACACGCCGGAATCCTGGCCGTATAGGGTCGGCGCTTCACCGCTTGTGGAGGAGCACGTGCCGGTCGCCGTTTCTCTCTGCCAACTCGTACTCGCAGCCGTCTTCGTCGTCGCCGGCGCAGCCAAGCTGGTCGACCGCGACGAGACGCGGCGCGCCGTGGCCGGCTTCGGCGCGCCGGCGCCATTGCAGGCGCCGCTGGCCGTCGCCCTTCCGCTGGTCGAGTTGGCCATCGCCGGTGCCCTGTTCATCCCCGTGCTGGCCCGCTGGGCGGCGCTGGCTGCGCTCGTCCTGCTCCTCGTCTTCTGCGCCATGATCGTGCGGGCGCTCGCCCGCGGGTCGGCGCCGGACTGCAACTGCTTCGGTGGGCTCACGCAGACCGAGGTCGGGCGCGGGACGCTCGTCCGCAACCTCGTGCTCGGCGCGCTGGCCGCCTTCGCCGCGTTCGGCACCGACGAGCCCACGGGCGCGTTGGGCTGGATCGGCCACGTGGCCGCGCGCGACCGCGTGGCCGCGATCGTGATCGGCGTGCTCGTCGCGGCGCTGCTCGGGCTGGCCTGGTTCTGCTGGGCGGTCTTGCGGCAGAACGGACGTCTGCTGCTGCAGCTCGACGCCCAGGCCAGCGACGCGGCGCCGCTCGACCTCCTGCCACTCGCCGCCGGCGAACCGGCGCCGGACTTCGCCGCCGCGACCCTCGACGGGGACGCCGTCTCGCTGTCGTCGCTGCTTGCCCCGTCGCTCCCGGTGGCCCTGGTGTTCGCCGACGGCCACTGCGGCGCCTGCGAGCAGGTGCTGGCCGAGGCAGCGAAAGCCGACGGCGAGCGCGCCACCGTCGCGGTGGTGATGCGCGGCGACGGCGCGGCGGCGCGCGAGAAGGCCAGCGCCTGGGGCCTTCCGCTGGTCATCGGCGACCCCGACGACGCGGTGTTCGGGGCGTTCCGCGTGCGCGGCGCGCCGGGAACGCTTCTGCTCGACCCCGAGGGACGGGTGGCCAAGCCGGTGCAGATGGGCGCGAACCCGGCCCGCGACGCGCTGGCCTCCGCCGCCGGGGCCGCGCCGGTCGTGACCGTCATGGTGGGTGCCGCATGAGCGCCGCCACCGACCAGCTCAAGCGCATCTACCCGGCCCTGCAGCAGTCGATCGACCAGGGCGCGTCCGGGTTCGCCGACGCGTGCAGCGCGAACTCCCAGGCCGAGCAGTCCGGCGCGCCGGGCGGTGCGGTGGCGTCGCCCGCCATGGCCACTGCGGTGGCGACCTGGCAGGGCAATGTCAACATGGCGCTCGACCGCGTCAACGCAACCTCGGCGAAGGCCCGCGGGCGGGCGTTGGCGCTGCAGACGTGGCAGGCACTGGCGACCGCGCTGACCCAGCTCTCGCAGGGCATGAGCATGGCCGACGCGGCCGCCGGCACGTCGCTGATCGAGCAGGGGCAGGCGAATCTTGCGAACTACCAGCAGCTGGCCGCCCAGTTGGCGCGGGTGATGCGATGAGCGCCACCGAGCCACGCTGGCTGGACCGCCTGGCCCGCCGGGCCGCGCGCCGCAAGGACGAGCGTGGGTACGCGCCGATCCGCGTTGTCGACGGCGGGGTGTCGCGCCGCACCGTCGTGCGGGCCACCGGCGCCGCGGTTGCCCTGGGCGGGGTGGCGCGCCTCCTGGTCCGGCCGCCCGCCGCGCGTGCCGACGCCTTCGGCAGCTTCCAGGAGTGCGTCGACTACAACTACAAGCTGAACGACTACATCTACGACCAGTGCGCCAAGGGACCCCTGGCGGCCATCAAGGCCGCCGACGCCGCCATCGCCAAGGCGCAGGCCGCGGAGAGGAGGGCCAAGACGAAGGGCCAGAAGGCCCGTCAGCATGCGGTCCTCGTGCAGAACCAGGTCGCGCGAATCAAGGCCGTCGACGCGCTCATGGATTGCGGCTTCCAGTATGCGCACGACCGCAGCAAGTCGTTCGCCGATTGCCACGTCGACCACCCGGCCGGCAGCAGCGGTAGCAGCGGCGGGGGCGGGGCCGGCGGCGCCAGCGGCAGCAGTGGCTGCGGGCCGGGGACGCATCCCTGCACGAAGGTCCAGGACGTCACCACGTGCTGCTACGGCACTGATACGTGCTGCGGGTGCGGGGGCGGCCTCTGCTGCATCTACCCCGACTGTCGCTGCTGCCCCTGAGCTCCCCCGGTCAAGGGTTGGCACGCATCAGGGCGAACTGGGTCTCGCCGCCGTTGGCGGTGTAGCCGGCGGCCACGATCCTGCCCTGTGCGTCCAGCGCGACGTCCTGGCCGAACTCCCCCCTGCCGTGGAAGTCGGCGGTGAGGGTGCCGTCGCCGTCGAAGCTCGGGGAGCGCTCAAACGAAAATCACCATCATCGGTGGCGGCCTCGGCGGCCGATTCCTGCCCGGCCGCTACAAGGCCGATGCGAGCAGCTCGACCACCGGCTTGGGCTGCCAGTGCTCGTCCCACAGGCCCCCGAACCCGCCGGGCGGGGAGACCTTGCGGTACGGCGGCGAGTCGACCGCGACGAACCACACGAACGGCACGTCGGTGGCCAACAGCGTCTCGTAGAACCGCTTCTCGTTCGCGGGCGTGGCGCCAGGGGCAAGCTCGGGGGGAATCGCGCCGCTCGGGAAGGACGTCTCCTGTACGACCACGAGCCGGTCGTCGGCGATGCCCGGGGTCGCGGCGACGCAGTGGTAGGCCTCGGCGACCCAGTTGGCCGCGGTCAGTGGGTCGTTGCGCAGGACCACCCACCACGGGTGCACGTTCAGGAAGGAGAAGTCGCCGACCTCGGTCGCCAGGTCCGGGTAGAGCTCCCAGTCCGGAGGCTGGAACCCCGTCGTGACGGGGCGGCCCCAGCGCGAGCGCGCCGCGTCGACCTCACGGACGAGCCGGTCGTGGTCCGCGATCCCCTTCTGGATGATCTCGTTGCCGACGCACACGGCGTCCACCGCATCGATCACCGTGTCCAGGTTGGCCTTCTCGGTGGCCAGGAGCTCGTCGTCCTGCCACCAGATCTTCGCCACCACGTGGTCGAAGCCGACCTGCTTGGCGATCTCCGGGGCCCGCTCGAGGCCGAAGGCCACCGCGTTGGTCACCAGCCCCCGGAAGCCCGCGGCGTGCAGGCGCCCGAGCTCCTCCGTGAGCTGCGCCTCGGTGGCGGGGTGCTGTCCGCCGACGAAGTCGAACGGCGGCCCCGGGTTGTAGTTGACCCAGCTCCTCGTCGTCCGTAACGAGTCGAGCACATCCATAGACGCGGCATCGTAGGGTTGCCACCCGGTGTCGAACAAGGCCATCGCGCAGACCCTCGTCTCCGCCATCGATCAGGGCGACGAAGCCGCTGTGCGGAGCGTCGTCGGCGACGACCTCGTCTCGCATGGCGCGCTGGGCGACGTGCACGGGCCGGACGGGTTCGTCGGAATCATGCTGCGGAACGTGCGTGGCGGGTTCCCGGACGCGCGCGTCGAGCTCGTCGCGGCGATCGAGGAAGGCGACCTGGTCTCGTTCCGGCTCGACGGCTCGGGAACCCACCTCGGGCCGTTCCTCGGCGTCGCGCCGACGGGCAAGACCATCCGCATCCGCGGCATCCACCACGTGCGCGTGCGCGCCGGCCGCATCGTCGAGCACTGGCAGGGGCCCGACATCCTCGCCATGCTCGTCGACATGGGGCTGTTCCCGCCGACGTCGGCGTAGCCCCGTCAGCGCGCCCCGAGGTGCTCGGCGAAGCGCTGCAGGCCACCCTGCCAGCCGCCGGGCGAGCCGACCGCGCCGCGCATGTTCTGCCAGCCCTCGCCGTGGCGGTCGAGGTGCCGGTGCTCGAGCTCGACCCGCGTGCGCTCGGGCCCCTCGGCGACGAACCGCACCTCGACCTCGCTCGTCCGGGCCAGGTCGGTCTCGAGCTTCCACTCCGTCGTGATGTCCCAGCTGATCACCACGCGCCCGGGGGGCTCGAAGGCCAGCACGCGCGCCCACTGGCACTCGCTGCCGTCGACGCCGACGTCGTAGATGCGACCGCCCGCGCGGAGCTCGAAGACCATCTCGGCCAGCTCGCCCTCGAGGATGTGATGGTCGGGCGGCCACCAGCCGCCCATGTCCTGGGTGAACACGTCGAACGCCAGCTGCTGGGGCGCGTCGACGACGATCGACGTCCGCACTGCGGTGTCCGCGATCTGCGTGGTCACTGCTTCTCCTTTGCTTTCTGCTCGACCGCGCCCTTGAACGCGGGGAGAGCCTGGTTCCAGAAGCGGTCGAGGTAGGCCCGGAGCGCGCCCAGGCCGTCCGGGTTGAGCTGGTAGATGCGCCGGTTGCCCTCGGGACGGTCTGTGACCAGGTCCGCCTCCTTGAGCACCTTGAGGTGCTGGGAGACGGCGGGCCGGCTGACCGGCAGCCCGGCCGCGAGCGCGCCGACCGACGAGGGGCCCTCGGCGAGCTGCTCGAAGATCGAGCGCCGCGTCGGGTCGCCCAGGGCGGCCAGGCCATCGAGTTGGTAAGCGGTCACTAACGGTAAGTGTACGCTTACGCTCGCGAGGCTGTCAACTGGAAGGCGCGCCCCGCCGCAGATGCAGCAGCGGGAACGGCCGGCCGCCGTCGTCGAGCGGCGAGCGCCCGACGACCGTGAACCCCAGCGCCGCGTAGAACCCGACCGCGTCGGGGTTCTGCTCGTTGACGTCCACGGTCAGGGCGCCGCCGCGCAGGGCCTGCGCATGCCCCACGAGCCGGCGCCCGCCGCCGCGCCCACGCCACGCCGGCTCGAGGAACAGCGCCGATATGTCGTCGCCGTCCAGCCCGATGAAGCCGAGGGGCACGTCGTCGTCCCCGACCAGCACCCACAGCTCGAGCGCGCCGCCACCCAGGGCCTCGGCCACGAGCGGCCGCAGCGCGACGATGTCGTCCTCGCCGAGGAAGTGGTGCGTCGCGCGCACCGACCGCTCCCACAGCGCGATCAGCACGTCGACGTCCGCGGGGCGGGCGCGGCGGAGGCGCCAAACGTCGCTGCTCAGGCCGTCAGCGCGTCGGCGTGCGCGGTCTCGGTCTTGCGCCGGAAGAACGCTCTGTGTCCGGTCAGGTACCAGATGACCATCAGGATCGCCCCGAAGATCAGGAAGCCGATCCCGATGATCAGCGGCGGCCCGATGCCGAACCACGAGTCGCCCGAGGCCGAGTTCGCGGGGTCGGACAGATCCACGCACGACTTGATGAACACCCCGGTCAGGATCAGCGCGCCCAGCAGCGGCAGCACCCCGACGAGCACGAACGTCTTGACGTTCGTCAGGAGCTGGTGCCGGTAGTAGACGACGCAGGCGTAGCCGGTCAGCCCGTAGTAGAAGGCGATCATCAGGCCCAGGGCCGAGATCGAGTCGAACAGGATGTTCTCCGACACGATCGTCAGGCCGACGTACCAGAGCACGGAGAACAACCCCATGAGCAGGGTGGAGACCGTGGGGGTCATGTACCTGGGCGAGACGGTCCCGAGCGAGCGCGGCAACGCGCCCGCCCGCGCCATCGACAGCGTCGTGCGCGCGGTGGGCAGGATCGTCGTCTGGGTCGACGCCGCCGCCGAGGTCAGCACGGCGATGACGAGGATCTTGTCGAGTGGGCTGCCGAAGACCTGGGTCCCGAGGAAGCTGAGGACGTCGTCCTGGTTCTTGACCAGCGCGTCGGTCCCGACGAAGGCCTGGGCCGCGACCGCGACGATCACGTAGATCAGCAGCAGGAGCACGGTCGAGACGACGGCGGCCTTGCCCGGCGTCTTGTTCGAGCCTTCGGTCTCCTCGTTGACCGTCACCGCCGAGTCCCAGCCCCAGTAGATGAAGATCGCGATCAGCACCCCGCTGGTCAGCGCGCTGAACGACCCGACCGCGAACGGGTTGAGCCAGGAGATCGACGGGTCGACCGAGGTCGCGGCGGCGTCGCCGGCGGCGACCTTGACCAGCGCGACGATGGCGAACAGCGCCAGCGTCACGATCTCGAAGCTGAGCAGCACCACCTGCGTGCGCGCCGACAGCTCGATGCCGATGTAGCAGATGGCGGTCATCAGGACGATCCACAGGACGCCGAGCGCGGTGACGGCCGCGGTCGAGTTGGCGGCGCTGTCCCAGTCGAAGAGCAGGAACGTGTACTTGCCCGCGATCTGGGCCAAGTTGGCCATGACGATGATGTCGGCGACGATGATGGCCCAGCCGCCGATCCAGCCCGCCCACGGCCCCAACGCCTTGCCCACCCAGGAGAACGTCGTGCCGCAGTCCGGGTCGGCCCGGTTCAGGTAGTAGTAGGCGGCGGCGATCATCGCCATGGGGATGAAGGCGACGAGCAGGATCGCCGGCGACTGCAACCCGATCCCGACGACGGCGGCGATGAAGCCGAGCGAGGCCGCGAGCGAGTAGCCGGGGGCCGTCGAGGCGACGCCGATGACGACGCTCGAGACGAAGCCGATGGCGTTGCGCTTCAGCCCCTTGTCCTCGACGTGGATGTGGGGCTGGTGGGGGCGGTGCGACGGGGTTTGCACCGTCGCGGTGCCGTCGGGCAAAGGCATGGGCCGCGGACCATATAGCCCGTGACGTGATTGGGTTCCCGGTTCGATGACCGTCGCCGTCCTCGGAGCCGCGGGCACCATCGGTCCCGCAATCGTGCGCGACCTCGCCGAGTCCGACGAGGTCGGCGCCGTCCTCGCCCTCGATCTCGACGCCGACCGCGCCGAGCGGGTCGTCGCCGCTCACGGCAGGAGCAAGGCGCGCGCCGGCGCCGTCGACGCGACCGACCCAGCGGCGCTCGCGGCCGCGCTCGCGGGCGTCGCGGTGCTGGTCAACGCGGCCTCCTACCGCATCAACCTCGCCGCGATGGAGGCGGCGCTGCAGGCCGGCTGCCACTACGTCGATCTCGGCGGCCTCTACCACGTCACCACCCAGCAGCTCGCGCGCGATGCCGCCTTCGCCGCCGCCGACCGCCTCGCCGTCCTCGGCGCCGGCGCGGGCCCGGGCAAGACCAACCTGATGGCGCTGCTCGGGGCGCGGGAGCTGGACCGCGTCGCGGAGGTGCGCTGCGCCTCGGCCGGGCTGGACGAGGACCCGCCGCCGGGCGCGAGCTTCCCCTATGCGCTGGCGACCCTGGTCGACGAGGTCACGGTGCCGCCGATGGTCGTGCGCGGCGGCGAGGCCGTCGCCGTCGAGCCGCTGTCCGACGGCGGCGAGATCGAGTTCCCCGACCCGATCGGCCGGCGCCCGTCGATCCGCACGCTGCACTCCGAGGTGCTCACGTTGCCGGGGTCGCTGGGCGCCCGCGAGGCCGACTTCCGCCTCTCGCTGGGCCCCGGCGTGCTCGACCGGCTGTTGGAGCTGCGCGAGTCCTCCCCGGAGGAGCTCGCGGCGCTGCGCCCGGCGCCGCCGTCGGCCCGGACCTGGTCGGCGCAGCACGTGCTCGTGCGCGGCCCGTCCGCGGAGGTCGTCGTGACCGCGCGCACGCCGCCGCACGAGGCGTGGGGGCTGGGCGGCGGCGTGGTGTCGACCGGCTCGGTGGCCGCGGCGACCGCGCGCCTGCTGCTGCGCGGCGCCATCCTCGCCCGCGGCGCCCTCCCGCCCGAGCGGTGCCTGCCGCCGGACGCGGTCTTCGCCGAGCTCGAGCGGGTCGGGACGACCGTCATGGTCAGCGGCCCGAGCTGAGGCTCAGGCGCCCTCGACGTTGCGCCGCAGGTTCTCGTGGTAGCCGGCGAACTCGCGCCCGACCATGCGCTTGACCAGCGGCTGGGCCAGGCGCATCGCTCCGCGCAGCGGCCCTTCGGCGACGAACGCGACCCGGGTGCCTGCGCCGTCGGGCGTCAGCGTCCACGTGCCGTCGACCGGGAACGGCCCCTCGACGATGCGGACGTGGAGGCGGTGCGGGCGGTCGAACACGGCGAACTCGACCACCTGGGCAAACTCCTTGCGCCCCGGCGGCTTGGTCCACTCGCGCACCCGGTAGCCCTCGCGGGGAGGCCCGTCGGTGAGCGGCTCGACCTTGGTCTTCGAGGTCTGCCACGCGCGCAGGTTGGCCGGATCGGTCATGTAGTCGAACACCGCCTCGGGCGGCCGTGCCACGGTGAACGTCTGCTCGATGCGCATGGACGACAGGTATACGGCGCCGCGACCGTCAGAGCTCGCGCCGCAGGCGGTCCACGAGCGCCTCGAGGTTCGGGTAGACGCCCGCGCCGTGCACGGACTCGACGGCCGGTTGCCACAGCTCCCAGCGGTCGATCAGCGTGCGCCCGAGCAGCAGCTTGATGAGCTCGAGGTCGAACGCGCCGACCCGCTCCAGCGCGGCCATCTGCTCGAAGAAGTCGAGCTCGCGGTAGAGCACGTACGCCTCCGGGGCGTCGGCGTCGACGTAGCCCTGGAACGCCGCGGCGAGGTCGTCGCTGGTCTTGAAGCGGGCGACCAGGCGCCGCGTCTCCACGAGCGGGTCGTCGTTCCAGCGGCGCATGAACTCGGCCGCCATCTCGGCCTCGCGGGTGCGCCGGGCCTCGCGGACCTGCAGGGCCGCGAAGATCGCCGCGGCGAGCGCGCCGAGCACGCTGAGCGCGAGCACGGAGGTCCCGATCGCGGTGACCTCTTCCCAGTTCACGGGGCCACACCCTAGGAGGCAAAGTGGTTCAATAACTGAACCGGAATGAGCGCCGCACGCGACATCGCCACGCTGGCCCGCGAATCCGCGCCGCAGACCGAGCGCGAGCGGCGCCTGCCGGATCCGCTGGTCGCGGAGCTGCGCGGCTCCGGGCTCATGCTCGCCGGCGCCCCCGAGGAGGTCGGCGGGCTCGAGCTGCCGCCCGCGGAGGCACTGCGCTCCGCCGAGGCGATTGCGCGCGGCGACGCCTCCGCGGGCTGGTGCGTCTCGATCGCCGCGACCAGCAGCCTGCTGGCCGCCTACCTGCCCGACGCCACCCGCGCCGAGCTCTTCGACGCGCCCGAGCGGATCGCCGCCGGGGTGTGGGCGCCGCGCGGCCAGGGCCGGCCGGTCGACGGCGGCCTCGTCGTCTCCGGGCGCTGGGCCTACTGCAGCGGCATCACCCACGCCGAGCTGTTCTTCGCCGGCTGCATCGTGGCCGGCGGCGACGCCGACCCGCGCCCGCGGGTCATCGGCATCCCGCGCGCCGAGCTCGCGGTGCTCGACACCTGGCACACGCTTGGCCTGCGCGGCACCGGCAGCCACGACGCCGTCGCCGACGAACTGTTCGTGCCTGGCGAGCGCGTGTTCTCGCTCTTCGACGGCCCGCGCGTCGACCGCCCGCTGTACCGCTTCCCCGTCTTCGGCTACTTCGCCCTCTCGATCGGCGCCGCCGCTCTGGGCAACGCGCGCGGCGCGCTCGACGACTTCGCCGCCCTGGCGGTGGACAAGGTCGGCACGGGCTCGCGCCGCACGCTGGCCGAGCGCTCTCCGACCCAGGCCGCGGTGGCCGAAGCCGAGGCCTCGCTGCGCGCCGCCAGGGCGCTGTACTACGAGGCCATCGCCGCCGCCTGGGACGCCGCCCAGCGCGAGGAGCCGGTGCCGCTCGGGGCGCGCACCGGGCTGCGCCTGGCCGCCACGCACGCCGTGCGCACCGGCGCCGACGTCGTGCGCGCGGTCTACGACCTCGCCGGCGGCAGCGCGATCTACGACGACGCGCCGCTGCAGCGCCGCTTCCGCGACGCCCACACCGCCACCGCCCACTTCCAGGTCAACGCCGCCTCGCGCGAGTTGCCCGGCCGCATCCTGCTCGGACAGCAGGCCGACGCCTCGATGCTGTGACCGCGCGCGTCGAGGGCGTGCTGCCGTTCTGGCTCGACCGGCCCGCGGCCGAGGCCCTCGACGTCGCCGCTGCGGTCCAGCGCGCCGGCCTGCAGGGCCTGTGGATCGGCGAGCTGCAGAGCTTCGACGCTTTCGCCCTGGCCACCGCGGTGGGCGGGCGCGCGCCTGGCCTGCCCCTCACGGTCGGGCCGCTGGCGGTCGGCGTGCGCAGCCCGGCGGCGCTCGCGCTCGGGCTGAGGTCGGTCGCCACCCTCACCGGCAGCCCGGTCGCGCTCGCGCTGGGCGCCTCCAGCCCGGTCATCGTGACCGGCTGGCACGACCGCGACTGGGCCCACGCCGCCTCGCGCACGCGGGAGACCATCGCCGCGCTGCGTCCGATCCTCGCCGGCGAACGCGCCGCGTTCGACGGGGCGCACGTGCGCACGCACGGCTTCCGACTGCGCGAACCGCTGTCCGACACGCGCATCGCCGTGGCCGCCTTCGGCCCCGCGATGACCCGCGTGGCCGCCCGCCACGCCGACCAGGTCGTCCTCAACCTCGTGCCGCTCGAGCACGTGCGCGCGGTGCGCGCGACCGTCGACGCCGAGGCGCACGCGGCCGGCCGTACGCCGCCGGAGCTGGTCGTGTGGGTGCCGGCGGCGCTGGAACCGGGCCCGGCGGCGCGGGCCCAGCTCGCCGCGCAGCTGGCGATCTATCTGGGCGCGCCCGGCTACGGCGAGCTGTTCGCCGCGCTGGGCTTCGGCGCCCTCGTCGAGCGCGCCCGCGCCGGTTCCCGGCGCGGCGAGCTGGCGGACGCGGTGCCGCGCGAGCTGCTCGAGCGCGTCGGCGCGCTCGGCTCCGCCGAAGCCGTCGCCGCCCGCATCGCGGCGTACCACGACGCCGGCGCCGACACCGTCGGCGTCGCCCCCTCCACCGCCGAGGACCCGCGCGGGAGCGGCGTCCTGGCCGCGCTGTCCCCCACCAAGGAGCTCGCCCCATGACACGACAGAACACGCAGATCCGGCTGGCCGCCCGCCCCGTCGGGCTGCCCAAGGCGTCCGACTGGGACTACGTCGAGGAGCCCGCGCCCGAGCCCACCGACGGTCAGTTCCTGGTCGAGCTCGAGTACCTGTCGGTCGACCCGGCCATGCGCGCATGGCTGAACCCGGTGCGCTCCTACGTCCCGCCGGTCGAGATCGGCGAGGTCATGCGCGCCGGCGGCATCGCGCGGGTGGTCGAGTCGCACCACCCCGACTTCGCCGTGGGCGACCACGTCAACGGCGCGTTCGGCGTGCAGCGCTACGCGGTCTCGGACGGCGGCGGCGTCGCCAAGGTGGACACGGCGGCGGCGCCGGCGCCCGTGCACCTGGGCACGCTGGGCATCAGCGGCCTGACCGCCTACTTCGGCCTGCTCGACGTCGGCCGCCCCGAGCCCGGCCAGACCGTCGTCGTCTCGGCCGCCGCTGGGTCGGTCGGCAACGTGGTCGGGCAGATCGCGCGCATCCAGGGCTGCCGCGCGGTGGGGATCGCGGGCGGGGAGGAGAAGTGCCGCTGGCTGACCGAGGAGCTCGGCTTCGACGTCGCCGTCGACTACAAGGCCGGCGACGTCCGCGCCGCCCTGCGCGAGGCCGCACCGGACCGCATCGACGTCTTCTTCGACAACGTCGGCGGCGAGATCCTCGAGGCCGGCCTCTCGCGCCTGGCCCGCGGCGCCCGCGTCGTGCTCAGCGGCGCGCTCTCCCAGTACAACGCCACCGAGCCCCCGCCCGGCCCTCGGAACTACATGAACCTGCTGGTCATGCGCGCCTCGATGACCGGCTTCGTGATCTTCGACTACGCCGACCGCTACCCGGAGGCGGCCCAGCAGCTCGGCGCCTGGCTGCGCAGCGGCGAGCTGCGTTCGCGCGAGCACGTGGTGCAGGGCGACATCGCGCAGTTCCCCGACGTCCTGCTCGGCCTGTTCCGCGGCGACAACACCGGCAAGCTGGTGCTGGCACTGTGACCACGGAGGACCTCCGTCACGACCT
>Ga0070683_100001544_pt1 | contig 17810 bp, 9 predicted proteins | sample KBSC713LmetaG_FD_64662 | JGI IMG/M metagenome (GOLD analysis project Ga0070683, IMG submission 64662) | Corn rhizosphere microbial communities from Kellogg Biological Station, Michigan, USA - KBS C7.1-3L metaG | ecosystem: Host-associated > Plants > Roots > Rhizosphere ... | reverse complement strand
ATCCACCGCCGCACCCCATGGACTTTGGAACCGGGCCTCGGATCCTTTGCCGTCTGCACTCCCGTGTAATCCGGCAGTGCCCGCAAATGTCGTCACGATGCCGGCAGGTGTAATCTTGCGGATCGTGCCGTTGTCCATGTCCGTAACATAGACATTGCCGGCGCGATCAACCGCAACCCCATGCGGGTGGCGGAAGCTGGATGAAGCTCCCACACCATCCATGCTACCCGGCGATGCGTTGAGCGCGCCAGCAAGATGACTGAAGGCATAAATGGGGTCGCCAGTCTGACCGAACGCCGGGACAGCCCCAGCCAAGACCGCACCGCCGAAAATGGTCATGTTGAAGTGGAGACGCAGGCCGATGAGAACAATGCGCATAGGGAGCGGAATACTCCTTTGGTGAAGCCCCGCTCTTTCTTTGACAGTCAAGGCCATCCAATCCGCTATTCACATCACGAGATCGTGCTAGTTTTAAAGTGTCCGGATGCGAGGCGAGCCTCGCCTCCTGCGTCGAATTTCGCAGGTGCCGCGCGGGCGTTTGAGCGCATGAAAGGCATTGGCCCCAATATTCTTTTGTGAACACGGCGAAAATCCGCGCGTTCTGCCATGAGCCTGCGTCGAGGCCGCAGATCTGCGTGTCAGTTATGGAAGGGCGGTCGCCCTGCGCCGGCGCCGGGATTTCCCGGGTCGAAATCGCGCTCTCCTATGGTCGGAGTGCCGTTCACGGTCATCTCGTATCTCTGGCCGGAATTCATCGCACGAATCTCCTGTCGAATGGTTGCCGGATCTTTTTCGAGCAAATCATCGATCAGTTTCCGGGCACGCGGATCCGCACCCGTCCGGGCGGCCTCCAACGTTGTGCGCACCAACGGGTGTGCCGGCAGATTGGAGGCGAGTGACCACATTAGTCCGGTGACCCTTCGGTCGACGTGTGCAGGGTCAACTGATCGCAGTGGGTCCACGAGTTTCTCCAAAAAAGTCCGGTCGCCCGAGGCGAAAAATTCCCCCCAAAACAGATCGTTCACCATGTCCGGGTCGCGGGACGACAGATGCACCGATTTCTGGCTGCGCAATTTCAGCGCCGTTCGCAGGCAGTCTCCCGTAAGCCAATCCTTCTCGCCGAGCTTTTGCCACGCCTCAACGCGATCAGGATTGGCCGCGAGGACTTCGGCAAAAAAGCCCACAAAGATCCAACGGCGATCCGCGAGTAGTCCGGTTGGACCCATCATTTCGATCGCTCGACCGATAAGTTCCGGTTGGGGATGGCGGTAGTAGTTCGCTACAAAACGATCCAACTCGGCTGCCGTCTTGAACCCGTTTGCTTGCGGCGTTGCAGCGCCGGCAGAGGACGTTTGTCCCGGCGAGATCTTGAACAGCATCAGCAGGCTGTAATCGCTGCGGTTGGGCGCCTTCAACAGCAGCGCGGACCATTCCGCGGGGCGCACCGTGAGTTCGACTTTCTCCTTGAGAGAAGCCAGCACCGGCTTGCCGACGTCGAGCGTCACACCAGAAAGATTTTTCCGCGCGGATACGGTCGCGATGTCCAGATCGCAGGTGAGGCGCAGGTCTTTGCTTGGTTCGCCCGCCGGCGCAGCCGCGAACGTCATGCGACAATGTGGTGCCTCCGGCGAATCGCCCGGTACTTCCCGAACCTGCAACGCGCCATCAGGGCATTTCTCGAGATATTGGATCGGCGCGGTGGACAAAAAAGTCAGATGTTTGCCAGCAGTGAGCGGAACGGTGGGAGTTGCGATCAGACTAAACCGATCCGGCGGATTGAGGCCGCTGCTCCAGGCAAAGGTGGCACCATCGAGGGACAGCTTCTCCTGGTCGAATTGCGCAACGGCCGGCGACCGGAAAACTACCCCGTGAGTTTCGTCGGCCGCGGTGGTGTCGGGGATTTTTATCGTGAGAAAATCGCCGTTCCGATAAACGTAAACTCGAGTCTCCAACGTGAAGCTCTCGGCCGCCTGCAGTCTGACGCCGAATGGTAGCGCGAAGGTGACCAAAATCGCGATTTCGGAATAGATTTTCATGGTAACGACCTTCTGCTGACTCCCGATTACATTGTAATGACGCGCAGAACAAAACGCGGCGGTTCGTCCCGATCTGCCGCGGAGTTGAGGAGCATTTGGCGCATGCGACCTTGTGCTTCGATCCGATACACGATGGGGTGAGGCGCAGCCGGCGCTTGGCGCAGGGGCATGAGGAACACGAGTGCTGCGCCTCCGACCGCGGCAACCAGCCCCCAGTAAAATACCATTTTGCGTGATCGTTCCCGACGTCGCCGGGCCAACAAAAACATTTCGTCCAGGCGCCGGTCCAATTCGGCCGAGGGCGTCGCCAAAGGCGTGGATTTCAGTCGTTGTTCGAGTTCGTCCATCAGCATTCCGGGGTTAACATGATCCGCAATCGGTCGAGCCCCCGCCGATACCAAGATGCCACGGTTGGCACCGGTGCCGTGCGCAGATCGGCGATTTCCTGGAAGGTGAGCCCGCTATAAATCTTGAGTATGATCGCTTCGCGTTCGTCCGACGAAAGGCGCTGCAAAACGGCTCGAGGTCGTTCGTTCCGAACGCGCCAGCAGGTCCTGATTCTGCCCCATCCGCTTCGTCGGCGGCTTGGAAGATGGAATCGGTTCGGACCTTCGCGCGTCGCCAGGAGTCAAAAGCGGCGTTTCGAATCGCGCGGAAAACATACGGACGCAAATCCGCTGGCAGTGCCTTGCTGCGCAGAATCGCCTCGAAGAGGCCGTGGATGGCGTCTTCGGCGGCTTCGCGATTTCTGGTGATCGACACGGCATAAGTGTAAAGCTGCTGGCGGTCTCGCTCGTAAAAGGCACGAATCGCTTCGACCTGCGTCGCATTCATGCCCTCACGATGGTTGCGGGACGTCCCATTGTTACCAGCCACGCATGAAAGACGCGCATTTATGCACGAAAGGTGCGCCGCAGGCGAAGAAGCGGCTTCGAACCTTCCGTCGCGTTGCGGGCGTGCGCGTTGCGCTAGGGGGATTCCGAGAGAATGATCTCGGTCGCGATGCGATCGATTTTTTTCAGATGCGCGGCGCGCGCGTCCCCTTCCTTGCCGATCAATTGCTCGAGTGCGCCGAGGAATTCGTCGATGAACGTGGAGGCGCGCGGATTATCGAGCGTCGCTTCCATCGGAATCCGTGCGGCGGCGATGGTGCCGTCACCAAGACGCTGATACAACCACAGGTCGGTGTCCGTTTCCGACACCGTTCGCTTCGCGGTGCTCAACGCCACCTGGCGATGCAACATCAATTCGACCGCACGCAGGACTTGCCGGCCCAGAGCATCGTCGAGTTCTTCGTTAACTTTGATCCAACCTCCGGGTGCAGTGGAGGACGCAAGGTTGACGGAGATGGTGTAGCCGTCGCCGGATGGAGCAGGTTTGAGCGCGAGGACGGAGACCGGCTTGGCGGCTGTGGTGCGCAAAATCACGAGTTCGTAGGTCCGTGAATACGGTTCATCGAAGAGCCGCTCGGCTGCGTAATAATCGTCGGGCCGGACCCGTTCGACGAAGGGCCGGTTGCCGGTGGGGGCGTCCGCGCGGACGCTGGCGACAAATGCAACCGTGACGAGGGCGAGGAAAGCCGCCGGGGCGATACGCGCGAAAGTGGAGAAGTGCATGAGATGTTGGACGACGCGGGACGATAAAAGTTCGGTCCCAAGAAAGCACAAGAATCCAGTGGAGATTTCGGCGACGATCCACGGCATCGCTTCTGGATGCATCGAAACGTTAAGGAAGAGTCTTTGCGATCGTCTCCCGGCGAGACAGCAAGACAGGCGCGCGGCCGAAGCCGTGCGCCTGTTGCTGTGCCCCACGCACACCTGCCGAACCGAGTCAGGGCGTGATGATCGCGAACGCGGCGTGCCGTTCAGGCGCATCATAAGTGCTGATACGGTTGCTCCCGTCCGTTGCCATCGCGAGGACGTTCAGCGTCTCGCCGAAAGCCGCGCTCTGGCAGCCGCTGGGCCCGAACAGCTGGTTCACGGTTGGGTTCGCAGAAAATTCCGCGCCCGCCCGTGTGTATCCATTATTTGCGGTCGCAGCAGAGACGAACCCGCCCGTGTTGGCGCCGACATCGTTGCCGTTGCCGCGGACGACCCCGAAGCTGAACGTCGCCCGGTCGTGCGGATGGCTGGCGGTGAAGGCGAGCGTGGCGTTCGCGCCGCGGTGCAGGACGCCGCATTGAGGATCGGAGGACGTCCCATCGACGGCGGCATCGGCGATCAGTGACACGCAATGGTCGCGGTCCACTTTCAGCCGCAGGCGGAAGGCGAGGGCGTTGGGACCGCCCGGAGGATTTTGGATGAGATGGGCATCATCGCAAAACTTGCTTTGGTTGAAGTTCGCCGGATCAGGCATCTGGAAAACTTCACGCGCGACGCTGACTGGCGCCGGGGCGGCTCCAGGAGCCGGCGCGCGGCAAAGTTGGATGCGCAGATCGTAGGTGCCTTCGGCAAGCGCGAGGCCTTCGGCGTTGAGCACGGCAATGGCGAATTCGTCGGTGGCCCAGCGCCGGTCCTGCAAATCCGCTCCATGGGGGATCTCCGTTTGCTGGTCCGCGTTTTCCTTCGGGATCCGATAAAAATCCGGAAAGGTCGGATCTTTGAGTTCGAAGGCTGACGTCACGAGCTTCGACGCACCGCCGCCAATATCGAGCGTGTCATTATAGGCGCGGGAGAGCGGAGTATTGATCAAGATCCAATTCGCCTCGTCGGTCTCGGACAGCGCGCTGGCTTTATAGCTCACGCGGTAATGCGTCGCGAGCGCGGGGTCGGGCAGGTTGAAACCGAAATTGCCGCTGAGCACGAGCTGCCCGCCAAACGGCCGCGCATAGGTGCCGCTGTTGATCGGCGTGCCCGTGGCGTCGATGGTGCTGTCGCCGAAATCGAGGCCCATCACCACCCCGGTGGCGGCGTCGATCAGCGGCAGCCATGCGCTGGTGCCCACGCGCGTGATCTCCAGGAAACGGCCGGTGATCGGGCGGCATCCGGAGACGCGAGTGTCGGTGGTCTTCAAGACGAGTTCCGTTCCGCACGAGTAATTCCAAAACGTGCCGTTGCACAAAGAGGGACGATAGATCGTCACCCAGTTCGTGTTGTAGAGATACTCGACCCACAGATAGAGGTCGGTTTTTTCGCTGCAGTCGTGGAGGAATCCCGTGTCGAAGCGGCCATGATCGTCGACGTCGACCACGCGAATCTCCTGGCACGTGTAGAGCAGGTTGCACCAGTCGAAGTACGGTATCAGCGGTTTGAATTCATCGAGGTGATCGGTAAGCGCGCGGCGCAGGAGGTCCGGCGACTCGCTTTGAAGTTTGAAGCGAAAAGCCGGGCTGAGGAGTTCGGTGACCGGCTGGTCTTTGGCGACGACCCGCGATGCCATCTGCGGAGCGGCTCCGAGTGACATGGGCATCGGTTCAAGTGCGTGCTCCTGCTCCGCGATGGGACCGATCGGGTCGGGTGGGAATGGTGGCACGACGAGAATCGGATTCAGCAGGTTCGCGCGAATTCGAAGGATGACGTCATCGGGAAGCGTCCAAATGATCAGAGTTTTGACGACGCAGATGTGCACGCGCGCCGGGCAAACCGGCAGCGTGAAGCAATACGAACGCGGCGGGCACGGCGGCAGAAACGGGGCGCCGTAGCAGAAAGGATCCTTGAGCCAGTAGCAGAAATCTTTTTCCACGCGCCCGCGCACGCGGCACGAGCAGAGCGGCCACTTCGGCCACAGTTCGGTCGGGACGGCGGCGACTGGCTGAACTTTGCTTTTCGGGCTGAGGTTCAGCGCCGGCTCGTACGCGTTGAAATCGCGAAGTTCCTCGAGTGTCGCTTGCCCATCTTTCATCGGCACTTCAGGCGCGATGAGGAGACGCGTATCGTGCATCGATCCGGTTTTGGTTTTAAACGTGAAGACTCCTTTTTCGCCAATGCTCTGGGTTTCGATCGTCTCGCCGTTGGCGTCGACGAGATAACCGAAGAGGGCGGGCGCGTCCGAGGGCCGTCCTTCGGGGTTCAATTGAAACGTCATCTCATTCATTTGGGCCATTTTCATTTTCGTTTTGTTTTCGCTGTCGCTTATTTTTCGCATGGGCGCTGGAAAGGGATGAGGGCGGATCGCTTCGATTGCGTAGTTGAAAACTCGATTCAGGTTGTGAGCGCAGACCTCCGGCCTGCCTCGTTTCATGCGCACCGAGTCCGAGATGAAATTTCGCCGTCGCTGCTCGAGCGGGAGCCGGGGACCGGCTTCCGCCAAATCATCGGACCTATGGTGACGGTGACTCGGTAAACTCTGGAGTCATCTTGGCGCGTGGAGAGCGGTTTCGGATTTCCTGCAGCCGTTCAACGAGGCTCTCCCACGAATCGCTGATGGACCTCGGTTTTTCGCTCACGGTTTCGACCGATGCGGGACAATCGTTCGTCGGCGTCGTCTCCGGTGCGACGACGTCTGGTTCGTTTTTTGTTTCAACCGGTTTCGCCGAGGCCGGGCTCGACTCGTCGACCGGGACAGCGGCGGCGTCGGAATCGATCGGACCGGATGCGTTTTGATTTGCCTCGATCATGTCTGCTGGCGCGACGACCGATTCCCGCTCGGAATGCGCCGGACTATCGGCCGATGTTTTGGTGTCGGAGCAGCGAGTCATTTTATGCGGCGCCCGTCGTGCCAATCGAGTCTCGCGCACCTGCGCCAACAGGCACGGCACGGTCAGGAGAATTATTTTCAGATCCAACCAGAACGAACACTTGCGGGCGTACTGGATGTCGAAGCGGATCATCTCCTCAAACGTGGTCCGGTTTTTTCCGGAGACCTGCCAGAGTCCCGTCAGGCCCGGCAGTGCGTCGCAGCGCTGACGCTGCCATGATTTGTAGTGCGCAAATTCGGACGGGATGCACGGGCGTGGGCCGACGAGGCTCATTTCGCCGCGGAGGACGTTGATGAGCTGAGGCAGCTCGTCCAGGCCCGAGGCGCGCAACAGCCAGGCGAACGGGATCAGCCGCGAATCGCCGCGACTGTCCAGTTTCACCATGGGAGCGTTGGTGCGAATCAAATTCCTGTAGTAGTCCTGATGAATCGCGCAATCGGCGCCGAGTCTCATCGTGCGGAATTTGTAGATCCGAAAGCGCCGGCCCATATAGCCGATGCGTTCCTGCCGAAAGAAAACCGGACCCGGGGAAACCCATCGGTTCAAAATGATCAGGGTCAAGGTGCACAGACCGAGAGCGGGCAGCGCGACGATGCAGATCGCGAGGTCGATGGCTCGCTTCCATAGCGGAAGAGGAATCCCTGGAGCGCCCAATCCAGAACTCACTGGAATGGTCGTGTTGACAGCGTTACGGTCGGCTCGTGCCGGGTGGTTTGAAGCGTGCGTTTTCGGTGCCATGGCCAGGGGGAAGATTTGATTTGGCTCACGGTTTCCGGCGGGAAACGCCCCCATCGCGGTCGCGCACTCGTGCTTGAACACGCCACAGGAAGGACTGACGAAGAAATGCGTGTTCATGAGCGTGGACCTGACGGGGGAAGGATGAGCCTGTTCACCCTTCAAAGCGGAATTTTTTCGTGCGAACGATCACCCGGATTAAATATTTCTGGCGGGTGCCGCGGATACCATAGCGCGTATTGGCGGATGCATGACGCCGAAGCAGGGCAGGGCTTGCCTGCACCGGCGCACCGATGCCATCCGCCCGGCCAGCCCGATAAGCGGGGCGAACGGACGCCGGTGCGAGCGGCGACCAACGCAGGGCGTGGCCTGCGCTACTTCGAGGCGACGCCGCCGTTTCTCAAGCGCTTGATTTCGTTAAAAAGCCAAGCCCGCGCGTAGGTCCAGTCGCGTCGCGCCGTCGGCTCGGAGATCCCGAGCACCATCGCGGCGTCCTTGAGCGTGAGACCGACGAAATAAACTTCTTTGACCAGCTCGGCCTTGCGGGAGTCATGCCGCGCGAGAGCGTCGAGCGCTTCGTGGACGTCGAGCAGTTCTGCGTCGTTTGCGCCGGGCGACGCGATTGCGCCGTCAAGCGCATCGGCGCTGGTGCGCGCGAGTCCGCCGCCGTGACGTTGGGCCTGGCGACGGCGCGCGCGGTCGATCAAAATCCGGCGCATCGCCTCCGCGGCGGACGCGAAAAAATGGGCGCGGTTTTTCCAGTCCGGTTGTTCCTCGCCACCGAGCCGCAACCACGCTTCGTGGACGAGCGCGGTCGGCTGCAGGGTCTGGCCGGCCGCCTCGTTCGCCATTCGGGCCGCGGCGAGTTTGCGCAGCTCTTCGTAGACGAGCGGCAAAAGCTGATCGGCAGCTTGCGCATCGCCGTGCTCGATTTTTTCCAGAATTACCGTGATGTCGGGCACGGCAGACTCGTACCAAAAACGGTCAAGGGAACGAAGCACCGAATTTGGTCCGCGCGTGATCGGATTGCATCACAGTCTCTGGCACGGACCGAAAACCATGCGACGGCAGCGGCTTTTTCCACTCGTAGTCTCGCGTCTCACGCCGCTATTCGATTACGCGCAGTCTGCAGCCCGCGGGATTATTCGTCCTGGTGTACGATGCCGGGGTCGATAATCCCGAGTTTCCCGTCCGCTCCGCGCTGGATGATCACGGAAAATTTGTACCGGACGTAACGGGCGTCGTCCTTGTAACTGTCGGTGATCACAAGCGTGCGTCCTTTGGCGTGAGTTTCACTTTCGGGGAAATTCAGCATCCCCAATCGTTGCTCATCACTTTTGCTGCGATCGCCTTCGCGGACGAATGCGATTCCAACCGGATAGTAGTTCTGCTTGCCCGCTGCGGAAGAGGTGATGGTGAATCGAATCGGAGCACCTGGCCGCTTGATATAAATGTCGTCTCCCTTGATCACCGCTCGCGGATCTTTTCGCGCCAGTTTCATGGTGTACTCGGTGCCGCAGCTGTTGCGCGGCGCGTCGGAGGCAAGCACATCCTTGAATTTTGTAACGGCGATGGTGACTTCGACTGGGTTCACTGTCCTGGTCGAAGTTTTTTTGATGCTGGTTTTCATTTTTTGGTTTTGGATTCGTTGCGATCGAAGGGATTTTTTTTCGAACTTAGGTTGAATGCGTCTTCCCACGGGAGCGGCGAGACAGGTTAGTTAACGTGAACGGGCGTCGTACGTTGTGCCAAGTTTCAAATGGCGGACCTCAGGGCTTGGAAGAATCGAGGCGATTCACTTCGGGCCAGGGTTCGGGTGGAACGTATCCAAATTGTTTGAGCTGGACGATAATCGCCTCAGCCATGTCGACGTGGCCCAGCCGGGCCGCTGCGCGTGCCGCAGGATCAAGCAACCGCCAGTCGCGGCTGCCGGAAAGCCGCGGCTCGATCAACTCCGCGGCGCGCTCCCAGTGTCGGCGGGCTCCGGCCGCATCTCCGGCCTGCAGTGCGATCTCACCTAACAGCACCGAGTCCAGGGCACATTCTCCGATATCGGCGTCGGTCGCTCGTCCATCGTGGATCAGTTTTCCGCCCACCTCGAATGCGCGTTCGGCGGCGGCCTGCGCGCCTGGTCTGCCGGCATAAATGTCCAGTTGCGCCTCCGTTCTCAAAGCCCACGCAGTCCATCGCGTCAGCATGCGATCCGATGGCTCCGCCGCGGAAAGTTTCTCGAGCTGAGGGCGGACGTCATCGATCAGACGCTTCATGCCGGTCCAATCGCGCTGTTGTCGGAATAACGTGGCCTCCATCAAACGGGCATGCAGCGACGCGGCCTGCCAATGTCGATTGGCGGGATCATGGACGACCAGTTCATCGAGGAGCTGATGCGCTTTTCCAAGCTGTTCCCGAGCCTCGGCGAAGCGCGCCGTGACGAGAAGAATGTCGGCGCGATACAAATAGTTGTCCGCCAGTCCAAATTTCCAGCGTGGATTGCGCGGCTCGGCCACGATGAACCCGTCAAGTTGAGCGGCCTGACTCGCATATTCCTTGAGGGCTTCGGAAAACTCACCGCGTTGTGCGGCCATGCCGCCGAGCCACGAATGGACGTCCGTGATTCGGAAGCGAATATCCAAATCGCCCGGGTTCGAGGCGGCCATTTTCCCCAACGTCGTGAGTTCCGCGAGGAAGCCCGACCGCGCCGCCGCGAATTCGCCGCGCTCTTGGTTGACGGCGGCGAGGTTGTGATTGCCGTATGCGAGTTCGCTCTGCCATTGCGGCCGCGTCGGATCGAGCGCGACGAGGGCAACCGCGGTGTCGCGATACCGGTTCAACCAATAATGCGCCAGGGTGAATTCACCGCGCTTCCAATAAACAAATCCATTCCAGTATTCCGCCTGTCCGCGTTCGAAAAGCATGTCGCCGTCGCGCGGATGACGCGCCACGAGCGCTGACGCCAGCGTGAAGGCTTGGCCAAAAGCTGTGAGCGCTTCGGGGTAACGCGCCTGATCCATCCGGATTTCGCCGATTTGCGTGAGCGCTTTCGCGTAACGCGTGAGAGTGGAATCATCCAGTCCCTCCGCCTCGCGCGAAGAAAAATAACTCATCGCCTTGTCGCCGACAGCGTCGAGCACGTCGAGCCGGCCGACCTTCGCCAGTTGCGTGCGCAGGTCTCCGATCATGAATCCGAGAAGGTCTTCCGCGCGTCCCTGTTCTTCCAAAGCTTTGCCGCGCGCGGCGGCGGCGATCCGCTCTGCGCGTCGGGCCCGGATCGCCTGCGTCGTGCTGATGATCGTGCCGGCCACGAGTGCGATGACGACGAAACCGGCGGCGGCGAACGTCAGGCGGTTGCGTCGGACGAGCCGGCTGATCCGGTAGCCGATCGTGGGCGGGCGCGCGAACACGGGCTCGTTTTGCAGGTGCCGTTGAATATCGAGCGCAAGTCCGCTGGCCGTCTCGTAACGACGGCTGCGATTTTTCTCGAGTGCCTTCATCACGATCCAGTCGAGATCGCCGCGCAGCAGCAGCGAAAGTTGCGCGGGAGCCGTGCCCCGCTGCCGCGCAATCGAGTCGCGATCGGAATCGCCCATCGTATTCAGCCGTGTCGACGGTTTCATCGGCTCGACTTCGCGGATGATCCGGCGGATCTCGTCCAGCCCGGCTTGCAGCAGTGTTTTCGGATCGAACGGTTGCCGGCCGGTCAACAGCTCGTAGAGCAAAACGCCGAGCGAGTAGATATCGCTGCGAGTGTCGACGTCGATTCCACTCATCTCCGCCTGCTCGGGACTCATGTAAGCCGGCGTACCGATGAACTGTTCGAATGCCGTGAACAGCGTGCGATCCGTCAGCCGGCCCTGGGTGGCCTTCGCGATGCCGAAGTCGATGACCTTGGGCCTCGGCTCGCCGTCGTGAAGCGTCACCAGAATATTGGACGGCTTGAGATCGCGATGGATGACGCCTTTTTGATGCGCGTGCTGGACTGCGTGACAGACCTGCGCGAAGAGCGCGAGGCGCGCGGGCGTGGGCAGATTATGCTGATCGCAGTATTTCGTGATGGGCACACCGGGGACCAGCTCCATCACGAAGAACGGCCGCCCGGTGTCGGTTGCGCCGGCGTCGAGCACGCGGGCGATGTTGGGATGATCCATCATCGCGAGCGCCTGGCGTTCCGCTTCAAAGCGAGCGATGACGGTCTTCGTATCCATGCCGAGCTTGATGACTTTCAGCGCGACGCGGCGGCGCACCGGTTCTTCCTGCTCGGCCATCCAAACGACACCACATCCGCCTTCGCCGATTTGCTGCAGCAGCTTGTAGCGGCCAATCCGGCTCCCGGACCGATCGAGCGGACCGGGTGGACACGACTTGTCGGCCCGGTCCACAGCGCCGCCGGCTCCGGAGGACGCCATGAACGTCGCCGCCGATTCGTGCGCGAGAATCAGCGCGTCAATGCGCTGCCGGAGGCTGGCATTTCCTTCACAAACGAGATCGAGATAACGCGCGCGATCGCCGGGAGAAACCAGCAACGCGTCGGCAAAAATCTGTTCTTCCCGTTCGGCGGCGGTGTTCATGAGAACACGGGTGATCTTTTAAATCCAGCACCGGCAGTAAAGCCCGCGCTGGAGATCGCGATACGAGGGGATTTTGCCGCAAAAAGTATTTATGGGCGAAGTCGAAGCTGAATTCGGAACGAAGATCGAGCTCAACTCCCAATGCGAAATTTCTTCCTCCAAACGATCAGTAAAAAATATTTTTTTGGCCGCTGCGTGCAGTGCGGTTCTGCAGAGCACAGGCGTTCTGCCGCTTCCACTACGGTGCCGAGAAATGCCGAAGTTACTTTTCCCCGATGGGCGTTTTTTCTGCCGCCGCGATCTCCTCCCACGTCGGCGCCTGCCAGACCTGGAGAACGCCATTTCCGCCGAGAGTGGCAATGGTATTACCATCGGCGGACATCCCTCTTTGGCTCTGGCTGCCAGCGCCGGGCAAGGTTAAGACTTCCTGCCAGCTCTGCGTGTCCCAAAGTCTGATCGTGTCATCCGGGGTTCCGCCTCCCGTGACCAGCCGCCGTCCATCGGCGGAAAAGGCCGCTCCCTGTGCGGCCAAGTGGAAGCCCTGCAAAGTGGCTCCCTGTTTCCAGTCGGCCGTGGACCACACTCGGACGTAGCCCATGTAGCTCGCGATCGCCAAAAATTTTCCATCGCGTGAATAATTGATTGATCCCGGTTCGAGGACATCCAAGTCCAGATGGGAAGTGTGTTGAGCGGCCAACTCGCGCAGAAAAATACTTCCTTCCGAACCGATGATCGCCACGGATCGTTCATCGGGTGAGATAGCCCCGGAAAAGGCCGCGGTCGGACTGGGCCATTCCTGGATCAAGCGATTGTCCGACACCTCCCATTCCCGCGTTTTGGAATCGTCGAAAGAAAAAGTCAGTACTCGAGCGCCCTGCGCAATGACGGCCATCGGGAACTCCTGCAGGGTTGCGGTCTTGAGCATGCCCATGAGTTTTTTATGGGACACATCCCAAATGCCGATCCTGCCACCGGGCAATTGCGCCGCGAATTGGCTGGTGTCGTTGGAAAAAGCTCCTTGGCCGTGTTTTCCGACTTCCAACAGGACGTCCTTCTGCTGAAAGCGGGCGCCGGTCCATTCTGCTACCTGACCGGCTTGATTCCAGGTGACCAGGTTACTTCCCTCGGGCGCGAAGCTCCACGCCTCAACCGGTTCCGGCCAGATCAGGCTCTCGTGGTGCTGATGCAGGATCGACGCCTCCCAAAAGCTGACGTCACCATCCTTGCTGCCGCTGACCAGCGTATGACCATCCGGCAACAAAGCCAGACGCCACAGCTCACCCTCGTGACTGCGCATGACGTCCCGTGATTGCCGGGTGACCACATCCCACCTGCGGATCGTCTGGTCGGCGCTGGTGGAATAGAGCGTGGCTCCGTCGAGTGAGTACACGAGCGAACTAACCCACTGAGTGTGGCCGATAAATTTCCCGATTTCAGCGCCGCTCCCGGCGTCCCAGAGACGAATTCCGGACTCCGTGAACCCGCCACTCGTTGCCAGCGTTTTCCCGTCCGGCGAAAAGGCGGCGGCGCAAAGAAAACTGCTGGTCCCTTTCGCCCGCCAAACCTCCCGGCCGTTGCGCAGATCGACCACGCGCACCCCGCCTTCATCCGTGCCCAAAGCGGCCAACACGCCATCGGGCGAGACGGCAAAGCCCGTGCCGACGCCGACGCTCTGCTGTTCTCCATTGAAACTTCGCAACGGCGCACCATCCGCAATCCGCCAGACGGCGAGTTGTCCGTTGTCTCCTTTTGTGGAGGTGACGACGGACTGCCCATCCCGGCTGAAGGCGAACCCGACGCAAGATCCCTCCAATCGAATTTCGGCCACCATCTTCCGCGTCGCGGTATTCCACAGATAGAACCGGGCGTTCTGGTCGATGTTCGCTTCGGGAGAAAGATCCTGGCCGGAAAATGCCAGCAGGGGCTCGGTGGGAGAAAAGGCTGCACAGATTAAGCCGAAATTAGGTTTCAGGACCGCCACTTGCTCGTGTGTGGCCATATCCCAAACGATAACGCCACCCATGTGAGAACCTCCTGTGGCAAGCAAGGTGCCATCCGGTGAAACCGCGACCGAATTGATCTCCCCCTTCGGATTTCGCCACAGCGTGGAAAGGGCGTCGCTGCGCGTCTGCTGCCAGATATAGCGCCACTCCCAGCCGCGCGGGTCAGGCTGGCCGGGCTGAGGACGATGGCGATTAAGAAGCTCGAGCGCCCGTCCCATATCGCTGTCCTTCACGGCCTGCATGGCCAGATTCATGTCCGCGGCATAGGCAATCTGGCGGGCAACCACCTCCTGCGCCTGGGCTCGCTCGCGCAGCTTGGTTTCTCCCGCCTGAGCCTGTTGGGCTTGTTTCTCGGCGGAGCGAGCCCGACGCATGTTGATCCACCCGAAAAAAGCGCTGCCGGCGGCCAGCAACATGATCACGATCGCGACCGTTGCGATGAATCGCGCGCGGACGAGCGAACGGCGCGTCGCCGCCTCGCGCTGTTTTTGCACGGCGAGTTGACGTTTCGCTTCGTCCAGCGCCTCGCGTTCCCGCCGCGAATCGCGGCTCGCGCTGATCACGTCCGCGAGCACGTCGTGCGTGAGCTCGACCCGTTGCACGCCGAGCCGGTCTTCGATGCGCAACAACCGCCGCGACACGAGCGTGTCCACCAGCGCGCGAGTCACGCCGGGAGCTTCGAGGACGGTTTCGAGAGCGACGTTGTCGCGGAAACCGGACTTGGTCAGCAAATGATCCTCGACGTATCCGCGCATTGATGACGGCAGATCGCCGACGCTGCGTTCATAGAAATCGTTGAGGATTTCGCGGCGATTACCCGAGACGAGATCGGCGGTGATTTTTTCCTGACCGAGCGCGCGCCGCCGTTGATTCAGCTCGCGGCAGATCACGCTCAACAACGCGGGCTCGACTTCCATTTCCTCCAGCCGCTCGGCCGAACCGCCGCGCGCGCCGGCCACAAATTCCACGACGCGTTCCGCGACGCCGTCCGCAAGCAAATGCGGCGCCGGTCGCGTCACGATCTCGAGCGCCTGAGTTCCGGTCAGCCGGCGGACGCGCATGCGGTTGTGCAGGAGCGAACGCATTTCGTTTTTCAGTCCCTCGAGATCGGGCAGAAAATCCTCCCGCAGGCTCAGGATCACCTGACACGACGGCTTGTCGAAATTGTAACGGCCCGTGTCGAGCTCGCCGGAATCGAATTTCGCGCGCAGCGCCGCCGGCGGGCGATTCTCGACGAGGTCCGCCAGCTCGGTCAAAAACGCGCGACCGCGCTCACGGCGCGCCTCGTCGGCGCGGCCGAGCGTGAAAATTTCCTCGAATTGATCGAACGCGAGAACGGGCGTGAGCAGACGGTTTTTTGCGCTCCAGATGTCGATGTCCTTGCGATGAAAATATTCCCAGAGCGATTCGTCCGGGCGTGGCACGGGTGCGTCGGCGCCGGCGGATTGGAAGGTTTCGACGAGCGCGGCCTTGGTCTGATCTGCGAGCGGCGGCGTGGAGGGCTCGTGATCGAGCCGCAGGTAGAGCGGAAGAAAATCCGCCTCGCGCAACTGCGGGAAAACGCCGGCCTGCAGCAGCGAACTTTTGCCCAGGCCCGACTGGCCGAAAAGTACCGTCAGCGTGTTGCGGCGAATGAGCCGGACGAGTTCGTCGGTCTCCTTTTCGCGGCCGAAGAAAAAGCTGCGCAGGTCCTCGGTGAACGACGCGAGGCCCGGCCAGGGATTGTCGCCGGAAACCGGCGACTCATTGCCGATTGGCGATGGAGGATGGGCGATTGAGGACACGCGAAAATCTACCGGCGGCGCTGGTTCCGCTCCGTTGGCTTCATCGGCGCTTTCGTTTGGTTTGCGAATCGGCAATGGATAATCGGCATTCGGCAATCACAGCAGGCCTCGCTCGCGTTTGCGGTGATCGCGGATCAGGCGGATCATGCGTTCGACAAATTCGGGCGTCGGCGCGCCGTCGGCCAGCCGCGTCCATTGCACTTGAAGAAATCGCTCCGGGACGAGCGCGTCGGTTTCCGGAATCGGGTCGATCGCGATCGGGAGGATAAACGGAATCGTTTCCGCGATCAACTTGGCGCGCTCGGCGGCGAGGCTCCATTCGAGACGGAAATATCCTTCGTGGCGCGCCTGTGTGTTGGCGGAAATCACCGGAAGAAAAAAGGAGCAGGCGCGAATGTTGCGCTTGATTTGCTGGTCGAAATCATCGCCGCCTTCGAGGTGCCGCTGGTCAAACCAGACTTCGATTCCGGCGGCTTCCAACACATCACGCAACCGCCGGACCACGGGCGCGTCCTGGCTCGCATAGCTGAGAAAAACCGAGCCCGGCTTGAGGTCCGCTGACGGCGCCGCCGACTCGTGGCCGTTGGTCCTGGCTGGAGCGCTCGCGTCGACGGGGTGCCGCTCCGCGTAGCGCGCGGCGAGTTCACGGACGAAATCAGCCGCGTTTCCCTGTTCGAAGATCTGGGTGCGGTACGAAAAATTTTTCAGAAACAGAATCAAATTGGGTTCGGTTCGCACGCGGCGATCGGCGACGATTTCCAATTCCTCCCGTTGCAGCGAAAGCCGTCCGCTCTTCGCGATACGAATGAAAAAACGCGTCAGCCAGTCCGGAAAGGTATTGCCGATCAGCAGGAGGTGACTCGATTTCAATTCATCGAACAAGACGTTCGGCCGTTTTGATTCGGCCTGCATCGAGGTGAAAAACTCAAGGGTGTCCTCTTCGGTGATGACGAAATCCGGCGATGCCGAAATCCGGCCCAGCATGTGAAACACGGTGGGCAAAGCCGCGGCGCGCGCATCGGGCGGCAGATCCTGGATGTGATTCGGCGCGTAAGCCAGGGAAGCGGTCTTCGGCGCGCCCCCGTGCCGCTCTTCGTCGAGCGCCTGCTCCAGCAAAAGGTCGAACGTCGTCGTAACAAAGAGATTGAAATGGCGGATACGCGCGAGTTGGCGCAGCGCCTCGGGAACCGGCGGCGCGAGTTCCCGCATGAGATTGCGAAGGCGCGGATAGACTTCTTCGCGCCGTCCACCGCGCGCGAGATAACGGCAGACGACCTGGTGCAGGGCATCGTCCCCGGTCAGATTTTCTTCCGGCAGCCGCAGGCGCTCGGCTAATTTTCCAGCGAGCAGGCGCTGGAGTGGAATCTCGTCGCCCGCGCCGTTTGGAACATTGAGCAATTCCGCCCCGACGATGGGAATCACTTTGCGCTCGTCGATGAATTCGAGGATGTCGTCCCAAAAAAAATCCTGGAGAGGCGAAACTGGAATCATCGCGGCGCATAGGATCTATTTACGGTCAAACCGGTAGTCGAGCCATCTCTGGGCTTCCGGAGATTTGGCGCAGGGCTTGGTTTTCCGCTGCACGCTCGTGATGCGAGGCGGCAACTCGCCCATGGCTCGATCCTGCCTGCCACCGGGCGGTTGAGTTACAGGTGCGCAAATTATGCGCGTCGGCGCGGGTTGGCCCTCTATTTGCTTTTTTTGCGGGTGAAACCCGCTAGGCTTCGCCTTCGGTTCAACCATGAACGATATGAAAAAAACAACCAAAGAAACGAAACCGCGCACCCCGGCGAAGAAATCCGCGAAGATTGTCCAAAAGACGCCTTCCGTGCCCGCCGCAAAGGTGAAACCTGCGCCGGTTGTCACGACTGTCTCAGCGAATTTTGATGTCGGATTCGGCAATGCACTCTACATCCGCGGCGAAGGCCCGGGCCTAAGTTGGGACAAAGGCGTTCGCATGGAGTGCGCATCGGACGATCGGTGGACGCTCACGTTCGCCGAATCGGCGCGTCCACTGCTGTTCAAGTTCTTGATCAATGATGAAACGTGGT
>Ga0070683_100001543_pt1 | contig 17823 bp, 13 predicted proteins | sample KBSC713LmetaG_FD_64662 | JGI IMG/M metagenome (GOLD analysis project Ga0070683, IMG submission 64662) | Corn rhizosphere microbial communities from Kellogg Biological Station, Michigan, USA - KBS C7.1-3L metaG | ecosystem: Host-associated > Plants > Roots > Rhizosphere ... | reverse complement strand
GCGCCGTTGACGAGGGTGGCGCCGGGAACAACGGGCCCGAGCAGCCTCGTGCACGCGGGAAATTGCAGCGCCATGATTCCGCATGCGAGGGTGTCCAGAAGACACCAGCGCGCGGTGTCGAGGGCTTCGTCGCCCGGCGAATTGAAGTCGAGAACGTAGTCCGCGATTTCGGTGAGGAGTGAATCAGCGGGCGGGCGGACGTTGGAGATGGGGGACGACATTTTAAGCCGGGCGGGCGAGGGACGCGAAATCAGGAGGGAAGCCTGCGTCGCGTTCGCGCGAAATCATCTTTGATCGAGCGGGAGAAACGGTCGCGGAGCGGGTCCGATGTAGTTTGCGCTTGGCCGGATAATTTTCCCGTCGAGGCGCTGTTCGATGATGTGCGCGGCCCACCCGGCGGTGCGCGCGACGACAAACAACGGAGTAAACAACGCGGTCGGTACCCCGAGCATCTGATAAACCGGCGCGCTGTACCAATCGAGGTTGGGAAACATTTTCTTGAGCTCGTCCATCACGCGCTCGATGCGTTCGCAGATGGCGAAAACACCGGACTGGCCCGCCTCGGCGCAAAGTTCGCGGGCGATTTCCTTGATGATCGTGCTGCGCGGATCGCTGACCGTGTAAACGGGATGACCAAAGCCGATCACGATTTCCTTGCCCGCGACGCGTGCGCGAATGTCGGTCTCGGCTTCTTCGGCTGTTGCGTAGCGACTTTGGATTTCGTGCGCGACTTCATTGGCGCCGCCATGTTTTGGTCCGCGCAGGGCGCCAATTGCTCCGGTGACGCACGAGTAGATTCCCGCGCCCGTGCCGGCGATGACACGCGCGGTGAAAGTGGACGCGTTGAACTCGTGCTCGGCGTAAAGAATGAAGGAACGGTCGAGGGCGCGCGCGTGCGACGCGGAAGGCGCGGCATGATGAAGCAAGTGCAGAAAATGGGCGGCGATCGATTGGTCATCGGTTTCGACCATGATCCGGCGCCGGCTGTTCGCGTAGTGATACCAATAGAGCAGCATCGACGGGAAGCACGCGATGAGCCGGTCCGCGATGTTCCGGGCGATCGCAATATCGTCGGGGCCGCCACCGCTCGCGGGCCGCGGCTCGGGATCAATGGCGCCGAGCGCGGAACAACCGGTGCGCAGAACATTCATCGGGTGGGTCGTGGCTGGAAGGCGTTCGAGGATTTGGAGCACGGCGACCGGAACGACCCGCAACAAGGACAATTTCTCGCGATACGCGATGAGTTCGGCGCTGTTGGGCAATCGCTCGTGAATGAGCAGGTGCGCCACCTCCTCGAAGGTGGCGCGGGCGGCGAGATCGGCGATGTTGTAGCCGCGGTAGTGAAGATCGTTTCCCGTCTGGCCGACCGTGCAGATGGCGGTATTGCCAGCGACAATACCAGAAAGGGCCACGGATTTTTTGACGCGGGGAACCGGGTTCGAGGCGGGATCGATGCTCATCGGAATTTTTTCATGTGATCGAGTTGGGGCGGGCCGGCCACCGGCGGCGTGCCCACGCGCGTGAGATTTTTATTTCTTTTGGTCGTAGCCGAGGACGGCGTAGAGGTCGGCGCGGGTTTGCATTTTTGCGATCGCTGATTTTTGCGTGCCATCACGCCGGATCGCATTGAAGACTTCGAGCGACGCGGCGGCGGCGGCGCGCGAGGCCGAAAGTGGATACAAGGCCATCGCGACGCCGGCCGAGCGCAGTTCTTCGAGCGTGAATAACGGCGTCTGCCCGAATTCCGTGAGGTTGGCCAAAACGGGTGCGTTCACGCCTGAGGTGAAGCGCCGGTAGTCGTCGAGCGTGGGAAGCGCTTCGGCAAAAATCATGTCCGCGCCCGCGGCGACATATGCCTTGGCGCGCTCGATCGCGGCGGACACACCTTCAACTGCGGCGGCATCGGTGCGGGCCATCACGACGAAGGTTGCGTCGGGTTTGCCGGAGATTGCAGCGCGCACGCGCGCGACCATTTCAGCCGTTGGGACGATCTGTTTTCCGGGAAGGTGGCCGCAGAGTTTTGCGGGAATTTGATCCTCGATATGAACGGCGGCGACGCCGGCGGCTGCGAGTTCGCGGACGGCCTTCGCGGGATCGTCCCATCCGGTATCGATGTCGACGAGCAGCGGGAGATCGACCCGCGCTGTGATCCGCCGGGCGTCGAGGAGGACGTCGTCGAGCGTGGTTTCACCGATATCGGGGATGCCACGCGAATGATTGGCGACACCGGCTCCCGAAAGATACAGTGCCCGAAACCCCGCGCGGTGGGCCAGCAGAGCGGCGTAGGCGTTAATCGCGCCGGCGATCTGGAGCGGGCGTTCGCTCGCGAGGGCAACGCGAAATTGGGAGCCGGGCGAAGAGCTCATGCGGAAAGTTGTTGCGTATCATGCGGCGAGTCGAGGCGCGAGGCGGCTTTGTGCCGCCACGAGATTGCCCCGATGCTCGTTGGCCGAAGTCGCCGATGCGCGGATGAATCCTACCTCGAAATATCGCGCTGACTGAGGACCTTGAAGCCGCAACGATTCAGCGCCTGCGTCGCCACGTCGCCGTCTTCAATGCTCAGAACCAACGCGGCGCCGCCCGCGGGGCGATGGATGAAACTGTAAACGTAGTGCACGTTGATCTCGGCTTCGAAGATCGCGGCGAGCACCCCTTTGAGCTTTGATTCGTCCCCGATTTCGACGGCGAGAACTTCGCACTCGGTATACGGAAAATCATTGTTCACCATCAGTTCGCGGGCCTTGTCCGGATCGTCGACGATCACGCGCATGATCGCGCTGTCGGTGGTATCGAGGACGGTGATCGCCATGATGTGGACGTTGTTGTCCTTGAATAGCGCGGCGAGATCGTTGAGCCGGCCGACGCGATTTTCCGCGAAGACGGAAAACTGTTTCACCGGGTCCCGACCGATCGAGATATTTGGCGCAGCCATGGCAGGATCGCACCGTGACGTGGCGCGGCACGCCGGTCAATTGCAGGCTGGCGAAAGCGAGCCGGGCGTCTCTAGCGTTTATCGGTGTCCACCGAGTTGCCCGAGCATCATGCCGCGACGCAGCGTCGCGGGCGCGCCAGCACGAAAATCGTGCTGCGGGGGATCTTGTTAAACGCGCTGCTGGCTGCGCTTAAATTCGCCGGCGGAATTTTCGGTCACACTTACGCGCTGATTGCGGACGGAACGGAATCGTTGCTCGATATCCTGTCCTCGATCCTCGTGTGGGCCGGCGTCCGTGTGGCGTCACGTCCGCCCGATGCCAATCACCCGTATGGCCACGGGAAAGCCGAGCCGCTCGCCGCGCTCTCGGTGGCGGTTTTTATTTTTGGAGCTGCCGGCTGGGTGGGGTGGCACGCGATCCGTGGAATCGTAACGCCGCACCAGGGGCCGCATTGGGCGACGCTGCCGTTGCTGGCGGCGATCGTGGGGACGAAGATTTGGTTTTCGCGTCGCATGCGCAAAGCGGGCGAGGCCGCCGACAGTACGGCGCTCGGAGCCGAGGCGTTGCATCACTATTCGGATGCGATCACGTCGGGTGCGGCTTTTGTCGGCATCGCGATCGCGGTGGTTGGCGGCCACGGGTATGAGTCGGCCGACGACTGGGCGGCGTTGGTGGCTTGCGTCGTGATCGTGTTCAATGGCGTCTCGATGTCCCGAAGCGCGATGCGCGACGTGATGGACACGGCAGTTCCGCAACGTTACGAAGATGAAGTCCGTTCACTCGCGCTCGCGGTTCCCGGCGTGCTGGCGCTCGACAAAACTCGGGTGCGCAAGAGCGGGCTGAGCAATTTGGTGGACATCCAGGTGCGCGTGAAAGGAAGCCTGACGGTTACAGAGGGCCACGCGATCGCTCACGCGGTAAAAGACGCGTTGCTCGCATCGAGTCTGCGCGTCAGCGATGTCACGGTTCACATCGAGCCGATGAAATAGCGCCGCTTCGCGCCGGCGTTTTATTCTGACGCAGTTCGCTCGAAGCGGGAATTTTCGTTCACTGCCCGTACACGAGAACATGAACGCTGCCCGGAATGATCGGCGGTCGCTTGCCGGTTTCGGCCGGGCCAAACTTTGCCGCGATCAGATAAATCCGGTGCGTGGCCGGATCGACGGTCATCGTGCGCGCGCTGCGCTCCGTCTCGAGCGTTTGCACCACGGTGAAGTTATCCGGCGAATCTTCGTGAACCACCGTGACCGTGCCGTCCCTTCCATTTGAAGTGAACGCGAGTTGCGTTCCAGGATCGAACGCCGCCGCGTCGATTCCTTTTCCGGCTGGCACGCTCGCGACCACATGGCCGTCCGTGCTGTCGAGGATCATCATGAGCGAATTCTCGCAGCCCAGAAACAGCCGGTGATGCGCGGTATCGATTGCCATTCCGCTCGCCGATTCTCCCGGCGCGATCGGCCATCGCGCCAAAACTTCGTGTTTCGCGGCGTCGATTACGGCAACCTCGTTCTTGTCCTCGATGTTGTCGTAGATCCGCCCCGCTTTCTCATCGAGCTGGGCAAACTCGGGTTTTCCGCCGAGTGGAATCGTCGCAACAACTTTTCCCGTTGTCGCCGCAATCACCGTGGCTGATTTTCCGCGCCCGTTGAACGCGTATACTTCCTGATGCGCCGGCTCGTAGAGAATCGCGTCGGGATTCGTTTCGGTATCGATTTTCGCGCTGATTTTCAACGTCGCGAGATCGACCACGCCGACCTTGTTCTCCCGGCCGTTGCTCGTGAACGCGCGGTTCAACTCGGGCGCGACGGCGATACCGTGCACACCCGGGGTGTCCGCAATCTCACCCACGATCGCATCGCTGCCGGTGTCGATCACGACGACTTTCGTCGCATGCGAAACATACAGCCGATGGTTTGGCGAATCGACGGAGAGGTAATCCCAGCCTCCATCGCCGATCGGAATCGTAGTCAGCAGCCGGTACTTTTCCGCCGCATGTGCGTCTGCCACGGCAATGAAGCCGAGCACGCTTGCCGTTATCCAAAGAACACGCCGATACGATGAGGAATTCATGGGGCACAAGTTGAAGATGAATCGCGCGAATCTCGCAAGCTGCGCGCGCCAACCGCTGCGCGACAGTTTGTGTAAGCGAAATGCACCCATAGTTCCCGTCAGCGTTGAAACGATTCTCTCTAAACGCACACTTTCGGGTGATGCGCCTTCCTCGCTTTATGTCCGTTTGGCTGCGATCAATAAAACCTGGGATGGCCATTTGTTTTGATCGGGAAATCCACAGCGTCGTAAGAGTACGCCGCGAGCGCGCTCGTGCTCTGCGCATGTCGGCGAGCTCACGGCGTACACTGATCTCTCGTGCCGCAAAAATAAAACGTTTCGCCGCTCTCCAGGCCGCGATGCTCGCGTTCGCCGGTTGCGCGCATGTGAAGTACGAGCCCCAGCCGCTCTCGCCCGCACAAACCGCTGCTGCTTTCGATGCTCGCTCGCTCGCTGACCCCGGACTTCGACGTTTCCTCGGCGAAAGCCTGAACCGCGATTTTTCCGGAGCGTCCACCAGCACGTGGGATTTCGAAACGCTCGCGTGGGTTGCGTTCTACTTTAACCCGACGCTGGAGGTCGCCCGTGCGCAGTGGGAAACCGTGCGCGCCAGCATGCGCACCGCGGGCGCGCGGTCGAATCCCACACTCGGCCTCACGCCCGGATACAGCACGAATCCGGGTGCGGGAATTTCGCCCTGGTTTCCGGCCGTCACACTGGATTTTCCGATCGAGACCGCGGGCAAACGCCAGCACCGCGCGACCGAAGCAGAGCAAAAAACCGAAGCGGCGCGACAGGCCGTTTTCACCGCCGCGTGGAAAATCCGCAGCGATCTTCGTCACGCGCTCCTCGATTTCACGGTCGCTCAGCGCCGCGTAAAACAGTTGCGCGCCGAAACCACGCTGGAACAGCACAGCGTCATTCTTCTCGAACAACGGCTCAACGCCGGTGCAATTTCGGCCGGGGAAGTCGCGACGGCGCGGCTCGCCGCCGTTCGCGCCGAAGCGCAGGCCGCCGACGCCGAACGCCAGATTCCGATCGCACTCCAGCGCGTCGCCGCCGTGCTTGGACTTCCCGCGAGCGCACTTGCCGGAGTATCCCTGCCGACGCCGCCCGTCGTGATGCTTTCGCCTGATCAACTTGCAACGGCGCGAAAGCAATCGCTGCAATCGCGGCCCGATATTCTCGCCGCTCTTGCGCGTTACTCGGCGAGCGAATCCGCACTCGCCCTCGAGATCGCGCGGCAGTTTCCCGATCTTCATCTCGGCCCCGGTTACCAGTGGGATCAGGGTCAGAACAAATGGTCCGTGGGTCTCAGTTTTGAACTGCCATTGTTCAACCACAACGAAGGGCCGATCGCGGAAGCCGTGGCTCGTCGCCGGGAAGCCGCGGCGCAGTTTCTCGCGGTGCAAGCCCAGGCGCTCGCTGAAATCGATGGCGCTGCCAGCGGGCAATCCGCCGCCGCGGCCCAACTTGAAACCCTGCGTCGCGTCCAATCCCAGCTCGAGCAACAACGTGTCCGCGTCGTCGTTCGTCAGCGCGCGGGCGCCGGCGATCAGCTCGAGACGGACCGCGCCGGGCTCGAAGTTGAAATCGGTTCGCTTGCGCTGACTGACGCGGAAACTCAGATCGCGCTCGCGACCGGCCAGCTCGAGGATGCGCTGCAAATTCCGTTCGCCCACCTTTCCAATATCGAAAAATCCGCCGCGGCTGCGATGTCGCCCTCCATGCCATGAAAAAATTTGTGCCCGGTCTGTTGATGGGATTCGCCCTCGGAGCGTTCGCAGCCTGGCTCCTGCTCGCGCGGCCCCAGCCCGCTTCAGAGGCCACGAAAACGGAGTCCGCTCCCACGGAACCGAAATCGTCCGGCACCGGACTTCACCTCTCGAAGGAGCAGAGTGCCGCGGCCGGCTTGCAAATCGCCGCGCCTCACGTGGAGACGCTGGCGCCCACCGTGGAAGCCTACGGCCGCGTGCTCGATCCCGCGCCGCTTGTGGCGGCTGCGGCCGAGATTGCGACTGCGCGAGCGGCTCAGACGGCTTCAGAAAATGAATACGTTCGCGTCAAATCGCTTCACGACGAAGGCGACAACGCCTCGACGCAGGCTCTCGAAACGGCGAGCGCCGCAGCGCAGCGCGATCGCGTTCAACTCGATTCCGCTCGCGCGCGTTTCACCGCCTCGTGGGGTCCGGCGCTGATGTCGCGGCTGGACTCGGGTTTGATTGCGGAGGCCATCGCGCGAGGCTGGTCGTTTGCGCGCATCGACCTGCCGCCGGGTGGGCCGCCGGCTAAGATGCCGCTGCTCACTGCGCGAGTGGCCCTGCTCACTGGAAATACCGAACCCGCTCAGCTCGAAATCATCGGTCCCGCTCCGACGGCCGATCCGCAGTTGCAAGGCCGCGGTTATCTCGGATTGCTCCGCGACGAGCCTTTGCCGGCGGGAGCCGCGCTTCGCGCCACGCTCACGGGCGCGGGCGCACCGGCCACGTTTCCCGTGCTGCCGCGAAGCGCTTTCGTCCGCCACGAAGGCAGCGTGTTTGTATTCGTGCAAATTGGACCGGACACGTTCGAACGACGGCGCGTGGAACTCGGCCAGTTGCTCCCCGACGGAGTTGCCGTCATCTCCGGAGTGAGCGAACACGACCGCGTGGTTGTGTCCGGCGCGCAACAGTTGCTCTCACACGAACTCGGCGGTGGCGGCGGCGGCGAGGACTGAGATGCTTCAAGCCATCGTCCAATTTTCGCTGCGCTTCCGTGGCGTGGTCGTAGCGCTCGCGGCGTTGGTTCTCGCCTACGGTGTTTACATCGCGCAGCACGCCAAGTTCGACGTCTTCCCGAATTTCGTGCCGCCGCAGGCGACGGTGCAAACGGAAGCGCCCGGACTGTCTCCGGAGCAGGTCGAGACCCTGGTCACGCGTCCGATTGAAAGCGCCTTGAACGGACTCGGAAATCAGGAGTCCCTTCGCTCCGAATCGATCCAGGGACTGTCGATCGTCACGATCGTATTCAAAGAAGGCACACCGATTCTGCCGGCGCGGCAATTGCTCGCCGAAAAACTGGGCGAGCTGGCCGGTGCGTTGCCCGCCGGCGTAAAGGCGCCGAAGATTTCCCCGCTCACGTCGGCGACGATGGATCTGTTGAAAATCGGCCTCGCGAGCAAACGACTTTCGCCGATGGAACTGCGGACGTTCGCCGATTGGACGTTGAAGCCGCGACTGCTCGCCGTGCCGGGCGTGGCCAAATGCAGCACGTTCGGCGGTGAAGTCCGCCAGTGGCAGATTCAAGTTCATCCCGACCTGTTGTTGGCTCACAATCTCGCGCTGGTGGATGTGCTCGCCGCCGCACGTCAGGCCAGCGGCGTGCGCGGTGCCGGTTTTATCGAAACTCCCGCGCAGCGAATTATTCTGCAGACGGAAGGTCAGGCTCTCACGGCCCGCGCGCTCGGCGGCATCGTCGTGGCGATGAGTCCCGCCGGCGTTCCGATTCGGCTTCGTGATGTCGCCACGGTCAAGGTCGGCGCCGAGCCGAAATTCGGCGACACGCTCATCATGGGCAAACCGGGCGTGCTGATGACGATGTCGAGCCAGTACGGCGCCAACACCGTCATCGTGACACAAGCGCTCGAAGCTGCGCTGAAGGATCTGAGGCCGGTGTTTGCGAACGAGGGCATCACGCTTTACCCCGCGCTCCACCGGCCCGCGTCGTTCGTCGAATCCTCCGTCCACAACATCGAGCATTCGCTGCTGCTCGGTGCGTTGCTCGTGGCGATGATGCTTTTTTTATTTCTGGGCAACGTCCGCACCGCGTTGATCTCGCTGACCGCGATCCCGCTTTCGTTGCTGACGGCGATCATCGTGCTCGATCACTTCGGAGTTTCGCTCAACACCATCACGCTCGGTGGACTGGCGATCGCGATCGGAGAAGTGGTCGACGATGCGATCATCGACGTGGAAAATATTCTTCGCCGCCTCCGGGAAAATGCCGCGCTCGCGGCGCCGCAGCCGGTCTTCCGCGTAATTTTGCGGGCTTCGATCGAGGTGCGCAGCGCGGTTGTGTACGCGACGTTCATCGTCGCTTTGGTATTTCTGCCGATTCTCACGTTGACCGGATTACAGGGCAGTTTTTTTGCGCCGCTCGCCCAGAGTTACATTCTTGCGATCATGGCCTCGCTGGTGGTCGCGTTGACGCTGACGCCGGCCCTCGCGCTGGCGTTTTTCTCGCGCGGTCTGCGCGAACCACGAACGCCGCGAATCCAGCAGTGGCTGCATCGCCGCTACGAACGTGTTCTCGACTGGGTTGCCCGTCATGCCGCGGCCACCCTCATCGTCGTGACGCTGTTTTGCGTGGCGGCGTTGTCGCGCGTGCCGTTTCTCGGCGGCGAGTTCCTGCCGGAGTTTCGCGAGGGCCACTTCGTGCTCGCGATGTCGATGACGCCGGGAACTTCGCTCACGGAAACGATGCGCGTCGGCCGGCGAATTTCGGAGGAGCTGCTCAAAATTCCGCACGTGGCGACGGTTGAGCAACAGATCGGCCGCGCCGAACAGGGCGAGGATCCGTTTGGCCCGCACCGGAGCGAATTTCACGTCGATCTCGAACGCGGCGTCGCGGGAAGGGAACAGGCGCAGGTCGAGGAGGAGATTCGCTCGGTCCTCGCGCACACGCCGGGAATCCAGTTCGAAGTGATGACATTTCTGGGCGATCGCATCGGCGAAAGCATCAGCGGTGAAACGTCATCCGTCGTCATCAATATTTTCGGCGACGATCTCGATCAACTCGACGCCAAGGCGCGGGAGATCGCGGGCATCATCGGCACGCTCGAGGGCGCGGCTGACGTGCAGGTAAAGTCTCCCCCGGGAGCGCCGCGCATCGCGATTCGATTGAGACCGGAGCAACTCACGGAGCTCGGCCTGCGGCCGGTCGACGTTCTCGACACCGTGCAGACGGCGTTTCAAGGCGAAGTCGTGGCGCAGGTTTATCACGAGAATCAGACGACCGATGTCGCCGTGATCCTCGACGCGTCGTCTCGTCGCGATCCGGAAAATGTCGGTGCGTTGATGTTGAGCAGCGCCACCGGGCTGCGCGTGCCGCTGCGTGAAGTGGCGGACGTTTATCTGACGAGTGGCCGTTTTTCGATTTCGCACGAAGGCGCGCGCCGCCGGCAGACCGTCACGTGCAATCCCGCGGGTCGCGACGTGGAAACGTTCGTCGCCGACGCGCGTCGTGCGATCACGGCGCAAGTCCGAATGCCGTCCGGCATGTATGTCGAATACGCCGGCGCTGCCGAAACGCGGCGCGCGGCGACGCGCGAGTTGCTGGTGCATAGTGCGATTGCGGCCGTCGGGATCGTGTTGCTGCTTTCGATCGTACTCGGGAACTGGAATAATCTCCTGCTCGTGGCGGTTAACCTGCCTCTAGCCCTCGCCGGCGGAGTGCTGGCGATTTATCTTACGAGCATCTGGGGAAATTCGGACGCGGGCGCGCTTACGATGGGAGCGATGGTGGGCTTCGTGACGCTCTTCGGCATCACGACGCGCAACGCCATCATGCTGATTTCGCATTTCGAACATCTCGTCGAGGTCGATGGCCTGCCGTGGAATCTCTCCACGGTGATCCGCGGTGCATCCGAACGACTGATACCCATTCTGATGACGGCATCGGTTACGGCTTTGGGCCTGCTCCCGCTTGCGCTGGGGAGCGGAGAGGCGGCCGGGAAATCGAAGGCCCGATGGCGGTCGTGATTCTGGGCGGATTGTTTACGTCGACGACGCTGAATCTGATCGTGCTGCCGACGCTCGCGGTGCGTTTCGGTCGCTTCGGCGTTCGCGCGAGTTCGACCGGGTAGCAGCGACTTGGACGCTGCACGTGCGCCTCGCCTGCGCAGCGGTGCGATGGCCGGTTGTGACTAAAGTATAAGGGCCGCCGAAAATGCGCTTCGGCAATTTCTGCGAGGAGAATTGCAGAATACGCCGAGTCGAAACGAGCGCTTTACGATTAGCTATCGCCTGCCATGTTCCATCCAGAATCTCCCATGTCGAAGCGCAATCCGGCCAAGCCACTCGCGACCAACAAGCATCTGCGGAAGTGGGTGGAAAAAATTGCGGAGCTCACCAAGCCCGCGGCCATCCACTGGGTCGACGGATCGCAGGAGGAATACGATGCGTTGTGCGCGCAAATGGTTGCCGCCGGGACGTTGATCAAGTTGAACGAAAAACTTTGGCCGGGATGCTACTACGCGCGATCCGACGCCACCGATGTTGCGCGCGTCGAGGACCGCACGTTCATCTGTTCACTTTCGAAAAACAACGCGGGCCCGACCAACAACTGGGTCGATCCGTTCGAGATGCGGAAAAAACTGAAGGAGGTTTTTCGCGGATCGATGAAAGGCCGCACCATGTACGTGCTGCCTTTCAGCATGGGCCCGCTCGGCTCACCGATGTCGCAGATCGGCGTCGAGATCACCGATTCGCCTTACGTCGTCGTGAACATGCGGATCATGGCGCGGATTGGCATCCCGGTTTTCGAGCAGATCGACAAGGCCGAGAAACGCGTTGTCCCGTGCGTGCACTCGGTCGGTGCGCCGCTCGCGAAAGGCCAGAAGGACGTGGCTTGGCCGTGCAATCCGGATAAATACATCGTTCATTTCCCCGAGTCGCGGGAGATCTGGAGCTACGGCTCGGGTTACGGCGGCAACGCATTGCTCGGCAAAAAATGTTTCGCGCTGCGGATCGCGTCGAACATGGCGCGCGACGAAGGCTGGATGGCCGAGCACATGTTGATCCTCGGGGTCGAGAATCCATCGGGCGAAAAAACCTATGTTGCGGCGGCGTTTCCGAGCGCATGCGGCAAGACGAATTTTGCGATGCTGATTCCACCGCCGCACTTTCAGCGGAAAGGCTGGAAGGTGTGGACGGTGGGCGACGATATTGCGTGGCTCAGGCCCGACGAAAACGGCCGGCTTCGCGCGATCAATCCCGAGGCCGGTTTCTTCGGCGTCGCGCCGGGTACGTCGAACAAAACAAATCCGAACGCGATGGCCGCGCTCGCGAAGAACACGATTTTCACGAACGTTGCGCTCACGCCCGAAGGCGGGGTGTGGTGGGAAGGCATGACCGACGAGCCGCCCGCCAAATGCATCGACTGGCAGGGCAACGAATGGACTCCGGCGCTCGCGAAGGAAAAAGGCGTAAAGGCAGCGCACGCGAACTCACGTTTCACCGCGCCGGCATCGCAATGCCCGACGATCGATCCCGATTGGGAGAGCCCGAACGGAGTGCCGATCAGTGCGATCATTTTTGGCGGGCGTCGCGCGACGACGATGCCGCTGGTTTATCAGGCGTTCAACTGGAGTGCGGGCGTCTATATGGGCGCGACGATGGGTTCCGAAATGACCGCGGCGGCCGCCGGCACGGTTGGCAAAGTGCGCCGCGATCCGATGGCGATGCTGCCGTTCTGCGGTTATCACATGGGCGATTATTTTCGTCACTGGATCGCGATGCAGCGCAAGTTGAGCGAGACACCGCGGGTGTTTCACGTGAATTGGTTCCGCAAGGACAAGGACGGAAAATTCATGTGGCCGGGATTTGGCGACAACATGCGCGTGCTGAAATGGGTCGTCGATCGTGCGCGCGGGCGCGCGCTCGGGCGGGAGACGCCGATCGGCTGGCAGCCACGCTACGACGATCTCGACTGGACCGGGCTCGATTACCCGAAGGAGAAATTCGAGGAGCTTCAGACGTTTGATCGCGTCGCGTGGCGCGCCGAAGTGATCGGGCATGAAGAACTGTTCATCACGTTGCATGATCATTTGCCCAAGGAAATGGTTTACGAACGCGAACTGCTCATCTGCCGGATGTAATTGAGAGCGCGCGGTCGCCTGGCCCGCACCGCGTCAACGTCGCCACGGCGGGTCCCGCGCCGTACGGTAATCGGGCGGCGTGAGCGCGGATCTTACAGTTGCTTGATGGAACGAAAACGGCGGCGCATGGTTCCAATGACCACACCATGCATCGTTTTTGCGTTGTCCTTCTCGCCGGTTTGATGGCGCTGCCGCTTCGCGCGGCGGTGCCCGCGTTGCTCGATGCGGCGCTTCAAAAAATCTCCGACGATTACGATCGCTGGGCGTATACGCAGACGCTCGTGGAGAGAAACGAAAAAGGGAAAGTGGTGAAGGAAACAGTGGTTCGTTTCGATCCTTCCAAGCCGTATCCAGAACAGTACACGCCGCTCCGGATCGACGGCCTGCCGCCGACGGAGGCGCAGCTGAGAAAATATCGCCGGCAAGGCGAACGCCGCGGCCTGCGGATCGAAGAAGCCGAAAATGCCGGCACGACGCCGGCGCGCAAAACGCTCGGCGAGTTGATGAATCTGGAGGATGCGATGTTGACGGCGGAGGACGCGGACACGGCAACCTTCGAGGTGCCCTTGAAAAAGGAAGGCAACAACCGGCTCCCACCGGAAAAATTCCGCGTGACCGCACGCGTGAACAAGACGGTTTGTGCGTTCGAACGCATCGAAGTGCAACTGCGCGCGCCTTTGCGGGCGGAGCTCGTCGTGAAAATTAAGTCGGGAGCCGGATCACTCGCATTTGGAACCGTCGATCCGAAATTCGCGCCCACGCTGACGACGATTTCCGGTGGAGGCGCCGGTTCAATTTTGTTTGTGCCGGTCGGCCGGACTTACGATGTCAAGCGGGAGGACTTTCAGCGCGTAAAGCCGTTTGCCAGCCGCTTCCAGGTGAAAATGGGCCCGCTGAAATCGATCGATTTTTGATCGGCGAAACGACGCATAACGCCGGCTTTGGCCGTGTGACGGAACCGACGGTGATGTCGGCCAGTCCGTTTAGTTGAGTTATGCTCCGCTTTTTTTTCGTATTCCTGCTCGTCTGCAATCTGCCGGTGGTGCGCGGTGAGGACACTGCGTTGCTGCGCGAAGTCGCCAACAACTGGCTCGACCAGCAGGATCACTGGGCGTTCACGCAGCTCGTTCGCGAATACGATGGCAAAGGTCTCAAGCAGGAACGCAAGGAACGCTATGATCCTTCGAAAGCGTCGGCGAGTCGCTGGCGGCTGATCTCGATCGATGGCCGGCGACCCGCCCCGACCGAATGGGCGGACTGGACGCGTCGCAAAAATAAAAGACACCGGAGAGCGACAGCCTCGCTCGCGAACAATTTTGATTTTGCGAACGCCCGGATCATCGACGAGACGGCGCGAACCGTGCGTTACGAACTGCCGTTGCGCAGCAGCGTGGAATGGCTTTTCCCGGTTAACAAAGTCGAATTGGTCGTCACCATCAACAAGACCGGCCCCGCGCTCGAACAGGTCCGGGCTCGAATCAATGAACCGTTTCGCGTCGCGATGGGACTGGCGCGCGTCCTCGATTTCGACCTCGATCTGCAGATGCTGCCGCCACCCGCGGCGGATCCCGCGAATGCCCGGCCGACCGGGCAGGCCTCGGCGGTGGTGTCGCGGCACGGAGATCGCGTTGAATATTTCTGGAGCGACTTCACGCACGTGACGCCGCATCCCGATGTCGGCGATTAGTTGGTCGCGGCACCAGTATGTCATCCGGCTCGCGAGACGGATGACGGCCGCTGCTCCGTCGCCGGGCGTATTTTTTTTGGTTTGCGAAAGATTTACCTGCGGCGGGGGCCGGGTTGTGACGAGTCAAGGGCAACTTCCTGATCCATGCTCCTCGATCGTGCCCGCGTCATTTCCCTGGGTAGTAAACTTGCTCCGGCTGCCGCAATTTTTGGCCAGCTCCGCGGCCTACTCGAAGATCCCACCGTCGGAGTCGATGAAATCGTTCGGCTGATCCGGTTGGACCCCGCGTTGACGTTTCACGTCATCCGCTTGAGCAACAGCATAATTTTCGGTCTTCGCGATCACAACGACTCGCTCGAGAACGCGGTGGGTCGCGTCGGCTTCCACGAAATTTTCCGGCTGGTCGGGCTCGCCGCGACGCAAGAAATTTGCCAGCGGGATTTGCCGAACTACCGGATGAACGCGATGCGCTTGTGGGAGAACTCCGTCGCGACCGCGGCTGCGGCCGAGGTGTTGGCGGCATCGGTCGGATCGGACCCGGGCCTCGCTTACACCTCCGGGCTACTGCGCACCCTCGGTCGGGTGATCATCGACGGCGCCGCGTCCGGTCACGCGTATCCCGGAGAAGCGGAATGGCCGCTCGTGGCGGAGTGGGAACAGGCGACGTTTGGCATCACGTCGGCTGAAGTGACGGCAATTTTGCTCGAGCACTGGCGTTTCCCGGTGGAGATTGTCGATGCGGTGCGCGATCATTTCGATCCATTTGGACGGCCGGAATCGAATGTCGGCGCCTGCGTGCTCAATCTCGCCTGCGGAGTCGTGGCGCGTTTCGGCTTGGATCTTCCGGGCGAGACGAGCCACTGGATTGGCAGCCCCAACGAACTCGCGCTGGCGAATGTCACGGAGTCGGTGCTGGAAGAATGTTCGCGTTGTGCACGCGAACATTACGTGGCGCTCTGCGCGACCGTGGTCTGATCCGCTGGTCGCCGCGCAGGCGTCAGCAGTGGGCGGGAGCCGCTCTCGCTCGTGACCGCAGCTCAACGACGCGAAGTTTTGCGTTGGACTTGCGATGCGCCGGCTCCTCAGCCCGCGGGCGCGATTCCAGCGGGATCGATGTCCTGTTAGTGGCTTTGGAGGCTTGATTGCGGGAGACCGAAGATATTGGTTAACCAGGCTTCGCCAATTGCCCCGGGAATAATGCAACGTTTCCGCGGCTCTCTTTCCCCGCAATGAAAACTCCCCTGCTCATTGGCTGTTATCTCTTCGGGTTGGTCTTGGCCAGCTCTGGCGCCCAGGAACCTCTGGTCGTTGGGCTTGGTTCGCATTCGCGCAAAATCACGACCGCGTCCGCCGACGCGCAGAAATATTTCGATCAAGGGCTGAATTATTATTTCGGTTTCCATCACGGCGCCGCGATTCGATCGTTCAAGGAGGCCGCGCGCCTTGATCCCGCCTGTGCGATGGCGCATTGGGGCATCGCGCTCGCGAATGGACCGCACATCAATTTCCCATTCGTGCCGCCGCCGGCTGCCACGGAGGCGTGGGCGGAACTCACGCTCGCACGACAACACGCCGCCACGGCTTCGCCTGCCGAGCAGGCGCTCATCGGCGCGCTCGCGGCGCGCTACGCCAGCCCGCAGCCGGAGGATCGCAGCGCGCTCGACAAGGCATACGCGGATGCGATGCGCGAGGTCTGGAAAAAATTTCCGCATGACGCCGACGTGGGAGTGTTGTTTGCCGAGTCGATGATGGATTTGCGTCCATGGGACCAGTGGACGCCTGAAGGAAAACCGCAGCCCGGCACGGATGAAATCCTCGCGACGCTCGATGCGGTTTTGAAAGTCGACCTCAATCATCCGTTCGCGAACCATCTCTATATTCATGCGGTCGAGGCCTCGCCGCATCCCGAGCGCGCGCTCGCCGCGGCGAATCGGTTGCGCGATTTGCAGCCGGCGCTCGCGCACAACGTCCACATGCCCTCCCACATCGACATCCGCGTCGGTCGCTGGCAGGACGCGGTCGTGGCCAACGTGAAAGCAGTCGAGGCGGCGCAGCGTGCGCGCGCCCGCTCCGGGCCGCCGCACGGCATGCTCGTTTTCTATAACGCGCACAACCACCAGATGCTCGCGTGGGCCGCGATGATGACGGGCCAGAGCGAGCTGGCGATCGGTCATGTGCGCACGATGGTCGCGGAAATGCCGGAAGATACGCTCAAGGAATTCGCGATGATTGCCGAAGGCATGAGTGCGATGCCGTTCGAGGTTCTGGTCCGCTTCGGCCGCTGGGATGATGTGCTTGCCGGACCGGATTTTCCCGACTGGCAGCCGCTCGCGCGGACGTTGCGGCTCGGTGCCCGCGGGATCGCGCTCGCTGCGAAAGGCGAGCCGAAAGCGGCGCGGGTCGAGCAAGCGGCGTTTCTCGAGGCCGCAAAAAAGGTTCCCGCCGACGAAATGTTGCTCAACAACGCCGCGGCCGCGGTCATCGCGATCATGACGCCGATGGTCGAAGGCGAAATCCTCGTGCGTGAGGGCAAGGTGGACGAAGGCCTCGCGCAACTTCGTGCCGCGGTGAAAGCGGAAGATGCGCTGCACTATGACGAACCGCCCGGCTGGATTTTGCCCGTGCGGCATTCACTCGGCGCGACGCTGATGAATGAAAAACGCTACGCCGAAGCGGAGCAGGTTTATCGAGATGACCTCGCGCGCCTGCCGGAAAACGGCTGGTCGCTTTTCGGGCTCGCGCAGAGTTTGCGTCGAGAAGGCAGGAACGACGAAGCGGCGGCGACGCAGGCACGCTTTGAAAAAATCTGGACGAAGGCCGACATCGCGATCGGGAGTTCGTGTCTGTGCCAGCCGGGGGAGCCGGTGAAAATGGCAGCGGTGGAATAAAATGGATTTAATTCATTCCGCGACCGGCGCGAAGCCGCGGCGCATTACATTTTCAGCGATCACCCGCGGAAATAAAAAGTTTTCCAAATAACCCCTGCCGCCGGCTTTCGTGCCGCCGCCGCTCATTTTAAAACCGCCGAACGGATGGCGCTCCACGATTGCGCCGGTGATTCCGCGATTCAAATACACGTTGCCACACATCAGCTCGCGTTCGGCTCGCTCCAGGGCGCGCGGGCTGCGGGAAAAAAGTCCGCCGGTCAGCGCGTAGTCGGTCGAGTTTGCCACCGCGAGCGCCTCGTCCAGATCGCGTACTTTCATGATCGCGAGGACCGGGCCGAATATTTCCTCGCGTGCGACCGTGTGACCGGGCCGCACGTCGGTGAAGATCGTCGGCGGGACAAAATAGCCGCC
>Ga0070683_100001541_pt1 | contig 17840 bp, 16 predicted proteins | sample KBSC713LmetaG_FD_64662 | JGI IMG/M metagenome (GOLD analysis project Ga0070683, IMG submission 64662) | Corn rhizosphere microbial communities from Kellogg Biological Station, Michigan, USA - KBS C7.1-3L metaG | ecosystem: Host-associated > Plants > Roots > Rhizosphere ... | reverse complement strand
ATGTCGTAGATCGCCGAGATGGCGCCGAGCGCCAGCCCTTCGAGCACCGCGTAGAGCGGCGCCGTGAACGGCGCCGTCTTCGGCTTGAAGATCGCAATGAGCGCGACGACGAACCCGCCCAGCGCGCCCACGAGCGTGGCGGACCCCACGATCGCGGGATTCGCCTCGGTGGCCACCCAGACCCAGCCGGCGGAAAAGACCGTCAGCGCGACGAGCAGGATGGACTTGTAGATGGTCCCCGAGATCGTCATCCGCGCCGCGCCGACATCGGCGCTGGCGCCACGAAAGACGGATTCCTTGAGTGCGGGATTGGTGCGATTCATATCAGTCAGGGATGGGGAAACGGATATGGCGTAATATACAGGCTGGGCGACAGACACAGGGGAGCGGGCGGCACGTTCCGGTCAATTCGTTCCAGGCACCACACTCCAGCTCCGTCGTTGCCCGGGTCTACTGCCCGGCGCCCGGTATGGGTGGTTCCTGGACCCACCCGCTGGTCCGGCGCGCCCACATCGTTCCGTCGTCACAGATGACGAGTACCTCATTGTCGCGTCTCATCGCGGATACCGGGCGACGGACCTGAATAGTACCCTCAGGCGACGAATTGGATCGCGGCGGCTCGGGCGACGCGGGCTGCTCGTCGGGCGCGGTGCCGGGCTCCGACATCGCCTGTTCGATGTCGTACGCATCTTCCTTGCGCGGCGCGTCGGCCAGGACGGCTGGCGCAGACGGCACCTCCCGCTCCACCGGAGTGTGATGCGCGGGTGGTGGCGGCGCCACCGGCTCCTCTGCATCAGACGCGTCGGCCGGAGAGGGAGCGGTTTCTCGTGCTGCAGCTGTCGCTTCCGGTGACGCTGGCGCATCTGCTGCAGGTGTTGCGGCGGCGGCCGCCGCCGCGGGAGGCGGCGAAACCTCCGGCTCCGGACGAGGCGTGACCGGGCGCTCCCGCAACCGCGGATAGTTGTGGACGTAGTCCCAGACGCGCGAGAGAAGATTCACCGACTCCAGGTGCTCCTCATCCAACCGGCTCGCATACTCGCCGCGCGCGGCGTCGAGTTGCTCCTGGATGTCGCGCGCGCGTGTGCGCTGGAGGTCCGCTTCCCGCGCCGCGGCATCGCGTTCCGTGGTGGCGAGCGCGTACTGCTCCTTGAGCGTCGCCACGTATGACCGCAGCGACGCACTCTTCTCCGCGACGTCGCGCTGCGCCGCGGTGAGCGCACCTTCGAGCCGGGTACGGTCCTCTTCGAGTGCCTTGATGCGTCCCATGAGCTCCGCGCGCAGCTCCGATGCGGCGGTGCGTTCGACGTGCAGCTCCGCCGTCGTGCGCTCGAACAGATTGCGCGCCGCGGCGAGGTCTGCCTCGAGTCGTGCTGTGGTGCGCGAGCTCGCATCGCGCATCGAGGCCAGTTCGGCACGCAGGTTGAGTGCGCTCTCCTGTGCGGCGGCCAGCTCGGACGACGCGGCGGCACGACGCGCAATGTTCTCGTGCCGCTCCGTCTCCAACGCGGCCGTCAGCCGCAGGTCCATGTCGCGCGCGGCGGCGCGTGCCGCGTCGAGTGCCTGCTGCTGCGCGGTGATGGTCCGCTGTGCCTTGTCGAGGTCCGCGGCCAGTGCCGGGCGGTCGCGGCGCAGCACCGCGAGTTCCGCGAGCACCTCATCGTGCTGCTGCGCGCGCGATGACATTTCGGTGATCATGCCCTTCATACGCTCGATCACCCGGTCCCGCCCGCGAATCCGCGACAGCAGCACGCGTCGCAGGCCGGTGAGCTGAACACGCGCGACAAAGGCCGCGATCAGCGCGCCGACCACCACGCCAATCATGGCCCAGAAAATGACAATCGCTGCGGACACACCGTTCAAGGACGACCTCGGCTTCGGAGCTGATCCGGCCCGCGTCGGCCGGTGAGAGACCACGCCCGGAGCTAACGCAAGCGGCGCGCCCGGCAACACCTCCGGTTGCTATTGGACAAGTCTAATCAGTGCAACCGCTTGAAAGATGGGGTCGGCTGCCGTGGCGCGCATGCATCACCAATCCTTGCCAGGAGTTGTGGAGTGCTCGCCACTGATTGGGTTGCTGTTCTGGGACATGACCTGCGCCTTCTGGATGGCATCGAGCTCCCGGCGCGCCTGCGATTCGGTGATCTGTTTCACCGATTCGCCGCTCTGGGATGAGCCGAATCCTCCGCCAGGCGACGCTCCGGCACCGGTCTGCGGCTGGCCGGCGTACCCTGCCTTCGTGAGATTCCCGCCACCCCCTTCCGCCTTGTGCGCGAGGCCGGTCCCGAAGCGGTCATTCTCCGAGGCGAGTGTGCGCACCGCGAGCTCCAGATTCCACTTTGCATCGGCGTCGTGCGGGTCCGCCACGAGCGCATCCTCGAACGCCGTGATCGCGGCCCGCAGGCCGGGTTTCCGGTCCGTCTGTCCCGCCGCGTACTTCATGTAGGTGTTGCCCAGATTGAAGCTCGCTCGCGCTCGCACGTCGCGTGAACCAACGAGTGAGAGACGGTACGCATTCATGGCATCCTGGAACCTGCCCATGCGATAGAGCGCATTTCCCATGTCGTAGGTGAGCGTGGCGCGTTCGGCGGCGCTGGCGCGCGGGCTCAGCGCCTGCAGCCTGGCCCGAAATGCGTCATACGCCTCGCGGAACCGTCCGGCGTGATACAGCGCCGCGGGCCCTCCGTGCCCGTCGCCACCGCCTTGCGCGCCAGTCGCGGCGAACAGCCCTGCGGCCAGGAGCACGATTGCGCCCGCCCGAGCGCCCGCCCGAGCGCTCGCCCGAGCGCCCGCCCGAGCGCTCGCCCGAGCGCTCGCCCCGAATGCACGCCGCCGGCGCCGGCTCATCGCGCCGCCGGCGCGCCGCGGCAGCCCGAGCGCCGATTCGAGGAAAAGCGCCAGGATCGCCAGCGCGAGCGGCCACTGGAAGCGTTCCGGAATCGCGGCGCGCGCCCTCGACTCCGCCGCACCGGTGGCCAGTTGCGTAATGCCGGCCACGATCGGCGTCACGCTGGCGTCGCCCGACCAGTGTGTGTATACGCCGCCCGTCTCCCGCGCGATGTCGCGCAGGTTCTGCTCCTCGAGATGCGACACCACCTCGTTGCCCAGTCGGTCGCGATGGTATCGCACCATGCCTGCGGAATCCGCGTCGGGGATCCTGGACCCGGCGGTCGTGCCTGTTCCCACCGCGTAGCCGTAAATGCCATCGTGCTTGAGCGCACCGATCGCGCCCTCGAGCTTGCCCGCCACGTCCTCGCCATCGGTGAGGAACACGGCCACGCGCGCGCCCTGGCCGCCGGATCGCACCAGCGACGTTGCGGCGACATCCGCCGCCGCTTCGAGATTCGTGGACACGCTGGGGATCTGATTCGGCGCCGCCTGATCCACGAAGCGCGACAGCGCGGAATGATCGAGGGTGAGCGGCAACTGCAGAAACGCGCTGCCGCCGAAGATCACGAGGCCCACGCGATCATGGGGCAGCCCGCGTGCGATGGCGAGCGCCGCCTGCTTCGCCGCATCGAGTCGCGATGGCAGCACGTCGCGCGCCTGCATGGAGCGCGAGAGATCGAGCACGAACAGCACATCGTGCGCCGACTCGTGCAGCGTCTGCTCGCCGCTCCCCGAGCGCGGGCGCGCGATCGCCACCAGCAGCGCCATGCATGCCACGGCCAGCAGCGCGCGCCCGGCCATGCGCCACCGCGCCGTGGGCAGCGGCGCGGAGCGATGCAGCACGGCCGGATCGCCGAAGCGCTCCAGCGCCGCGGTCCGGCGCCGGTCCGCCTGACGCAGCAGGTAGAGGAGCGCCGGCACCGCGACGATGATCGCGATGAGCCAGACCGGATGATCGAACGTCATGTGCCCGGCACCGTGCGGAGCCACACCGAGCGCAGCGACAGCTCGAAGGCGAAGAGCACGAGCGCGGCGACCGTGAGCGGCAGGTAGTACTCGTGCCAGCTCAGGATGTCGCGTACCTCGATGCGGCTTTTTTCGAGCGCATCAATGTGGGAGACGATGCCCGCCAGGGCATTCGCGTCCGACGCACGATAGTATTCGCCGCCGCTCTCCCGCGCGATCGCGCGCAGCAGATCCTCATCCTGCGACGACAGCGACGGCGCCGACGTCTGATAGAGCCGGCCGCGCCCGCGCACCCATTCATCGGGCAGCGCGGCGTGCGCCCCGCCGGCCGCCATCCCTACCGCGTACACCCGCACTCCGATGGCGCGTGCCAGCGCGGCCGCGGTGAGCGGGTCCGGCGTGCCGGTGTTGTTGCCGCCGTCGGTCACGAGGATGATCAGCCCGCTGTTGCGCGGCAGATCCTTGAGCAGGTTCTCCGCCATGGCGAGCGCGGGACCGATCGCGGTGCCATCGGGGAGCAGCCCGATGTCCGCGTTGCGCAGCATCTGCAGCATCACGCTCTCGTCATCCGTGAGCGGGACCTGCGTGAAGGGGCGGCTCGCGAACAGCACCAGTCCCATGAAGTCACCCTGCCGTGCGTGCACGAAGTCGGCGAGCACCTGCCTGGCCGCTCCGAGGCGGGACGGCGCGAAGTCCTCCGCCTTCATGCTGCTCGAGATGTCGAGCGCGAAGACGATGTTCCGCCCGCGAAGGTGCTCCGTGCGGACGACGCCCGGCGTCCGCGGACGCGCGAGCGCGAGGATGAGCAGCGTGAGCACCGCGGCGCGTACCGCCACCGGCAGCCACAGCCACCGGACGCGCCCCGACCGCGCCGCGTCCGGCAGGAGGGCGAAAGTCGGCAGCGGAAGCGACACGCGTGGCATCCTCGTGCGGCGCGGCCAGCGCAGCCAGAGATACGCGCCCACGAACACGAGGAGCAGCAGCGCCAGCGGGTCAGCGAACCGCATCGCGCTCCTCCGCAACATCCAACTTCGCGCGATCGCGCCACGCACCCAGCAGCGCGCGGGCGCGCGCGAGATAGGCCGCCGCTTCCGGCGCGTGCGGCCGCCAGCGCGCGAACTTCACCAGATCGGCGTCCTCCAGCAGCTCAGCCAACTGCGCTTGCATGTTGTCGCCCGCGAGGATCTCCGGCAGCAGGCCGATGATCTCGGGAGTCGTGCGGTCGAGCGCGCGCAGCGCATGCGCGCGCTCGAGGTACCGGCGCAGGGTGGCGCTCACCTGCTCGTAGTATCGGGCCACATCACTCGTCGCCCATCCGGCGCGCTCGATGGCGTCGAGTTCCTGCAGCGCGACGGCGCCGGAATCCACCGCCGGCTCCGTCACGAATGCCCCATTGCCGTGTTCCGCGGCGCGGCCGCGAGACCGCGCAGCCAGGAACACGAGCACCACGAGCGCCACGACCCCGATCGCCAGCGCGATCCAGCGCGAGCGCTCGGCACCGGGCAGGGGCATGACGTCCTTGATGTCACGCATGCTGGCCGCGTTCTCCGGCAGCGTCGGCACGATCACCATGGCGAGCGCCACGCCGCGCGCCGTATCCGCGGTCGTACCCGGAGACCGGCGGTACGCCAGATCGAACGAAGGCGTGCTGGTGGAGCCCGCGCGGAAGAACGCCAGCACCACGCGCGCGGTGAGGGCGCCGCGCGACGCACGCCAGGCGCCCGGATCGAGCACGCGCACGCCATCGCTCAACGGTGCGTGCAACCGCGGTGATGAATCCAGCGTCACGGCGCCCGCTGGCAGCACCACGCGCAACTCGACGACGATCGGATCGCCCACCGTGGGATGCTCGGCATGGCTCGTCGTTTCGATGCGCTGCGCCTGAAGTGGCGGCGCGAACGCCACATCCAGCGTCGCCATCCCGAGAGCAGCCGCGCCGGCAGCCGCCGCGCATCCGCCCGCCGCGTACACTGCAGCGAGCGCGACCACGCGCACCCGCACACGTGCCCATGCCCCGAAACTGGCGAGCCGCCTCATCGCCGCAGCATGCGCTCGCGCATGCGAAAGAACGCCATCAGCGGGCCCGCGTAGCTCTCGCCCGTGCGCAGCCGGATGAGGTCCACTCCGCGGCGCCGCAGGGTGCGCAGCAGCATCTCGTCCCGTTCACGCACCTGCTGCGCGAGCGTCGCGCGTACGCGCGCACGCGACGTATCCACGTAGCGCCAGGCGCCCGATTCCGGATCGCGCAGCACCAGAAGCCCGGCGTCCGGCAGGTCGCGTTCGCGCGCATCCACGAGCTGCACCGCGATCGCGTCGTGCCGGCGCGCGACCATCTCCAGCGGGCGCTCGAATCCCTCCGCCATCCAGTCGGAGAGGATGAAAATCACGGCGTGGCGGCGCAGCACGCGATCCGTGAACTGCAGCGCGCCCGCGAGGTCGGTGCCGCGCCCTTCCGGCTGAAACGCCACCAGCTCGCGGATCACCCGCATCGCGTGTCGCTTGCCCTTGGCGGGCGCCAGATAGCGTTCCACCTGGTTGGTGAACAGCAGCGCGCCCACGCGATCGTGGTTGCGCTCCGCGGCGAGCAGCAGCGCCGCGCACACCTCCGTGGCCAGCTCGATTTTCGTCTGGCGCCGCGTGCCGAAGGCATCCGACGCGCTGTGATCCACGAGAAACAGCACCGTTCGCTCGCGCTCCTCTACGTAGCGGCGTACGTACGGCGCGCCCGTGCGCGCGGTCACGCGCCAGTCGATGCTGCGAACATCATCCCCCGGCAGGTAGGGCCGCACGTCCTCGAACTCCACGCCGCGACCCTTGAACACGCTCGAGTACTCGCCCGCCAGCACGTCCTTCACCAGGTGGCGGCTGCGAATCTCGAGTCGCTGAACCTGGCTCAGGACCTCCGACAGATTCACGGTACGCGGAGCGCGTCGAGAATGCGGTCGAGCACCTGGTCCACCGACACGCTCTCCGCGTCCGCCTCGTAGGTGAGAATTACGCGATGACGCAGCACATCGTGCGCCAGCAGCTTGATGTCGGGCGGCAGCACGTGGCCGTGTCCCGCGAGGAAGGCATGCGCGCGCGCCGCGCGCACAAGCGCGATCGCCGCGCGCGGGCTCGCCCCGAAGGCAATGAGCGGAGCCAGCTCCGCCAGCCCGGCGGCGCCTGGATCGCGCGTGGCCCGCACGATGTCGAGCGCGTACTCCCGCGCGCGGGGATCCAGGTAGATCCCATTCACCGTTTCCCGCGCCGCGCGGATGCGCGCCGTGTCCACCACCCGGCGCGGCACCGGCTCGTGCCCCGTGCTCATGCGGTCCAGCATCGCGCTCTCGTCCACGCGCCCGGGATAACTCACGATCAGCTTCAACATGAAGCGGTCCACCTGCGCCTCGGGAAGCGGATACGTCCCTTCCTGCTCGATGGGATTCTGCGTGGCCAGCACGAGAAACGGGTCCGGGAGCGCATAGGTCGTCCCGCCGATCGTCACCTGCTTCTCCTGCATGGCCTCCAGTAGCGCACTCTGGACCTTGGCGGGGGCGCGGTTGATCTCATCGGCGAGCACGAGATTCGCGAAGACCGGGCCGCGCTGCACGGTGAAGCCACCAGTCCGCTGGTCGAAGATCATCGTGCCCACGACATCTGCCGGGAGCAGATCGGGCGTGAACTGAATGCGCTGGAACGAGGCGTCGATGGTCGCCGCCAGCGTCCGCACCGCCAGGGTCTTGGCCAGCCCAGGCAGGCCTTCCAGTAGCACGTGCCCGTCCGCGAGCAGGCCAATGAGCAGCCGGTCGAGCATCACCGTCTGCCCCACGACCACCGCCGCCATCTCGGCCCGCAGCTCCGCCACGAACGCGCTGGCCTCCCGCACTTTCGCGTTCAGCGCCGCGACACTCTCGGCATCGCGCGTTCCTGTTGCGCCCGCTATCGTGGTCATGGCAAGTTCATCCGTTGGCTCCTGGCTCGTGCGGCGTCTCCTTCATCAACGTAGCCGCCGGTCAGGGCCCGTGAAAGCGGACCTGGTGGCAGCTCAGACCTCTCGAGGAGCGAGTGAGCGTGAGCGTTCTTCCCGGCATCGGCATCCCGCTCGAGCGTCACGGCGCTGATCACCACGAGTCCGACGCCACCGCGCACACAGTCCGCAGCGACCTGCCACCCCACCGCCCGGCCGCCGTCATCGTCTGTCATGGCATGGGCCAGCAGGTGGAGTTCGAAACACTGAGTCTCGTGGCCGACGCGGTCTGGCGGCGACAGTCCGCCGAGCCGCTCGCGGAGGCGCCCATCTGCGTACGCTACGTAGCCTTCGATGACCAGTGGCATCCGCGCGTCGAGATGACCCTCTGCACGCCGGATGGGCGTACGCGCGACGTGCACTTCTACGAGGCCTACTGGGCACCGCTCACCGAGGGGCGTGTGCGGCTCGGCCGCGTACTCGCGTTCCTGGCCAGTGCGCTCGTGCGTGGTGTGCGCTACGTGGTGCGCGGCTCCTTCGATCGCTGGATGTTCGGCGCGCGACAACCGTTCGCGCTGCCCCGGCGCACGCTGCTGCCGCTCGTCACGGCGGGCGCGGTGTTCGCCGCGGTGGTGGCCAGCGGCGCGCTCTTCGCCGTGTTCGCGCTGCGACAGCTCCTGGCGCTGGGCGGTATCGGCACGCTCGACACGCCGCCCGTCACCCTCGCCGCGCTCGCCGCCGGACTGATGATGTTCGCCGCGCTCCGCTGGTGCCTCGTGCAGTCGGTCGGCGATGTCTGCGCCTACATTTCGGCGCACGAGGCCAGCCAGTTTGCCGACATCCGCCGCCGCATCCGCGCCATGGCGCGGCAGCTCGCGCGCAACGTGTACGGCTCACGCATTCCCGGTCGCAGCGCGTACGAGTACGCCGACGTGGTGATCGTCGGCCACTCGCTGGGCTCCGTGATCGCCTATGACATGCTCAACGATGCGATCAACCGCGACTTGCTGCTCGCGTCCATTCCGGGCGGCGCCGCGCCAATGAACGTCGTCGATCGCACCGCGCTCCTGCTGACGATCGGCTCGCCGCTCGACAAGACGGCGTTCCTGTTTCGCACGCAGAAGGACGACGCGCCCGTGCGCGAGACGCTTGCCGCGGCCGTGCAGCCCATGATCGTGAGCTACGCCAATCGTCCGCGCCGCTGGATCAACATCTGGTCACGACGCGACTGGGTCAGCGGGTCGCTCGACTTTTACGACGCGCGCCCGGTACCGCCCCTCTTCGCCGCACGCGCCGTGGAGAACCTCCGCGAACCGCGCGCGCCGCTCGACCCCGTGCGCGCGCACACCGGCTACTGGACGCGTCCCACACTGGGTGCCGTGCTGTACGACGCACTCGCCGCGATCGCCGTGAAGCAGGACTGACCCATCGTGCGCGCCCACGAACACGTTCCGGTGATGAGTTGAATCGCTCATCCCTGTCGCAGAACGGTACCGCTCCCGGATTGGCAATCCGACAGGTTGGACCACGCAGCACCGGTTCAACCTTTTCCAGGGGGCAAACATGTTCAGACAACTGGTTGTGGCAGGGGGTACATGCCTGGCACTCGCGGCATGCTCGGATAGCGCGCCGCCACCCACCGGCATTCAGCAGCACGACGTTTCCACCTATGACGCGTCTGGCCGCGTCGTCATTACCGGCTTCGGCCGTTCGGACACGCTGCAGGCGTCATCGCACGGTACGCTCGGCAAGGGCCTGTCGCTCGATCGCGCCGGCACCAGCAACGGAGGCAAACCCGTTCTGCCCCTCCTCATCGTGCGCGAGGAAGGAGCGCAGGTGGCGAGCGACGGCGGCACGTTCCGCGATGCGCAGGGCCGACTGCATCAGCTCGTGGTGGAAGCCAACGCCGCCGGCGGTCCGCCACGCGAGTTCCGCCATTACATCGATGGAAAGCTCGTGAGCACCACCACCATGCAGTGGGAACGACGCGCCGGCGCGTGGGTGCAGCGCGATCTTCGCATTCGCAGCTTCAGGGGCGACTCTGCGGGACTGGAGGTGCACGTAACCGCCGAAAGCGTCAATATCGCCGCTCGCTCCCCCGGATCACGCGCGCTCGTGATGCTCGCATCGCGGGCCGCCCGCGTCTTCGCGCCGCGTGATGCGGTGGCACAGACGCGGGACTGCAGCCGGGAGTGGCAGATCTACATCATGGCATCCGGGTACGTCGCCGCCGCGACGCAGGCACTCGAGGCGGCGATAATGACCGCAAACCCCGGTGTCATCGCCGCGGCTACCACGAACTACCTGCTGGCTCTCGCCGCGTACTCCATCGCAGAGTACAATCTCTTCCTGTGCACCGGCAGTCATAGCTCCGCGCCGCCGAGCGGCGGCGGCCCTCCCATCATCCTGGCACCCACACGAGTTGTCCACTGAGCACCCTTCACCCCGCAATCCATGTTCCGACAACTTCGCACGCTCCTGTGGGCGCTCCCGCTTCTGGTTGTCATCGCCATCGCGCTGCTCGCCCCGCACAGTGAACCCGGATGGTTGCCACGCGTAGCACTTGCTCTCATGGGCTTCGGCGGCGCCTGGAATCTGGTGTGGGCCGTCGTCGGCTACCTCACGCGCCAGCTCGCACCCATCGCCGCGCTCGGCTCGTTCCTGATTGGGGTCGGCTTCATTCTGTATGGCAGTCAGTGGCTTCCCGGTGGAACGACTGGCGGCACGCTGAGCATCGCCGGTCTGGCCCTGGGCATTCTGGGCATGATGCTCCAGATCAGCGCCTTTAAACCGGCCGAGAGGTGACTGCCGCATCTGTCGCGCCGCGAGGGCCGGTGGCCAGACTCACCACCAGCAGCACGACCGTATTCACCAGCATCGCGATAATGCCGGCATTGAGATCCTTCACGACGTCCGGCCACGATGGCACGAGGGTAGCCATCGTGACGCCGGACAGCGTGAGCCACGCCACCGTGGCGACGCCCGATAGAATGCCCGCGAACGCGCCCGCACGCGTCGCGTACGGCTTCCGCCCCAGGCTGAACAGCAATGGCGGAAAGAGCTGCGTCACGAAGTTGTACCCCATGAGGAGCAGCGTCACCAGCGTTTCGCCGCCGCGCATTGTGAAGTACACGCTGACGAGCGCGATCACCGGCACGAGCCACTTCGCCAGCAGCGTCACCCGCACCTCCGGTGTGCCCGGGGCCAGTCTGCCGTACACGTTCTTCGCGACCAGCGTGGCCGCCGTCATGAGCAGCATGGAGCCAGGCACCAGCGCTGTCAGCAGTCCCGCGGCGCCGATCGTCCCGACGATCCACGGCCCGAAGGTCTGTCTGGATACCCGAAGCAGCGACAGATCCGCCGCGCTCCCGGTGAGCCCCGGCACCTGCTGAATGGCCGCGAACCCCGCGAGAAACACGAAGAGCAGCACGAGCTGATAGAGCGGCATCACCACCGCATTGCGCCGGAATACGTTCTCGTGCCTCGCGGTGTACACGGCTCCGAACGTGTGCGGCCACATGTAGAAGCCGAGCGAGGTGAGAATCACCGTCGAAATGAACCAGGATGGGCTCATTCCCGTCGCGGGCAGCGTGAGAAAGCCCGGCTTCGCCGCCTCGATGCGCTCGAACATGGTGCGCATGCCGCCGTAGTAGTGCAGGGGGAGATACAGGCCAAGCGCGATCGCCACGACCAGGATCATCACGTCCTTCACGACGGCGGTCCAGGCGGAGCCGCGCACGCCGGATACCACCACGTACACCACCAGCACCGCGCTGCTGATCCACACCGCGCTGTTCGATGTGATGGCGCCGTACGATGCCTCCGACACGATGATCCCCAGCCCCTTGAGCTGCAGCACCAGGTACGGCACGATGGCGATGACGCTCACCACCGACACGAGCACGCCGAGCCCGGGACTCCCGAACTTGCTCGTGAAGTAGTCCGCCTGCGACAGCAGCTGATGCTCGCGCGCATAGCGCCAGATCACCGGCAGCAGGAAATACGACAGCGCGTAGGCCAGCGCGCCATAGCACAGGATGTAGAACGCGGGCGCGCCCTTGCCGTAGGCCCACCCGCTCCCGCCCAGGAAGGTGAACGTGGTGTAGATCTCCCCCGCCATGAGCAGGAACACGAACACGGTGCCGAATCCGCGCCCGCCCACCGTCCACTCCTCGAGGGTCATCGTGCGGCCGCGCCGGGCGCGCACGCCCAGCGCGAGCGCCAGCGCCAGCACCGCGCCAATCACGAGGAGCGCCGGATTCACGCGCCGGATTGCTCCGCGCGTCGCTCATGCCGCCGGTCGAGCGCGTAGATGAGCCACATGGTGGCGCTGGTGAGCAGGACCCACACCAGCACCCACGCCAGCAGCAGCGGGAGTCCGAACACCCAGGGCTCCACGCGATTGACGAACGGCACGCCGCCCAGCATCCCGATGGCGGGCACCAGCGCCAGCCATCGGTACCACCTCACCGTGCCGCTGGACCCGAGAGGTAGTCTCGTGTCGCGGCGACGAACAGCGCCACGCCGCGCTCCAGCGCCTCCTCGTCCACGTTGAAGCGCTCATGATGGTGCGGATAGCGGATGCCGCGCGCCTCGTTCCGTGCGCCAATGAAGAAGAACGACCCCGGTGCGCGCTGCTGGAAGGCGGAGAAATCCTCGCCACCCATGCTGGGGCGCGTCTCCACGAGCGCATCCGCGCCCAGGGTGCGCGTCACGACGCGGCGCAGCCGCTCCGTCACCTGCTCGTCGTTCACCACCGGCCGGTAGCCGCGGTCGAACGTGAGCTCATACGACGCGCCGTGCGCACGGGTGATTCCGGCGACGATGCGCTCCATGAGCCGCGGGATCCGGTCGCGTAGCGCCACGTCGAACGTCCGGATCGTCCCCACGAGCTCCGCCCGCTCCGGAATCACGTTGTCCGCCGTACCGGCGATGAACTTCGTGACCGACAGCACGGCGTTGTCGATCGGGTCCACGTTCCGCGACACGATGTGCTGCAGATTGGTCACGATCTGTGCCGCCACCGCAATGCTGTCCACCGTCTCCTGCGGCGCCGCCGCGTGGCCCCCCGCGCCCTTCACCAGGAGCCGGAACACATCGGGCGACGCCATGAGCGCGCCCGTCCGCACGCCGACCTTCCCCGTGGCCAGCGGCGCCCAGAGATGCGCGCCGATGACGATGTCCACGCCGTCCATGACGCCCGCATCCACCATCTGCTGCGCGCCGCCGGGGAATACCTCCTCCGCGTGCTGGAAGAAGAAGCGCACCTCGCCGTGCAGCCACTCGCGATGCGCCGCGAGAATCTTCGCCGCGCCGAGCAGCATGGCCGTATGCCCATCGTGCCCGCAGGCGTGCATCACACCGGGCGTGCGCGACGCGTACTCCACGTCGTTCTTCTCGAGAATCGGCAGCGCGTCCATGTCCGCGCGCAGCGCGAGCACCGGCCCCGGATGCAGTCCGGCAAGGCGGGCGACCACGCTGGTCTTCGTGGGACGCGTGAGCACAAGCTCGCCGAATCCCGCGAGCGTGTCGTACACGAACTGCGCGGTCTGCTCCTCGTGGAACGACAGCTCGGGATGCATGTGCAGGTGGCGGCGCCAGCCGACCACGGTGTCGCGCAACGATGCGGCAAGCTGAACCGGCGTGGGCTCGGCGGACGTTTCGGTGGCCATGATGCACTCCAATTGATGTCAGGCGTATGCCGCGAATATGCCGCGTGTGCGGGCCCGCGGCCAGCGGTACGCGTGTCGCGGGTTCGCGCGTCGCACGTTCGCGCGCCGCCGATGCGCGCGGTCCGCTCGTGCTACGGCGGCGCCGCCGCGCCGCTCCCTGTACCTGCCGCCGAGAGCGCTCCGCCAATGATGATGCCGATTACCAGGACGACCAGGATGACCACGCCGATCACCAGACATCCGACCGCCCGATCCGCGTGCCCCTGCTGCGCTGCTGTGAGCGGCAGGTCGCTGTGCCGCGAGTGCACACCGGTGTGAGTCCCCGACTGCGAGGTGTAGTAGAGTCCCGTGCCCGGCAGGCCGATCGTTCGTCGCACTCCGCGCGGACCCACCGTCCAGTGAAATCCCTTCATGCCCATCGTCACGCTCGGCCCCGACTTCGAGATGTTGAGCGAGAGCCCCGGGAAGATCCTGGCGCGCCGATAGAATCGAAAATAGCCCATGCCCGTCTACCCCGTCGATTCGAGACGTACGTCCGCCGCCGTGTCCCGCGCCCTCCACCAGCCGAGCGCCAGCAGTGCTGCCACCAGTTGCGCCACGACCACCAGCGCGACGCAGCCGCCCCATCCCGTGCGCACCCACGTCAGCCCCGGCACCACCGCGCCCGCGCTGCCGCCGGCGTAGTACAAGGTGATGTAGAGCCCTGACGCCAGCGACCGGAGCGGCGCCGGCGCCGCCACACGCAGGTAGCTCGTGGCACACGACTGCGAGACGAACGCCGCGGTACACAGGGTCGCGAGGCCGAACACGACCGCCGGCAGGAGCGGAATCATCGTGAGCATCATCCCCGCGGCACCCGCGCCCAGCGACACGAGCAGCACGACGCGCGAGCCGGCCTGGTCAATCCAGCGGCCCGCGAACGGCGTAATGGTCGCGCCCACCAGATATACGAGAAAGATCGCGCTCAGGGCGCCCGTCCCCAGCAGAAACGGCGCGGCGGACAGATAGAAGGTGACGTACGTGAACGCCGCCACCAGCACGAACAGCAGGTTGAAGCCAATGACGTACGTGGCGATGAGTCGCGGATCGCGCATGGCCGCGCGGCGACCGACTCGCGCGCCGGCATCAGGACGCCGCGGGGTGAAGTGCGCCGACGGCGGCAGCCAGCGCTCGATGACCAGCGCACCGGCAAGCGTCACCGCGCCCAGCAGCACGAAGGCCGTGCGCCAGCCGGCGAGCTCCGTGACGAAGCCCGCGAGCACGCGCCCGGTCAGTCCACCGAGTGCGCTCCCGGCCACGAACGCGGCCATTCCGCTTCCGGCGCCGCGTGCACCAGCTTCTTCCGTGACATACGCGATCGCGAGCACGTACACGCCGGGTACCGCCAGCCCCGCGAGAAAGCGCCACGCAATCAGCTCACCGAGTCCGTTCGCGGCGGCGGAAAAGAATGTCGGCAGCGACAACGCCACGATGGAGACGACGATCACGCGCTTCCGGCTCGCGCGGTCCGCGAGCAGGCCAACGAACGGCGCGGCGAGCGCCACGGCCGCCGTCGACGCGCTCACGGTGAGCCCGACATGCGCCTCGGATGCGTGAAAGAGCCGCCCGAACATCGGGAGCAGCGGCTGCGTGGCGTACAGATCGAAGAAGGTGCAGAAGCCGGCAAACGCGATCGCCAGCACGCCCGCGGTCGACAGACCGCGGCGCGCAGTCACGACAACGCGCTGCTCATCGACCCTGCGTCAATGCGATCCACCGTCAGGGGCTCCGCGCGGCCAGCCCACGAGCATGCGCCGTGCGATTCCCGGCGCGTGTCCCAGAAGATCTCGAGTCCATTGCCATCCGGATCGGCGAAGTACATCGCCCAGCTGATGCCGTGATCCACCGCGGCCACCGGCACACCGGCGCCATCGAGTTCGTGGAACGCCGCCGCGAACGCGCCGTGGTCCGCCACCTCGAACGCCACGTGCTGGAGACCCGTAGCGAAACGCGGCGGCTTCGGGGCCGCGGCGCCCAGCGCCTGAAGCGCGAGATCGTGATGCGCCCCGCTCCCGGAAAGAAACGCGAACTGTCCACCCAGTCGCTCGATGAGCTCGAGCTTCAGGAATCGGGTGTAGAATTCAACCGCGCGATCCAGGTCGCGCACGCGCAGATGCGCATGGCCAAGCGATGTGCGATATGATTGCATGCCTGCCGTCCCTGCCTGAAGACGCCCGCTCATCAGGATTCCAGCCGAGCGGAAGCAACAAGATGGCGTGTCCTGGTGCGCTCCGCTACGGGCGCGCGTGGCTGCACAGCGCGTACCAGTGTGCCGGACTCGACCAGCCGATGCCGCGCGATGAACCTCTCACCACGTCATGACGCGACAATGTCGCGCAACCGGCGCTCGACCTCCCGGCGCGTGCGCTCCGGCTCCAGCACTTCCGCGTCCGCGCCGTACTGCAGGACATGTCGCACCGCCCACGCCGTATCCGCGAGCGGATGGTCGAGCGTCAACGATCCGTCGGCGTCCAGCGCCATGTGTTCTCGTTCGGCGATCCACCGCGCCACACGCGGCGAATAGCGCACCCGAAGCGTTGCCGGCTCGTCCACGTCAATCACCTTCCCGTCGTGCACCATGTCATCCAGCGAGAACGACGCCGGTACCTCGAAGCGCGCGTCGAGCAACTCGCTCCGCTCTATGCGATCCAGCCGGAAAATGCGTATCGCGTTGCGATCGTCGCAGTGCGCCACGACGTACCAGGCACCGTGTGATGCGACGAGGCCGTACGGGCAGATCACGCGCGTGGTGGACTCGACCGCATCGGCGCGGCGATACGTCAGTCGGAGCTTGCGCCGCTCGCGCACGCCGCGCCGCAGCGCCGCCAGTTGCGCCCGGTCGCCGGGCGCGGCGAAATCCAGATGGTGCACGCGATCCATCGGCGCCGCCACCGGCCCCGCCCCCGGCCCTTCCGCGGGCAGCTTCGCGAGCGCGGCGCTCAGGCGCCGGCGTGCGGCGTCAGCCGTGTCCTGTTCCTCCGGCACCTGCTCCCGTCGCAGCATGGCAAGACCGAGTTGCAGCGCACACAGTTCCGGCGCGGTGAGCCGCATCGGACGCGTGAAGTGGTTCGTGCGCATGCTCACCTGCGTCGCCTCGAGGTAGATCTCCAGATCCGGGACGAATCCTCCCGGGTCGCCGTAGCGCAGGGAGAGCGACCGCATGTCCTTGAGCACGTCGTCGGCATCCTCTCCGGTCAACTCGGCCACTTCGTGCAGCGAGTGCGCTTCACCGTCCGCGAGCATTGGAATCAGATGCAGCAGCCGGCGCAGTTGCTGCGCGGCGTCCTGGGTCATGCGCCCTCCTCGTACCGGCGCAGCGTCTCGCGAGCCAGCTCGCGATATTTCCGCACCATGTCCGGCGGTGCCACCGGAACCAGATCACCCGCGAAGCCGAGGAGCCATCGGGCAAACGTGTCCGCGCGACGCACGCGAAAGCAGCGGCGCTCCGGATGACCCGCGACCGGCTCGCCCAACTGCGCCGCCGCGGTGGCGGCGCCTGTCGGCGCACGAACCTCGACGAGGATCTCCTCCACTTCCTGATCGCCGAGCTCCCACGCCTGCCGCGATCGCGCATGCTCCGAGAGCCGGAAGTCATCCGGCACCGCAAAATCCGGAGTCCGCATCTTCGCGTGGTTCATCGACACGTTGCTCATGCGGTTCAGGCGAAAGTTGCGAACGACATCATCGCCGCGCTCCGCGGCCGCGAGATACCAGTGCGAGCCGAGGAACACCAGTCCATACGGCTCCGCCTCGCGTTCGCGCACGGAGTCCACACCCATCGCGTGGTAGGTGAATGACACGCGCTTGCGGGCAAGCAGCGCCTGGCCCAGCAGCGCGAAGGTGGCGCGGCTGGCCGGCGACTGATCCGCCACCACGCGCTCATCCCGCTCCGCGTCGCGTGCCAGCGCATCCACCGGAAGGTCGAAGGCAAGCTTGCGCAGGGCCGAGTCGGCATCCGCGGCCAGCAGCGGATCGCCCAGCGCGCGCACGCGCGCCGCGGCCTGCGCAATGAGACTCAGCTCGTCCGGCGAGAAGGTGAGTGTCTGCAGTGACGTGAACGGCGTGCGCCGCCCCGCTGCCGGTCGCGCGCTCCCCCCCGCCGCGGCCAGCTCCATGAACGGCAGATAGAAATCAGCCGCACGAAGCTGGTATGCCGCTTCCGGCGGATCGCCCGACTGCACCGTCTCGATCGGAATGCCGAAGGCGCGCATCTCATCCTTGTCCCGCTCGAACATCCGATTGAACGTGGCTTCGTTTCCCGTGCGCTGATAGGCCGGAACTTCCCGGCGCAGCCCGTCGAGCGCGATGGGATACCGGTGTGACAGCAG
>Ga0070683_100001539_pt1 | contig 17848 bp, 19 predicted proteins | sample KBSC713LmetaG_FD_64662 | JGI IMG/M metagenome (GOLD analysis project Ga0070683, IMG submission 64662) | Corn rhizosphere microbial communities from Kellogg Biological Station, Michigan, USA - KBS C7.1-3L metaG | ecosystem: Host-associated > Plants > Roots > Rhizosphere ... | reverse complement strand
CGCGCCTGGGCCATCGTCGCGCGGTGCTCCTCGACGAGCCGGTGGGCCTCGACGCGGGCGTGGTCGGCCTCGTCCAGCGCGGCCCGGATCCGCTTTCGCCGTTCGTCGATCACCGCCTGGATTCGGCCGAACGCGAACCTCTTCAGCACGTAGAACGTGACGAAGAAGCACACGATGGTCCAGATCATCAGGCCAGGCGTGACCTGGATCAGCGGGTTGGAGGCGAGGACCGTTGCCACTAGACCAGGACGAACGCGAGGATCGAGCCGAGCAGGCCGTAGAACACGACCGCCTCGGTGAGCGCGAAGCCGAGCCACTGGATCCCGGTCAGCTCGCCGCGAAGCTCCGGCTGCCGGGCGACAGACTGGATCATGGACGAGAAGATGAGGCCGATGCCGACGCCGGCTCCTGCAGAGCCGAGTCCGACGCCGAGCGCGATTCCGATGGCCTTGCCGGCTTTCGTGACGTCTCCCGACGTCGCTGCAAGGATCGTTGCGAGCACGTGCTCCTCCTTAGTGTTCGGGCTCGATCGCCGAGCCGATGTAGATGGCTGACAGAGTCGCGAAGATGAATGCCTGGATGCCGACGACGATAACGACCTCGAAGAGATAGAAGAGGGTCGCCGGGATGAGCATGGGCACGAGGGCCAGAGACTCGTAGATGAAGATCAACCCGAGGAACGTCAGGATCAGGATGTGGCCCGCGAGCATGTTGGCGAAGAGTCGGACGCTCAGCGAGATCAGGCGCATGATCTGGCCAAGGATCTCGAGTGGGACGATCAGGGCGAGCAGCGGCTTCGGGGCGTCGGGGATCCAGCTCTTGAAGTAGCGCACGGGGCCGTTCCAGCGGATGCCCTCGAAGTGCGTGAAGAAGAAGGTGACCGCCGCGAGCGCGAGGGTCACCGAGAGCGACGAGGTGGCCGCGTAGATGCCCCAGACCGGGAATCCGTGCCAGGTCTCTCCGGTCAGCGGCAGCGGGATGAACCCGATCAGGTTGACCACGAAGATGAACAGGAAGAGCGACGCGACGTACGGGAACCAGCGGCCGAGCGCCTTGGAGGGCAGTCCCTGCTCGGCGATCTGCGACTCGGCGATCTCGTAGATCTGCTCGCCAAGAGTCTGGCGCGTGTCGGGCTCGACCTTCAGGCGCCAGCGCATGAGGACGATCCCGAGCGCCATCGTCACCACGGAGCCGATCATCAGGTAGACGACGGCCTTCGTGATCGAGAGGTCGAGCGGGCCGAGGTGGATCGGGACCCACTCGTGCTGCTCGAACTCCGTCGTCGGGTCGAACTCGCCGCGAGCGAAGGCGCTCGACGGTGCGAGCAGCGCCAGGGTCGCGACGAGGAAGAGCGCGCGCCTCACAGCGGCTGGTTCCCGTAGTAGGCGACGAGCGAGAGGACCAGCTCGACCGTGTACGCGAGCGCGTAGGTGAGAGCCGCCGCCAGGCCGGCCCACGGGTCGGAGATCGCGACCACGAAGATGACGCCCATCACGACGATCGCGCGGATCATCATCCCGACGGCCGCAACGCCGGACGCCGCGAGATTCCCGCCGGAGCGCATGCGAACCAGGATGTAGCCGAAGAGCTGGCTCGCCACCCAGAGGGTCGCGGCGATCACCCAGCCGTTCAGGGGCCAGCCGGCGACGACGAAGATCGGTAGCGCGAGCACGATGACCGCCGACCCAGCGAGCACCGGCAGCAGGACGTGCGGAGCTGGGCGAGGGCTGGTGATCGCGGTGGTCAAGCGAGGTACTCCCGGTAGCGGCGGTAGACGACGAAGATCCCGGCCGGAATCCCGACGACGGCTCCGATCAGGGCCCCGATCGCGGCCGAGCCGGCTCCCCAGCCGATCAACGCACCGACGCCGACCGCGCCGGCGGTCGTGCCGATGAGAAGAGCCCCCGCCCCGGCGGGCTGGAACTGCGACGGGCGCGACGGCTCCATCCGCCGCGAGCATAACAAACCTTGTAACAGCGGAAAGCCGCATGGCTCAGGGAAAACCGACGCACCTTGTACACCTCCGGGGACAGTCACAGTGACAGGCACTCGGACGTGTCCGCGGGAGTCACTTTCGACGTGGATGGCAACCGCTAACAATTCCGCTACTCTCGCGTCTACACCTTTCGAAGCCGATGAGCGTCTTCCAAACGGCCCTGTCATCCGCCCGCTTTAACCGCTTCCTCATGTGGGGCAGCGGCATCATCCTGTTCGCAGGCGTGGCCGTGCTCCTGATGACGCTCGTGAAAGGGAACGACACGACGCAGGTGAACCCGGACAAGGGCTTCCACCCGACGCTCCCGAAGAAGAGCACCCCGCTCCAGAATGCTCAGGGCGTGACGATCACGAAGTTCCAGGAGCTGGACCCCCAGGTGCGCTCGACCATCAAGACGTTCCTCGCGACCGCCGTCGCGCGCCGGCATCTCGACAAGTCGTGGGCCGTGATCGGGCCGACGATGCGCAAGGGCTACACGTTCAAGAGCTGGACGCATCCCGGCCCGGAAGGGCTCCCCGTGATCCCGTATCCGATCGCCGACGTCGACACGACGACCTACTACCTCGACTACGCGTCGACGGACGAGATCCTGCTCGAGGTCGGCGTCTCGGCGCCCGCGAAGGAGAAGCTGCGGCCGACGTCGTTCCAGCTCGGCATGGCACCCGTCGCGGTCGGCCCGAACAAGAAGGTCTGGCGGGTCGATTACTGGATGCCGCGCTGGACTCCGCCGCTCCCGACGAACTAGTCGGGTCGACCTCTAAGCCGTAGCGCCGTGCTCGACGAGGAGCTCGCGCAGCCGCGCGTCTCCCTGCTGGTCGGCGGCCATCAGCGGCGTGAAGTCGTCCTGCTGGCGGGCGTTCGGGTCCGCCCCGTGCTCGAGGAGGAGCGTCGCCAGCTCGTAGCGCGTCTCGGCGTCCTTCTCGGCGACCGCGCTGTGGAGCGGCATGACCTTGAAGTCGTTGCGCGACGCGGAGTTGACCTCCGCCCCGCGTTCGATCAGCAACCGCGCTGCGTCGACACGGCCGAAGAAGCTCGCGAGGCCCAACGGCTGGAAGCCGTCCTCCGCCCAGGCGTTCGCGACCTTGGGATCCGCGTCGAGCAGCTCGCGCAGCCGCTCAGTGCGCCCGACCGCCGCAGCCTCGAAGACATCGAGCTCCGGCTCCGCGGCCAGCAGCTCGTCAACAGCGGCTTGGTCCCCGCGATACACGGCTTGGAGTAGATCGCTCATGCTATTATTTAGTTAGCCTAACTAATGAGTAACGAACTGTCAACCGCAGCGGACCGGTTTCACTCGGCCGCGATCCACGCACTCCGTTACGCACGTCGCGAGGACGATGCCAGCGGCGTGAGCCCTGCTCGCCTCTCTGCCCTATCCGTGCTCGTCTTCGGAGGGCCCAAGACGATCGGCGAGCTGGCCGCCGCGGAACAGGTTCGCCCGCCGACGATGAGCGCGATCGTCGACGGCCTCGAGAACGACGGCCTCGCAAAGCGTGCACCGGACCCGTCCGACCGCCGCCTCGTGCGCGTACAGGCGAGCGCGAAGGGCAAGCGAGCCCTCCACCGGGCCCGCGAGCGCCGCATCGCAGCTCTCACCGAACGCCTCTCCTCGCTCGAGCCCGACGAGATCGAGACCGTCCGCCGCGCCGCCGACCTCGTCGACGGGGCGCTCAGGCGGTCTTCCGCTCCGCCTGCGCCTGCTGCTCGCGCCGCCGGATCCGCGGGTTCGCGAGCTTGACGATCTCCAGCAGGTAGACGATGTAGACCGACGTGGCCAGGGCGACGAGCCCGATCCCGGCCACGGCGAGAGTCGGCCAGAAGTGCCAGACGCCGTGCGCGCGGAACGGGATGAAGCGCGTCGACAGCGCCGCGCCGGCGAGGATCGCGCACCACGCGTACATGTAGAGAGCGGCGCGTCGCTGCGAGAAGCCGATGTTCACGAACCGGTGGTGCAGGTGCGTGCGGTCGGCCGTGTACAAGGGCTGCCGGTACTTGAGCCGTTTGGCGAAGACGAACGACGTGTCCACGATCGGGATCGCGAGCACGACCAACGGGAAGAACAGGGCAACCGTCGCGGCCGTCTTCAGGAGCCCCTGGATCGAGACGGCCGCGAGCACGAACCCGAGCAGCATCGCCCCCGAGTCGCCCATGAAGATCCGCGCCGGATAGAAGTTGTGACGGAGGAAGCCGAAGCACGCGCCCGCCACGATCGCCGACAGGATCGCCGCCTCCGGCTTGCCGAGCGAGAGGGCGATGATCGCGAACGTCGAGCCCGCGATCGCGCAGATCCCCGCGGCGAGCCCGTCCATCCCGTCGAGGAAGTTGACCATGTTCATGATCGCGACGATCCAGAGCATCGAGAGCGGGATGCCGACCCAGTCCGGGAGCTGCTGGATCCCCAGGAGCGGGAACGTGAACCGCTCGACATGGACGCCGAAGCCGACCGCGATCGCCGCCGCCGAGACCTGGCCGCCGAGCTTCCCCCACCACGGCAGGCCGCGGAAGTCGTCGACGACCCCGACGAAGGTCGCGACAGCCGCGCCGAGCAGAATCCCGCGATAGACCCCGCCCAGGGTCAGGAACGCGAGCGCGGGGATGAAGATCCCGAGCAGCAGGGCGATCCCGCCGAGTCTCGGAATCGGCCGCACGTGGATGCGGCGCCTCTCCCCCGGTTCGTCTACGACTCCGAGGATCCGCGCGAAGCGGCCAACCGTGGGCGTCAGGATGACGACGACGACCAGCGCGAGCAGGAAGCCCCAGAGAACCTCGGGGTTGTCACGCAGCGTCTGCCACATACCGACGGAAGAGACTACTTCGTCCGGTTCAGACGGTCGCCTGCCGGAGGCTCCGCTTGCGGTGCCGACCTCCAGGGCGTGCGGGCTCCGCTCGCCCGCCCGTCTGCCGTCGCCGACCGAGACGGATGAAGCCGACCGCTTGCGCTCGACGCTCTACTTCGTGCCATACAGCCGGTCACCCGCGTCACCCAGGCCCGGGACGATGTAGCCGCGGTCGTTCAGCTCGCGGTCGATCGCGGCCGTGTAGACGACGACGTCGGGGTGCTCCTTGTGCAGGCGCTCGATTCCCTCGGGCGCGGATACGAGGCAGATGAGGCTGACCGAGCGCGCGCCCTCCTTCTTGATCGCGGTGATCGCGGCCGCCGACGAGTTGCCGGTCGCGAGCATCGGGTCGAGCACGATCGCGTCGCGCACGCGGAGGTCGCTCGGCAGCTTCACGTAGTACTCGACCGGCTCGAGCGTCTCCTCGTCGCGGAAGAGCCCGACGAACCCGACGCGCGCGCCCGAGACGAGCTCGAGGAAGCCGTCGAGCATCCCCACTCCAGCGCGCAGCACCGGACAGACCGCGAGCTTCTTTCCGGACACGCGCTGCACCTCGGTCCACTCCAGCGGCGTCTCCACGCGAACCGTCTCCGTAGGCAGGTCCTTCGTCGCCTCGTACGTGAGCAGCGCGGTCAGCTCGCGAACGAGCCGCCGGAAGTCACCCGTCGAGGTTCGCTTGTCCCGGAGGTACGAGAGCTTGTGCCGGACGAGCGGATGGTCGACGTGGACGACGTCGTTCACGCGACCTGAGACACCGCTTGCGGTGCCGACATCAGGACGCACAGGATCAGCCTGTGCGTTCGTCGGAACTGACCGGTCGACACGTTCGAATCAACCAACGACGCCGTAGGCACCGCTTGCGGTGCCGACATCAGGACGCACAGGATCAGCCTGTGCGTCCGTCGGAACTGACCGGTCGACACGTTCGAATCAACCAGCCACGCCGTAGGTCGTATACCCGCGGAACCCCGCGTAGAGCGGCCGCTTCGCACAGAGCGCCTCGCTGCGAGCCGCGAGCGCACCGAGATCCGCGTCGTCACCGAGCGCGCCCTCGATGATCTCGCCGACCTCGCGGAAGTCGTCCTCGTCGAAGCCTCGCATCGTCGCGGCCGGTGTGCCGATGCGGACGCCCGAGGCGACCGTCGGCGGCTGCTCGTCGAACGGAACCGTGTTTCGGTTCACGGTCAGCTTGACCTCGTCGAGCCGCTCCTCGGCGGCCTTGCCGGTCCACTCGGTGCCGCGCAGGTCGAGTTGGAGGAGGTGCGTGTCGGTGCCGCCCGTGAGGACGTTCAGTCCCCGCTCCTGGAGCGTCGCCGCGAGGGTGTCCGCGTTCGCGCGCACCTGGACCTGGTAGTCGCGGAACGCCGCGGTGGCCGCGATCTTGAAGCAGGCGGCCTTCGCCGCGATCGTGTGCATCAGCGGACCGCCCTGCATTCCGGGGAAGACGGCGCGGTCCACGGCCTGGGCGTGCTCCTCGCGGCACAGGATGAAGCCGGCCCGGGGGCCTGCGAGCGTCTTGTGCGTCGTCGAGGTGACGAAGTCGCAGTGCTCGACCGGGTTCGGGTGCAGTCCCGCCGCGACCAGACCGGCGAAATGGGCCATGTCGCAGAGGAGCAGCGCGTCGACCTCGTCGGCGATCTCTCGGAACTTGTCGGTTTCGATCATGCGCGGGTAGGCGGAGCCGCCGCAGACGATCAGCTTCGGCTTGTGCTCGCGCGCGAGGTGGAGCACATCGTCGTAGTCGACCATGTTCGTCTCGCGGCTCACGCCGTAGTGGGCGATCGCGTACAGCCGCCCCGAAAAGTTCACCTTCAGGCCGTGCGTCAGATGGCCGCCGTGCGAAAGCTCGAGCGAGAGGATCGTGTCTCCCGGCTGCAGCGCGGCCATGTAGACGGCCATGTTCGTCTGGGCGCCCGCGTGCGGCTGGACGTTCGCGTGCTCCGCTCCGAAGAGCGACTTCGCGCGGTCGATCGCGGTCTGCTCGATCTCGTCGACGACGTCGCAGCCGCCGTAGTAGCGCTTGCCCGGGTAGCCCTCGGCGTACTTGTTCGTCGGCACCGAGCCCACTGCTTCGAAGACGCTCGGCCACGTGAAGTTCTCCGACGCGATCAGCTCGATCTGGCTCCGCTGACGCTCCAGCTCCTTGCCGAGGAGCTCGGCGATCTCGGGGTCGATCTCGGCGAGACCGGCCGTTCGGAGGTCTTGGAGAGTGCTTTGCGCGACTGCCATGGTGACTCCTTCTGCGGGTCGCCTAGATCGTACTCGCGGCGGCGTACATCATCGTCGCCGTATTCCACTCCAAACAGAGCTCTTGTAAGATCCCGGCCGCTCATCGGCCATTGGGGAGCCATTGAAGGGGAGTACGAGCTCACGGTCGGGTCGCCGTCTCCAGGTAACGCTCGCCGCGCTGGCAGCCGCGCTTGCGATCCCCGGCCCGACCAGCGCCAGCCCCTACCCGCTTTCGTTCGCTGCCGCAGAGAGCCATGTGCTCGGCTCGTCGCCCCAGGCTGCCGCCGTCGGTGACGTGACGGGCGACGGTCTGGCCGACGTCGTCGTCTCGACCGAGCGTCAGACGAACCAGGACCCGAACGACAACAAGGTGATCCTCTACCGCCAGCTGAGCGACGGGTCGCTCGCCACGCCCGAAGTGTTCTCGCCGACGCAGGACTTCGGAATTCCGGACGTCGACGTCGGCGACATCGACGGCGACGGACTTCTCGACGTCGTCGCCGGAACGTACGCGGGCGTGAACGTCTTCCTCCAGCGGAACGGGACACTGGCCGAGCCGTTCGTCGTGCCCGGGTCGACCGGAGCCCGCCAGGTCGTGGTGGCGGACGTCGACCGCGACGGCAGGAACGACCTGGTGATCAGGGCGGACACCATGCTTCTCGCTCGGAACGTCGACGGTGTCACGTTCACGATGTCGATGGTCGGCGACGAGTATCCCTACGAGCTCGATGTAGGGGACGTCACGGGAGACGGGCTGCCGGACGTCGTCAGCCTCTACTACCAGCAGAACCAGCTGCACGTCTGGAAGCAGCTCCCGAGCGGCTCCTTCGCGCTGCCCGTCTCGTACGACCTCCCTGGTGCGTCTCCGGCCGGCATTGCCGTGGCCGACCTCGACACCGATGGACGGGAGGACGTGGCCGTGACGATGAGCGGCGGAGTGACCGGCATCCATCAGTTCATCCAGAACTCGGCGGGGACGCTCTCCGCACCCGTCCGGATGTACGAGTACGGAAGCGTCAGCTCGACCGACGCGTACGACATGAGCGGCGACGGGCGGCAGGACCTCGTCACCCTGCACGACTCGGAAGCGGACACCGGAGTCCTCCTCCAGACCCGGCGCGGGTACCTGCACGGCCCCGACTACTACTACTCGCCGAGCTGGGCGTTCAACCACACGAACTCGATCGGGCTCGGCGACTTCAGCGCAGACGGGCTGGCCGACATCGCCGTGCCCGGGCCTCAGGGATATCTCATCGTGCTGCGGCAACAGCCGCGGCCGCCTCCGCCGGAACCGCCTCCGCCCTTGCCTCCGGCCCCGCCGCCGCCACCTCCTCGGCCGCCTCCGCCCGGCCCGCCGGCACGTCTCGTCTTCGGCCCTGCCCGGGCGTATTCCGTGGGGAATGCAGACGCGGAGAGCGCAGGCATCGGCGACGTGACCGGCGATGGCCGCAACGACGCCTTCGTCGGGACACTCGAGTACAACGACCCGCCGAACAACTACAAGCTCTTCCAGTTCAGGCAGGAGGTCGATCGATCTCTAGGTGGGCCGCTCCGGCTGGGGACCGACGGGCCCGGAGGCGGGAGGCTCATCGCGAGCGGCGACCTCGACGGAGACGGCTTCGCGGACGCGGTGATCAACACGGGCGCGGGCATCGACGTCTACCGGCACGTCGACGGCGGAATCGAGACCGAGCCGATCCTGATCCCCGGCACGTGCTGCTCCGGCCTGATCCAGATCACCGACTTCGACCGCGACGGGCGCAACGACCTCCTCTTTTCGGGCGGACCGCCTTACGGCATCTACGTCGCTCACAACGACGGTGACCTGAGGTTCACCATCTCCTTCGTCCTCGACGCGAGCGAGTGGTTCCACCTGGCCGACGTGACGGGGGACGGGCTCGACGACATGACCGTCCTGGCCGGGCGCGAGGTCCGTGTGTTCCGACGGCTGGCCGGAGGTGGCTTCAGCGGGCCGACCGTCTACCTGACGACCGACTACCCGAACGCGGGGTTTGCGGTAGGCGACGTGACGGGCGACGGGAGGAACGACGTCGTCGTCACCGTGGGCGGCAACGTTCCGGCCGCTTCGCTGAACGTGTTCGAACAGAACAGCGGGGGCGGTTTGGACCCGGCGATGGCGTACGCATCCGCGCAGGCTCCCGAGGCGGTCGCTGTGATGGACATGAACCAGGACGGTCGGACCGACGTCGTAGTCACCCACGAGGGAGATGCAGGCGTCTATCTCCAGAACCTCGACGGCACACTGATGAGCGAGGCCTATTACGGCGGGTCGTATGCGTCTCACCTCAGTCAGCAGTCCCTGGCGGTGGGGGACCTGACCGGCGACGGGCGACCCGACATCGCGATGGCGAACTACAACGCGGGCCTCGTCGTGCTGCGCCAGCTCACTGCGTTGAGCCCGCCGGCGGCTCCGCCGCCGCCACCTCCGCCGCCTCCCGCACCTCCCCCTCCGCCTCCACAGCCTCCGGCGCCGCCGCCTCCGCCACCTCCTGCGCCACCGCCGCCACCACCACCGCCGCCCCCGCCCCCGCCTCCGCCTCCGGCGCCGGCTCGCTGTCGCGTCCCGCGGGTGATCGGGATGCGATTGGCCCGAGCGAAAGCCAGGCTGAGGCGCGCGCATTGCTCAGTGGGGCGAGTGCGGAGAGCCAAGTCGCGCCGAGTCGGCCGAGTTCTTCGCCAGCGCCCGAGCGCAGGCGCCGTCCGCCGGCGCGGGTACCCCGTGCAGCTCGTGGTCGGCAGGCGCTAGGCGAGCCGCGCCAAGCGGTCCAGGACGTCCACCGCGGGGACGGCGCCCTCCCGCAAGATCGCGGGCTCGGAGCCGGTCAAGTCCACGACCGTCGAGGGCGTGCCGGGAAGCTCCCCGCCGTCGACGAGGAGAGCCTCCGCTCGGATCTCCTCGGGAACCTCGCCGAGCCGCCGGGGATCCGGGCCGCCGTGGAAGTTCGCGCTCGTTGCCGCGACGGCGCCGACCCGCGTGACGATCCGTTGCGATGCGCCGCGAAGCTCGGGAACTCGAACGCCGATCGTGTCCGGACGGGAGCCCGCGAGAAGCGGAAAGCGCTGGTCCGGATTCGGGAGGATCAGCGTCAGCGGTCCGGGAAGGAGTCGCTGCAGCACGTCCTCGGGGAGCTCGGGGACGAGCTCGAGCAGGATCTCGACGTGCGAGGCGAGGAGCGCGATCGGCTGATCCGGCGTCCGGTTCTTCAACCGGGAAAGCGACTCGGGTGCGAGCGGGCTCGAGCAAAGCCCGTAGACCGTGTCCGTCGGCAGGACGACCGGCCGGCCTTCGCCGATCGCCGCGACGACCTCCTCAACCAGGCGCTCTTCCGTCGACCACTCGCTCACGTCCCGCGAGATCCTCTCCGATCGTGACTTCCTCGTAGCCGAGGCCGCGCAGCCGCTGCGCGACGACCTGCGCCTTGCCGTCCGCGACCTCGAGGGCGAGCGATCCACCGGGAACCAGGCTTGCGAGCGCCTGCTCCGCGATCGCGTCCGTCTCCCCGGAATCGATCAGCGCCGCTCGCGGCTCGTGCCCGGCGACTTCCGTCGGCAGCGAGCCGACCTCCGCGAGCGCGACGTAGGGCGGGTTCGAGACGACGAGGTCGAACGGCCCTTCGACTCCCGCGAAGAGCTCGCCCTGGACGAGCTCGACCGGCAGCCCGATCCGCGCAACGTTCTCTGCGGCCACGGCCAGTGCGTCAACGGAGCTGTCGGTGGCGACGACCCGCGCCCCCGGGTGCTCGTCGACGATCGCGAGCGCGATTGCGCCGGAGCCGACGCCGATGTCGAGCACCCTCGGCTCCGCGACGTCCGCCAGCAGCGCGAGACAGCGCTCCACGAGCACCTCTGTCTCGGGCCTCGGGATCAGGACGCGGGGATCGACCCGCAACGTGAGCCGCCGGAACCCCCACTCGCCCAGGACGTACGCGAGCGGCTCGCGCCTCGCCCGTCGCGCGACGAGCTCCCGGAAGAGGCGCGCCTTCTCGGCCGGCGCCTCGGCGCCGTTCGTGTACAGCTGCGAGCGAGATACCCCGAGCGCGTGCGCCAGCAGCCATTCCGCGTCCACGCGCGGCGACGGCACTCCCGCACGCTCGAGCTCACCGGTCGCGTCGACCAGGAGGTCGCGGACGGTCACTCTTCGAGCGCGCGGCGACGGTCTTCCGCGACCAGCGCCTCGGTGAACTCGTCGAGGTCGCCCTCGAGGATCTGGTCGAGCCGGTGCTGAGTCAGCTTGATCCGGTGATCGGTGACCCGGCTCTCGGCGAAGTTGTAGGTCCGGATCTTCTCGGCCCGCTCGCCTGAGCCGATCTGCGACCGGCGGGTCGCGTCCTGCTCCGCGCGCTGTCTCTTTCGCTCCTCCTCGTACAACCGCGCGCGGAGGACGCGCATCGCCTTCGCCTTGTTCTGGAGCTGCGACTTCTCGTCCTGCATGGCCACGACGAGCCCGGTCGGAAGATGCGTGATGCGGACGGCCGAGTCGGTCGTGTTCACGCTCTGGCCGCCGGGCCCTGTCGAGCGGTAGACGTCGATCTTCAGCTCGTTCGGATCGATCTCGACCTCGACCTCTTCGGCTTCCGGCATGACCGCGACCGTCGCCGTGGACGTATGGATCCGGCCCTGGGACTCGGTTTGCGGGACGCGCTGGACACGATGCGTGCCGCCCTCCCACTTGAAGACCGAGTACGCGCCGTCGCCCTTGACCGCGAAGGTGATCTCCTTGAACCCGCCGCCGTCGTTCGGGCTCGACGACAGGATCTCGGTCTTGTAGCCGCGACGCTCCGCATAGCGGGCCAGCATCCGGTAGATGTCGCCCGCCCAGAGCGCGGCCTCGTCGCCCCCGGCCGCCTGCCGAACCTCGACGAGAACGTCCTTCGCGTCGGCCGGGTCGGACTCCACGAGCGCAAGCCGGAGCTCCTCCTCGAGAGCGGCAATCCGCTCCTCGAGCTCGGGCACGAGCTCCCGCAGGTCACCGTCGCCGCGCGCCGCGTCGAGGTCCTCGTGGACCGCCCGCCACTCCTGGGCCAGCTTGTGCGCCGCCTCGAGCTCCTTCAGACGTCGTCCGACCTGCGCCGCCTCGCGGTGGTCGTTGTAGACGGCAGGGTCGGACATGCGCTCCTGTGTCTCTCCGTAGGAGCGCTCGACCTCATCGACGAGCTCCTGAATGGCCATGGAGCAAGGTTAGCGCCGCCCCTGGGCGGAACCGCCCTCAGGCCATGATTTCGACGCGGCGCTCTTCCGGCGTGAGGCGACCCTCGACGTGCAGCACTTCCTTCAGCGCGCGGATCGAGACCTCGAGCTGGTCGAGCGAAGGCTGCCGCGTCGTCAGGCGCTGCAGCCACAGGCCAGGCGCGAGGAGCGCCATCAGCGCGCGGTTCCCGGTGTGCTTGCCGGCGAAGCGGATCAGCTCGTAGGCGAGCCCCGCGATCAGGGGCAGCAGCAGGATCCGGCTCGCGATCAACCACGGGAGCGGCGGCTGGCCGAGGAACGCGAAGACGAAGATCGCAATCACCATCACCCAGAGCAGGAACGCCGTCCCACAGCGCGGGTGGATCAGGCTGAACTTCTGGACGCGCTCGGGAACGAGCTCCTCTCCGGCCTCGTACGCGTTGATCACCTTGTGCTCGGCCGCGTGGTACTCGAAGACGCGCCGGAGGTCGGGGAGCAGCGAGATGATCAGCAGGTAGCCGATGAACAGGCACACGCGGATCAGGCCCTCGACGAGCACGAACCAGCCGGTGGTGTCGATCGGGAGCCAGCTCGTGATCAGCGCCGGCGTCACCTTGAAGAGCATGAGCGCGAAGCCGATCGCGATCGCGAACGCGAAGATGAGCGCGCCGCGGGAGAGCTCGGTCTCGACCTCGTTGCCGTCCTCGCCCTCCTCCTGCGCCGCGTAGTTCGCGGAGATGGCGAGAGCGCGGAAGCCGATCGCGAGGGACTCTCCGAGCGCGATGACACCACGGACGATCGGCAGCCGGAAGAACCAGTGCCGCGTCATCACCGAGTGGATCGGCCGGTTGACCTCGGCGATCTCCCCATTCGGCTTGCGGACCGCGAGCGCCCAGTTGGACGGCCCGCGCATCATCACGCCTTCGAGGACCGCCTGGCCGCCGATCGCGGCATTGTTGCTCATCGAGGGTTAGCCCTTGCGGGCGCCGCCGGCCTTCTCGAGCCGGCGCTGGAAGCGCTCGACCCGCCCACCCGTGTCGACCAGCTTCTGCTTGCCGGTATAGAACGGATGGCATTCGGAGCAGATCTCGACGTGCAGCTCTGACCTCGTCGAGCGAGTCTGAAACTCGTTGCCGCAGGAGCAGCGAACGGTTGCGAGGTCGTACTCAGGATGGATTCCGGCCTTCATTTGAACCCAGGATAGCAGAGGCGATTTCGGCCGCTACGTTGCCTCCCGAGACAACCACGGCCACTGTGTCAGTGGGCTCGATAGCGACTTTCCTGGCCAGGAGCGCCGCCACTCCGACCGCTGCCGCCGGCTCGCAGGCGAGCTTCGCGCGGCCGTAGAGGAAGCGCATCCCGTCGGCGATCTCCTCCTCGGTGACGAGGACGCTCTCCACGCCGGACGCCGTGCAGATCCGGACCGGAAGCTCTCCGGCGAAGGGCGCGCTGAGGCCGTCGGCGATTGACTTCGGCTGGACGCGCACCGACTTGCCGGCTTCGAGCCCGCGGTGCAGAGCATCGGAGAGCTCGGGCTCGGCGGCGACGACTCGACGGCCCTCGGCGGTGAGGGCGATGCCCGAGATCAGCCCGCCTCCGCCGACGGGCACGACAATGACGGAGCTCTCCGGGAGGTCCTCGACGATCTCCAGGCCGACGGTGCCCTGGCCGGCGATCGTCATCGGGTCGTCGAAGGGGTGCACGAGCGGGCGGCCCGTCTCGTCCATCAGCACCTCGAGCCGCTCGAACGCCCCGGCGGGCCCGTCGGCGTCGAGGTCGACCTCCGCGCCGTACGCGCGCGTGGCCTCGATCTTCTGCTCGCTGGCGCCCTGCCACATGACGAGGAGCGCGTCGATTCCCTCGAGCGCGGCGCAGTAGGCGAGCGCCTGCGCATGGTTGCCGGCCGAGATCCCGATCACCCCGCGACGCTTCTCCTCGCTCGAGAGCGAGGCGAGCTTCGTCAGGACTCCGCGCGGCTTGAAGGAGCCTGTGCGCTGGAAGAGCTCGGCCTTCAGGTGGACCGGTGCGCCGACCCGCTTCGAGAGCGTGGCGGACGAGAACACCGGCGTCCGGTGCAGGCGCCCGGCGATGGCTTCGCGCGCGGCGAGGACGTCGTCGCGGCCCGGCTCAGCTGCCATGGAACGCCTCGGCCGGCTCGCCCGGAAGGACGGCCAGCGCCTTCTCGGGATCGCGTTCGGGGTCGTCCAGGCGGCGCAGGTTGCGCACGCTCGGCACGAGCAGCACCGCGAGGGTGGACACGATCGCCCACGCAACGGAGATCCAGAGCGTCGCGGAGATCCCGATCAGGTCGGAGACGGGGCCCGCGGCGATCAGCCCGACCGGCAGGAAGAGGAACGAGCCCATCCAGTCCCAGGCACTGACGCGCGAGAGCGCCTCCTCCGGAACGTGCTGCTGGAGCGTCGTCTGCCACACGGCGCTGAAGATGCCCATGCCGACGCCGCCCATCGCCTGGGCCGCCGCGATCAGCGGCGCGGGAGCGCGGACCGCGAGCAGGGCGATCGCGGGGGCGATCAGCAGCACGAGCGCCGAGCAGACGAGCATCGGGCGAACGGGCTTCCAGCGCAGCGCGATCAGCCCTCCCGCGACGGTGCCCGCTCCCCAGCCCGCGGCGATCATTCCCCACGCCGCGGCGCCGCCGAGGGACTGCTTCGCGACGACGGGGCCGAGCGTCATCCACGGCGCCACCACGATCCCGAGGAAGGTCGCAGCCCACGCGATGATCACCCAGAGCCACGTGTGCGAGATCAGCTCGTGCCAGCCGCCCTTGAGGTCGGTGAAGAAGCTTCGTCGTTCTCCCTCTCTGCGAGCGCGGGACAGGCGCAGGAATGCGAGCGAGGTCGCACTGACCGCGAACGTCGCCGAGTCCACGACGAAGACGCTTCCCGGGTTCGCCACCGCCGCGACCACGCCGGCCACGGCGGGACCGACGACGAAGGCGAGGCTGCGGGAGAGGCCGAGCAGCGCGTTCGCCTGCTGCAGCCGCCCGGTGCTGATCGTCGCGGGCACGAGCCCGGTGGCCGCCGGCTGGAAGAACGCCTGCGCGGTCCCGTAGATCGCGACGAGGACGACGAGGTGCCACAGCTCCGCGTGTCCCGAGAGGAGCAGGACGGCGATCGCCGCCTGGACCAACCCGCGCACGACGTCGGAGACGAGCATGACCATCTGGCGCGGGAGACGGTCGGCCCAGACCCCGCCGGCCAGGACGAACGCCACGAGCGGAAGCGTCTGCGCAGCGAGGACGATCCCGAGGTCGGTCGGCGAACCGTCGAGCGTCTGGATGACCGCAAACGCGAGCGCCACCGGGACGAGCCCGTCGCCGAGCGTCGAGGTCGTCTGGCCGATCCAGAGCAGCCGGAAGCGTCGTTCCTGCAGCGCTCCGAACAGCCCGCCCATCGCTCTGACTCTACTGGTGGAGTGCTATGCGGCCGGATCGGCGGGCGTGGACGCCCGCTTCACGACGAGCGTGTCCGCGATCTTGTCGTGCAGCGCCTGCTTGCGCTCGGTGAACGCGGCCATGATGTAGCCGATGAACAGGGTGAGCGCGGAGATGATCTTCGCCACCGAGCGCCCGAGGGCTCGCCAGAACATGATCGGGTTTCCTTCGAGGTCGGTGACCTTGATCCCGAGCGCGATCTTTCCGACCGTCGCCTGGTGCGACGAGCTCTCCATCAGCGCGTAGTACAGGTAGTAGCCGGCGATCGCCGCCGCGTAGATCGCCGCGAGCCACGGGCCGTCGATCGCTTCGGCTCCGGTGGCGCCGGCGATCAGCCCGATCACGAACCCGACCACGGCCGCGCCGACGAGGACCACGAGGTAGTCGATCAGGTACGCGACGAACCGCCGCCAGAAGCCTGCGTATTCCACGGGGCGCGGAACTTACCGGCCCGGACAGGCCTTGTGAAGGGCCGCCTACGTGATCGTGTATTCGGGACCCGAGCCGCCCTCAGGAGGCGTGAGCCGGCCGCCCTTGGCGGTGATCGCGCCGCACTGGACGCAGTTCGACGGCGTCACCTCGACGTGGCCGTCGACCGCCTCGTAGACCTGGGCCGGGCACATGCGCTCCCACATCAGCGCGAGCTCGTGCGGGACGCTCGTCCGGACGCGGAGGTGGTTCGGCGCGTCGTCCCGGCTCCGGTTTCCGGACAGATAGACGCTGGAGAGCTTGTCGAAGGTGAGCTTGCCGTCCGGCGCGGGATAGGAGCGGCCGCGGTCGGTGGTGAAGACCGTCTGCTCGACGTCGGGCTCGGTCGGAAGGTCGCGCGGAGGGAAGTGCCCCTTGCTCGCGGTCATCGCGCCCGCGAGCGCTCCGCCGAAATAGAAGCCGCGGCCGAACGCCTGGCGCATGTTGCGGACTTCCTTGAGGTCCGACCAGATGAAGCTCGAGCGAACCGCCTCGTCGTACGTCCCCAGGGCACCCGGCGTCCAGGGCGTCCGCCCGGGCCGCAGCGTGTCGGCTGCAGCCTCGGCCGCGAGCCGTCCGGACTCGACCGCGTAGTGGATCCCCTTCAGCGCGGGCACGTTGACCATTCCGGCTCCGTCCCCGCAGAGGAGCAGCCCCGGCGCGTGCAGTTGCCGCGGAAGCGCCACGAACCCGCCCTCGGGGATCGTCTTGGCGCCCCAGGCGACGCGCTCGCCGCCCTCGAGCATCTTCCGCACGAAGGGGTTCGTCTTCAGCTGCTGGAGCAGGTCGTGCACGGAGAGCGCGGCGTCGCGGTAGTCGAGCCCGACGACCATCCCGATCGTGAGCATGTCGTCGCCCATCGGGTAGATGAACGAGCCGCCGAACTCCCGGTATTTGGCGCGCGACCGAAGCGGCCAGCCCATCGTGTGCACCACGCGGCGGAGGGGCTTCGCAACGTTCCAGACCTCCTTCACGCCGAGCGCCCACACCTGCGGGCTCTCGCCCTGGAGCCCGAGCTCGTCGATCGCGACTCCGGTCAGGTGGCCTTGCGTGCCTTCGCAGAGGATGGTGACGCGCGCGAGGATGTCGGAGCCGGGCTCGAAGTTCGGGAGCTTCTCGCCCCGCCGCCCGCGGCCCTTGTCGCCGGTGCGGACACCGACCACGCGCCCGTCCTTGATCAGAAGGGTCTCGGCCGCGGTCTCGGGGAGGATCGTCGCGCCTGCCTCCTCGGCCTGCTCGGCGAGCCAGCGGGTGAGCTCCGAGATCGACGCGACGTAGTTCCCGTGGTTCTTCATCGTCGGCGGCGTCGGGATCCGCATCGACGAGTTGTGCCGGAGGTAGTAGACGCCCTCGGCGTCGACCTCGCCATAGAAGGGCATGTCCCCGATCCGTTTCTCGCCACGGAAGAGGCGCCGCAGGCCACGCGGGTTGACGACCGCCCCCGAGACCTCGTGCGATCCGGGCTGCTTGCCCTTCTCGAGCACCGCGACCGGCACCTCGCCGAGCCGCTCGGCCAGGTCCGGCCGCTCCTCGATCAGCTGCCCGACCCTGATCGCGGCGGCAAGCCCGGCCGGCCCCGCCCCGACGATCAGGATCCCGACCTCGATCCGCTCGTCCTCCGGATCGGTCGGCTCCGCGACGAACTCGCCCACGCTGAAGGGCGCCGGATAGTCGGCTGGC
>Ga0070683_100001538_pt1 | contig 17852 bp, 18 predicted proteins | sample KBSC713LmetaG_FD_64662 | JGI IMG/M metagenome (GOLD analysis project Ga0070683, IMG submission 64662) | Corn rhizosphere microbial communities from Kellogg Biological Station, Michigan, USA - KBS C7.1-3L metaG | ecosystem: Host-associated > Plants > Roots > Rhizosphere ... | reverse complement strand
GGTGGTGACGTTCTGGGACTGCGCGGTTGGCTTGGCCGGGGCGCCGTGGTGCTTGAGAACGGAAGCGGGGAGGAAGGGGCGTTTGCCCTTGTCAGCTGCGACCGCTGACACGGAGAGGGCAGTGACTGCTGCGAGAAAAAGCAGCGAGACTGCTGTGGATCTGGGGAAGAAGGGAAGTTTTTTCATGCGAGGATTGTATCTCGCGGAATTTGAAAACCGCGCGAAGATCTGCGTTAGCAGGCAGTTGTTCAGGGAAGTGGCAAGAACTTGTTGAGGAGCGGGTTTGCCAGACTCTTGCCAAGGTTGATATTGAACCGTGAAGAATAGAGGCCATGGCCAACACGAGAATATTCAAGATGGCTTTCGCGAGCGTCTACCCGCATTACATCGCCAAGGCGGAGAAGAAGGGAAGAACGCGCGCGGAGGTGCATGCGGTCATTTGCTGGCTCACGGGCTACGACGAACAAACGCTGCAAAAGCAGATCGACGAAAGAGTCGACTTCGAAACTTTCTTTGCCAAGGCGCCGCGGATCAACCCGAACGTATCGAAGATCACGGGCGTGATCTGCGGTTATCGGGTCGAAGAGATCGAGGATAAGCTGATGCAGCAGATCCGATACCTGGATAAGCTGGTGGATGAGCTGGCAAAGGGGAAAGCGATGGACAAGATTCTCAGGAAGTGAGCTGAATCACAGGGTGAATCGGCGGCCGTGATGAATTTGCGTTGAATTCATTGACGTTTGCAATTTTGAGTCATCGGATTATTCGCATTTCCTTTGCATCAGGTTCATCTTGCTCTTACAATCTGTGCCGGATACTACTCCCGTGATTGCGCAAGCAGGGCAGAAGGCTCCGTACGCACTCCTACCTCCGACCGGTACCCCGGTCGTTGATGAATCAATCCCGATTCGAAACTCAACCGCGACGCCGACGAGGCCGCGTATCCATGCGGAGGTTGGACGATACCGGCTGCGGCTGGCGCATGGCGATGGAGATCGAGAAGCAACCTTCCGGTTGCGCTTTCGCGTTTTCAATATTGAGCTGGGCGAGGGCCTGGAGAGCTCCTACGAGACGGGCATCGATACGGACCACTTCGATGTTTTTTGCGAGCATCTGCTGGTTGAGGACAAGAGCAGCGGGCGCGTGGTGGGGACGTATCGGATGCAGTCGGGAACGACGGCGGCGAAGAATCTGGGGTACTACTCGGAGCAGGAATTTGAGTTTACGCCGTATGAACCGCTGCGGCGAGACATTCTGGAACTGGGGCGCGCATCGATTGATCGCGAGCATCGGACGCCCGAGGTGCTGACACTGCTGTGGCGTGGGATTGCGCAGTATGCCAACGAGATGGGGCTTCGCTACCTGGTTGGCTGTTCGTCGCTGAACTCAAAGGACCCGGCGGAGGGTTGGCAGATGTATCGCGAGCTTGAGCGGTATCGGGTGTCGCCTGAGTTTGAGACGGTGCCAACGGCAGCGTATGAATGTCCCATCGAGCAGGCGGTTGCGGATGCACAGCAAGAGGCGACCGGAGAAGATGGTGTGGTGCCAACGAAGGTTCCAAAGCTGTTGAAGACATATTTGACGATTGGTGCGCGGATCTGCGCTCCACCGGCATGGGACCGCGCGTTTGGCACAATTGATTTTCTGACTTTGCTGGATTTGAAGATGCTGTCGTCGGCGGCACGCAATCGGTTTCTGGCGCCGCTTACGCAATGAGCCTGCGATTTCTCAGGCGCGCTGTGGCGCTGGCGATGGTGCTGAGCGCGGCGGTTCTTCGGTACTGGCTGCTTCGGGCTAGGGGGCCGATGGGATTGGAGCGCCGGGCTCTGTGGCTACAAGACACGTGCATTCGCGTTCTGCGAAGCATGGGGATCCGATACGAAGTTGAGGGTGAGATTCCGACGCGCGGATTGGTCGTAGCGAATCATCTGAGCTACCTGGATATCGTGATACTGAGCGCGGCGATGCCGTGCTTTTTTGTTGCGAAGTCGGAGATCGATGGGTGGTTCTATTTCGGCAAAGCGGCGAGGGCGGGAGGAACGCTGTTTGTCGATCGGTCGCGACGGGCCAGCGCGGAACAGGTGGCGACGCTGATCGGCGAGCGGTTGAAGCGGCGAGTGCCGGTTTTGTTCTTTCCCGAGGGGACAAGCACGGATGGGACGATGTTGAAGTTTCATTCGAGTTTGTTTGAGCCGGCAGTTCGGGAGGGGGCGCCGGTTACGGCAGTGGCGATCAAGTATGTGATGGAGGATGGAACGCCGGAGAGGGAACTGTGCTGGTTCGGAGATGAAGCGCTTGCACCGCACCTTGTAAGGACGCTGAAGGCGGCGGGGTTCCATGCGAGATTGCGGTTCGGGGAGCAGCGGGTGTATGAGAGCCGGCGCATGGCGGCGGAGAAGACGTTCGCGGAGATTGCGGGGATGCGGGAGGGCGTGAGGAGCGAGGCGGAAGAGTTGCAGCACGCGTGACCTGTCAGGAATCGCATCGGACACTACGACGCGGAAGAAAAGCTGTTGACGCCGCTGAGCAAAAAACAAATCAAGGCCGTGGGAAAGAGGTTGAGAGGAAAAGTTCCTTTCCCTCTCAACCTGCAAATCCCGCACAATACGCGGGATTCGCACCTTTCCCGCGAGGAGAAAACAAGCAGCCGCTGGTAGGGTTCTGAATATGATGCCGGAGCTTGAGACACTCGGCCAGTTGCAGGGGGGAGACCTTCCGTTAGAGATAATCCTGCATTTATCCCGCGACGTCGAAGCTTTCAAACGCGGCGTGATGGGATTGATTGCTTGCGGTGATGTGCGCCTTTTGACGTCGCGGAACATCGAAGTGCCTGCTTGGCGTCATAGGAAATTATTCGTCGATGGAATTGTCATGCAAGAGATAAAGAATCTGAGGCTGAGCATTACAGAGCAGGGTGCTAGTCGAATTGCTTGGTGCCATCCTCAAGCGTGTTTGGAGAGATTGCAGTCGAATAACCGTCTACTTGGAAGTAAACCCGATTTTCGATTACTTCCGGATAGTCCACCATCCGGGAGTCAGAGAAGTTTAGGCCGCTTTCTGCTCAGACGATTGGTAGCCGCGCGCCGGGTCGGCCTCGACCTGTTGTGACCTATCGCACATCGTGCGATTCAACAAGCTGCGACCATCGTACACCCGATCCAGGCCTCGACCCGTTGGCTGTCTACTCGATAGGCCTGAAACTTCGTACGCTCCGCACCACAAAAAACCTAACGTTTGGTCGCCTCGCGGCACAGACCGGCCTCTCGACTGCGCTGCTTTCGAAGCTCGAAACTGATCGCATGATCCCCATTCTTCACACGCTGGAAAAGATCTGTCGCGCCTCCGGCATCGGCCTTGGACACTTCTTCTACGAGCCGCAGCACCACTCCGTAGCCATCACACGCAAGGCACACACAAACAGCCACAGAGGAGAGAAACCCCAACGGCATACACCCCTTCACGTCCCGACAGCGGAGGCACATCAAGTCTCGCAAATCATCGACCTCCCGGCAGGCGGCTCCTCAACTCTCGGTGAGTGCGGAAACACCACGAAGTGTTGATTCCTTTAGTAATCATTATTCCGGGGGTCGCGACCGCGTGCACCTGTTGCGCTTGGGATACCTCGATGCGTCTGCCTTGATTACCAGTGATTGCTTGCGTGTTACTTAAGCGGTAGGAGATATTCGCGATGTACCCACAGGTTTCAATTTATGGCGACTACCACAGGTCTTACCTTTGTCTTCGACGAGCACCAGCATCCCATCTTCAAATGCCCAATATGTGGGGAAGAAATGCCGCCTCCAAGTCCAGGTCTTGAGGCCCCCTTAGCCGTGATCTTGTGGAGCACTGAACAGTTTCTCAAACACGAATCACTTAGACATTCCGAGTCGTGCGCCCAGATTCCGGTAACCGATGGCGACCCGGAGCAGCCATGAACGCATACGTGCTTGGGTACAAAGTTGATGTCGAATTCGGGCCTGAACCTAGCCAGCAGTCGCGCTACACAGTTCGAGGACTCGCTGAAGCAGCTTGCCGTGAATTGAACAAACTCGCTGTGAGCACAGATACTCACCAATGTTCTTTCGCGGTTGCTACGCTTCCGGAAGGAGACTTCGGCATCATCTGTGTTTGCCATCCGCACTCTCTCGGTCCTGCAAGGGCCATTCCCGTTCCCCAGAACCAGAAATCCAGATCGGCCGGACACTTTGCGCCGTGACGCATAGCGAATGATCAGGGAGTATACGGACACCTGGCTGCCTATATCCATCTTTGCTGAATCGGACCAAACAGATTGCGCCCGAGTTCGAGCTTTAATCTTAGATTTTCAGGTGTATAACACCCGAGATCACTACCGCTTCTTGATCATCAATGGCGGCCCGATGAAGGAAGGTTGTCAGTTATGTTTTTGGCGACGCGAGGACAAGGCTCATCGCGCTATTCTGCGTTCTTCCGCGGGCTCACGCTGACACTGGGCTTAGGTTTTGTCTCCTGTTTCGGAAGAAAAACGGCTGAGCTGGATCATTTTCGTATCCTCGTGGGAGATACAGTAAAAATTTCGACTTCCCATAGCTATTGTTGGTATCCGACGGTTCACCGATTCCCGACCGGTGAAATCTTGACAACCATGCGCATGAGCCCTGATGACACCAATCCTGAAGGTGAGTTTTCTGCATATTGTCTTTCAAAGGATGGAGGGCGCACATGGGGACGTCGATATACGATAGGAGCGGGCGCTAACGTAGATGCCGCTTACAGCCAAGTGCCGCTCGAAGATGGAATTTGGGTGCTTGGATCTGGTTACCTGTCGCTGGAACCCTACCCCTCCGGTCCAAAAACACATTTCCATGCCGCTCTGACTCAATTTTCGCGAGTTGGCATGGATGTGCGTCAAGTCAGAGACGCGAGCATTTACCTGTCTGAGCCTCCCCAATTTGAACCCGTAGAGATCCAAGGCGTGAAGACGACTGATGCGTCACAACTTGCGAGTGTTCCAACGGCGGTTCCTTTTGGAGCAATCATTTTCGGCACCCGGGGAGAATGGCTCAGTACGCTGTACTACACAACCAAACGCGATCCGCGTTATAGGCGATTGGTACTGATTCGTTCCTTTGACCATGGCCATACCTGGAATGAGGATGGCGTTATCGCCGGATTACGACCTAATGAGAAGCCCTGGCCTTGGATGGGTAATGAAGGACCGAATGAGGCAGGGCTGGTCCGACTGTCGGACGGCCGATTGTTCTGTATATTTCGGACGGGGACATACGATCACTATTTGGGGAGAACTTGGTCATCGGACGATGGCAAGACATGGTCCCCGCCAACATCCACTGGCTTCAAAGGAGTAGCACCGCATTTAAGATCGATGAGCAACGGGCTGTTGGTTTGCACGTTCGGCCGCCCAGGCGTAACGATCATGTTTAGCCCGAACGAAGGAAAAAGTTGGGCGGCCATCACACCAATCTTCAAAGGCAAGAGCACCGGTTACACGGATGTGATTGAGCTGAGAGCAGGTAAGTTATTCGTTGTGTATGACTCGCTGCTGCCTAGAGGAAGCCCTGTCCCTAGCGCCGGAGCATCTGCAGAATATGCCGTGAACGGAACGTTTGTCGATGTTCAAACGAGATGAACCACCATATTGGTCACTGTGCGGGGATTTCAACAAATATTCGAATTCATCCTGTGTGGCCAGTGCCTGAGTAACCGCCCATACGGGTACTCGGGTCTGGGTCAACTTCTCCGATAACGAAGCCGTTCGGTCTCAATGAGGGCAAATTCCCAGATCGCTCAATGGCTTCGGTCAAAACGTGAGAAGGCCTGTTTTCGACAGCCACGTAGTTGGAAACTCCTCACAGTCGACTTACCTTGACTAGAAGGTCGGGAATTCGCCTCTCTCAGGGAGCGCCATTCCTGCAAGTCGTTTAGCGGGCCATGAGCGACAATCAGCCCCTATTGATGCGACACAATGGACGAGTAGTGATTGGCGACCAGTCGCCAGCCCCCATGCTGCTTTACCCACACTCTGGTAAAGCGAGTGTCGTGGGGAACTGCGTTGCCTTTATCTTGCCCATTCATTGTTGAGAGGCCAGTCTCGACCGCAGCATTTCCATAAACGCGCACTCGAACGCCATCGGTGCTTATGGACTGAAATCTCAAATCACCAGAGGTGAAATCTGAAATCACCTGCGGCTTAGTTCGCACTGTTCCACTCGGGCCGACGCCGATGAAATCGTCAGCGTAGATCTGTTCTAGCGCCGCCACATCCGCGTGGATCTGTGCTTGTATGCGTTCGTTGTCCAGTTTCCTGATGACCTGCTCGGCGATGCTTTTTGGATCTCTGATCGCGCCCTGCTCTTGCCCTGAGGCGATGGCTGCCGCTGAGAAAGCCACGACCGCTATCGCGAATATTTGTCTCATCTGGCATGCCCCTGTGCGAAGAAACATATTTATTCGAGCGGCAAGTGTCAACAGAGTCGACGGTCGTCGATCATTGGCAAATCACCGAGGCCCTCGTCGACCAAAAACTAGGGTTCCGAACCTATAACCGTCTATTCGGAAGGTGCCTTTTGAGTAATAGAATGCGAAACTGTTGGCGAAAGGGTAATTTGCGTGTCGGGGACGTTACGGGAAAGATCCCGTTCAGCAAGGACAGCGAAAGAACTGTTGTTGATCCGTGTGGTTAAATGTCCCCCAAAGGGCTAATAAAGTGGAAGTCTTACTGATCCTGCTCCCTCTTTTCCTGATATTCCCTGTTGTATTCGTCGTGCTCGTTGCCGTGTCTGTACAAGCCAAAAGACGGGAAGCGGAGGAGTCGAAGGCGCTGTCTCCCGAAGCAAGGGAAGAGTAAGGTCTCCCGCTTTGGCCGCAGTGCTGTTGAATCACCGTATTACTCGGAAACAATACCGATGTTGGGCAAATTTCTTGATTGCTTCCGGATTGTCCACAAGCGGCCAGCGATGCCAGATCAGGCGGATGTTTGTTTGTGCGAAGCCGCAGTTGAGCGACCTAACATCCAGTAGTGGTCCGTTTGAATAGCAATCGCATCAATTCCTTGAATGGAGCTAAATTGCACATCCATTCAGGCTAGAGGCGGATATTGTGAAGGAATATTATTCTGGTTGGCTCATTACCATTCAGGCGGCATTGAGACGGTGGAGAGATTGAATGACAATCGGCGCCATCGACGAATCACAACGTAAAGCGGCGACAGTTGTGGGATTCTCTTATCTGCTTGCGCTGCCACCGGCCATCTTCGCCGAGTTCTATGTACGCAGCCATCTCATCGCCTTCGGCAACGTCGCTCAAACGGCGCAGAACATCATGACCCACGGACGGCTTTTTCGTCTGGGCATCGCCAGCAATCTCATGGTTTTCGCGGTCGATGTCGTCCTGATCATGGCTCTTTGCGAGGTCCTCATGCCGGTGAATCGAAGCCTCGCGTTACTGGCAACGGGCTGGGGGCTGATCGAGACGGCAACCCTCGTCGTCGTCACGCTCAGTGATCTCGAAGTTTTGCGGATACTGAGTGGCGCCGACTACCTGCATGCATTCGAAGCGAACCAGGTGCAGGCACTGGCGAGACTATCGCTCAGTGCGCATGCCGATACGTATAACGTCGGCCTGGTGCTCGCCGGACTTCGAAGTACTGCCTTCTGCTTTCTGTGGTTCAAGTCCGGCTTCATTCCAAAAGCACTGGCGGGATGGGGAATGGTTGGGTCGTTTCTGATGGGAGCGTGCGCATTCTCGTTCATCATCTTTCCGGAGTTTGCGAAGGTCATCCCGGTTGAGATTTATGGAGCTCCTATCTTCTTCTTCGAGTTGACAATGGGCTTCTGGCTCCTTGTAAAGGGATTACCGCGTTGCGGGGCTCCGCAAGTTGATTCAGTGAGTCGGAGCGCAGAGGAGTTGACATGACGCGGACCACAAACGCAAGGATTGCGGGATTCACGTATCTCTTCTACGCGGCGATTGGGATTTGCGGTGATCTGTTGATGCACCATGCGTTCGGCGGCGCGGACGATGCCACGACACTCGCGCGCTTTGGCGAGTACGCGACGGAAGTGCGAATCGACATCCTGATCAAGCTGCTCGAAGCCCTCTCGGCCCTCGTGCTGGCTGTTACGCTATACGGGATCACGCGCGACGAGGACCATGAGCTTGCAATGCTGGGCATGGTGTGTCGCGTTGCGGAAGGCGTGCTCGGCACGCTCAGCATTCAGAGCTACCTGGGATTGGTGTGGCTGGCGAAGGCAGGGGCCGGGCCGGGTGCGCTGGACCTGTCTACAACGAACGCGCTGCGCACGTTTCTGTTAATGCCGGTGCCGAGCGTGCCCGTCGGTACGGTCTTTTTCGCCGTGGGGAGTACGATCTTTTCCTATCTCCTGCTGCGCGGACGGATGGTGCCTGTCTGGATCGCATGGCTGAGCCTGTTCGCATCGGGGCTGCTCGCGGTGGTACTGCCCCTGCAAGTCGCCGGTTTCTCCACGTGGCGGATGACCGGGTACTACCAATGGCTGCCGGCCCTCGTTGCACAAACCGCACTTGCGCTGTGGCTGCTGATCAAAGGCGTGGCCACGCCCGGTGACGCGATAAGCGTTACACCGCAAGATGTATGAATGAATTGGATCCGCGATCATCAAGAGCGGTTCAATAACAATCGAAGCTTGTCGCAATCAATTGCGGACCGAGCCCCAAAATGTGCTTCGGTTGGATAACGATCTAACCGGTAGATACTCCCAGACACCCCTCAGGGGTTGAAGGCCGTTTCCATTTCTGCAGCTTTGCGGCGGGACGAAAGCCATCTCCGGTAGATGCCAATCTCGGGAGCCACACCGTCACTGTCAATGGCTTCACTGCGCCAGTACTCCCGCCCTGCGGAACAACTCGGAACGAATTTGAGACAGGACTTCGTGGAGTTCCACCGGTTCGAAATGGAAGGTGGCAGCCTCACCTTGTTGCGCTATCAGCCCAGTCGTTGTTGGTTGTTGCTGCACAATCGTCTGACGAGAATCTCTCAATGTCTCTAATGCTTCGACTCCTTCGCGGAGACGAATCTCGTTGGTGGAAGGCGAACCCGGCTGAATCTTTAAACGCTGACCGTAGATGTTGAGCTGTGCGCCCGTAACGGCTCGATACTTCGGAACAGTAACTATGCTGTGACTATTTGAGGCGTAGTAGCCGCCAATCTCCAATTGAAGCCATTTCACTAGCTCGTTTGCTCCTTGTTCCTGTGCGAGTCTCAGTGTGCATTGAAGTGCTCTGCTCAGCGGCTCAATTTCTAATACCTCGTTTAATTTCATGAAGCAATCCTGGACATGATGGAGTTAATCATCTACTCGGGCTGTGTATCAAATCTCAGATCTTAATCCTGTGTAACGATTCCGTCCCTGATTCTTGCGTTGTCGCGGCCTTGATGGCTGCGAAGTTCGCTAGAACCTGGTCCGCAATGCAGTTCTAGGCGGAAGTTCCCCCAGAAAGTCACGTCCGCGAGGAGAACCCAGTCGCCGGGGACCCGAGGTCGCGGCCTGATGTCGGAATCGAGACCACGCGGAAAGTTCTGAATGTTGCGGTCAGTTGGGGAGGGGCGGGGGGGCGGTGGAGCCGCGGACGACGAGGCTGGTGGAGACGAGGAACTCGCGTTGCAGGCCGGATTTGCCGGGGTTTTCGGCGTGGATGCGGAGAGCTTCAAAGGCGGCGCGTGCGAGGTCGGTGCGGGAGAGGCGGATGGTGGTGAGCGGAGGCAGAGTGAATTCCGCGAAGTCGATGTCGTCGAGTCCGACGACGGAGAGGTCCTGGGGGACGCGGAGGCCCTGGAGGTAGGCCGCGCGAAGGACACCGATTGCGGTCATGTCGTTGGAGCAGAGAACGGCGGTTGGCTGTCCGGCGAGAGACTGGAGTTTACCGAAGCCGATCACGCCGCCTTTCAAGGTGTGATCGCACTCGATGATCCATTTCTTCTCGATGGGAAGTTTCTGGGCGCCCATCGCATTTTCAAAGTCGTTTTGACGCGTGATGGCGGAATGAAGCTTGTGGGGACCGGCGAGGAAACCGATTTTAGTATGTCCGATTGTTGCGAGGTGATGGACCGCTGAGCGAATGCCGGTGCCGTAGTCGAGGAGGATGGTGCTGGCTGCCGGCTCGGAGAGCTTGAACTCGGCGAGGACTACGGGGATGTCGTGGAAGGAGAGCTGATCGAGGACTGGCTCTTCTTCACCGAAGGTGAGGACAGCGACTCCATCAACTTTGCGCTCGAGCATGCGGCGCACGCAGTTGGTGAGGACGGCCGGATCGCTATTGGAGGAACTGACGAGGATTTCATAGCCGTTGGCGACGGCGATTTCTTCGAAGCTCTGGATCAACTCGGGGAAGAAGGGATTGGTAATGTTTTCAACGATGATTCCGAAGAGGCGGCTGCGGCCAGAGACGAGGGTGCGCGCGTGGGTGTTGGGAAAGTAATTGAGTTGCTCGATGGCCTGCCACACGCGTTTTGCAAGCTTCTCGCTGACGACGGGCGAGGCGTTGATGGTGCGAGAGACTGTGGCGATGGAGACTTTGGCCAATGCGGCAACGGCCCGTATGTCGGGAGTCTTGTCGGCGCCTTTACGACCTGCTTTTCGAGCCACGAGCAAATCCTAAGTAGATTTGAAGATACATTAAATGGGAACTTCCATCATAACTGGGCGGATCGACCAGTGAGCACGGCCGGTCACAAAGTTCAGCTTACTCAGGACACATCGGAGATAAGCAAGCGCAGGTCGCGGAGGTTATGACTGGTGGGACCGGTAACGATTGTGTCGCCAAGAGCGGTGAAGAGCGGGCAGGCGTTAAAGGTGGAGAGCGCCTGTTCGGGGTCGAAGCCGAAGGCCTGAGCGCGGGCCACAGTGGTGGGGTCGGCGATGGCGCCGGCACTCTGGGTATTGCCGTCGATGCCGTCGGATCCGGCGCTGAGGACTGTGAGCATCTCGCCGGGATGGTGGGCGAGCTCGAGCGCGCAGACGAGGGCGAACTGCTGGTTGCGGCCGCCGGCGCCGGGATTGCGGCTGAGAGTGACGGTGACTTCGCCGCCGGAGATGAGACAGAAACGGCGGTGGAGCGCGCGCAGTTCGTGGAAGCGGTCGAGGAGGTATCGGGCTGCGTCGGCATAATCCCAGTCGTCGCAGGAGTTGTCGACTGAGACGAAGTAGCCAGCCTGCTGGGCGAGAGCGCGGGCGCTTTCAATGAGATCGAGATCGGAGAGCAGTACTTCGAAAATGGAATCGCGGAAGGCTTCGTCCTCGCCGGTTAGGCCGGCTGCAGAGGTTAAAGGACGGCGGATGGGCTCGCTGCGGCCGAAGTTGGGAAGGAAGGGTGGTTTCCATTTTTTATTGCCGGGGGATTCTGGCAAGTCGGCCTGCAGGAAGAATGCATTTATGGATGCGGGAAGCTTTTCGGCGAGGTGGTATTTCTCAAGGATCTCGTGGACTTCAGCGACGGTGGAGTGGTCGGGCGATGAGGGGCCGGAAGAAAGTGCATCGAGGGTGCGCAGGGGGACGTCGGGGACCAGGAGCGAGATCTTGAGGGAATCGGGCGCGGCGATGGCGAGGCGACCGCCTTTGACGGCGCTGAAGTGCTTGCGGAGAGTGTTGATTTCGTTGATGGGAGCGCCGCAACCGAGGAGCGCGTTGTGGAAGGCGATGGTGTCCTGGAGGGTGATCTTGGGATCGAGTGGCAGGTCGAACATCGCGGATCCGCCACCAGAGACGAGGTAGAAGACGAGGGTGTCGCGTTTGGCTTTTTTGAGCAGGGCAAGGGAAGCGCGAGCGGCGGCGAAGGACTCTTCGTTGGGCAGCGGATGGCCGCCTTCGAAGTAGCGGAAGCGCCAGTTGCGTTTTTTGGGCAGGTACCTGGAGCAGCAGATGCCGCGCAGTCCCTGGCGGCGGTTCATGCGATCGAGAAGAATTTCGAGCATCGGTCCGGCGGCTTTGCCGATGGCGATGACGAAGATGCGCTTGTATTGAGACAGGTTGATGGTGTCGGGGCCGCTGCCGTCGGGGATGAGGCGGTGGAGCAGGTTTCCTTCGAAGCGGAGGCGACGGTCGAAGGCGGATTCGATGCTGCTGTTTTTGAGAGCGTCCGTGAAGAAGCTAGTGGCACGTGCATGGAGGAAGTCGAGCGCGGTGTCGCTTGTGGACGTCATTGAACGTGCTCCTTGAGCCAGGTGGCTAGAGAGTGCTGCATGGATTCAAGGTGGCCGGTAAACGAATGATCTGCGCCGGAGATGAAGACGAGGCGTTTGGGGTCAGCGGCTGCGTGCACTATTTGTTCGAGTTCGGTTTTGGGAGCGAACCCGTCGCGATCGCCGCTGAGGAAGAGCTTGGGAAAGTTGCAGCCGGCGAGGAACGGATAGCGGAACTGCTGGTCGAAACCCTGGGTGGGAAGGCCGAGTGCGGCGAGGGCATGGATGTTGCGGTAAGGTGCGGAACTGTTGCCGCAGCACGCGGCGAGAGCCATGACGGCGCCGAAGCTGAATCCGATGACGACGATGGGGAGATTGAACTGTACATGAAGCCAGTCGAGGGCAGCGGAGACATCGGCTGACTCGACAAGGCCCTCATGATGTCCTTCGCTGAGACCGGCGCCGCGGAAATTGAAGCGCAAGACGGGAAGGCGGAGGCCCCAGTCAGGTCCGTTCAGGACTTTCATAGCGTGATAGACGACTTTGTTGTGGAGGGTTCCGCCGCCAAGCGGGTGAGGATGACAGACGAGGGCAGCGTATTGGGAATCGGGCGCGCCTTCATTGAGGAGGGCTTCTAACCGGCCGGCGGGACCGCGCAGGTCAACGCTTTTCAGCGTGGTGGGGTATGTACGAGTGTCCGGTTCATAGGGAGCGGAGGTGGACTTCATTCAACCGTTAATTTTACGCGCTTTTGAGGATGACGTGTTCCTGCGGACGAGGTTGCTGAAGCTGGTCGCTCAGCTCGCGGAAGTACATCACATAACCACTTCGCGCCTTTCCCCCGCGGCCCCGGTTTCGTGGTACACATGAAGCTGCACAGCGGAGGCACCGTGTCCGACATCACAGCAGCGCAACACGCGCTGGTGCAGCGAATCCTGGAAGGAGCCGGCCAAGCGCCGCACGCACAGCGTCGCGCAGCATTCAACGGCCTGGGGCTCACAGAACCGGTGGCCGCGCTGGTCAACAAGGTTGCGAACCATCCCAACTCGGTGACGAGCGCGCACATCCGTGCGGCCCAATCTTCTGGACTGACTGAAGATCAGGTCTTCGAAATCGTGGTGTGTGCGGCAGTCGGTCAAAGCACCCGCCAGCACGAGTCCGCTCTCGCAGCTCTAGACCTCGCCAGGGGAAGGAGTAGCGATGCGCCTTCGAATCCTTGACAGTGGCCACACCTTCGGAACCAAAGCACTGTTCTCCATGATCCGCGTCATATCGCGCCAGCCGGTGCTCGACGTGGTGAAACTCGTTCGCTATCGCCCCGATTTCTACGGCAAACCGATGTCCAAGATTACGCACGAAGCAATGCGCGGTCCCTCGGACTGGTCGATTGGCGATCGCGAGATGATGGCTGCATGTGTCGCCAGCACCAACCACTGCGAGTTCTGCACCAGGGCGCATGCAGCAGTCGCGCAACGCGCCTACGGCAACAGCCCACCCGTCCCTGCGACCTTCTCCGAGGAAGAGCTCGCGGTGATCAAGGAGCCATTGCGCGCCACGCTTCTGATGCTGCGCAAGCTCTGCCGCGAGCAGACGGTCGACGCCAAGGAAATACGCGCAGTGCTCGACGCCGGCGCTTCGCGCCAGCAGATCAAAGATGCCCTAGCCGTCTGCTTCGCGTTCAATGTGATTGGCCGTCTGGCTGATACCTTCGGCTTCTCTGTGCCAGGCCCCGAGGCGTTTGCCGCTGGGGCAAAATATCTGCTCTCGCGCGGCTATCGATAGCAAAACGCGTTGCGGGTTCGTTCGGGGTGACCACACTTGTGGAATTCTTTCTTTCCACGGCTCCTAGAATTCGACCGCGCCGAACGCACAGCCGCCCGCCGCCTAGCCGACTACGGCAGCGGCCGTCTTTCACAAGGCTGCCGCGGATTTGTGGGATGTAGCCACGGAACAAGACGAGTGCCATATGCAGGAAAAGGCTTGCGGCATCGCCGGCGGAATCCTCGCCGCCTGCTTCGCGCACTCGGGTGAAGCTGTCCGTCGGGTCAGGGCTGAACGGGAAGTGATCGCCCTGAAAGAACCTTTGCTTCGAATTTAGATCTGAAGCACGGGACTTCTTCCAGAAGAAGGGCTGACCCGGGCTGATCACTGCACCGCGAACGAACCTTTGTACATGCGAGGGTATCGACGGCTGTGATTTACCGCACTTCACCGGAGTCGAGAACCTGTAAGCATCGGATTATGTCCTTGCCGACGCTTACCAGCCCTGATCCCCTGGCGATCTACTCGATCGGCCTGAAACTCCGTACGCTGCGCACAGCCAAACACCTCACCCTTGCACGCCTTGCCACGCAGTCCGGCCTATCGACCGCACTGCTCTCCAAGCTCGAAACCGACCACATGATCCCCACTCTGCACACGCTGGATAAGATCTGCCGCATCTATGGGATTAGCCTTGGACACTTCTTCTGCGAACCGCGACACCACTCCGTCGCCATCACACGCAAGACACAGACCGGAGACCGCAGAGGCGACCACATCCCACGGCCCACACCTCTGCACGTCCCCACCCCAGAGGCGCGCCTACTGTCCCAAATCATCGAACTCCCGGCTGGCGTCTCTTCGGCTGCAGGTGAGTGTGGGAGCATCACAGAGGTGACCGCCTTCGTGATCGAAGGCACGCTCCGCGTGAGTGTCGCTGGGTCCAATGAAACACTGGAGGTGGGTGACAGCATTGTGGTGACAACCGACCAGCCCATTGTTTGGAGCGCCACCGAAGAATCCCCGTGCCGACTTCTGAGCGTCTCCGCGAAGCCCTCGCCGGGACAGAACCCGCAATAAGAGACGGCCTCTTTTATTCTCGATTGGCTGGGCTTCCATTGAGGCATGCGGGGCATCGAACCAAAGACAGAAATCCGGCTTATGTGATACGGGCCCCCAAGCACCTCATCATCGCGCTCCGCCAGACTCTCCAGCAACTGGAGACGACAGTTCCTCATGATGCAGATCAAGCGAACTTTGCCGAGCTGAAGCGGATTCTCAATCAGCGCATCACCGATCTGGAACATTGTGACGAAGACCTTCCGACAGTTCTGGCATCCAGCAAATCAAAACAGGCTGTGGGCAGCTAGCCGCATCCGCGACTCAGGCTGAAGTGTCACGGCGCGTACTTAAATCAGCCGCTGGTTTTGCGGGCTTTCATCAGTTGCATACTCGTTGCGCTCTCGATGCGGTGGTTGCCGTTGAGGAGCAACTGCAGGTTCCTCGGCTCCCAAAGAACCGCTGGACTAAAGTGATTCTGGATTGGGGTCAGGCGTGGGCTCGACCACGTGTTCGGCGACTTCGCTTTCGTGGGTGACTTTGCGGAGGCTGATGTTTTCGAATTGTGCCCAGACAAGGCCGATGGGGATTACGCAGAGAAAGGTGACGAGCAGGAGCACAGCCGCACAGGCCACGGAGGCTTCGGGGTCTACCTCGAAGATTTTGGCGAGGACTGCGGCGACAGCGAAGATCTGCGTGAACCAGCCGATCACGGGAAGCTGAAAGACGCTAGCACCGCCGCTGATCATCATGAGGACAACTGCTTTGGAGAAGGTGATGCCGGCGAGCGCGGGGCTGCCGGTGAAGCCGCGGAGCGTGAAGAAATAGGCACACGCGATGAGCGTCCACATGGCGAAGGAAGTGCCGGCGGCGATGAGGAAGTCTGAGAGGGTGCGGATGGTGTCGAGGCCGGCCTGAAAGCTGCGGATTTTTTCGCCGACGGCTCTGCCGACGTTTTTGGAGATGAGGCCGAGGGTTTTCTCCATCAGTGCGGCGACGGCGGTACCGGAGATGCGCACGAGGACGAGGAAGATGACGCCGAATAAGGTCAGAACGAGTCCGCCAAATTGCGCGACGCGAGGACCGGCGAATTTCGCCAGGAAGCCGGAGTGCGTGGACTGGACAATCAGACTCGAACTCGCGCTCTGATCCTGGAAGAGGATGATCATGGCGATGGAGAAGAAGACGGCCATGGTTCCGAAATCGAAGAGGCGTTCGACAATATAGACGGCGAGCTGGTTGGCGACGGACAGGCCGGTTTTTTTGGCGGTGAGATAGGGGCGAACCGGATCAGCGACGCGGCCGATAAGGGCGACGGCAGTAAAGCCGATGACTTGTGACGCGACCAAGGAGATAGGGCTGACCTTCTTGTGGTGGCGCAGCAGGTAGGCCCAGCGGGTGGCGCGGAGGACATAGGCGAGGTAAATGCCGGCGATGCCGAGGCCGAAGAAGCTCCAGCGGGATTCTGCGAACTGCTGGATGACTTCGTGCCAATTGATTGGATGGCGATGCTGCGCGTAAAAACCGAGCGCGATGAGAGCGGCAAGAACCACAAGTCCCAGGATCAGTTGTCGTTTGTTCAAGCGAACTCCGATGGGGATGCTGCTGCTATTGTATGGTCCCGCAGGTAACGGCTAGCGCGGGTGCAGGTGAGCAACTGTGCACCTGAATAGGAAGCGCGTTAGCGGGAAGAGGAAGCCTGAAGGCTGCTCGAAGCGGCGGGAGTTTGCCTGGCATGCTGGAGTTCGCGAGCGGCTTCTCGTTGCCGGGCAAGCACCCGGCGGTTGAACTCGTGGATAACACGCGCAACGTAAGCGCGGGTCTCGTGGTACGGGGGGATGCCGTGGTATTTGTCGACGGCGGCGGGACCGGCGTTGTAGGCGGCGAGTGCCATGGCGATGTTGTCGTGATAGCGGCGGAGTAGCTCGTCGAGATAGGCGGAGCCGCCGCGGACGTTCTGGTCAGGCGCGAAGCTGTCGGCTACGCCAAGGTCGGCGGCGGTGCCGGGCATGAGCTGCATCAGACCTCGCGCGCCGGCATGGCTGACGGCGTGGGCGTTACCGTTGCTCTCGGCTTTGACGATGCTGGCGAGCAGGTCGGCGTCGAGGTTGTGGTGCTCTCCCGCGTCGGTGAGCATGAGGCGAAGGTCGGCGGGAGTGAGTTTTGCGTCGGACCGAACGGGGGACATGGGAGCGGCGGCGGGAGACGGAGGAGGATCCGGGACGGTTTCGTAGCTCGTGATCTCGACGGGCTTCATCTCGATGAAGCTGCCTTCTCCTTTGCTCATGTAGAGGCGAACGACCGATCCGACTTGCGCGTGATGGTCGCAGCGCATATCGAAACCGTTGGCGAGGTAGACACGCTCGGCAGCGTGTGCGGCGACAGGCAGGCCGGCAAGGGTCGCAGTGGCGATGACGAGTTGGGAAACCAGTTTCATTGATCCCGTGAAAGCTGATTCAAGACATCCCCCAGGGGCTAAAGCCCGCAAGTTCTTTCGGTGGTCACTCGGCACGACTAGAGTCGTGCCCTTTCAAAACAGTCTATCGAGAAAAATCAGGCGCGCCGTGGAGTGCTCTTTTCTCAGACTGTAGCAGAGGAGAGGCGGGACAACGCCCTCTCCAAAGTCACGGCGACGCCGTCTTCATCGTTCGGCGGGGCCTGCTTCCAGCCGTTGAGTTTTGCCATTGCACGGAGGTCCTGGGCGGCGTTGCCCATGAGGATAGCCTGGCCGGCCCACTCCAGCATGTTGACGTCGTTCCAGTTATCGCCGATAGCCATGGTTTCTTTGCGGTCCACGCCGAGGCGTGCGGCGAGGCGTTCGAGAGCCCAACCCTTGGAGACTCCGGGGGGCAGGAGGTCGACGATGGAGAGGTCGCGG
>Ga0070683_100001534_pt1 | contig 17876 bp, 13 predicted proteins | sample KBSC713LmetaG_FD_64662 | JGI IMG/M metagenome (GOLD analysis project Ga0070683, IMG submission 64662) | Corn rhizosphere microbial communities from Kellogg Biological Station, Michigan, USA - KBS C7.1-3L metaG | ecosystem: Host-associated > Plants > Roots > Rhizosphere ... | reverse complement strand
TATAAAAGAGCTTTAATATGAGTATTTCTGCACTTTGTTTTTAACACATTTTAACATATTGCATTAGTATGTTAAAGAAAAATAAACCGCTTTAGGCTATTTTTAGCTTGTAAGCGGTTTTTTTTATTAAGATTCTTTAACAAAATTAATGTATTGGCTTTATCAGGAGTATTTTACATTAATTAAAGCCTGTTAATTATCATATTAAAGCAATAAAAAACTCTCCGGGCTTTCCGGAGAGCTAACTAATATGGAACTTTACAAACGTTATCTTGTAAATAACATTTCTCTGTACTTGGTCATTGGCCAAAGCTCATCATCCACCATCATTTCCAGTGCATCGGAAGCTTCACGGATCACGTCGAACAAAGGCTTAACCTGGTTGCAGTATGCTTCTGCCTGGGCCTGGCTGTCAGACGTTGCTTTTGCAGCCTCTCTGGCCTTGATCAGGTCTTCCACCCCTAATTTGATCGTTGCTACATTTTCTGAAATGTTGGTGATCAGGCTCATCTGTTCTTTAGCCAATGGCTTGAACTCAGAATCCCCGAAGATCTCCTTCAGTCCTTTTACGTTTTCAATCAACCTGTTCTGATAGTTCAGCGCAGACGGGATGATGTGGTTTCTGGCGATATCACTCAATACTCTCGCTTCAATATCAATAACCGTTGAATATTTTTCTAATTTGATTTCGTTTCTTGCTTCTACTTCTCTGTGTGTAAATACACCGATCTCCTCATACAGGTCAAGGAACTTCTGGTCCATTTCTTTTTTCAGGGCTTCAGGAGTAGTCTTAAGGTTATTAAGCCCTCTCTTTTCAGCTTCTTCCGCCCATTCGTCAGAATATCCGTCTCCTTCAAACATAATATTTTTACATTGCTTGATGTATTCTCTCAATACATTGAAGATGGCCTCATCTTTTTTCAGTCCGCTTTCAATCAGTGCATCCACTTCTTTTTTGAACTCAGTAAGCTGTTTTGCAGCGATGGTGTTCATTACCGTCATGGATTCTGCACAGTTGGCGGAAGATCCTACCGCTCTGATCTCAAATTTGTTTCCTGTGAACGCAAATGGGGATGTTCTGTTTCGGTCTGTATTGTCAAGAAGGATTTCCGGGATCTTTCCTACAACGTTTAATTTAAGGTCTGTTTTCTCTTCCGGAGAAAGTTTTCCGCTTTTTACTTTTTCAAGTTCTTCCAATACTCTGAACAGCTGGCTTCCGATGAATACCGAAATGATCGCCGGCGGAGCTTCGTTGGCTCCCAGCCTGTGGTCGTTGCTTGCCGAAGCAATACTCGCTCTTAAAAGGTCGGCATACTCATGAACGGCTTTAATCGTGTTCACGAAGAAAGTAAGGAACTGTAGGTTCTTCTTAGGGTTTTTTCCCGGGCTTAACAGGTTTTCTCCCGTATCGGTAGCCAGGGACCAGTTGTTATGCTTACCACTTCCGTTTACGCCTGCGAAAGGCTTTTCATGGAACAGGATATGGAAGTGGTGCCTGTGGGCAATTCTCGCCATAATGTCCATCAGCAAAGAATTGTGATCTACCGCAACGTTAACTTCTTCAAACATCGGAGCCAGCTCGAACTGGTTAGGGGCTACTTCATTGTGTCTTGTCGTTACCGGGATTCCCAGTTTCATACATTCTACTTCAAGTTCCATCATGAAGTTCATCACCCGGGTAGGAATAGATCCGAAGTAGTGGTCATCCAGCTGCTGTCCTTTAGCAGGAGAGTGTCCCAAAAGGGTTTTTCCTGTAAGAACAAGGTCCGGGCGCGATTGGTATAAGGCAGAGTCAACAAGGAAATATTCCTGTTCCCAGCCTAATGTAGGGGTAACTTTGGTTACATTTTTGTCAAAATACTGCATTACTTCAGTTGCCGCTTCGTCTACGGCATTCAGAGCTCTTAAAAGAGGTGCTTTGTAATCCAGGGTTTCTCCTGTATAAGAAATGAAAATAGAAGGGATGCAAAGGGTTGTTCCCATAATGAATGCAGGGGAAGTAGGATCCCATGCCGTATATCCTCTTGCTTCAAAAGTATTTCTGATTCCTCCGTTAGGGAAAGAAGAGGCATCCGGCTCCTGCTGGATCAGCATACCTCCGCTGAATCTTTCAATGGCTCTACCGCCTTCAATAGGGCTGAAGAATGAATCGTGCTTTTCTGCCGTACTTCCGGTCAAAGGCTGAAACCAGTGCGTATAGTGCGTTACGCCTTTGCTCATGGCCCAGTCTTTCATGGCTACAGCTACCTGGTCTGCAATATGCCTCTGGATTTTCGTGCCTTTTTTAATGGCATCTATGATCGAGGTAAAGGCTTCTTTGGTCAGGTATTCCCTCATGGTTTCTTCCGAGAACACATTCTGGCAGAATAACTCTGATAATTTAGCAGGTACTTCAACAGAATTATCTCTTCTGAAGTCTTTGAAAGGTAAGGTTTCTAACGCTTTGAATCGTAAAGTTGACATATGGGTTTGATTTTTTATGGGGCAAATTTACAAAAAAAATGAATTGAAAATATTTTAGCCCTAAAAAATAAGGGGGTGTACAATGATTTTATGATATTTTAAGCTTTGTAGGGTGTTTCCAGAATGTGATCCACAGTTTGCTGCTTTTCTGTACACTAAATTGATCCATCATATATATATAAGGTATACTATAAATATATATGATAATAATGGTATGCTGACATCGTAATATTACATGATGTTTTTTAAAAATGTGGTATTCATGATATTACATTTGCGTGAATTGAATCTGTAACGGGTGCTTATGTTAAAGGGCTTATTAAAAGATACTTAAAATAAGTTAGACGGAGATTTTGTATATTTGTGTGAAATTTACAGTATGACAAATTCCAGAGCCAGAGAAACAACGGAAGCTATCGAACGTTTGTATATTTCTATGAGGCACCTCTTTTACAGAGGTTTTTTTAAACCTGCCGGTGTTTCGGGGGAGACCATCAGAAATTTGTTGAAAATCATTAATCCGGAAATTTACGGAAGCATGAACATTGCCAGTAAGCTGGAACTGAACGGTTTGATGTATGTGCTGGACAGGCTTCCTGAAGGCATTGAAGAATGCGCGTTCATCCACCTTACCTCAGATGAAGGTTTTGACAAAGGAAGTTTTGAACCGATTGTCCCTAAAAAAAGAAGGAGAAACTGCTACAGGATTGATGAGCATCAGATGAATATTGAAGTGTTGCTTGGCCGCTCCGAAATCTACGATATCCTTACTCACCTTACCTTCCTGTTCATAGAAGCGGATAAAATCAGGAATCTCGCCTTCATCCAGGAAGAGAACTGGAAACCGACCAGGGCATTCAAAATTATTGAAGAAGTGGTTAAAGGCGAAAAGAAATTCAGCAGAAAGGAAAAAGAAGTGGCATTGATCCATCTTTCTTCTTTAATAGGAAGGACTTTCGACGAAACCCTGATGGCATACAACACCTTCGGGGACGATGATAATCCGGATCGTCTTTTCAAAATTATTTATAACCTGGGGAAAGTAAGCCTTGAAGATGCCAAACAGACCCGTGAGCGCGAAATTCATTTCAGCTCCATCCTGAGGGAGAGGGTAGGGCACCATTATTTCGGAGAAAAGTGGGCCAATAAAGTTAAGGAAGTCCTGTTTGATAATGATCTTCATATGCGTCCTCTGCACATCATTTCCGCTAATATGCATTCTGTGAAGAATGTACTGTATGCCAACAATGCGCTGAAGAAAAAGCAGCATCATGATATAGATTATAAACTGTACGAAGATATCTCCAATAAAAAGGACCTACGCGACAAAGTGCTGAAATATGCACTGGATGAAGGAATGATCTATATTGATGATAAAAGCGGAAGCAATATCGATGTACAGATTATCGACCTAAGCAAAACCGACTTGAAGAATACGCCGTTCAGCGACAGTAAGTTTGGCGGGGAAGATGTCGTACTGGTCTTCGACTATGCTTTCGGAGAGCAGGCATTTGAGGTAATGGATGAATTGCTGAGGCCTTTTGACCATAAAGGCGAAATCTACATGATGAAAGTGAAGTCTGTTTCCATCATGGGAAAAGCGGGTATCCTCGCCGGCGGCAAGGGAGATATCATGATCCCTACTTCGCATATCTTTGAAGGGACGGCAGATAATTATCCTTTTGAAAATGCTTTGTCCCTTGATGATTTTGAAGATGATGAGCTGCAGGCTTTTGAAGGATCCATGATTACCGTTCTGGGAACATCCCTGCAAAATCGTGATATCCTTTCCTATTTTATGAATACTTCGTGGAAGGCCATCGGACTGGAAATGGAGGGAGCACACTACCAGAAAGCGATTCAGGTCGCCTCAAAGATCAGGCATCACATCACTCCGGACCTGTTTGTCTGCTACGCCTATTATGCTTCAGATAATCCGCTGGAAACCGGAAGTACTCTGTCTTCAGGTGGTTTAGGACTTACCGGGGTGAAACCAACTTACCTGATTACCGTAAGGATTCTTGATAAAATCCTGAATGGAAACAGGAAAGCCATTAATAATGCTTAAACAGTATTTTAACTGATTATAAAAAGCCTCAAATGTTTATATTTGAGGCTTTTCAATGAATAATAATGAATATCAATTTTAATCGGATATAGCCTCGGATTATTATCTTAAAAAAATAAAGAAATGAGTTTAACGGTACAACTGGCTAAAAGATTCAGGGAAGTTCTCCTGGATGGCGTATGGATTGCCAATACGAATTTTAAAGATCAACTTTCAGGGGTAACATGGCAGCAGGCAACTGCGAAAATAGGTTCCTTAAATACCATAGCAATGCTTACTTTCCATATCGATTATTATATTGCAGGACTGGTCCATGTTTTTGAAGGCGGAAATCTGGAAATCAGGGATCAGTATAGTTTCGATCTTCCTCCGATCGAATCTCAGGATCAATGGAAGTGTCTTTTAACCAAACTCTGGGAAGATGCCGAGAAATTTGCTGCATTACTGGAGCAGATGCCGGATGCAAAAATGAATGAAGTTTTTGTAGATGAAAAATACGGATCTTATCTCAGGAATATTGAAGGGATGATTGAGCATTGCTATTATCATCTGGGACAGGTGACTTTGATCAGGAAGTTATTGAATGAATAATTATTACAAGTAGTGGATAATAAGAATACTTTTCTAAGCTTTATAGAGATTTCCTGTCCAGGCGTCTTATTTTAATTACTTATCTTTAGAAAAAATTAAAATTTTAAATGAAAAAGACGGTTACAATCCTTTTTGCGTTTATTATTGCTCAGTTTCAGGCCCAGCAGGGACCTTATTATCAGCAGACGGCAAAGTACACCATGGATATTGATGTAAATGCTGAAAAATTCACCTATCAGGGTAAACAGACCCTGGAATACACTAATAATTCTCCGGACGAACTTAAGGTCGTCTATTTCCATCTGTACTGGAATGCATTCAGGCCGAATTCAATGATGGACCAGAGGGTTGCCGGGCAGGGCAAAAACGGGGATTCAAGATTGCAGAAGGACGGTATTTCAAGGCTGGCTTCCATTCCGAAAGACCAGGAAGGAGCTCAGAATATCCACTGGATCAAACAGAACGGCAGGGAGCTGAAGTTTGAAATTCAGGAAACCATTATGAAAGTTTACCTTGCGGAACCCATCAGGCCGAAATCATCCGCTACATTTACCATGGACTGGGATGCGGTAATCCCGCAGCAGATCCGGAGGAGCGGAAGGAATAACAGGGAAGGCGTTGATATAACCATGACCCAATGGTACCCTAAGATCGCAGAATACGATTATGATGGTTGGGCAACATTTGATTATATCGGAAGAGAATTCCATGCCCCGTTTTCAGATTTTGATGTGACCATTAAGATCAATAAAGATTATGTCATCGGAGCAGGAGGGATTCTTGAAAACCCTTCTGAAGTAAAAGGATACGAGGCCGGTGCTAAAATCAAAGCCGAAAAGAATAAAGCAACCTGGAAGTGGACGGCAAAAAATATCCTGGACTTTGCCTGGGCGGCCGACCGGGATTATATTGTAAAAAGTTTTGATGTTCCCCAGGGACCGAAAGTCTTTCTGGTTTATCAGAACAACGATAAAACAAAAGTATGGGAACAGGCGCAGCCTTATATAACGAGATATTACCAGCTGATGAATGCCCGGTTCGGGAAATATGTATATCCGGCCTATGCCTTTATCCAGGGAGGTGACGGCGGAATGGAGTATGGCATGTGTACCATGATCCTGGGTGAGGCTAAGGATATCGAAGGATTGATGGGATTGATGGCTCATGAAGGAGCGCATTCCTGGTATCAGCAGATGCTCGCTACAAACGAATCTGTGCGTCCGTGGATGGATGAGGGCTTTACCAGTTATGCAGAAGATTATGTGATGAACCAGTTGTTTCCTCCTAAACAACCCCTTCCGAATCCGTTTGCCGATAAAGTCAATGCCTACAGGAATTTTGTTAAAAAAGGCATTGAAGAGCCGGCGGTGTGGCTGGGAGACCATCATGATAACGGAACAGCGTATACCTATGCGTCCTATATCAAAGGAGAATTGTACCTGGTTGAGCTCGGCTATATCATGGGAGAACAAAATCTGGCGGAAACGTTGAAGCAATATTACGATCAATGGGCTATGAAGCACCCTTCTGACCGGGATTTCCTGCATATTGCCCAAAAGGTTTCCGGAATGGACCTGAAATGGTTCCAGAACTACTGGATCAATACCACCAAAACCATTGATTACGGGATTAAGGATGTGAAATACGATGCAAAATCCACAACCATTACCCTGATCAATAACGGACAGGTTCCGATGCCGGTTGATTTCGGGATCATTACGAAGGACCGGAAGATGGTAACCTACCAGATTCCGGTGAACCTTACCCACACCTGGAAAGAAAAGGATATTTACGGAGATTTTAAGACGATGCCGTACTGGCCATGGACACAAAAGGAATATACTTTGACAATTCCTTACAGCAAAGATCAGCTTTCCGTCCTGGGAATTGATTTCAGCCAGAGGCTGGCCGATGTCAACATGGAAAATAATTTTGTGGAAGTACAGTAAAATGCTTCTGTAATTATATATGTAAAATCCCTGAAGAATTTATTCAGGGATTTTTTATTTAATACTGCCTGGCATAAGTCTTCTTTTCTGACAGGTATTCGGATTTTGATCCGTCACCTGTTCTGAACAGTGTTTTCAGGGTGTTTTTCTGTTTCGGTTTTGATGCATCCGGGAGAAAGCAGACAAAATGAAGGTGCGGTCCGTTGGTCCAGCCTGTATTCCCGCTGAGGGCGATCGGGTCTCCTTTTTTTACCTTATCACCAGCTTTTACTTTCACGCCGTTCTGCTTCAAATGGAAATACTGGGCGATTGTTCCGTCGGTATGCATGATGGAAACGTAATTGGCCTGGTTGGCGCAGCTGATGTTCGGGCAGCCGGTATTGCTGTCCTGTACGGCGTCAATCACAATGCCTTCCCTGGCGGCCATAATTTCCGTCCCTTCGGGCATCACAAAATCCAGTGAGTTTTCGTTCTGATGGGAGTATGTCCCGTTGTACCCCTGGTAAATATTAAATGATTTTCCTTTCCGGAAAGGAAGGTCATAGACGTATTCTGTATCATAGGTCTGTATGGTGGCATCTCCGGCTAATGTAAAGTAGTCCGGCATTTTCTTTAGTTTCCATCCTTTTTTCCTGTCAGTCACTACAAAAGATGCCACTTTATTCTTCATGGTATTCGGACGCAGGACCTGAATGGTTTTAAATGGATCTGCCATGCGTAAGTTTTCGAGTTCGGGCTGTCCTGTGAAGGCAACAGAAATGGGATAGGTTTCAATATTGTCTGCATAATAAAACACCGTATCCTTTTTGACTTCAAAATACATTTTGGCGGGTTTCTGGGAATACGCAATAAAGAACTGGCCCAAGAGAATCACAAAAAGAAGCTTTTTCATCATATCTGATAATCGTTTTTGCTAAACTAAAAGATTTTTCCTTAAACTGCAATGGCATTTTCGGGAAATTAATTTTACTTTTACCAAAGCATAGTTTTTAACATAGTATTGATGTTTCAGCAGTGTGCAGATACGGGAATATCAATAGAATTTTGAAACAAGATCAATGAATTCAATCGTAATCAACATAGGCAACAGCAATATCCGCTTCGGACTTTTTAACGGGGATAACTGTGATGTTTCGTGGGTGATCAATACCAAACCGTACCGGACGGCAGATGAACTTTATGTACAGATGCTGATGCTGTACCAGACATATAAAGTGGAACCGAAAGAGATCAGCAAAATCATTGTAGGCTCAGTGGTTCCGCAGCTGACTAAAGTCATGAGTTCGGCCATCCGGAAGATCCATGGGATGGTTCCTGTTATTGTAGACCGGACTACCCCTTCCGGTGTTCAGGCTAAATCCAAGCAGATGGGAACGGATATTTACGCCAATCTGGTCGCCGCGCATCACCTGTATCCGGACCGAAAGAAAATTGTCCTGGATTTCGGGACGGCCCTTACGGCAAGCTGTATCGCTGAAAGCGGGGAAACTTTAGGCGTGATCATTGCCCCGGGAATTGTTACCGCATTAAATTCCCTGATCAGCCATACGGCGCAGCTTCCGGAAATAGAATTGAAGAAACCCAAATCTGTCCTTGGCCTGGATACCGTAACCTGTATGCAGAGCGGAATGGTGTATGGCTTCCTGGGAATGGTAGAAGGTTTTATTGACCGTATCAACGATGAGGTTAAAGACGATTGCTTTGTAGTGGCAACAGGAGGTGTGTCCCATGTGTACAAGCCCCTGACGAATAAAATCCATGTCATGGACCGGTTGCATACCCTGAAAGGATTGTACTTTTTAGGGAAAGACCTGTAAAATTAGCAGGAATCATAATTTATCTGTTCTTTAGCTTAAAATTAACTTCGTTATATAAAAAGCAATGATGCAAAATTTCCCCCGAATAGAAACGGACCGGCTGATCTTATCTGAATTACAGGAAGATGATCTTCCATCGGTCGTTGAATACCTGCAACACGAAGAATTCTCCAAATACACTTCCAACATTCCTTTTCCCTATACAAAAGAAGATGCCGAATTCTGGTTAAAACTTACCAGGGAAGCTTTTGAGCAAAGGAAAGCTTTCACTTTTGCAATTCGGGATAAAAAAGGAATGATGATCGGGGCTATCGGTCTTCACAATCAGGGATCCGATAAAGCAGAACTGGGATACTGGATGGCAAAAGCGTTCTGGAATCAGGGATATATCACGGAAGCCGCAAAGGCTGTGGTTGAATTTGGATTTAATGAATTGAAATTCAATAAAATTTATGCTACTCATTTCCTGCACAATCCGTCTTCCGGAAAAGTAATGCAGAAAATTGGGATGGAACTTGAGGCCGTCTTAAAGCAGCACCTGAAAAAGGAAGGCAAATATTACGATATTCCGATGTACTCGATCTTTAAAAATAAAGATTAACTAACGCTTAGATCTAAAAAATTCCTTTACGATTGCGGAACATTCATTTTCCATGATTCCGGTGACGATTTCTGTCTTCGGGTGAAGCGAAAGATGCTTGTTGATGAAGCCACGCTGCTCGTCCCTGGCTCCGATCACCACCTTCGAGATCTGTGCCCAGGAAAGCGCTCCGGAACACATTACACAGGGTTCCAGCGTCACATACATCGTACAGTTCACCAGGTATTTGCCACCCAGGAAATTAGCCGCAGCGGTAATGGCTTGCATTTCAGCATGGGCGGTAACATCATTCAGGGCTTCGGTCAGGTTATGGGCTCTAGCAATCACCCGGTTGTTGGAAACAATCACACATCCTATCGGGACCTCATCTTTTTCCCGTGCGGTTTCGGCTTCGTGCAAAGCCATCTTCATATAATATTCGTCAGTGAACATTTAGTCTTCAATATTCATGGTTAAAGGCAGCTGAAAACGGAAACGGACCGGATCGCCGTTAATGTGTCCGGGCGTGAACTTTTCAGATAGCGAGTACAGAGCAATCTCGGCCTGCCGGTTAAAGGTGAAATTCTCTCCCTGTGCATGCACATTGCTGATGCTTCCGTCCCGCTCGACGATAAAGGCTACGTTGGCTTTAACCGTTTTGATTTCGGAATACACTCCTGCTGCGTAAAAGAGATGGCCCACTTCCTGCCGCAATGCATTGATACCTCCCGGATAATCCGCCGGCTGGTCTGTTGAGGAAGAAACTTTGACATGGCTGTCGGGTTTGGGAATTTTATTCTGGATCCTGTCGAGATCCTCTAAGTTTTTTACTTTCAGCAAAGCTCCAATCAGAGCAACGTTCTCTATGCTGTCCATTTTTCTCATGAACAACTGAAAATCACTTTTAATGCTTATTTTGTTGAGGGTACCGGTTTCTGCATCAAATTTTTTCCTGAATTCGGTATTCAGCATGACCCGGTGATGGTTATAAAAATCTTTGACACGCCTGAATTCCTCTTGTTGCTGGGAAAAGCAACAGGAAGCGATGCAGCAGAACAGCAGTATAAAAACAGATCTCATTCCGGGATATTTCATTCAAGTAAATGTACTTAAAAAAATCTTAATCCGGGCTACCTTTTCAGCTTTCGGAATAGGCATTCAGCGATTCCATAAGATGGCTGCGGATGTCATCGACTAAACATTTAGGTTCCAGAACCGTCACTTCTTTGCCATAGGATAAAATTTCCTGCATAAAATCATAGGTAGGATGGAGGAAGAATTCAAAGAACAGGTATTCAGGGGTTTCTTTTATGGCCTGCTGCGACTGGTGGAGCGGGAAACTCTTAATATACTCTCCCTGATGCCTGCTGCACCGGATCGCAATCCTTTGCGGCTTCTGTTCGGTAAGATTCATGACCCCGAAAGCATTTTTAAAATGTTCCCGGAAATTGTAATTGTATTTTTCCCGGAATTTATTTTTCAGTACGTCAAGGTAATTGATCCGGTCCAGGCCAAAGGACTTCAGCATTTTGTCCTTGGTATCAATGGCGATGAGGTACCATCGGTCCTTGGATTCTTTTAACGCTAACGGATGAACTTTGCGGGAAGTCATCAGCTTATTTTTGTAGTTGTAATGTTCAAAAGTCACCACCCTTTTGTTCCGGATGGCAAAGAACAAATCATAAAAATGTTCCACACCGGTAGGTTTCCGGGTTTCAAAAAATATGAAGTCAGAAAAATCCGGATGAAGGTTCAGGGCGTTGCTCACCTGAAAAGATTCCAGCAGCTTCTGGTTGTATTCGTCTACTTCCATAATGGGGCGGCTCTCAATATAGTAGCGGTTATCACCCTTCTTTTTATTATGGATGGAAAGATTGAACAGGTCGGAAATCTCCCTGATGTCACGCTGCAGCGTCCGGATGGAGTAACTTTTTATCCCTGCATCCTGAAATTCGAATGAATTCAGGAGGTAGTCTTCCAGCTGGGTGTAGGTAGCTGGCGCGCTTTCCAATCGTTTGATGATCAAAGCATATCGTGTTAAATAAAAGTCTTTTTTCATGCCGGTCTGTTTTTGCTGCAGTGGTCCTGTTCTGTTTTTGAACAAAGCAAGACTACTTCATGGGTTAATTTATAAAACAAATATATATGCTTAATGCGACAAAACGTGTCGTGTTTTATTTTTGTGGATAAGTTTTGCTGATGTAGTTTTATCTGATACTGAATGATGGTAAAAATAAACTCCGAAGTGTAGAGACTTCGGAGTAATTCTTTATATGTTATTCAAATTGACGAATTTAGATTTAGAATTTTTTTAATTGGATTATGCAATATGAATCGTTTTAATTTAAAAGGACTGCTTTACTGGCCATAATCTATAAAAAAATTTTTATCTATAAATAGTTGAAAGGTTCTGGATGTACATTCTATCTTTGAAATTGGACTGTTAGTAATGACAAAAATAGTTTTAATCCCTTGAGTAGATTCTGTAAATGATTTTCCTTGTAAACTTGTCTTGATTACACTTTTACCCTCATGAAATTCTGATGTAAATTCCAAAAATAAGTTATCCAGATATTCAGCATTTGCTCTAAGATCGTTTGTAACTCCATATTGGAAATCAAATTTCAGTTTTTTGATATCTTGCCTTTTAGAATTTTCTTTTTTAGTCTTTACTTCGTAATCTACAATTCCAGTCCAGATAGGGAGGGGGTTTGCATATTTTTCCTTGAAAATTTTTATTAATGTAGAAATCAGTTCGGGGAGAGAACATTCTAGTAATAATTCTTCCAAAACTTCTTCTTTTTGTAAATTTTCCATAGTTTTTGGATCTCCTTCTCCATCTAGTACTGCTCTATATTTTTGGGGAGTAATATAGTATAAAACTTCTAAATCTTTATTTTTAATCATAATTTATAATTTTTTATAGTGAATATATTCAACTCTGTTACCATAGTGTTCCAATAATTTTTCTATCCATAAATCGGCAACATCTAAAGAGTTATAATCAACAGGAATCCCTTTTGGTAATAAAATTTTCGCTATTTCTTTTTGTATTACTGAGATTTCTCTAAATGTCAATTTTTCTCCTGTATATCTCAATACAAAAACACTTCTATCAGTTGATGCTACAGCTCTAAGCTCCTGCATACTGTTAAGTAGAAAATTTCTAATATCTCCTGTACTTAAACTGCTACCTGCAGGATGATTATGTGTTACTGTAGCCCCTATTAAGTGCTCAGTATATTTTTTTAAATTCACTTCTTTACGTTTCCCACTTGAGATATCCTTGATCAGCTCACCTGTAGCCTTTCTAATTCCTGCATATTCATGAGTAAATCCAAAAATTTTCTTTTCATATTCAAGTATTTCTACAGGAGCCAAGTCATTTGCTATATCTACTACTTTGGCTAAAGTAGTTCTTATTTCATTGCCTGCACCTTCATAAAGAAGCATTTTTTTATTTTTTAAAAACCAGTCAGCAATTTTTCTCCAAAGATTTTTTATAAAATCCTTTAACTTTTGGCCTCCTGTTTTAAAAATTAAAATTAAATCTTCTAATGCCTTGTTTACTTTTTGATAAGCTTCTGCAGTCTGGATCTTTACAAATTTAGCAGTTTGAGAAATCGTTTTTCCTATTTCAGAATTTATTTTTGCTAAAACTTCTCCAATTTTTCCAACTTCACTTATTTTAGCAATATCCGCGAAAGGGATAAAAAAAGTTCCTATAAATGACATTGTAAATCCCGCTGTGTAATTTATTCTAACCCAATTAAATTCATCTGAATCTTTGTTGATTAAATAATCTTTGATCTGGATTACACCTTCTTTTATTGCTTCCCATATATTTTTTAGTAATGTCATATCCAACATATTCCAAAAATTATCAATCATTTCTAGAGTTTTCTGAAAATCCTTACTGATATCAAAAGGAGTTTCTAATAAAGCACCAAAGAATTTAAGGGTTGATGCTACAAAATCTACTAAACCATTCCATATTCCACAGAGTAATGCTATATCCTCTGTTAACTCAGTTTTTACTGTTTGTACAGCAGTATTACCTGAAGTAAAAAAAACTTCTATTTGTTCTTTTATATAGTTATTATAAGTATCAATAAATCTTTCTATAGAACTTATTTGTGAAAGTATATATCACTTAAAAATTTTGGAGTAAGATCAGAAAAATCGAAACCTTTTTTATCAGTGAAAAGAGCTTTTATATCATTCAATATTTTATTAGAAATGGTAAAGGCATTAATTAAATTTTCTTTTTTAAAAAAATAACCTTCTATTTCTGTATCCCAGAAATCATCTGATATCTTTATATAATCTATCCCTTCTCCAAGTTTTTTTAGAACCCAGCCCAGAGCTTTTGCCGGAGCGGAAATACCCATCATTACATATTCAAGAAAAGTAAAAAATCCTTCTTTTATCTTACTATTCTCAATATATCCCTTTTCCATTAATTCCTTTACAACCTCCTGATTGATCTTGTTTGTACTGTTTTTTACAGCTTTCATAACTTCGTTGTCAAAGAGATTGTCTTTTAGATCACCCTTGTTATTGGTAAACTGTCTTCTAATCTTTTCAGACATTCTGCCATATAAAACATCATTACTTAATTCATTACTATCACTTTCTAAAAATAGAATAACCTCATCATCTTTTGGCTTAACTACTTCATAATATTCTTCTACTTTATTTCCATCATCAGAAACGAATATCAATAATTTAAAAGCTAATAAATCATCTTGATCTCCATAAATACCATTTTTATTAGTGTCGACATAATAATTATAAGAATCAAATTTATAGTTCTTTTTAAAAGTAATATCTTGTATTATAGTAGTATTACCGTTTTGATACAAATTCGCATCAGGATAATATTTTGTAAGCAGATCATCGGAGGACTGATTGAAAAACTTGACCGTTGCAAGCGGGCTAACATGGTTCATGCCCCTGATATGCTCTCCTATGGTAAACGTATTTTTAAGCGAGGGAAACTGTGTTGTAGAAAACGCATGATCCATCGACAAAGCTTCTGCTCCAAAATCAAACATGTCTTTGTATTCTGTGTTTTTCATTGTCTTAATTTTAAAGATTAATAAAAGAGGCAGAGTGATTCACTCTGCCTCTTTTGATATGGTTAAACAGAATTACTGAAGCGCTTTTTTCAGTTCTGCCAGAGGCAGCTGGGCTACCACTTCTTTCGGGCTGTCGTCTGTAGTCAGCTGAAGGAAGCCTTCATTCAGTTCGATATTGTCAACAAAACGGTCGTTTCCGGAGTTCAGCTGTGACTGCACGATGGTAAATTCAGTTTCGGTAACTACGTCTTCCGGGACCTCAAATTCTTCAGGATTTTCATGGGTGAACGGTAATGCTGTTTCTGTCACCAATCCTGCAGAATCCTTCTGTAAGATGTTAAGCGCGGTAGGTAAGGTCGTGATCCATGCTTTGCCCTGCTTCTGTCCTAGCGGTTCACGCATTTCGTCTACGATGCTCATGTACATCGGATCGCCGATGACCGGAACTTCGCCGCCGTTCCAGATCCTTCCGGTAGTCAGGAAGAACTGTACGGCATCTTCAAATCCCGGATTAACGGTGACAATCACTCTTGCCATACCGGCCTGAAGGAAGTTCCTGAACAGTGGGTCTGCACTGTTGGACAGGTACATGTTCTGCCATTCGCTTCTGTTGGCCCAGTAGTACGGATAGAAAGTATACTGCATAATGGTCCATTCAAAGGCCTGCTCCATAAATTTAGCTAATGCGGTATACTGATCCAGGTTCTCATCGAGGATGATGCTGAAATCCTGCATGGCTTTTGCATTATTGGTCAGATTTTTCCCTAAAGCAGAGTAATCCTGAAGGAGAAATGCGATACAGTTATGCTTAAGGATCACCCTTTCCATATCACGGTAGAATGTGGACATTTTCTCCTGGTTTTCTTTTTTCTGTTCTTTGGCAGCCGCTTCAAGCTCTTTCTTCTTCTCCTGGAATGCGGCATCAGCCTCCTGATATGCTTTGATGATAGCATCGAAGTTCTCCTGCTTCCATGCATTCATGTAGGCATCAGAAAGATTGCAGGTAATTTCAAAATTGAAATTTACCGAATCAATATTAATCCCCTGATAAACAAAATTGTAGGTTCCCGTTACATTCTGAGGAGAAAAATAGGCGATGCTGTCAACTGAAGTCCCTCCATTGTTGAACGTTGCAGTCCCTCCGGCAAAATTGCTGGTATTCAATGTGCTTCCTCCTCTTCTGTTTCTTTCGAATCCATACCACATTTTTACGTGGTTTGCCTGATAATTGGCAGGGATGTCAATATTCAGATGCTTATATCCGGTATCTCCATTAAGCTTGATCCACTGTAACCCTGTAGTGAACTTTTTGGTCGTTTCGATCAGTTCAGTAAGCTTAACACCATAGATGCCTGCCCAATACTGGATCTGATCTACTGAAGCAGATTTAGGATCTGTCATGGTCCGAGGCTGAGTGGCCGTTCGCGGATCGACAGGAGCAGTCAGGGTTTCTGTCACCGATGCGGCCGTGGCCAAACGGTGCAGTTTTGCCGGTTCGGGGATCATGAACTCAAACATAGTGCGCTTGCCATAGTTGAAGATCTGATTTTTCATCTTTTTATCAACCCATCGGTACACACCGATGACATGTTTGTCACCATTTCTGTTGTCAAAACCATGGGCATTGTTCTCTTCAAACTCCTCAATGATCTTTTCAATCCTTTCTTCTGCGACCTTAGTGAGAAGTCTTTCGGTTGCTTTCTCCGTGATTTCCTGGGATTTGGCAACCGCCTGTCTTGTACTGTTTTCTTTGGCATTGTGAGAGGCAAAGCTGCCGCCGACCTGATAAGATTTACCGCCATACTGAAAATGGGCCTCCGCATTGATATCCTGCTGGATGATATTGGCCACTTCAGACTGCATGTCATTTCGGGTGGTTGAAGTCGTGTCATTCAGATTTTCCCTTTCGGTAGATTTGGATGTGGTCGTCTGGATCTCACTTCTTCTCAGTTTGCGGGTGGATTTCTGCTTGAATTCCTTAGCCATTATATTTTCAATATGGGTAACTTCTCCAGGAACATAGGCGTGCATGGTCTGTACCACCTTGAGGTAGTCGGCAATACCCAGTCTTTTTACCCCGAAATGTTTAGGGAAGAAAACGCCCGGTTGTGGCGTGTCATTACCGGAATCGTCTGTCTTGATTTCTTCAGTATACAAGATCCCGGTATAAGGCTGGCCAATTCCCAGCCCAGAATATTCCACTGTAGCCTGTTTTCCGTTGTTAAAGAAAATCTGGATCTTCAGGGACCTGATCACTTTTCCAAACCGGTTAACCAGGATAGGAGGAAAAGTTACCTTATTATCGACAATGCTGATGTTGGAATAGGTTTCTTCAAAAAGCCCCATATCTGTACTGGCTGAAATTTTTGCTGAGCCTAATCCGTAAGAATTACTTTCCGCCTGATAATAGAACGTAAGGGAAGCAGAAGTCTGGGCAATTCCAGTAGTATAGCCTGCCTTTAAATAATACGTTCTTGACACGGCCTGCGAAAGATTGCTTTGCGTATTGCTTACCGGAACGAGGATATTCCCGAGGTTAAGGTATTTCTGCTCCTGGAGAGGCGACTTCTCAAGCAACGACTTCAAGACTGCTGACCATTGCTCATCCAGTTTTTCAAAAACTTCTGCAAACGTATCATAAAAATCAGTGATTTCAACAATAACATTCCCAAGCTGTAACTGCCGCTCTGAGATGACAGCCGTATAATTATCATCATAGCTGCCGGCTGAAGCATTTCCTGTTCTTTTTGTAAAAAGATTGATGAATAGCTTCAGGGAATCTAAAGAAAGTCCGCTTTTAAGGTCTTCAAAGTTGAGCTCATTTTTGTAGGTAAACTGGAATAAAGGGATATTCAGCGGTTCAAGGCCTGCGTACAGCTTGTCAATTTCAGCTTCAGTCATTCCTTCCGTGATCTGGGATTTTATTCTTTCAAGCTGTTCATTGTAGGCGTCAATTTCCTTTCTGTACCGTTCCTTATATTCAGCGCTGGCTGCATCATAGGCTTTGTTCCTGAGTTTTACGTAAACGGTCTGGATATCCTGCAGTCCTGCTTTTAATTCTTCGAGTCCCTGTTTTTCAAAATTCAGTCTGGAAAGATCTGAGATTTTATCACCTTCCGCTGCCAACTGATTGTGGATAGACAAAGGGAGGTCAGTGCCGCTGATGGCTGCTTCCCCAATTGCAGAGGAATCTACCCTAAAGGCATCGTTACGGCTGGATAATTGTGAGCCGGAAGAGTTTTCTCCTTCATATCCGTCCCCGAAAAATTTCATCGGCAGTACGACACGGGCATCCAGTGCTTTCGCTTTCAGGTCCTCGCCATTGAT
>Ga0070683_100001531_pt1 | contig 17889 bp, 34 predicted proteins | sample KBSC713LmetaG_FD_64662 | JGI IMG/M metagenome (GOLD analysis project Ga0070683, IMG submission 64662) | Corn rhizosphere microbial communities from Kellogg Biological Station, Michigan, USA - KBS C7.1-3L metaG | ecosystem: Host-associated > Plants > Roots > Rhizosphere ... | reverse complement strand
GCCCCAGGCGAAGATCGACACCGGGCGCGCGGCCGGCACGCCGCTCACCCAGGACGTTCCCCCGCCCCAGCCGCAGATGGGGCCCGGCGGGGTGACGCCGCAGCCGCCGGGTATGCAGCTGCCGCCGGGCATGACGATGCAGGACATCCTCGCCGCCTACGCGGCGATGCAGGGCGGAGGCAGCGGTGGCTGAGACGCCCACGGAGTTTGACTACTGGGGCATCCCCATCGAGGCGCGGCGTGCGCTGCAGCGCGCTGCCCAGGCGGAGAACGCCAACACCCGGCTGCTCTCGCGCGCGATGCAGATGTCGGGCGACCCGGTCTTCAGCGGCGTGGGCAACGCCATGGACACCGAGGCGGCGCTCGCCGACCAGTCGCTGCAGCAGGCCGCGCACGGCACCATCGGCCACGAGGTGCAGGAGCAGGCGCTGAAGGCGGAGATGGAGCACCGCGCCGCCCTGGAGGGTCTGCAGCGGGCGCAGCTCGACCAGAAGAGCCAGTACGACCAGGGCAAGCTCGCCATCGACCAGCAGAACGCAGACACGCGCGCCGCCGGACGCGGCGCCACCGGACAGGCCCGCGCGCTCGCGGCGATGGAGAAGTTCGGCAAGCCGGGCAACATCCCCGGGCTCGTCGCGCAGCTCTACCCCATCGCGCAGCTCGGCCGCGACGACATGCTGAAGGCGAAGATCCAGGGCCAGCTCGGCACGGGCGAGGACCCCTCGCAGACCTGGGACACCATCACCGAGGGCCTCCTGCAGGAGATGGGCAACGTCTCGCACGGTTCGGCCTCGGAGTCGGCGGTGAACGGCTTCCGGCGCAGCCGGCCGCACTGGTACGACTCGCCAGTCCTGAAGAACCAGTGGCTGCGGACGGTGAGCGGCTGGGGCCTTCACCAGGCCGAGTCGGTGAACGCCGTCGCCAAGAACGCCGGCTTCCCGATGGGCGTCGTGCCCGAAGAGGTGATGGGCGGCTGGTCCGACCTCAATCAGCAGCTGTTCGGCGCGCCCCTCGGCGCTCCTCCGGCTCCTCGCCAGCTGCAGCGTCCCCAGGCGCCCCAGGCCGCGCCGCCGATGGGAGGCGCCCCCGACGCCGGGGCTCCGCCCATCCCCACGTCCATGCCCGTCCAGGCGCCGCCGCAGGTGCCCCGTGCTGGGCCCGGCCCGGGGCCACGACCGGTGTCGGCCGCACCACCGCCCGCGCCGCAGCCTACCGCAGCGCCGCAGCCACAGCCGCAGACCCGGATGGACTTCCCGCCCGGCACGCGGAAGTTCCACAACAAGGCGCTGAACAAGACGAAGCTCCTCCTCCCCGACGGCACCGAGCAGGTCCTCGATGGGCTCCTCTGACGGCTGGGCCGAAGTCCCGCTGAACGACGAGCACCACTGGGAGGAGGTGCCTCCCGTGGAGTTTCCTGCCACCACCGAGGCGGTGAAGCGGCAGGGGAAGTTCCGCTCCGCTCCACCGGATCCGACGCTCACCGACCCGGGCTACCTGGCGACCTCGCAGGATCAGCTGCAGCGAGGCATCTCGGGCGGCCTGTCGCCGAAGCTGGCGGCGCTCGCCGGTGCGGCGGCGCTGAAGTTCGCTCACCCGGACACCAGCTTCCCCGAGGCGTACCGGAACCTCTCCCGCTCAGTGGAGCGCGAGGGCCAGGCGGAGCGGCAGTTCCACCCCGGGCAGTCGTTCGCCACGCGGCTGGTGGGCGAGCTGCCGTACTACATGGCGCTGCCGGAGAGCGCTGCCGGGCAGATCGGCGGAAGCGCTGCCATCGGCGGAGCGAACGCCGCAGGCGAGTCGCCGAACGTCGTCGGCAGCGAAGGGACGAACCTCCAGGGCGCGGTCGACGTGGCGAAGGGCGTGGCCGGCGGCGCGGCCGGCGGAGCCATCGGCTACAAGCTGGCGAAGGGCATCCCCGAGCGGGCCGGGAAGATGGCCGACCACTTCGCGCTCCGGGGCAGCGGCGGCAACACGCCAACCCGGATGGAGATGCTGCGCGGGGCGTTCCCCACCGAGGCGCCGCCGGGAGACCTGGCCGATGTCCTCTACGGGGAGAAGATTCTGCGCCCCTGGCAGTCGGGCGAGAAGGTGGCGAAGAGCTACGGCGAGGCGATGGACCGCCTGGGTCAGCGGCTCGGTGCTCTCCGACAGCAGGCAGGGGAGTCAGGGTTCAAGGTTCGCATCAGCGACGTCGAGCGGCTGATGGAGGAGGAGGCCGGGCACCTCTTCCCGTACAACTCCCAGGCGCGGGAGATGCGCGACAACGTGGTGAACCTGCTGAAGCTCCACGCACTCGGGGCGAGCCCGAAGTACGGCCGGCCCTTCAGCGAGATGGAGCAGCTGGCGCGCGAGGGGAATGCGCAGGTGCTCGGCGACCTCGCCAACATGAAGACGCCGTTCGAGTCGGTCACCCTGCCGCAGCTGCAGGAGTCGCTGGTCGGCTCGGGCATCCAGCGGGGCGCGAGCAAGGCCTACGAGGCGGTCCGGGGCAGGAACGTTGCGCCCTCGGAGCAGCAGGAAAACTTCATGGCCGTCCATCGCGGGCTCCGCCGCGCCGAGGACGAGAACCTGGCGAAGTCTGGCGTCACTGGCGCGGACGGCGCCCGGGACCTGCGCCGCACCATGGCGGCGGTGGGCACCGGGGAGCGCGTGGCGGGCAAGGCGGCCTCCCAGGAGCACGGCAAGGACCCGCTCGGGCTCTTCGGCTGGATGACGCTCGGGGGCGCTCACGCGGGCGGCCACAGCGCCGAGGGCATGGGCGGGGCGGCGGCCATCGCGCTCGCCCGGCGCTTCTACGGCAACGAGCTGAACACCACCGCCGGCTGGGTGGCGAACAAGGTGCAGAACCTCGCCGGCAGCGACGAGGGTAGGATGCTGCTGCGCATGGCGCCGGAGATGGCGGGCCCGACGATGGGGCCGCGAGTCTACGAGTCGCTGCGCCGGCCGGTGGAGCTGCCGCCGCTGCCCGGCCAGGCCCAGAAGAACGTCGAGCAGCTCGACCAGGCGCAGCTGAAGCGGGCGATGGAAATCGAAGCGGCGAAGCGGAAGCTGCAGGAAGACGCTGCCCGGTCGAATACCGGCGACACGGACGAGGAGCTGCAATGAGTCGCGACGCATCGGGCAACTACTCGCTGGCGGCGGGGAACCCGGTGGTGACGGGGACCACCATCTCCAGCACCACGTTCAACAACACGATGAACGACCTCGCCACGGCGATGTCGGACAGCCTCTCGCGCTCGGGCCTCGGCAACATGAGTGCTCAGTTCAAGAGCATCTCCGGCTCGGTGTCGGCGCCGGGGCTCACGTTCGTCAGCGACCCTGCCTCGGGGCTCTACCTCGGAGCCGCCGGCGACGTGCGCATGGGCGTCACCAGCACGCTCATCCAGAAGTGGCTCGTCACCGGGACGAGCATCACCGGGACGCTCACCACCTCCAGCACCCTCACCGTCACCGCCGGAGGGCTGACTGTCACCGCAGGCGGGCTCACCGTGTCGGCGGGCACCACCGCGCTGCAGGCGACCACCGTGACCGGCGGCCTCACCGTGGACGGCGTCACCTTCGCCTCGGCGGTGCTGCCCAACCAGTCCGGCAACTCGGGCAAGGTGCTCGGCACCAACGGGAGCGCCCCGAGCTGGTCGACCATCATCCAGGACGTCGGCGGCGGGGTGACGGTGGTGGACGCCACCGCCAACGTCCTGCTGAAGATTGGCGGCTCGACCCGCTGCACCGTCGGCAGCAACGGGCTCACCCTGCAGGACACGCTGAAGGCGGCGGCCGGCGCGCAGACCGGCACCAGCGTCACCATGAACAACGTCTGCGGGCGCGTGACGATGAACAGCGGCGGCACCGTCGTCACGGTGACCAACAACTTCTGCACCGCCTCCAGCATCGTCCTCATCACCCCGGAGTTCGGCGTCTCCTCGGTGAAGCCGGCCTGGCTCATGGCACCGGCCTCGGGCTCCTTCGTCGTCACCTTCGGCAGCGCCTTCTCCAACGGCGACAAGTTCAGCTTCGTCATCGTGAACTGAGCCATGGCCGACCCCGCCGCCGTCATCGCTGCGGTCGCTGGGGGCGTGGCGACGGTCCTCACCGCGTGGAGCGCCTACAAGTCGGCGCGGATGGCGGACCGGATGAAGGCGCTGGAGCAGGACCACGCCCGAGGAGCGAAGGACACCGGGCAGCGGCTCATCGGGCTCATCGACAAGATGAACACGCTCGACGACCGGACGCAGGCAGCGCAGCGGCGCATCGAGCGCATCCCCACCGAGAGCCAGTGGAGCTTCCGGATGGGGCAGACGCCCACCGAGCGCGTCACCGTCGTCCCGCAGAATGAGCCGCTGAAGGGGCCGAAGCCGCCGAAGGTTGCCCCCTACCCGTGGCCGGAGGACGAGGAGGATCGTTGAGGAGCTGGCCCCCGCGCCTGCAGCAATGGCGCGTCGAGGTGAACACCGCCGCAGAGAAGTACCAGCTCGCTCCGGAGCTAATCGGCGCCGTCATGGACCGGGAGTCCCTCGGGGGGATGGCGCTGAAGCCGCGCGGTCCCAAGGGCAAGGGCGACGCCGGCCACGGGCACGGGCTGATGCAGATCGACGACCGGGCCTTCCCTGACTTCTGCCGCGACCCGGAGAAGTGGCAGGACCCGCTGCTCAACATCCTCTTCGGCTCCGAGCTGCTGCAGAAGCACATGCTGCGCTTCTCCGACGACGTGGCCTGCGCCGTCGCGGCGTACAATGCCGGGGCCTACAAGGTGGGCAAACTCATCATCCTGCGCGAGCACCCGAGCATCCAGCAGCTCGACGACCTGACGACGGGACGCAACTACGTGTCGGACGTCCTCGCGAGGATTCACCGCCTGCAGTTCGGGGGTGAAGCGTGAGCTGCCAGCGGCTCTCCGTCGTGGGTGCGCTTCCATGGTGAGCCTGGCCGGCAAACACCTGGCCATCGCCCTCCTGGGAGCCACCGCTCTCGGGGTCACCGCTGGCGTCACGCTGGAAGGCTGGCGCAAGGCCCGGGGCCTGCCGGTGGAGTGCGTGGCTGACGCCGGGGTCCAGCTGCAGGTGGACGCAGGTGTGACAAGCCGTGCCGAGTGTCAGGCGACCATCGAGCATTGGTCTACGGTCACAGTGCCGGGGCCCATCCGCTACCTGCCGGGCGACGCCGGCGTGGCCGAGCCCCAGCTGGTCACCATCCTCGTCCCGGACGTGCGCCTGAGCGGCCAGGTGGCCGGTGACGCGACGTTCGACCTCGGGGTGGAGGCAGAGGCCTCGGCGAGCGTCGTCGTCGCTCCTGGGGCCGCTGAGAGGCACTGGAGCGCTGGGCCGGCTGCGCTGTACGGGGTGACGTCCAGGGACCTCCTGGTCGGCGGGCAGGTGGGATGGAGCGGCGGGCCGTTCGGCGTCCAGGTCATGGCATTGGGCGGCGAGCGAGGAGTCTTCCTCGGGGCGGGTGTGTCTTGGAGGTGGTGAAGTGCCCATCCCCAAGCCCCAGCGGTGGACGCTCACCTCGCTGAACGTGCGGTGGCTGCCCGCTCCGCGCCCCCGCTACAACACCGGCATCAGCTTCGACTGCCCGACGGACCGCCGGCACCGGCACGTCATCCGCTTCCTCAACCCCTACGACGGGGACCCGCCCATCACGGGCCCCGGTCCGCTGGCGGAGGTGGTGTCCCGGGGAGGGGTTGCAGGACTCACTCTCCGCGCGGCGAACGGGGTCCATGCCCTCGACTTCGGCGACTGCGGCGGGTTCTGCGTCATCAACGGCGAGGTCGAGGAGTGCAACTAAACGCGAGCCCCGGCGGGCAGGCGAGGAACCACGGAGGCCGCACCAGACCCCCGGATACCGAGGACCGCCGGAGCTGCGCGTGACCGGCTACCTACCCTGCGACATCGTGCGGTAGCGCTCGCCGGTCTCCTGCGTCCCTGCGTACTGCTTCTCGGCGCTCAGGCAGGTCTCGATCTGCGTGAGCGCGTTCTCCGCGATGTTCACCGCCGAGCGCACCGTCTCGCGGTTGTCGGGGTTGCGGAACTGATTCACCGCCTGATGCAGCTGGTAGATCTGCTGGCGCAGGCCGCCGACGAACTGCTCCGCCTGCCGGAGCCAGCTCGCCCCCTGGTTCTGGCCGCCCTGCACATCGCCGAACGTCTGGAACTGCGGGGACTGCGTGTCGATTCCTGGCATCACTTGGTTCCTCCGTTGCTGCCGTCTCCATGACGGCGCGCGGGAGGTACGCCTGTAGGCCTGTGGGAAACAAGCAGGAGCAACTTGTGGAGAAGTTGCAGCAGCCTGCTCGCCAGGTGTCGACGGCTCTGACTCTGGGTGCTCTAACCCTTGGTGCGGGAGCGGCGTCCCGGCGTGCCTCCGTGCGCCGAGTGGCCCGGTCTGTTGGCCGGAAGGGGCGTCGTCTCCCGCGTTCAGTACCGGTCCAGGTAGTCGGCAGCGAGGCGGAAGTGCTCCGCCCGGAAGCCGTAGTAGCAGGGCCCGAGCAGAAAGCGGTTGCAGCGCGCGTGCAGCAGCGAGCGGATGAAGAGGCGGCGCCGCTCGGGCCTCATCCGCTTCCAGCCCCGGACGTGCTCGTGATCGATGTTGACCCGCTTGCCCTCCAGCTCCTGCCCGCAGAGCCCGCAGAGCCCGTCCTGCAGCTTCCACTGGTACCGGTAGTCGCTCTCGGTCCACCCGTACTTCTTCAGCGTCGCTGCGGTGGGCAGGTCGCCCGGCATCAGAAGTGACAACGTAAACCTCCGGTCCAAAAAAAAGGGCGAGCCCCCGGAGGAGCCCGCCCTTGGTGCTACCTGTCCAACCACCGCTGCAGCTCCGCCTTGTCGAAGCGGAGCCGCCAGTGGTCGCCGGCCCAGCGGTACGGGATGAGCCCCCGGTGGACCCAGTCGTAGAGCGTGTTGCGGCTCACGCCCAGGTACGCCATCGCCTCGGGGAAGGTCAGCCCTTCGACCTGACTGGGCGGTCCTTCGTGTCGCTTCCGCTTGTCCGCACCCACGCGTCGTGCCAGCTCCCGCTTCCGCCGAGATACTGACTGTGCAGCTTCCACCGCCCGTCGACGGCGCCGCACCACTCCGGGTCGACCTCGTTGAGCGTGTGCGGCTTGAACGTCCACTTCCCGTTGTCCTCGTGGAGCAGCTCCGCCGTCACCGTCCTCATACACACCGGGCAGCGGGTCAGTCTGTGGACTGGCTTCATGCACGGCTCCCTCCCCGGCGGACTCGCTCCGCCACGTCTGAGGGGACGTTCTGAAGCACCCGTGCTCGCGCGGTCGCGTTGGGGGCCTGCCGGTAGGCAGCGAGGAGCGCTTCCTCGTCCACCACCCTGCTCGGCTCGACGACCTCGCCCGTCACCGCGTCGTGGTCGAGCTGGGCCCGCTGCCCGATGGGCTTGGGCAGCTTCGGCTGCGGAGCACTGGTGTTGTGTCCCGAGACCACCGCCTCCGCGACCCGGCTGCGCAGCTGCGACGGCGGCGTCCGGTTGACCGGCGCCTCGGCGAGGTCGGTCATCTCCTCGGCCGGCGTTGCACGCAGGTCCTCGTGGATGAACACCACGAGCTGCCCGAACACGCCCGCCGCTGCCCTGGACTGGGCTCGGGTCTGAGCCATCCCACGGATTGCGTAGGTGGCCTTCCCCTTGCCGAACTGCTCCAGGGCATCGCAGTAGCCGCTGCCCGAGCCGACCACCACGCCGTCCGTGACACGCCGGACGACGCCGTCGGCCTCCCAGCCGTCGCCGCACTGGCGGACCTCCGTCACCCCGAGCGCGTAGCCGGCGGTGGCGGCGATGGCCCGCCACACCTCGATGTTGCAGTGCAGACCCTTGCCGATCTGCGTGAGGTGCTTGTACTTGCCCGTCGGGTGCTTCGCGAGGACGAACTGCTTCACCGCTGCTGCGACGCGCAGCTGCGACTGATACCTCTCGACTTCTCCCGGTGGAGACACCACCGCGAGTGCTGACTCAGTGCTCATGGCTTCCTCCTCGCCTCTTCCTCTACGTCCTGGGACTGACGCCCGCTCTGCTCGTCCTCCTCGATGCAGGTGATGCACTTCCACCGGTCGAGGGTGCCCGCCACCCGCGCGCACTCGTCGCGGGGAACGGTGGCGTGGCAGTGGGAGCAGTGGACGTAGTTGAGGGGGTTCTCCAGCGTGTCCTTCATGGCCGGGCTCCCTGCACCACCAGCTTGTCCAGCAGCTCGTCGATGGTGGTGATGCGCTGCTCGGCGACGAGCCGCAGCTCGCCGCCCTTGTTCTTCAGGCTCTGCACGTAGCTGTGGTTCGACACGCGCAGGTTGAGCAGCGCCAACCGGATGACCTCGTACTCCGACGGGGAGACGAGCAGCACCTTGGTGTCGGTCACGGCTTCTCCTCCTCGGGCGCGCACTGCATCCAGGCCACGCGGTGCTCGCCGCGCGGACGCATCCGCTTGGACCGGCTCGCCCGCTTCTTCTTCTCGCCGTTCTTCTTCTTCTCCTTCTTCCGCTCCGCCAGCGCCTCGGCGGAGTGGGACGCCGGCACGGGAACGAGCCGGTACTCGCCGGCGGTGAACCGTCCCGAGAGGTCGTAGACGGTGACCATCGCGGTGGTGAGCTGGTCGTTGAAGTACCGGCGCACCTCGTCCGGGAACTCCAGGTAGCTGACGGTGCGCAGCACCTGCACGCTGCGCAGCTTCTTGTCCCGGAGCGCTGCTCGCGCGGCGATGGCGAGGACACACCGGAGCGGGTCGTTCGGCTTGCCCAGCTTCAGCATGTTCTCCTCGACGGTGAGAGTCAGCTCCTCCGTCGCGTCCTTGATGGGCTTCTGCGGGCCGATCTGGCTGTACGTCCTCACGGCTGCACCTCGATGGTGCCGTCGACCAGCAGCCGCACACGGAGCCCAGTGCGGGCCGCCTCGATGATGATGCGTGAGCGGTCGATGTCCCCAGCGGGCAGCCGCGCGACGTGCTCGCCGTTCGGCTGCTTCACCAGCTTCACCGTCTTCGCTGCCAGCTTCGGCTTCACCACCACCTTGCCAGCGGGCCGCCCCTTCGGTCGCGACGGGAGCTGGTCCCGCCTGTACAGCCGCCAGAGCGACGTGCGCAGGCAGTGCGCCGGCAGCTTGGAGCGCTTCAGCTCCGGGTGGGCCTTGTCGTACTCCGGGTTCTCCACCCAGCCGTCCGTGATGAGGGCCTGGCGCAGCGCCTCAATCTTCGCCCCGGGCAGCTGCTCTTCAAAGACGTTCAGCGGCGGCAGCTGCTCCGGGTGCGCCCTCAGAAAGTCGAGGACGAACTTGTCCCGCTTCTCACCCTTGCCCTGCGGCCTCCGCACCGCTTTCGCCAGCGGTCCGTTTACGGTTCCACTCATGTGCGTTCCTCCGTGGGGACTGAAGTGCCCCAGAACCTCTGACAACCCGTGACGGTTGTCAGAGGCCTGCGTCACGTCAGTAGCGGAAGCTGATGTTTGCGCCGTAGAAGGACGTCGCCTCCAGGTCCTCCATGTGGCGCTCCCAGTCGAGCTGCGTCATCCCTGGTGTCAGCGGCACAGGGTCCCGCCGGTACTTCCCCTCGACGATGGCTTCGACCGCCTGCTGGATCACCGGGAGGCTGTTGCTCGCCCGGAACAGGACGGCCGCCTCCCTCTCGTTGATGCCCAGGTACGCGATTGCTCGCCAGGGGACGAGGTCCTTGCCGCCGCTCAGATGCAGCGCTTGGCGCCGCTCCTCGCTGTTGTCGTCGTACGGGTCCCGCCCCTCATGAATCGCCACCGCCCACCCGGCGAAGCAGCAGGAGGTGCGGCACTCCGGAGCGAGGTACTTGCGCGTGTAGTAGCTGCTCTGGTCCCACAGCCCACGCTCCGCCTGGATGAAGGCCAGCGTCTCCAGCAGCAGCTCGATGTTCAGCCCGGGGACGTTCTCTGCCGCCGGCCTGATTTCCTTGAGCACCTCGCGGGCCTGCTCCTCCACTGCCGGGTTCACGATTCCCGAATCGAGCAGCATCGTCATTCCCCCTTCGCCGCGACGAGGAGGCTGCCCCCGCCGTCGATGAGGTTGTAGAGCTTGGCCCCCGCCTCAATCTCCGTCCGCGCCAGCTTCTGAACCGGCGCTGAGCCGTGGTAGAGCAGGTGCTCGACGGTGCCGTAGTACGTGCGCAGCGCGATCAGGATGCGCTTCCGGTCCTCGTCTTCCAGCTTCTTTGCCATGCGTGCCTCCAGTGCGGCATGAGCGCCGCAGACACCGGGACAACCCGTAAACGGTTGTCCCGGGCCTGCTACGTTCGGCCTACTTCTCCGGCTTGCGTGCTTCGGCGAAGACCAGGCCCCAGTTCCAGGCCGACTCCGCCAGCTGCTGCATCCCGTCCGGCTCACAGAACCGGAGGTCGTGGTCCTGCCCGAGCTGCGCGAGCATCTCCCTGAACGCGGCCAGGGCGGCCTGCTCGACGTGACGGTGGAAGCGCTCCACCGCCTGCAGCTGCTGCACCGTCGCCCGCGCTGCCTCGATGCCAGCGGCGGCGCGCTCCGGGTCCAGCGTGCGCCTGACGGGCGGCGTGTTGCCCATCATGCGCAGCTCGTCGAACGACGGCGGGAACATCTCCGCCCGTGGCCGGTGCAGCCCGCAGGCCTTGTCCTTGGCCAGCACCCGCTTGCGGCAGCCCGGCACCCGGCACTTGAACGTCTCGTCGCCCGGGTCGCGGCTCACAGCTTCACCCGGTGGCCCGCGCCCTTGATGGTGGGCTCGGTCTGGTTCGGCTCGTCGTCCGAGTCGACGACGCGCCAGGCGACGACCAGCGTCCAGCGGGAGTGGAGGTCCCGCGCGGAGACTTCGGCCGCCTCCTTCGTCGTGAAGCGCTGGCCGTTGCTGCTCCAGTGCTCCCCGTCGCCGAGGGTCTGCACCTCGAACTTGAAGGACTTCATGCCGCCACCGCCGTCAGCTGCTTCCACTCGGTGGCCTTGATGTCGATGACCTGACCACCGAGGCGCTCCAGCTCGGTCGCCGTGTCGTAGTCCTCGACGTCCTGGCTGTGACGGGTGACCGCCGCGTGCAGCCCGTACTTGGACAGGTCGCCGCCCTCGATGAGCCGGGCGAGGATGCCGTTCCGGGTGCCCTCGGTCAGCTGGTACTTCTTGCCGAACCGCTCGACGACCTCGGTGACCACCTTGGCCTCCAGCTTCACTCCGGCCGCTTCCTTCAGCTTGTCGGCGTGCGCCGCGAAGCGCGCCTCGTCGAAGGCCGCCGCGACGACGTCCCGAATCTGCGAGAGCGCCGCGCCGTCGGTCAGCTTCTTGGTGTGGTCGGTGAAGAGCGCGTAGGCGTCGTCGCCCGCCTGGATGCGAGCACCGACGTGCGTCTTGCGGATGAGCGTGCCGTACAGCGCCAGGTTGGTGCAGGCCCGGGTGAAGACGCTGGCGGAGATGTCCGTCGCGCCGAAGCCGACCTCGCTGTTGCTGATGACGATGCCGGGGCTGATGGTGTCGAAGAAGTGGTGCGAGCCGTCGCCGAGCGCCTTGCCCGTCGGGACGTCCTGCAGGATCCGCTCGTCGACCGCCTTGATGTAGAGGCGCCGCTCGGTGATTTCGCAGGAGAGGATGGACAGCTTCCGGTCGAGCAGCACCGGGAGCACCGCCTCGGCCAGCTCCTCGTTGTCGAGGGGCCGGTACTTGTCGGAGAGGAACGCGCGGACCTTGCCGTCCAGCGTCCTCACCAGCCGGCGGTCGTCCTTCACCGCCGGCAGCCAGCGGTTCACGTTCTGCTCCAGCAGCCTCGGGTCCTCGGCGAGGAGCCGCCTGTAGTAGGGCTGCGGGATGCCGACGTACTCCGCGATCTGCGAGTGCGCCAGCTGGTTGATGCCGAGGTAGTCGGTGGTGCCGTCCTTCTTCGCCACCGCCAGCTCGACCTCGTCTTCGTTCACCGCCTTGCCTTCAACGATGAACCGCAACTTTTCCACCGGCGCGACGAGGTCCCGCTTGGTGTTCGCCTGACGCTCAATCTCGACTGCCAACTCCTGCAACGACTTTCCGGTCTTCATGTGCTGCCTCCGTGCATGTGCTTCGGTTGAGCCTTGCCCAAGGGCGTGAGTGGCGGGCTGGGCCGGGTACTCCCCCGGCGGGGTCCTTCAGTCTCCGACGTAGGCCGCGCGCTCGTAGGTCGCGCGCAGCTTCTTCTGCTCCTTGCACGCGCTCTTGCGAGCGACGACCAGCGCCTCCTTGCAGGTCGCGCACGTCTGAACGTGAGCGCCGAGCGCATTCAGCGCCGCAGCACGCTCGCGGTACTTCCGGTCGTAGTAGCTGCCGATGTCGTCGTTCATGGTGTTCCTCCGTGGGGGTTGGGACAGCCGAGGTAGCTGCGTGACTCGTAGCCGAGCACCTGCTCCTGCCAGGGCTCGAAGTCGATGCACCAGCCGGCGTGGCCGGTGCCGGTGCGTACGTGGTTCAACTCGTGCCCGAGGCCGGGCGTGTGGTTGGCGGCCAGGTCGATGGCGTCGACCCAGGTGGCCCCGGCGACGTCGAGCCGCCCGTCGGGCATCGGGACGTAGTCGGTGGCCCGAACGCGGACCCGGATGCCGGTGAGGTCGAGGTGGCCGAAGCGCTCCTGGTAGAGGTCGCGGACTGCGGAGAGCCCGACCAGCTCCTGAGCGCAGACCGCCGAGCTGCCGCGCTCCACCTCCACCGTGAGGTCGCCGGCAGCGCACCGCTCGGCGACCTCCATCGGCGGGGCGACCGCGCCGCAGCCAGCGAGCAGCAGCGCGAGGAGGGTGAGCCTCACTGCTCCACCACGTTCCAGATCGGGCAGTCCCTGCCGCAGGTGCCGAACGTGTGGTTGTGCTGCTCGGCCAGCGCCTTCCACTTGAGCAGGTTGTCGTTCACCTGCACCGCGACCCACTTGTCGAACACGCTCGCCTGGGACGTCGGCTCGACGTGGGTGACGCCGAGCACCTTCAGCACGTCGAAGAGCTGGTCGTTCTCCTCGCCGGTCCAGTAGTCCTGCGCCAGCCGGTCGTCCCGGTCCTTCTTCACCGGAATGCGGAACGCCTGACTGCCGAGCACGACGACCCGGCTCGGGTCGTAGACGAGCACGCCGTCGTCGGTGTCCTCGGGGTAGCGCCCGCTGTTGTCCGCGATCCCGATGCGGCCGGTGCGGAGCCCGACGTGAGACAGCTCGGCGAAGTACCTGTGCCCGCCCTTCACCTTCAACAGCAGCTCCCAGCGATTGTTCTTCATGGTGCTCCTCCGTGTTGGTGTGACAACCGTGAACCCCTGTCCGAGTGGTCGGGCAGGTGAGCCACGGGGCGACCGCGCAGTCGCCTCGATGCGAACGAACGCCGGGACCTACCGGCGTGCTCCGCGTCGTCAGCTATTCGGCTTCTCCACGGTCCGTCGCGTCCCTGGCTTTTGGCCTCGGCGACCTGGCGACCGTCTCCCCTCTCTGCTTCACAGCAGTGAGGTAGACCCCCAAGACACCACGCTACGTCCCAGGACGCAAGCGCTGCGTCCCAGTATATAGAGGAGGAACCTGTGGGCGGGTTGTGGAAGACCTGGGGGCTCGCCGTTCCGGGCGGACTGTTCTTCGGAAACTGAGCTAACCCCGCACAGGTATTACGGGATTTGACGTATGTCCGTTGCGTGACGTACGTTGCACACCTTCGTCCGAGGGGTCGGGCGGGTTGGGGCCGGTTTGGGGGTGCAAGTGTCTGAGCAGCCTGGTATTTCTCTAGCGAATGTTGGCTGGTGGACGCGGCACCCCGCTCCCCTCCGCCCTCGGTCCTACCCCCCTCGGGACCGGGGGCATTTTTTCGCCTGCGAGGGGTGCTCGTGAACTGGTTCCGGGTCGCCACCGGCATCACCCGTCACCCCAAGGTCTACGCGCTCGCCCGGGAGCTGGGCATCGGTCGCCTCGCGGCCTGCGGCTACGTGCTCTGCCTGCTGGAGTGGGCGGCGACGCTGGACACCGAGACCGTCGAGCTGCCGGCGCTCTTGGCTGCGTCGATCATCGCCGAGGCCTGCGGCTACGTGGGTGACCCGCCCGACCTCATCGGCGCGTTCGCTCGCTCCGGCTGGCTCGACATGGTCGGCCGGTACGACGACCAACGTGTTCGCCTGCACGGCTGGGAAGACATGAACGGGAGCAGCGTGCGAGACGCGCGTTCAGCGAAGGCCAGAATGCAGAAGCTCCGGGAATCACGACGTGACACCCCGGAATGTTCGCCGAACCGTTCGGCTCATCCCGTTCGCCTCAACCAACCAACCAACCCACCAACCAACCAACCCACCAACCAGATCGTAGTTCCGACTGCAGAGAAGACTTTGAACCTTGCCGTGGTCCCGCCTCCGGCGCCGGCTGCGCCGGCCAAGCGGGCTCGGAAGGTCCAGGCTCAAGCAGGCGAGCCCAACCACCAGAAGCTGGTGGAGGTGTGGAGCGCGGTGTACCTGGCGCGGACCGGCCAGCCCTACCGGTACCAGCCAGCAGACTTCGTCCAGGCGGCGCTGCTGCACCGCCAAGGAGTGACGCCCGATGAGGTGGCAGCCGCGAGTGAGCGCGCGTTCCGGCCGAACATCCCGCCCTACCTCGCCGTCCGGAGCTTCAAGCAGCTGGCCTCGCGCTTCAGCGAGGTGAAGGTCGCCGGCCCGGTGGTGCAGCGCAACGGCCACGTCAGCGCCGTCCACAACGTGGCCTCCGACTACGACAACGACCCGCTGTTCAAGCCGCTGAAGTGAACCGTCTGGGAGGACGCGCATGACCGAGGACAACTGGAAGACGCCCATCGACGTGGCCCGCGCGATGGTCGAGAAGTGGGACGCGAGCGGGCAGCTGCCGAAGACGCAGCTCGACGCCGAGGGGAGCGAACTGTTCAGCAGCCGGATGCGCAAGCAGATCGCCGCGCACGCCCTGGAGAAGCAGCTCGACCCGAAGCCGCCGCGCACCGGACCAGCGAGAGCGAAGACGCTGGAAGTGGAGACGCCCGCCATGCGCGCCTACCTCATCGAGTGCCGCCAGCGCGCCGCGCAGCTCTCGGGCCAGGCCTACGTCGGTCCGCAGGAGCATCACCCAGTCATCGCCGCCATCTGGGCCAAGGACGCCGCGCAGTGGAACCGCGAGCACGAGGAGCTGTTCCACAACGAGACTCCGCGCGCCCTCGGCGACATGGGGCTGGAGAAGCTGGAGATTGAGCTGCTCCCTGAGCTGCAGCAGCGCTGGGGCGCCGTCGCCGCCGTCAACACGTTCCTGTACACGGGCGCGCTCACCGGGGCTCGCAGCTTCCTCACCCTCGGGGGCAAGCCGGGGACGGGCAAGACCATCGCCGCTGCGAGCGCGCTGCTCAGCTGCGTCGAGGAGCTGCGCACGGACAGCGGGCGCGTGTGCAAGCGCTGGACGCGGCGCGGGCTGTACATGAAGGCCGCCGAGCTGGCGCGGCTGCCGCTCTTCGGCAAGGAGCAGGCGGCGGCGTGGGAGCGGCTGCGCGAGCGGAAGCTGCTCATCATCGACGACCTCGGAGCGGAGCTGCCGACCGACGGCTGGCTCTCGGCGTTCGGCGACCTCGTCGATGCCCGGATGCGCGGCGAGAAGAAGACCATCCTCACCACCAACCTCTCGGGGTCCGAGCTGCGCACGCGCTACGGCGACCGTGTCATCCGCCGGCTCACCGACTACGGCACGTTCGTGAAGTGCGAGAAGCCCGCCGAGGCGGTGGTGCCGTGATTGTCCGGCTCACTGACGACGAGCTGGCCTTCGCCCGGCGTCTGGCCGAGGCGCGCAACCGCGACAGCAAGCGCCGGGGCAGCTCGGGGAACTACGGGGCATCCGCCGATGACGTCTCGCTCCACCTCACCGGAGCCCGGGGCGAGGTGGCCGCCGCGCGTGGGCTGCACCTGCCGCTGGTCGGAGGCGTCGGGCGTTTCGAGCAGCGCGACGTCGGCCACTACCACGTCCGCACCCGGCGCTTCGGCACGGGGACGGACCTGATGGTGCGCGCCACGGACCCGTCGCAGTGGATTCTGCTCCACGCCAGGGAGCTGGACGCGGAGGGCCGGAGCATCGAGCTGGTGGGCGAGGGCCGTGTCTCGGAGCTGAAGCAGAGCCACCGGATGCGCAACGCCGGAGGGCGCAAGGCGCTCGTGCAGTTCGTCCGCGACGAGGAGCTGCATCCGTTGGGTCACTACCAGGCCGAGGAGGTCGCGTGAGGAAGGTCAACGGCATCTCGGTCTGGCACTGGACGCTCGTCCACGCGCTGTCGGGGCTCTTCATCGGCCACATGCTCGGCCACCTGGTGAGGCTCATCCCATGAGCGAGTACGAGCACCACCACCGCAGCGACGGGCGGCTGAAGCCGAGCGAGCGCATCCGGCTCGCCGCGCACGTCCGCGAGCTGACGAAGCAGGGACTCAGCGTGGCGCAGATTGCCGAGCGGCTGCGGATCAGCCGTCACCTCATCGACAGGTTCCGAAGGAAGTCACGCGCATGAGTGACAGGACGGGCGGGAGCATCACGTCGGACGAGCGCAGGAGACTGGCAGAGCTGTTCACCCGGGAGGAGCACATGACGACACCCACGCAGGACAACGCCGAGCCGACGCCGCAGGACGAGCAGCACGTCGACTTGGTGGTGGAGCTGACCGAGCTGCAGGACCAAGTGGCGGAGCTGAAGGCCTCGCTGGACAACGCGGTCGACGAGCTGGCGAAGGCGAGGATGGACGCCGCCGCTGCCGAGGATGCCCGCGCGATGGCAGAGGAGAGGCTGGTGCTGGTGCAGCGGATGATCATCAGCGCCCAGCACTCGGAGAAGCAGTGGAAGGAGACCGCCATCGCCAACGACAAGCTGCACAACGCCGCCTGCGACGAGCTGAACAAGCTGCGCGCCAAGGTGACGGTGCAGGACTCGATGATTGAGCAGCTCACCAAGCAGCTGGAGGCCCAGTCATGAGCGACCTCGACGTCCACGCCCGCGAGATGGAAGAGAACGCCGAGCACGAGGAGTACGTCGAGCGCGCGTTCAACGTGACGGTGCCGGCGGAGAACGGCTCGACGCTGGTCATCGTGGTGCAGGGGACGCACTACCGCACCGAGGCCGCCGAGACGGGCGACGACCTGTTGCTCATCGTCTCCATGCAGCAGGACGAGGACGACAGCTACGACGTGGCGACGTTCCGCCGCTGGCTCAACATCGCGGAGAAGCAGCCATGAAGCTGCTGCTTGTCGGGGCGGTCGCCTACCTCGTGACGCTCGGCTTCTTCCTCACCATGTGGCACTGGACGAAGCGCCAGTGGCGCGACGGAGACCAGCAGTGAGTCCCGTCGACTGGGCGCAGCTGCGGCGTCTCATCGCCGAGCACCACGAGCAGATGGAGAAGCGCGAGCAGCGCGAGTGTTGCGGCGTCCCCGACTGCGGATGGACAATGCCCACCCCGTGCGAGTGTGAGACCGCGACGTGTCCCGAGGAAGGCCATGGCCGCTAGCCTGAAGAAGCAGGTCGCCGAGCTGCTGCACGACCGGAACTGCCAGGCCGAGGGCATCCGCTTTCTGCAGACGCAGCTGGAGACGGAGACGGCACGCGCGGAGTTTGCCGAGGCAACGTGCGAGGAGCTGGCCCGCCACATCGACGCACTGGAAGCCGAGCTGGCGGAGCAGGCGTGAACTGGACGCTCACCCGGAGACTGCCGGACGGAACGCGCGAGGAGATTGAGCCGGAGAAGCTCTGGGCCGAGCACGATGCCCTCGCCGCGCGTGACCGGGAGCTGGCGGAGGCGCGAGTGCAGGCCGGAGACTGGTGCGACGCCGAGGCGCTGCAACGAGTGCGCGCCGAGACCGCCGAGCGCGCGCTGGCCGAGGCGCGGGGGCCGCTGGAGCACATCGCTCGGTGCCGCGATGAGCACCATGCGCACGACGCCGGATGGTTGGAGCGCTGCTTCCCCCTCGCCGCCCGCCCCGCCCCGGC
>Ga0070683_100001530_pt1 | contig 17891 bp, 13 predicted proteins | sample KBSC713LmetaG_FD_64662 | JGI IMG/M metagenome (GOLD analysis project Ga0070683, IMG submission 64662) | Corn rhizosphere microbial communities from Kellogg Biological Station, Michigan, USA - KBS C7.1-3L metaG | ecosystem: Host-associated > Plants > Roots > Rhizosphere ... | reverse complement strand
CGTGGTCGCTGGCGAGATAGCTGGTGGATGTGCCGCCCGGCTTGCCGTTGAGCGTGTGCTTCGACACGATCGTCAGATCGGTGGACACGGCAGCCGTCGTGGCAAAGAGAAAGGCACTGAGCGGGACAATCGCGAGTCGCATACATCCTCCGGTTGAAAAGTGATTGATCGAGGTGTTCGTGCCGCTCACCGGCGCGTGAGCTCGACGCGCCGGTTTCGCGCGCGTCCGGCGAGGGTGGCGTTCGTTTCACGCGGCACGGCGGCGCCGTAGCCGGCCGTTTCGAGCCGGTCGGCCGCCACGCCGCGTTCGACGAGCGCCGCCTTGACGGACGCGGCGCGGCGCGACGACAGATCCTGGTTGCGGGCGTCGCCGCCGATGTTGTCCGTGTGGCCCTCGACCGCGAGGACCCACTCCGGATCTTTGTTCATTACGTCGACAATCGCCCGCAGGACGGCTTCCGATTGCGGCTTGATCGTGGCGCTATTGAAGTCGAAGTAGATTCCGTAGAGCACCGCCCGCTTGTGGTCGGTGAGCTCGGCCTCGAGGGCCGTTGCCGCGTTCTCGACGGGGAAGGCGATTCGCACGATCTCGAACTGCTCCTTGCCGAAGGCGAAGCGCAGCGACAGCGGGTTGTCCGGATCGTCGAGGATCTTCCAGTCGACGTCGACGGCCGCCTCTCCCTCGCCGAAGCGACCCTTGACGTGCCAGACCGGTACGGACACGGCGGCGTCGTTCACGATCACGCGGAACGGCACCGGCTTCGGTTCCGCGAGCGTCAGGTTCCCCGAGGCGGTCGGATAGCCTCTCTCGGTGCCCTTGTTGTCGGCGCCCGGCAGCCCGCCGAGCAGCGAAGACATCATGCCCGCGAGTCCGCCGGCATTCCCGTCGAGCGACACCGCCGCGTTGCCTCGTAATCGAAGGTCGGCGACGACCGCGGCGGACGTCCCCATCGCGGTCGTTCCGGGGTAGACCTCTTCGCCGCCGGTGTAGAACATGTATTTGTAGGTGCGGGCGTTCCGTAGATCGGCGGCCGTGACGCTGCGCGTCACGTGGACGGATCGCGGCGGTCCTCCCGACGAATCCGGAACGTCGGCCGATGTGGACAGGTGCAGGGTGCCGTCCGGGTCGATCGCCTCGACAGCGGTGGACGCCTCGTAGTCCCCTTGGCGCTCGCTCGCCGCCCCGATCACGGTCAGGCCTCTGACGAGCGGAATCTTCGTCCTGGCGCCGACGACGGCCGGCGGCGGCCCCGGCTGGGCCTGCGCCGATGCGGGCAGGACCGCTGCTGCCGAAACGGCACCATGTGCCGAGTCACCGCCGCGGCTCTTCGTGCAGCCGATGAGCGATGGCAGCACACACATCAGCGCAAACGCCGTCCACGACTTCATCCTCACGCTAGCTAGAAGCGCGGAACCGGCTGAAAACAGGTCACGGGGAGACGGCGACGCCGTCGTGAGCTGATTGCCGCGAGTCTTCCGCTGTAGCGGGTGCGGGAGCGCACTGCTCGTCGCAAGGAGGATCAGGTGTCTACACTGAAGGCTGTCTCTTTCCCGGTCGTGCTCGCCTTGTCGTCGGGACTCTTTCTCGGCGGGTGTAGCAAGGCGGCTTCTCCCGCGGCGGACTTGGCTGCGGGCGGTTCACGGGCCGGCGCCGCTCGACCCGTCTCGAAAGGCGCAGCAGACGCGGTTCTCACCAAAGAAGAGGTCGCCGCCGTCATCGGCCAGCCGGTCACGGCGATCGAGGGGACGGGGACGAACCTGACCTACAAGACCGACGTCATGGGGCTGGAAACGATGATCGAGCTGGAGCCGCACCGCAGCGTCGAGGGAGCGGTCCAGGCCATCGCCGGCGCGCGCACGGCGACGAAGTTCTTGGGTGGCGTGCCCGAGGCCGTGCCGGGTCTGGGAGACGAGGCGTTGTTCGGCGCGATGTCGGTCCTCTACGTCCGGAAGGGGGCCAACGTCATCACCATCCAGCCGCCGAACCTGCAGCAGGTTGCGGAATTCCAGGCCTACGGTAAGGTGACCGCCGCCCCGGTTGGGTCCGACGCGCAAGCCAAGGCGATGGCGGCGCTCGTTGAGAGCCAGAGGGGGGATCCCGCGGCCGCCGGCCTGCAGGCGGGCGATGCCACGCAGGGCGCACTCGCGGTCATCACTCAATCGAGCAAGAAGCAGGGAACCCGGTACGAAAGGGACGCGCGGGCGATGGCGCAAGGGCTCGCCAGAAAGCTTCTCGAGAAGTTGTGAGGGCGTACGCCTGCGCGAATACCGGGGAGACGCTCACGCCGGCTTCGATCGGTTGGGCGTCTCCAGCCACGTGAGCAGCCACGCCTTGGCAAACAGCCAGTCGCGTTTGACCGTCGCGATCGAAATACCGAGCACTTCAGCGGTCTCGGTTTCGAGCAATCCGCCAAAGAAGCGCAGCTCCACGACGCGGCTCGCGCGCGCATCGGCGAGAGCGAGATGGGTGAGCGCCTGATCGATCGCCAGGAGGTCAATCGGCTGCGACTTCCGAAGGTCCGCCACATCCTGAAGGTCCACCCGCACCTGAGCGCCGGGACGCTTTCGCGCATTCCGGGCGCGCGCGTAGTCGACGAGGATACGGCGCATCTGCTGCGCCATGGCGGCAAGAAAGTGCGCGCGATCGTTCCATCCCAGCTCATCCGCGCCGAACAGCCGCAAACAGGCCTCGTTCACGAGCGCCGTCGGTTGCAGCGTGTGACCTCTGCGCTCCTGCCGAAGATAGTGCGCCGCGCGACGGCGGAGCTCGGGATACAGTAGGGTCACCAGCTCCTCGAGCGCGCTGCGCTCGCCTTGCCGGACCCTCGCCAACACCGTCTGCAACTCGGCCGACGCCATTTCCACCCTTCTGGGAACCGCGGCTCAGTATAGCTGGGAGTCAGCCATGGCCGATCCGCTTCGCAGCCTGTTCGACGCCGCGCTGGAGTATTCCGGCGCCGCGCGCGACGGATTCGTCCGCGCCTCGTGTGCCGGCGACGAGACGCTTGTCATGGAGTTGCGCCGGCTGTTGGCGGCGCACGACCGTGCCGCCTCCTTTCTCGATGGTCCGGCGCTCGCCTCGGTCGTTGAGGCACGCGATTGGGTCGGCCGCCGGCTTGGCGTCTACGAGATCATCGGCGAACTCGGCAAGGGCGGCATGGGCGTCGTCTTCCTTGGCAGACGCGCCGACGACCTGTTTCAGCAACAGGTCGCGATCAAAGTGCTGCGGTCGACGCTCGACGGACGAGAGGTGCTCGATCGTTTTCATCGCGAGCGTCACATCCTCGCGAGCCTCGACCACGCCAACATCGCGCGCCTGATCGACGGCGGGACGACCGACGAGGGACTGCCCTATGTCGTGATGGAGTATGTGGAGGGACAGCCGATCGATGCGTTCTGCCGCGAGCGGCAGGTCCCGCTCGAGCAGCGACTCGCGCTCTTCCAGACGCTCTGCGGCGCCGTCCATTACGCCCACCAACATCTGGTCGTCCATCGGGATCTGAAGCCGAGCAACATCTTGGTGACGACCGCGGGCCAACCCAAGCTGCTCGATTTCGGCATCGCCAAGCTCCTGGAAGCGGAGGCGGCTGGTGAGACCGACACCGGCACGCGGCCGATGACGCTGGCCTACGCGAGCCCGGAACAGATCACCGGGAACGCGATCACGACCGGCAGTGACGTCTATGTTCTCGGCGTCGTGTTATATGAGCTGCTCAGCGGTCAGCGCCCCTTCCGCGGCCATAACCTGACGGACGCGGAGATGATGCGGCAGATCTGCGACCAGGTGCCGGACGCGCCGAGCCGCGCCGTCGTGCGCGCTGCCGCCGGGGCGCCGAGCGCGACGCACCGTCCGCGTCGCATCCCCACCGATGTCGACACCATCGTCTTGAAGGCGCTGCAGAAGGACCCGGCGCGACGCTACTCGTCCGCCGAGCAGTTGTCAGATGACATCGCCAGGTATCTGACCGCGCGCCCGGTGCTTGCCCGCAAGGACGCGGTCGGCTATCGCGCGGCAAAATTCATCCGGCGCCACACGGTCGCCGTGGCGGCCGCCGCCGTCATCCTACTGATCTTTCTGGCCGGGGCGATGGCCATCGTGCGTGAAGCCCGCGTCGCCAACCGGCAGCGTCAGGCCGCCGAGGCGCAGCGCGCGAGGGCGGAGCGGCGCTTCAACGACGTGCGGCGGTTGGCCACCTCGTTCCTGTTCGAGTTCCACGACGCCATCGCTCACCTGCCGGGCGCGACCCCCGCGCGCAAGCTCGTCGTGTCGAAAGCGCTGGAGTATCTCGGCAGCCTGGAACTGGAGAGCGCGGGCGACGTGTCACTGCGTGAGGAATTGGCGACCGCCTACGACCGCGTCGGCGACGTGCTGGGCAATCCGGAGCTCGCGAATCTCGGCGACACCGCCGGCGCTCTCGCCGCGTATCGCAAAGCGATGGCGATCCGTGAGGCGCTCGCGTCGACCGACCCGGCACTCGCGCGGCTCCCGATCGTCAGTTACGAAAAGGTCGGCGGCGCCGAGTTCGCCGCCGGCAATCTCGCGGGTGCATTCGGCGATTTTCGCAAGGCGATGACGATGCGCGAACAGTGGCTGCAGGCGGAGCCGGGCAGCGCCGAAGTCGCGCAGCGACTGGCAGAGATGGCCGGCCGGTTGTGCACGGGATTGATCCTGCTTGGCGATGTGCCGGGCGCGCTCGCCAACTGCCACCGCGCCGGTGCGCTCACCACCACGTTAGTGGAGGCGCATCCGACCGACCTGTCGCTGCGCAGACAGATGGCCGTCAACACCATCGCGCTCGGCAATGCGCAGCGGCTGAGCGGGCAGCCGGCAGAGGCGGCGAGAACGCTGCAAATGGCGATTCAGCAATTGCGGTCGCTGATGGCCCGCGATGCGACGAACGCCGACGTGCAGCGGCGCACGGCCATTGCCTACGCCTATCTGGCGAACGCGAAATTGGACCTGCGTGATCCGACAGCGGCGATGGATGACTACGGCGCCGCGATTACGCTCCAGCAGGGCCTCGTCTCGATCGACCCGTCGAACGTCCGGTTTCGCACCGATCTGACATATATGTTGTTTCGGCAGGGCGGCCTGTTCACCGACGCCGGGAAGACACAGGCGGCGCGCGCCTTCACCCAGCGTGGTCTCGCATTTCTGCGCCTGTCGGCGGAGCGACCGACGGCGTCGGCCGAGGATCTCAACGACTATGCCTGGTGGCTGGCGACCTGCCGGCCGATTGACCTGCGCCAGCCAGCGAAGGCCGTCGAATTCTCCAAGCGGGCGGTAGCGCTGACTCCGGGCCCGAACGCGTCCTACTTTCACACGTTGGGCTGGGCCTACTTTGGCGCCGGCGATCGCGCGCATGCGATCGGCGCGTTGCAACGCGCGCTGAGCATCTTGGCGCCGGCGCCAACCGGCGCGCCGTCCTCAGGGTTGCGACACCAGGTCGAGGTTGATCTCGCGGAGTTTCAGCATCGGCGGCGCTAGACAGGCGTCGGCAGACTCAGCGCGATAGCCAAGGCCGAGGTCCCCGTGAGCCACACGACCAACAGAATGATGAGCACCAGGCCGAGCAGTCCGCCATAAGGTCGTCGAGCAACACAGTTGCGCGGTGCCGTCACGGAACCGCTAATTGCCGGTGATTACGACGGCTGCTGGACGCTGACGACGCGGACGACCGGGGTCATCAGGTACTTCGTGCTGCTATTGCCTTTGCCGTTCCCGTTATCGCAGCCCCGTCTGTTTCACCGACTGATCGCCGTCGGTCCAGCAGCATGGCGCACCCGAACAGCACTGGCCGCCGGCTCTGGGCGGCGCCGCGATCCATCTGGTGGACGCGATTGAGCACGGCGCGCTGGAAGTCCGGTGTCAGCATCGTGCCGAGCGCGCGAGCCAGTCCCGGGTTCATCGCGATCGGAAAGTTCAGCGCGACGATCTTCCCCTGCTCAATCAGATCCGTGAGCGGCGGCAAGGGCGTGCCGTGGACCTCGTCGGGTTCCGGACCGGATCGTCCGTGTCCTTCGGGGGGCAAAAAGTGTGCTTCACGCGCGGGTTATCGTCGAACAGCGAGAGAAAGACACTAATGCCCTCGATGATGGACGTGCGCAACTTGGGCTCGATCCGCGTCCAGTCGCCCTCAAACCACCGCTTGACGGCTTCGAATTGGGCGGCCTTGTCGGCCCAGGGTGGGGTGGGGTGGGGTCGCGTGCTCGACGGTCCAGGCGGATCCGAGCACCTCCGCAAGATCGGCGGACCACTCTGCCCACGTGCGCGTGCCGGTCGCATCGTCATGACAGGACCAGGCCGTGAGCGCGGTCGTGAAGAGGTGCTCGCGTTTGTCCACGACGATCCGGCGGTGATTGGCGCGGAAGTGTCGCTCTCCTTCTTCGATGCGGTCGCGGAGTTTATGCGCATTGATGACGTGTTTGTAGACCTGAAAGAGCGTGACGTAGTCGTCGAGCACCTGGTGCAGCAGGATCACGAACTTGACGAGATGGGTGCTCGCCTGCTGCCAGAACGGTTCCTTTCCGCGACGAACAGGTTTGTCATGAGCGTGGCAATCCCGTAGCCAGCGCATAGGCGTCCAGGACCTTGTGGAGCGGGTTGTAGCGATAGACCGACTCGAGGCTGACTTGGACGTAGCCGTCTTCGCGGCCATGACGGCCTAGGTTGTCGCGGACCTGCCGGCAGAAGTCGCCTTTGACCCCGAGCACCAGGCCGGCCCACCTTCCTCTCCGGATCGGTCGCGCGATACGCCTAGGAGCTGGTCGACATAGGGATACATGCAGGCCGACGTCTTGCCGGCCCCAATGGCGCGGACGACGAGGATGCCGGTGTACAGACCGCGCTCAGGAATCGTCAGCCAGGACGGTCGCTCCCCGCGGGCCGGCGACGTCCGGTGATGCTGCTCGCCAAGTGTTAGACGGAGGCCTCGCGGTGATCAGAGGAGGGATACGGCGTGACCGCGGCCGCCGCTGCGGGGCGCGGACGGCACGAGGGGCGCGGCGTCACGACTTCGTTCGGGTGGGCTTGCCGCCACGCGATGAACTCCCGGTCTTTCGCCAGCATGGTTTCAATCAGCTGATTGAGTACGTAATCCACCGAGTCGCCGATGAAGCGTAGAGCACGGGCGCGTCACGATTCGGTTCTTGCAGGCGACAGATATGGCGCACGGAGCGGACACGATTCGGACGCCCTTGATGATCTGCATTGACGGTTCCTTTCACATGGTGACGAGGCGGCGGGCTCCGGGGGAGCGACCCTCCCGATCGTCGGGGGTAGGGTCGCTCCCCCGGGGCTCGGAACCCAAGCGATCGCCGCCCGCGCGCCCAGAGCGGTCGATTTTGTCCAGCGTCTGTAAGGCGATTCGCGCCAGCATGGGGCTACCGTAGGGGCAAGCGTGGGGGCTGACGGACGGGATACCGTGCTCGGAAACGCTAGCCCCGTCACACGACCGGCGGCAACCGTTCGAACTGGCTATAGGCGAACGGCAGCAGCTCGGAGACGAGCGTCCTGACGCTTCTCTTCGACGGCGGCTGAGTTCACGCGCAAGGTTCGTTGGCGCCGAATCGCCTTGGCCGCTGTCACTGAAGTTACAGCTCGCCGAAGACAGCAGACCGAAAGCCGTCCCGGCGGCCGAAAGGGATCGATCGCTGCGACTGGCCGACCAGACCGGGTGCTCCGCCGCTTGACGTCTCACAAAGAACTCCAGGTCTGCCGCCCACTCGCCGATCGCTGCGTCCGCTGCTGCCACGTTGGTAAGGGCGCTCCGCAAGCCTGCAACCCGGTCGGGCTCGGCGCGATATCGACCCCATCCCATCGAGCGGGATGGGCGCCTCCGACTCATCGCCACCGGCTTTAGATCACCGAGCGACAAGGCGCACATGGAAGGCGCATGCCTCTTGCTCTTGGTCGAACTGGACGAGCCCGCGGGTGAGATGGCCTGGCGATGCCCGGCATCCAATGCGATGCCGTGAAACACACAGGCCGCCGCGAGTGTCGTGTTGGCAAATCAAACAGCAGCGGCCGCAGCCTGCAGGGAAATGACCATGCACCGACCACCACAGACCGACGGCAACGCCACGGCAGCGCGCAACGATCAAGGTGAAGATCTCTTCGCGGACGAGCTGCTCACGGCCCGCGATGCCGCACGCCTCCTCAGCGTGACCGTGTCGTGGATTTACGAGCACACGCGTGACGACGCAGACGACCGATTGCCGTGCCTGAGACTCGGCAAATATGTGCGATTCGACCGCGCCGACCTTCGGGCGTACGTCGACGCGAAGCGGCGCGCGTCCCAAATCGGAGGCCGTCGACGTTGACGATCTGCCGCCGCCGGGCTACCGTGAAGCCACAGAAGGCAAGACGAGCCACTCCGTGAGAGGAGGCACCGGTGGCTCGACGACGGTATCAGGCAGGTTCGTTATTCAAGCGCGGCAAGCGCCGCAAGGTGTGGGTCGCCCGCTGGCGGGAGGACGTCTTGCTCGAGGGTGGACAGCTCGCTCGAGTGCATGGTTCGGTGGTCCTCGGCACGGTTACCGAGCTGCCGACGCGGCACGAGGCGCTGACAAAGCTCGAAGAGCAGATCCGGCCGGTGAACCAAGGGACGAGGAGAGCGGAAGCGTCGATGTCGTTCGGAGTGTTCGCGGAGACGCAGTGGGCGGTGCTGGTACTGCCGATGCTCAAGCTGTCGACGCAGCACGGCTACAAGAACGTCCTCAGGAAGCATTTGTTGCCATACTGGCGCGAGTGGCGGCTGCGAGACATCGGCAAGCTCGATGTGCAGCAGTTCGTCGCCGACCGGTTCCGGCAGCAGCTCGGATGGCAGACGGTCCGCAACGCATGGACGCTGCTTTCGGGCATCCTCGAGACAGCGGTCGAGTACGGCTACCTCACCGTGAATCCGGCGCGCGGGGTGAAGTTCCCGCAGCAGGAAGCACGCGAGGCGCCGGCGATCATCGCCGGCGGCGACTTCGCCAAGCTCCTGAACGAACTGAGCGAGCCGCACCGGACGATGGTCGAGCTGATCGCGGCGACGGGATTGAGGATCGGTGAACTCTTGGCGGTGCGATGGCGTGCAATCGACCTGGAAGTCGGTACGCTCACGGTCCGCGAGTCCGTGTTCGAGGGCAAGTTCCAGCGACCGAAGACGCACAAGTCCAGGCGGACGATTCCGCTCGGGCCGCATACGGTGACGTCGCTGCACGCACACCGTGATCGCTCGACTCGCAACGGCGACGACGATCTGGTGTTCCCGAACAAGTCAGGCGAACCGCTCCGCGAATCCAAGCTGCTGCGCAATGTGCTGCAGCCGGCGGCGGAACGCGCAGGGCTGGGGCGGGTGACGTGGCATCAATTCCGCCACATCCACTCGTCGCTGCTCAACGATCTGCGCGTGCCGGTAAAGATCGCGCAGGAACAACTCGGGCACGCCAGCATCCAAACGACGCTCAACATCTACACGCACGTCGTCGACGCGTCCCATCGGCAGGCGATCGAAGCGGTGGAGCGGCAGTTGTTCCCAACTGTTCCCAAGTCGTCAGATTCGACGGAGTCAAACGACGTGGGAAAATCGCAAAACGCGACAAATGAAAGCGCAGAAAAGGCGCCCGCAGCCGCAAGCGAGCGCCGGAGGGAAGTCGTGAGGCCAGAACGCGTTAGCGTTCGCCGAACGACCGCGAGCGCGCAGCGAGACGGGGAATCTCAAGGGGCCCCGTCGAGCGAAGTTGAAATTGGAGGCGCCGCCCGGATTTGAACCGGGGATGGAGGTTTTGCAGACCTCTGCCTTACCACTTGGCGACGGCGCCGATCGGAGAGCGTCCCGGAAGCGTTGGAACACCGCATCGTACCAGACGCGCACGGCCCGATCAAGGACGCCACCCCGGGACGACGCCTCGGCGGTTGTCAGCCGCCGGAGCCTGTGGTACGATAACGACTTCTACCGACGAGCGGGAATAACTCAGTGGTAGAGTGCGACCTTGCCAAGGTCGAAGTCGCGGGTTCGAATCCCGTTTCCCGCTCCACTTCTTCCCCTCCCAGCGCTCCCGTAGACAGCTGTCCGCTTCCGCCCTCCGTCCTCCGTCCTCCGTCCTCCGTCCTCCGTCCTCCGTCCTCCGTCCTCCGTCCCGATATGCTCTCCCCATGGTCCACACCGTCCGCCACCGCGTCGCGACCAACGGTCAGCGCGACGCGCACGACATCACCACGCAGGTCGGCGCCGCCGTCGCCGCGTCGAAGCTGAAGAACGGCATCGTCACCGTCTTCGTCGTCGGATCCACCGCCGTCGTCACCACGATCGAATTCGAGCCGGGCGCGATTGGCGACCTCAACGATCTCCTCGAGCAGCTGGCGCCGCGCGATCGTGACTACGCGCACCATCAGCGATGGGGCGACGACAACGGCTCGAGCCACGTCCGTGCCGCGCTGATGGGACCGTCGCTGAGCGTGCCGTTCGTCGATGGCGCGCTCGTGCTCGGCACATGGCAGCAGATCATGCTGCTGGAATGCGACACGCGTCCGCGCACCCGCGAAATCGTCGTGCAGGCGATCGGCGAGTAGACCAGCTGCCGGCGGACGCGCTCCGCGCCCCGCACCCCGCGTCCCGCACCTCGCGCCCCGCGCTGCTCAGTGCTCGAAGTGCATGTGCACGTGGCAGCGGCCGTCGACGGCCTCGCTGGTGACCCGGTCGGCGTAATGGAGAATCAGGAAGCTCGACAACCCGACCACCGCCGTCGCATCGGCGGCCAGCGCTTCCACGGTCGGCCGCGCGCTCGTCAGCGCGAACGGCGTGCCGTCGTAGCGGACGTCGATGTCGAGATTGAACTCGTCGAACGTGACCTCCGCGTGGAGGGGTCCCGTCACCAGACCGGGCGCCGTCGTGGACTCGAGGAATTCGTCGAGCGCAGCCGTCGCCCGCATGATCACGTCGCGGCGCGCGCCCCACGCACCGCCGCGCGTCTGCATGAACTCGTATACCTTGTCGGGATCGTCGACGCCGTGCGTGAACGTCAGAACCTGGCGCTTCGTCACCCCGATCCGGAACAGCAGGTTCAGCGCCACCACGAGCAGCGTCGACACGGCGAGCGACGACGACACGAGCGGCTGCAGGTGATGCGGCACGCCACGGAACAGGCCCGGCACCATGTCGACGCTCAGCCCGAAGATCAGCGGGATGCCGACGACGAAGACGCGGCGGGAGTCGAGCATGCGCGAGGTGATGACCTGGACGCCGGCCACGATCATGTAGCAGGCCACGTAGACGAGGATCGCCCCCATCACCGGGTCGGGCATCACCGAGAAGAAGGCCGCCAGCTTGGGCAGGAACGCCAGCACGATCATCAGCACGCCGCACGGGATCGCGATGGCGCGGCTGGTGGCTCCGGTGGCGAGCGACAGGCCGACGTTGCTGGAAAAGGTGGACTGCCCGATGCCGCCGAGCAGCCCCGACAGGCCGGTGCCGATCGCGCCGGCGAGCATGCCGCCGCTGACCGATTTCATGTCGGTCCGCGTCCACTCGGCGTCGTTGATCTTCTGGCACAGCGTCAGGTCGCCCACGCTCTTCAGCGTCGACGCCAGGCTGGCGATGAGAAACGCCGGCAGCAGATCGACGTTGAACGACCAGCCGGGGACCGCCTTCCTCGGCAGGCTGAACATCGGCGCGGCGAGCGCCTGTTCGACCCGCGCGGTCGGGAACACGCCGAGCAGATGCGCGCACACGCAGCCGGTCACGAGGCCGATCAACAGCGGATAGAGCTTGATCTTCCCCTTCCCCCACACCGTGGGCGCGATCATCGTCGCCAGCGTCAGCGCCGCGACCGCGGTGGCGGTGCCGTGCGGGCCGTCGCCATTCTGGAACCCCAAGAAGCGAGGCGTACCGAGCGTGATCAGCTCCACCCCCACCATCGTCACCACGAGGCCGGTGACTTCCGGCGGAAAGAGGGGCCTGAGCTTCGGCAGGACACGCGAGAGCAGCCCTTCGAAGAGTCCCGAGATCATCGACAAGCCGAAGATCGCGCTGAGGCCGCCGGTCCGGCCGGCGATGGTCGACGCCGAGATGTAAGCGGGACCGGCGCTGATCGGGCAGAAGTAGCCGGAGCCGAGCGGGCTGTTGGCCAGCGACTGCAGGATCGTCGCGATGCCGGAGGCGATCATCGACATGCGCAGCACGTTCGCGACCTGATCCTCGGTGCCGCCGATCGTCGTGACGATGACGACGACCATGATCCAGCCGGCGGTCATCACGAACACATGCTGCAGCCCGAGCAAAACCGACACCCCGAACGGCGGCGTGTCGTCGACGCCGTAAATCAGCCCGACCGGCTTCCTGGCCATATTGTGAATGCCGATTCTATGGCAATAGGGGTGGCCGTCCATGCATCACGATCGTGATCCGGTAACAAAGCTGATCGGCACGTAAGAACTGCCGGGCGCGGATGCTTCCAAGGCGCACACGCGACGCGAGTCCGTGCTGCACGCGCGCGCCAATCCTTTGCCGGCCGAACAGTTGGCGCCACCGCGGGTGTGCGCCGCGACTGGCCTGGTTTGTGTAGAGCTCCAGCGCCGATGCCCGACGTGACTCGCGACTGGATGGCCGCCGCGGCGTGCACGGAAGGACCGCGTCCCGAGGTGACCTTCGCCGATCTGCCGCAACAGCATCAAAGCGAAGTCGTGCGCCTCGCGCTCGTCGCCGCGGCGACCGTGGCATACTTCGTGACCGCGGTGACACTCGCTCCACCGCTCTCCAGCCGCAGTCTTGCCGCGCCCGCCCCGCTGCCCGTTCCCGCCCGGTCGCGTCCTGTCGCGCCGGAGGGGCGAACCATCGACAGCTCGCCCGCGCCGAGACCGCTGCGAAAGCCCACCGTTCAGTCTCGAGACGGCGCGCAGGCCGTCGACTCGCGTGACGCGCCGCCCGACGCCTCGGCCGCACGGCTGACGGCTTCGCGCCGCAACATCTTTAGCCGGTTCTTCCGCGGCCTGCTGCGCGGCGTCGCGCCGGCGGCCTGACGCCGGCCGTCAGATCGCCGTCGGTGCGTCGAACGCCGCCGGATAGACGGTGATCTGCGGCGTGTCGCTGAACGCCGCGTCGACGGCGACAACGTCGAAGCGGCACGCCGTGTCGACGACCGCATGCCGCGCGACATAGTCCACCGCCATCCGCGCGACGCGGCGCTTCTTGGCGTCGGTGATGCTCTCCGCCGCCGTTCCGAACTCCGCGCTGGCCTTGGCCCGCACCTCGACGAAGACCAGGGTGTCGCCGTCCCGCGCCACGATGTCAATTTCTCCGTACTCGGTGCGATATCGGCGTTCGAGAATTGCGTACCCCCGCGAGGCGAGCTCCCGCGCCGCGAGATCCTCGCCGACGATGCCCAGGAGTTGACGTTCGTAGGTCATTTCGCGGTACCGCGCACCCGCGATCGCAAGGGCCGCGCCAGATCGAACATGACGGCCCGGTCGTCCTCAGGACGCCGTCAACGACACGAGCGGATCGACGCGCGTGGCGCGGCGGGCCGGCACGAGCGCCGCCAGCACGCCGACCCCGGCGAAGACGACCGCGACCGTCGCGTAGATCGCCGGGTCGCGCGCGCTGACGCCGTGCAGCTGCGCCGACACGATACGAGAGGCCGCGAGCGCGGCGGCGAGGCCGATGGCGATCCCGACCGCCACGAGACGCAGCGCGCCCGAGAGAATCAACCGCAGGATCGCCGGGCGGCCGGCGCCGATCGCCATCCGGATCCCGATCTCAACCGTCCGCGCCGCCACCGCGTGAGCGAGCACCGCATAGAGGCCGACCGCCGCGAGCACCATCGCCGCCACCGCGAACGCGCCGGCCAGGCCGGCCAGGATGCGTTCGGGGCCGAGCGTCGCGGCCAGCGCGTCTTCCATCGTGGTGAAGCCGGACGCGGCCAGCTCGGGGTGGGCGGCGGCGACCGCGCCCTGCAGCAGCGGCGCCATCGCCGCCGGATCGCCGTCCGTCCGCACCACGATCCACGCCGACGATCGCGGCACCTGCCGGAAGGGCAGGAACAGTTCGTCCGGCGCGACGTTGTTCGGCCCGTTGGTGCGGACGTCGTCGACGAGGCCCACGATCTCGAACGGCTGATCGGCCTCGCGGCCGCGCAGCACGACGGCGCCGAGCGGCGATTGATCGCCGAATTCGCGGCGCGCAAGAGAACGGTTGATCACGCACACGGGATGCGTGCCGTCGCGATCGGCGGACGTGAAGAAGCGTCCGGCGAGAAGCCGCGTGCGCGTGACCGCGAGGTAGTCCTCGGTGACAATCCGCAGCCCGGCGCGGCGCCGGCCAGCCGGCGGCGGGACCACCCGACCGCCGATCACGTAGGGAGACACGAAGTTGTCGTTGGCGAACGGCAGCCCGAAGGCAATCGCCGCGCTCGAGACCCGCGGCAGCGCTCTGGCGCGCTCGAGCACGTCGACGAACAGCGCGCGCTGGCGATCGGCGCCCGGGAACTGCTGCGGCGGCAGCGCGATTTCGGCCGCGGCGGTCGCCGAGGGATCGAACCCGACCGGCGTCGCCAGCGCCCGCTGCAGGGAGGTGATGAACAGCCCCGCGCCGACGAGCAGGAACGCCGACAGCGCCACTTCGGCGACGACCAGCGCGCTGCGGACGCGGCGTGTCCGGACCGTCGCCGACAGGCCGCGCGCCGATGCCGCCACGCCGTGGTCCGACGACGTCCGCGTCGCGTGCAGGGCCGGGACGAGACCGACGATCGACGCGGCGCACGCGACCGTCGCGATCGACATCAGCAGCACCGGGCCGTCGAGCACGGTGAAGCGCGCGCCGGGCGGCAGCAGGGCGCCCAGCGCGGCCGCGATCGCGTTGACGCCCACCTGCGCCGTCATCACGCCGACGGCCCCGGCCACGATGGACAGCGTCAGTGTCTCGGCGACCACGTCGCGAACCAGCACCAGGCGCGTGGCGCCGAGCGCCTGGCGCACCGCGAGCTCGCGCTGCCGCGATGTGAGGCGGCTCAACATCAGCGCGGCGGCGTTGGCGCACGACACCAGCAGCACGACGACCACCGCGCCGAGCAGCAGCGTCAGCGTCGATCGCCGGTTGGCAACGACGAAGTCGGCAAGCGGCGTCGCCTGCACCTCGCTGAGCGTGTCGCTGCGGCCGGGAAAGCTGGCCACGAAATCACGCGTGACCGAACGCAGCTGCTCGTTCGCCTGCGCCAGCGTCTTTCCCGGCGCAAGGCGCGCCACCACGTTGAGGTAGCTGGCGCCCGCGGCGACGAGTTGGGGCGTCAGCTCGAAATCGTCGAAGACCCGCGGCAGGAAGATCTCGCGATCCCCCCACGGCGCGGTCAGGCGCGGCGGCAACACGCCCACGATCTGCGTCGGCCGGCCGCTCAGCGGCACCACGCGGCCGATGACGTCGCCGCCGCCGAACGCGCTGCGCCACAGCTCCGCCGACAGAAGGCACACGGCGGCCCCGTTCGGCACGTCGTCGGCGGCCGTGAACAGGCGGCCCCGCAGCGCGGCCAGACGCAGCGTCTCGAAGAACCCCGCCGACACGCGCACGGCACGCAGCTCGCGCGGCGCGGCGCCGGCCTCGCCGAGCGTCACGGTCTCGTTGCTGAACGCGCCCATCGCGTCAAAGGCGGGCGCTGCGGCCCGCATGGCCTGCACGCGCGGCCACGACAGCGTCGTCGGGACGGTCGGGTCCTTCTGCACGCGGGCTATCGACACCACGGCGCCCGGGTCCGGCAGGCGGATGGGACTCAGCACCACCGCCCAGTAGACGGCGAACATCGTGACGACGGCGGCGATGCCGGCGGCCAGGGTGAAGACGGCGGCGACGCTGAATCCGGGTGAGCGCCTCAGGATCCGCATGCTCCAGAGGGTGCCTCCTTACTGGACTGGCTTACAGAGCCAGAACGCGCCAGTACGACCAGACCAGACGGGCGTAGAATCTGGCATGGTGACGACCGGGGCGCGGACGCGAGGGGGCATGGGGATCGCGGTGTCGGCGCGGAGCGGCGCGCCGCTCTACGAACAGATCTACGCCGCCGTCCGCGACGCCATCGTCGGCGGCAGCTTGCGGCCAGGCGCCAAGATCGCCTCGACGCGAGCGCTCGCGGCCGAACTGTCGGTATCGCGCTTCACGGCGGTGACTGCCGTCGAGCGGTTGCTGGCGGAGGGCTACCTGACGTCGCGGGCACGCTCGGGTCTCTTCGTCGCCGCCACCATCCCGGAGCAGCGGATGCGAGCCGTCGCCTCGCGCGGCAGCGCGCGCGCCGCCGGCGCGGGCGGGCGGGCGCCGGAATTGTCGCAGCGCGGGACGGCCCTGTCGGCAGTGGTGATCACCGGGCCGCGCAGCGAAGAAGGACCGCGGCCTTTTCATCCGCGGCGCCCCGCGCTCGACGCCTTCCCCATCCGCCTCTGGACGAGACTGCTCGCGCGGCACTGGCGGACGGGGGGCGCGGCGGCGCTGGATTACGGCGACCCGGCGGGCTACGCGCCCCTGCGCGAGGCGATCGCCGCGCACATCGGCGTGTCGCGCGGGGTGCGCTGCGCCCCCCACCAGATCGTCGTCACCAGCGGCGCCCAGCAGGCATTCGACATGCTGTTCCGCATCCTGCTCGATCCCGGCGACCAGGTGTGGATGGAAGATCCCGGCTACCTCGACGTCCGCGCCGCCCTCGTCGGCGCCGGCGCGGCGATCGTGCCGGTGCCGGTGGACGACGGCGGCATCGACGTGGACGCCGGCATTCGGCGCGCACCGCGCGCGCGGCTCGCTGTCGTCTCCCCGTCGCACCAATACCCCAGCGGAGCGACGCTTGCGGCGCCGCGGCGCGCCGCGCTGCTCGACTGGGCCCGCGGCGCCGGCGCCTGGGTCGTCGAAGACGATTACGATTGCTACTTCCGCTATCGTGGCCGCCCGCTCCCGGCACTGCAGCGGTTCGACGCCGAGAGCACGCACGGCGGAGCCGGGCGCGTCATCTACGTCGGCACGTTCAGCAAGACGATGTTTCCGTCGCTGCGCCTCGGTTTCTGCATCGTTCCCGAGCCGCTCGTCGACGCGGCGGTCAACGCGCGAGCGGTCGCGAGCCGTAATGCGCCGCTCGCCGACCAGGCGGCGCTGGCGGCCTTCATCGCCGAGGGACACTACGATCGCCACCTGCGCCGCGCCCGCCTCATCTACCAGGAGCGGCACGAGGCGATGCGCGCGGCGTTCGCGCGTGAACTGGCCGGCGTGCTGTCGCTGCTGCCGGCCGCGGCGGGCACGCACGTCGTCGCGCGCTTCGTTGGCAGGCACGGCCGCGCGCGCGGCGCCAGCGCGCCGGTGCGTGTCGCGCGCGCCGCGGCCGCGGACGGCCTGGTGGCGTTTCCGCTGAGCCGCTACTGCCTCGAGCCGCCCGCGGAGGATGCGCTCGTGCTCGGCTACGGCGCGATCACCCCGCGGCGAATCGCCGCCGGCGCGGCGAAGCTCGGCCGCGTGATCGAGCGTACGTCGGGCTGACGAGCCGCTATACTGCGCCCGATGCTCCGCACCGTGATTCGGACGCTCGTGCGCCAGCCGTCGTTTACCCTGGCCGCCGCCGGCACGCTGGCCATCGGGATCGCCGCCACCACCTCGCTCTTCACCGCCGTCGACGCCGTGCTGCTGCGCCCGCTCCCCTACCCGCGCAGCCAGGATCTCTACACCGTTCGCACCTACTTCCCGAGCGGCCGCTTCACCATCGGGCTCGTCGCATCCGAAGAGATGGCGGGCGTGGCGGCGCTCACCGACGCGGTGGCCGGCGTGGCCATGGCGACGCGCGCCGACGGCACGCTGCTCATCGGCGGCACGCCGCGGCAAGTGGTCGCCTACGGCGTCTCCGACGGCTTCTTCGATCTGTTCGGCGTACCGCTGCGCGCGGGGCAGCCG
>Ga0070683_100001529_pt1 | contig 17897 bp, 19 predicted proteins | sample KBSC713LmetaG_FD_64662 | JGI IMG/M metagenome (GOLD analysis project Ga0070683, IMG submission 64662) | Corn rhizosphere microbial communities from Kellogg Biological Station, Michigan, USA - KBS C7.1-3L metaG | ecosystem: Host-associated > Plants > Roots > Rhizosphere ... | reverse complement strand
CTCTCTGCCAGCACTCGTGGCGCTTGGATTGTTTATGAAATATCTGGACATATTGATCCTGCAACACAACCGCCACAGATTGGGACAACATCTTCTGGAAGCTCTACAACTCCTGATCCTCCATCTGTTTCAGTAACGGGAGGCTCAAAAGATATTCTAACTATTGCATGTTTTGGTAGAGGCGGAGAAGAAGCGGACGATGATACATGGGTAACTTCCGCTCCTTCCGGATTTACAGGACTATTACAGAAGGCGTGTGGTACTGCTGGAACCAACCTTGGCGGTATGATTTCTACTGCTCATTTGCAAGAGACAACTGCTACAGCCAATCCTGGGACATTTACTTGTGCTACAGGTGCATGGCGAGCACAAACAATTGTTGTCCACCCTGTAGTTCCAACTCAAACTTCAGTAGCGAGATTATCCCTTGCTTCAGGGGGCACACCAATAACACAGACATCCCATTCAATAAAAATTCGTGCGCGAGTCACAAGTGGTACAGGAACTATTCGTGCTGCTCTTTATGAGGGGGCCAATAATCGCTCAGGTGATTTAGAATCATCTGCTCTCACCACATCACTCGCAGATTATACTCTGGCAATCGCTGACGGAAATGCCGCAAATATTACAGATTATAGCGATCTTGAAATTCGTCTCTGGGGTTATGCATCTGGTGGAGGCTCAATAGTATTTGAGGTTGATCAGGTTTATCTTCAGATACCAGAAGCAGCGGCCAGTACAAAGGCATTATTTCCTTATTTTGAAAGAAGAAGACAAAGATATTCTCAATTGAGAAGATAATATGGTATAATAAAGATATATGAAAATAGCAAATATTATTGTTGCGGATTCATGGGGCGAGATTACGCCAGACGCATTAAACAAAGGTATAGGCGGAAGAGAAGGGGCCATGATCTATCTCTCCCGAGAATGGGCAAGACGGGGACATGAAGTTACATCTTTTGTACCTATTGAAAAAGGTCAAAGATTTAAGCAAGACGTTTCATATTCATTCACCGTGGATGATATTATGGCTACCAATCCTTATCCCGGTTATCACGAATATATCCCTCTCAATCTGACCAAGCCAATGTTGGCGAATTTTGATTGGGATGTGGCAATCGCCTGGGAGTGCCCTTCTGTATTTGACGACCCAAGAGTAAGAGAGCGTATTGGTCTTAAGATTACAGAAATGCAAGTCGCTCATCTAAGCGGGAAGGAGCAAGCCGCCCTTGAGGAGTATTGTGATGTGTTGGCCGTACTTTCTCAGTGGGCAGGAGATTTGCTTGTTCATTCAGGGGTTGAGTTCCCTAAGGATAAAATCAAGGTTTTTCCAAATGGAGTCGATATTTCACGATACCCAAAGGAATTCGTTGAACAAAAGTTCAATGCTCCGGTTCTGAATAATCCAAAGTTTGTTTATTCATCATCGCCGGATAGAGGGCTATGGCAACTACTTGAAGCTTGGCCCTATATTAGAGAAGAGTTCCCTGAAGCGGAACTCTCTGTATGTTATGGGGTAAAAAAGTGGACCGAACATTTGAAATGGGCGCACAATCGCTCAGGTGAAATGGCGATCCAGATTACCGAACTAATGAAGCAACCAGGAGTCACAGACCTTGGCAAGATAGGACAGGATAGACTAGCTGAATTACAAATGGAAGCAGATGCCTGGCTTTATCCGCTTGATTCTATTCAAAGCACGGAAACAGGTTGCATTACGGCAGTTGAAAATGCTGCCGCAGGAAATACAATTATTACAACCGATTGTGATTGTATGGAAGAGGAGTTTGGAAAAATAGGGACAATAGTCCCTCTTCCTTTTAATCCTAAAGAGTATGCTGAGGAAGCAATCAAGGTTCTGCGCGATGAAGATTTTATGAACTACCAGCGAGAAGTTGGTAGAGATTTTGCCGAGAAGCGGAATTGGGGGTTAATTAGCGAACAATGGCTACAGTTCTTCAAAGACCAAAACTAAGTGTTCTTATGATTACATTGCTTGCAGGACACGCAAATGGCAAGCAGGTAAAGGAAATGGCAAAAGAACGCTACGTATCTTATTCTAGTGCTACTCAGACAGTGGCAGAAGCTAAGAAAAGATTACAGGCGCGTTCTCTTGCACATGCTATTGTCAGGGCACAAGGGTTGGGATTTCTATCCCAACCGACTGGCGCTGACTTGTATGTGTTTCCTTTAATTTAATCTATACTTTACATCTTTTAAATATATTATTTTTTTCTTCTCCGAGACTAGCTTTCGGAGAATTTGGCGTTCCTCAAATGTTAGCTTTCTCTTAGTTAGTGGCATATGATTCTAACTCTAGAAACTTAATAAATTCGTCTACCCTATCCCATAGTTCATCAAAGCCCAGATCGTTTTCAATCTTATAGTCAATTAGATGTAATGGTGGGGGAGCCTCAGAAGCATGAGTATCTTTGTTGTTCGCCCATAAACGAACAATCTGAGCATTGTAACCGCCAAGCTGTTTGATTCTTGTTAGCTCGTTTTCAAAGCGGGCGTCTGTGAATACATAATTCTTGTTTGGATCAATTCCCTTCACAGCATAATCAATCCAAAAGTCCTGCCCGAAAATATCTCTGTGCGCCTCTGTTCCATACCTCTGTAGAAATTCTCTTACAGTAATGGACTTTTTTATTTGTTCTTGCGCGATATGGTTAACAACTATATCAATAGATACAATTGCGCGCGGATCATTTTTCCCTGCCTCCCAAACTTTAGGATCAATATCGAATAGTGCTGCCGCTGAATCCTTTAGTTTTGCTGCAAATGAGAGCCTTTCAAATCCATATTCCTCAACAAGATAATCGCCAACAGTATCTTTCCCTGAACCTTTTAATCCGTTCAATCCTACTAACATAATTCCTCTCTATGTCTTTACTGGCTTGGTTAATTTCTGTCCAAATACGTGTGTTACAAATGCTGTTCCTGTGTCCATATCAACTTCTAAGGTAAAGGGAACCTCATATAGCCAATAATGTGCCTTGTTCTGCTGCGGAGCATCATAATCCCATAATTCTTCTAATTCTTCTGAATTATTCCTCAGATATTTCGTGACTATGCGGATTTCGTTAGTCAAAATCTTCCTTTTCATCTATATATTTATAATCATCAACATCATCAATTTCATCCCAATCATCTATCAGATCAATATCATCTTCGTCAGAGAAAGGCCAATCGTCATCGGGGTATTCATCATCATCTATCCATTCTTCTTCATTCATATTAATCACCTATTTATAGAAAATAAAAGACCAGACTATCACATTAAAAATAAGTAGGACAATAATCAGTCCTGAAATAATAATTCCCGCAAATATCTCAATAATTCTTCTGATTGTTCTGCCCTCTCGATCGCCTTATCTCTTTCATCTAAAATCTTCATGTATTGTTCATGAAGTTCTTTAGGCCAGTCTGGACGAGAATCCTTAGCCACATATCTAAGCTGCGGAACCTCATCGTCTGGAAACATTGTCCAAATCCCAAAGCTGTCAAAATGAACGATTACTTCACCGCTGGAATTGGCGCACTCCATATATCAGCCTCTTCCTCCGTGTTGCCATAGTGTTTATTTTCATAAATGAAACCGCGACCAGTCGCTTTAATAAGTTGAATATTGAAATTGCCTGTCTTTGTCGAGAATGTGCCAATCCAAAATGCCTGTTTCCAGTTGGCCTCATTTCTTACATAGTCCGGGTTGAGTTTACACAAACAACCTGTTTCAAACCATTGTAGCTCACGGAAGCCTGTTCTAGAATGAGAATCCGCCCTATGAGTGTGGCCCATAACCCCTGAAATCAATGTCTGTTCTAGTCTGGCTTTTGCTGTATATCCAGATTGAGAGCGTATTACAGAACCGTGTTCCACAAGGAAATCATCTGTCAACCTAAATCCATTCATTGGCCAATGTCTAATCTCCAAATCATCCAAACCGAGTAACTTTGAAGGCTTGAGTGCGTTGAGGGATTTGAGTGCAGGAGCATTGAACGCTGGATAAGTAATGAGCCGTTCTTCGTGGTTTCCAATTGTTTCCTCGAATTGGGCGTTTGGAAGTGCATTTCTATATGCGGCTCTAACAGCGATACCCATGTCGATTTCAGACTGAAGAATATCGAGCCTCTCATTGGCCTTATTAAATCTTGATATGCCGAAGAAGTCATTTATGTCTCCATTCAGAATAAATATATCAGGATTAATTGATTTTGCAATTTCAATAGTGGCAGCTATCAAAACATCGTCATGATATGGAACGTGAATATCATTGACTCCCATTACCGTCACCCAATTCTTCTTTGGGAGTTCAATTACGGGGGCCATTCCTTCACCCCAAATCTCAGACTTCGGAATATCAAAGTCTGGATCATATCTATATGGATCATACTTCAATGTGCTTGCAGAGCTTCCATTTGCAATTCTTGTTAGCTCGCTTTTGAATATTCTGCGAAGACCTTTTTCGTCAAGAAAATGATTTAGGGTGTTTCTATCGCATCGTTTTTTTAATAGATTACGGGAAACACCAAGCTGCTCTGCCGCTTCAGTGAGCGTCAAAGAGCCATTTTCCTGTAATTCTTCTGCATTTTTTGTCATTTTCCTCCAATGTTTGCAACTAACACAAGCTGTTATATATACACATTATCACTATTATTAACTCAGTGATTAGAAAAAAGCTTATCAACGGACACCGCATGACCTGTCCTCGGTGCAAAAAGGAACACGATCTTCTACAGTATACACGAATGATGACGATAGAAGAGTATGAATTGGAAACAGTACCAATCTACAAATGTCCCTCATGTAAATTCATGTTTGCACCAGCCGGGGAAATGGATCATCAAATCTATGAAAAGTTATATCAGGAAATGCAAGGCACCCTGAAGAAAGTTCTTGAAAGAGTGAATAATTAAACATGACTGATAGCACTAATTTGGATTTGACCGACCAGGAAATGGATGACTACCTAGATGTAGTCTACTTCGCCATTTCCAAGGGGACAGCCAATGTATCACCATCTGATAAGAAAAAGCTTCGACCTTTGTTAAGACATTATGCAAAGATGAAGCACCCCTTTACAGCCTGCGTTCGCGATAACAGAAAGCGCTTCGGGGCACACACCGAAGAGTATTGCGCCGTTCTAAAGGACCTAATCGTTGGAAACACCAAGTGGCGAGGCAAAGGGAAGAAGTATACCCCTAAGAACCTTTCAGAATCCTTTACAGATTTTAACGTTTTCTTAACAGATGTTCTTGAGTTCGAAAATGAAGTTCCTGAGGACTTCCTTGGGTATCTCGACCAACTTACCGATGAGGATATCGAATCCATAACGGGTGAGGGCATTATAGCAGAAAATACGGACTTTGCGGAAGGTGATGTGGTTTGGGACTACTCCAAGAGTATGGATCATATCAGACGAGAGGTGGAAGGTGCCCTCAATGAGGCCAATACGAATGATTATGTGAGCGGTGAAGATGTTGTCGGAATGCAATATTGGGTTGAGGATATTCAGCCAGGACAGGCTTTGGTTTGTCACAACTACAACGAATATTATGTGGTTCCATTTAAGATGAATAAGAATGGTGTTGTTTTGTCAGACGAAGCAGACTGGACTCCTGTTGCCAAGGCATGGGTCGAACAGAATTATGCTGAGGAACCACAGATTCTCGCAGAAATGTTCTTTGGCGATGAGGACGCCGCCGAGGAAGATGATGGTGTTATTTGGAAGACAATTATGCGCGAAGGAACTTGGAAATATTCACCAGGTCCAGGTCAGCGTCCAGTTGCCAAGCCAATTACAGTTGTTAAGGACGGAACATCCGATGCACGAAAGTTCACTATCTCTCTAGAAGAGTTGAAGAAGAACTTTGAGGCGGGCGCAAAGGATCATGTGACAATTCCTACATCACACGATGATAAAGTTTATGAAAATACAGGCTTCATTGATCGACTAAAGATTGATGTTGATTCTAAGGGCAGAGCAGTTCTGAAAGCTGCCCATAGATTTACTGATAAAAAGATCAAACAGAAAGTGTTGGACGGTTCCATTGCGAACGTATCCGCTGGAATTCTGTTTGATTATATCAAGAAAGATACAGGAACAAAATTTAATGCAATTTTAGGACATTCTGCGCTAACAAATAGTCCATGGCTAAATGACATGGAGGGTTGGGAAACCTTGGCAGCAGGAGAAAACCTAGAGGTTATTTCATTCTCAGAAGAGGATGAAATGGGTAACACGTCTAACACGGACAATGCTACTGCACAAAACGAAAGAGGAGGTGTAATCGTGTCAACCCAAACTGAAACACCAGAAGTAAATGATGTTGTTCTAGAGAAGTTTGGCTTCTCAGAGGAACAAGTTAAGGAGCGCCTCGAACGTTTAGAAGCAGTAGAGGCGGAGGTTAGAAAGAATCGCATTGACGCGAAGCTCGCCGCATGGAAGGAAGAGGGAAAGTCGCCAGCCGTTCTTACGGTTGCTGAGCAAGCTCTACTTGCGGATTCGGGCACATATTCAATCAACTTTTCTGAGAATGGTAAGAGTTCCGAGCTTTCATTGTCAGAGGTTGTTGAGCGCCTAGTCGCTGCTTCCCCAGAGCTTAAGCTTGACGAGGAAGTGGTTAATGAGGAGAATCTTGCTGGCACTAAGCCGCCAGAAGATGCTTCAGAAGAGAACGTAGATTTCTCAGAAGAAGAGAAAACAGAAATTGCGGCTCTTATGTTCGATCATGGCCAGAGCGAAGCTGAAGCGATTGAAAAAGTTCGATCAGCTAGAGATAGCGCCTAATAAGGAGGTGAATTTTAGATGCCTTTCAACTACCAACAGAGTGGCACATGGTACGACGTTGAGGTACTCAAGTTCCCTGCTGGATTGGACGCAATCAAGTCCATTGTTGTTGACGCCACTAACGTAGCAGTAACAGCAGGGGCAAGAAACGTTCTGCCAGCCGGAACAATTATGAAGTTCAGCACAACTAACCCTGACAAGTATGTTGCGTACAATGGATCAGGAACAATCAAGGGTATCCTTAGACGCCCTGTTGACATTGTAGCCCGAGTAACAGAGGGCGATGCACCAGCGGCTATGTATTTCTTCGGATGCGTATTCGCCACATCAGCAATTGTCGGATTCACACAATATGCCTCAGCACTAGTTGCTGATCTAGGCAATTACAACAAGTTCGAATAAGAGGAGGTGAAATTAATGTCCGGATTTACAACATTTGACGTTTGGGATCAAGCCCTACTTACAAACATCATTCGTAGACCGCCAGAAGGACGTGCCGTAGGCGCAGCGGAGGACACTACTCCTCTTCTTGGTGCGCAGATTGCGCCTTTGAAGACCCATGCTGGTAGAACTGCAAAGCTAAAGGTTGCTGAGATTCTACCGTTCGGTAAGGGTCAGTTCAGAGCGCCTGATGCGACACCACCACTCTTCCGTCCTAATGTAGCGTTCAGAGAGGAACTAATCTCTCTAGCACTCATTGACGAAATGGAATTAATTCCAGAAGAGGATTGGCTAGCACTTAACTCAGCCGATGAGAATATCAGACGCTCAGTTGGCGTATCACTCGTTGATAAGGGTAGAATTCTACAGCTTAGAAATGAGAGAGCTACAGAATGGCTTAGATGGCAGGCATTCAGGGGAGCGGTAACTATCCCTTATGATGGCGGCGCATCTAACTTGTATATTGATTACGGTTTGCCTGCGGCTAACAAGCCAACAGCATCAGTTCTATGGTCAAACACAGCATCAGCCGATCCTGTTACAGACGTAGCAGCATGGTCTGATGTTATTGCTGCGGCAACAGGATTCTATGGAACAAAACTCCACATGAATCTTAAGACTTACAACTACCTAATCAATAACACTAACATTAGAAACTCCGTAAACTTCTACGCTAACGGTGCTAACAGCATTCTTAGACCTAGAAAGCAAGACGTTCTTGAATTGTTCCAGTCTGTATACACAGGCTTCGAAATCGTTCTCTATGATAACGGTTATCGTGATGTTGGAGCAACTGGAATTGGGGTTGGTTCTCTAACCAAGTATCTCCCAGACGGCAAAGTTCTAATGACAACTGATTATAACCTCGACGGTACTCCAATTGCGGATACTCTCGACGGGCAGGTAACAGTTTCATCTGGATATAACTCTGTAGATATTAGACAGGGCTTCCAGGCGGAAGTAATGCTTAATCATGTTGCAAAGACACACTTGCTACGTGCTGCATCAGCAAGAATCCCTCGATTGCTCATTCCAGAAGCATTTGTATGGGCAACCGTTGCATAAACAGAATCAATTTAATCACATAGGAGGCAAAGCCATATGGCAACAACAGCAAAAGCAGAAAAAGTTATCTTCGCGGAAGACGCAGTAACAATCCATCTTCTTGATGGTGATGTTACTGAAAACCCAGATGGCACGCTCGTTGAGCCTGTCAGTGGAAGAGTGATGCTTCCGGGGGAAACAGTTGCAATTGCTGAAGTTCCTAGCTATCTAAGAAAGCTTGTGGAGGAGGGAAAGGCTCCTGGTCTTTCTCTCCTCACTCCTACACAAGCTGCGAGGCTAGTGAAGCAAGCAGAGAAATCAAAGGCGAGCATTAGAGATTTAGTAGCTGACGACGACGAAGAAGAATAAAAGGAATCCCGATGGGCGCAATTACTGACATAGTACGTCAAAACGTGCCTGCGTCTTATCGGGCGCTCGTTGGCAATACAAGTTATGATTTTTCAATAAGTGACCTTCAGAATATTGCTGAAGGAGTCCAGTTTCGCCTATATGCAACAATTGCGGGAGTAACTCAAGAAAGCTCTGTTTATACTCGCAATCAAATTGAGTTGCTAGGAGTAATTTCAACTATGCAATTTATTCCTGCCGCAATTGATTATTGGGGTGACCAACTGGCATCGCAAAATACATCTGGCACAAATGAAGATGTAACATATTTTGATAGAAGGCCAGACCTTTGGAAGGTATGGGAAAGACTTGCCGCCCGCGCCGCTGAATTAGCGGACGAAGAGCAAATCAATCTCACTAAACTGAAGGCAATCTTGCCAAGAGTTTCATATGGAGACAATGGTCGAGGCATTCTTGTTACACCCGATCCGGAATTATTCCCATTACCTTGGGATACAAGACGGCTGTCTGAATTATTGCCATTCACTGAGGTGACCACAACATAATGCAATATACAGGCCGCTTATCAATGGAGCTAGTCCAGCGCGAAGCCTTAATGGTGCTTTTTGATGGTCTAAACAATATGATTTCCTCAATGAACGCTACTTGGGCGGCGGAGGATGACGCTCTCTTAACCCACCTTGGAAGGGGTAATGCAACGTGGACAGTAGAGCAGATTGCAAACGAAAATTTCTACCCTGGTACTATCCCATCATTAATCAACGCCCCGATAGAAAAATATCCAAACGTCTGTGTGGTTTGTTACACGGGAGACCCGAAGCTTTCATCGGACGATACAGGTGAGAATTATACACATATCTTGGCGGTGGAAATTATGGTGAAATCAGGAACCTTTGATCAAAATTCATCATTAACTGATGGAATTTTTTATGAACAAGAGGTAAACTCAAGAATTCATAAAACCTTGGATGCAGCACATTTGACTCTATTGGCCAACAGACATCTAAATAACACCGTTCCTGAAATACCAGCACCAAGAGTAACAGTTGGCGATCTATTTATTAGAAGAGAACAGGGTGGACAGGGCGCAAGATGGTATTGGCAAGGCGGAAGTCTTATTTATAATCTAGATAAATATGTGGACCTTGTATAAAACAACAGTTAATCGAGTTTTATTTATTGTAATATTCAAGTAATGAAAGGAGGTAAAAATGGCTGACTTTTTCAGAACTGCAATTAACGATAATACCTTTATTCGTAGTCCTGCTCGTCTAATGTGGGCCGGTACTACAATTGCGTTCCCAACAACAATTGGGGACATTATTAATTTGTCAACCTATGATGCTCAGACAGGTTGGAATGATCTAGGTGCGACAAAGACAGGTATTACCGTTACACACAACAACACTGAGGAAGAGTTCGACGTAGACCAGATTCTTGGAATTATTGACGTTCGTCCTGTTTCTTATGAACAGGCTGTTACAACAGCACTTGCCGAGGCTTCTCTTCAGAGAATGCAGGTAGCTTGGCAGGGTGGAGAAATCACAAATTCAGGATCAGAGGAGCAGATGGGCGTTGGTGAACCAACAGTTTACCTCAAGCGAAGACTTGCCGTATTGTTCCCTAAGGCTGACGGAAAGATCAGAGCGCACGTATTCCGACTTGTAACAAAGTCTGCGCAGGAGTCCGCTCTTGCGTACAACAAGACTGGTGAGCAGGTACAGATTCCAGTTAGATTCCGAGCGCTTGCTGATACATCTGTAGTTGATGTTTATACACGAACTCAGGTTATCTTCAATCAGGTATAATATAATTAACAATTTAGTGATATACGCAAAGCGATATCGCCCGAAAGATTTAGCAAAAGCAATCCCTAGGGAAGGACTTAAATGGCCGACCTTAGGGTTGGCCATTTACTTTAAGGAGGAATATGTTTAGAAGAATTTATAAAGGTCCTTTAGGTGCGCTTCTTCCTGAAGAAAAGCCTTATGTCGAGAAATATCCTCTTACGGCCGAAACATTGCCATCTACGGCGCATCCTTGCGTATTGGGAATTCCCTGGTATTCATCCTTCGATCTTCCCAAAAAGGACGGAGTTAGATATTGGATTGGTCGAAATAAGGATTTAGGATATGTCAGAGGAGGTCACGCAATTTGTCTTCAGTCTGGTGATGCATCGGCTCTAGATATGTTTTTGTGGTGGCGTTTCTACAATCAGGGGTCAGAGGGAGCCTGTGTGGGTTTCAGCCTCTCTCGTGCCCTCTCATTGATGAACAGAAGCCGTTATGACGCACTCTGGCTATACAAGGAAGCACAGAAAATTGATGAGTATCCTGAAACACCGCCAGAAGAGGGTACATCAGTAAATGCCGGTTGTAAAGTTCTTATGACACAGGGAGCTAAAAGATTGAAGGATGGTCAATTTTTGCCACCTAATATCAATAGCGGTATCAAATCGTTCAGATGGGCAACAAGCGTGGACGATATTCACGCTGTTATCAAGCACTCAACTGCAGACAGCCTTGGAGCGGTTCCCCTTCTAAATTCATGGGGAACAGCATATCCAAGAAAGGTATGGTTGCCAGATGAGACTCTTGACAGAATTGTATTTCAGGAGGGCGGCGAATGTGCCGTATTGTTTGATAGATAATGCCTGATTTTATTAGAGTTGAACAGCGTGAAGGCGAGAATTTATTTGATTTAATCGGATCAATGCCTAATAAGGCTGTTCGTCTTTTAAGGGCAACTATTGAAGATATTGCAGACCGCATTGAGAATCAAGCAAGAGCAAATGCACCAGAGGGTGAAACAGGAGCACTCAAAGCTCATGCTGTAGAAAGAAGAGATTTAAAGCGTAGGGTACAGGGGCCAGGAGGATTGGTTGTTAAATCAGAAATCTCGGTTCCAGACAAGCCAAAATACGCCAAATGGGTTCATGATGGAACAGGAATATATGGACCCAGAGGAACTCCAATTCTTCCTAAGCGTGCTACATTCATGAGATTTCAAATCGACGGAAAGTGGTTCGCCAAAAGGAGCGTGTTAGGTCAACAGCCTCAGCCTTATTTAAAAGAAGCTGTTGAGGAAATTGAAAGAACATATGTACCGATAAAACTAGCTGAGCTAAGGGCCAGACTAGAAACACTTACTTAAAAAGGAGATAATTATGGCAGGTAAGACAGCAACAGTGGAAGCAAAAGATGAAACAATAGAGGTTTTAGAAACACTAGCGCCAGCAGAAGTGTATTACAAGCTTGGAGAAGGGGATACAGAAATTACCCTTGTTCAGAAACCACTTTCTTTCTTCGGAAAGATTGAGTTCTTTTCAGTTGTAGGAAAAGCAGTTCAGAAGATTCTTATTGACGGCGGTTCTCTATCAGAGCTTCTAGAGACTCCTGATTTTGATCCATCCGTTCCTCTCTCATCTAATGTGACAGACGCCGATGTGTTCGTTAAAGCTCTCTCAAAGATTATTGAGAGTGCTCCTGAGCTTCTAAAGGACTTATATTTGGTTATTCTTGCTGTGCCGAAAGGCCAGAGGGATTACTATGCTCTTAGGCTTGAGGAATTAACAGATGATCAGGGTATGCAGATTCTTGATACTTTTGTTGATCAGAATTGGGAAGTGATGGTTGGTTTTTTCACCGAAAAGATGCTCCCTCTATTCAACAAGATCAGCAAGAAGGTCCAAGGCTAGGGCCATTCGAAGCGCTAGAACTATATTCGTCGGAGCATCCGGAATCCATAGAAGAACTTCAAAATTGGTACTGGAAAAAATTCGAAATACTGTTCGAAGCCTTTATGAAAAGAAAGGCCGTGGACGAGGCTAGATTAGTAAAAAATGCAATGATTTCCGGACTCTGGTCTAACTCAAATTACGACGATGAGAAGGGAACACGCAAAAAAGCGCTAGAAGATATAGAAAATAACTACCAAGAAACTATAAATATAATATATAATGGTGAAGAGTCATATGAGGTAGACATGAACCAGGACTTCTGGGCAAATGTCCCCGCAGACTAGTAGCACCTGTCCCTTACCGCACGACCTAAAATTTAAATTAAAATAAAAGGTGTTACATGGCTGACCGCAACGAAGTCTTCAGAATTATATTGGAAGGTCGAGACAGGCTCTCAAGAGAGCTTGACGGCGTTCGTCGTTCTGCGGATAAGCTTGACGAGTCTCTAAAGCGCCTTAAGAGAAACAAGCCTGATGACTTTCCTCTATTTGGTGGAGGAAGGGCCACTCGTGGTCCTGGCGGTCAATTTATTAAGAAAGAAGATATTTCTCTTGTCGATCAAATGCGCGAGAGAATCGACAGACTCAATAACTCTATAGCTATTCTCAAAAGAAATAAACCCCAGGAGTTTCCTCTCTTTGGTGGTGGTCGCGCTGTAAGGGGAGACGATGGGCGCTTCATTCGTGTCCAGGATGTCACTCTTCTTGAAAAAGCCAAGAATAGACTTGACGCTATTGACAAAGCGCTTGTTCGCATTAGAACTCGCGTAAGACGAGGGCCATTAACTGAAGACGAATTGCCTGGCGCAGGGGCTACGCGCCTCGTTAGAACAGCAACAGGACAATTTGCTCGCGCTGAAGACCTATCCCTAGTTAGAAGGTTGCAGCGCGAGTTTGCTGTACTTGGACGCGGAATCAGACAAATTCAAACTGATACTAGACAAGGCTTGATCCTTGGAACAGAGAGAACAGTTGCCAACCTCAAAAAGGTTAGAACGTTTGTTGATGACATTAAAAATAGAGTTAAGGAAGCTCTACTTGGAAGCGGAAAAACGCGAACCGGCGTTGATCAAACAACAGGAAGATTTATTTCGGTTGCTGATGTTACAGCCTTTGGAAAATTTGTGCAGACTGTCGAAAATGGCGCACAGAAAATGGTTGCGGCCAATAAGAAGGTTGCTCAAAGTCAAAGAGAAATTAGAGCAGAACTATTTACCAGCCTAAAAACTGGATTTGATATATCAAAGAGAACACAGGAAATTATTGATCAAAATATTTCCAAATCTAAGGAAGAATTAGACCAGAAAAAGCGAGATTTAAACGAAGAGCAAGAGCTTGAAAAGGTCAATCTTTCAGCAAGAGAAGACAGATTGCGATCATTCCTTGCTGAAAGATTGGAAGACAAGAGAGAAGCAGATCGACTTGAAATTGAAGATTTAAGAAGACATATTAGAAGTCTTGGCAAAACAGAAGAAGATGAAGAAGAAAAGTCTGAGGCAAGAGCATCAATTGCATCCATCCAAAGAGAAAGAAGAAGAAGAGAGAGAGAAACTAGTGCCGCTCTTACAGGAAAATTCCAGAGGGAAAGAGCTAATCTTCGAATTACCCAGGCTGATGAAAGACGCTCACTCGTTGCTCCTGATATTGGATTAATTGAAAAGACCGCTCTTGAAGAAAGAACAAAGGCTATTAATGAAGCAGAAACCGCTCTAGGGAGAATGGGACGTAGGGCCGGTCTTGCCTTTGGTGATGTTGTTCGCGGGGCTAAGTCTGCCAGAAGCGGACTAAAAGACATGGATAGAGATATTCGTCTCGTCAATAACGCATTCACGAGATTTGGTTTCGCTGTAGGTCAGGTATTTAGACACTTTGATCAGTTGGTCAATCTTAGATGGCTATTCCTAACAGGCATTCTAACAATCTTCTTTACCTTAATTACGCAGATTGGTACTGCGCTTGTCGCCCTGGCTGCTTCAGCTATTCAGGCTGGCGCGGCAATTGGAGGCGCATTCCTTTCAGGTATCGCAGAAGCATTGCCTGTTGTAGGATTGCTTACAGCAGCGTTTTCTAGATTCAACACAGTTCTTGATGCAGTTAAGCTCAATGAGAAGCTTGGCAACAAGGTTAAGGACAATGTGGATCAAATTAAGCAGGCTGCACAGCGTCTAGCTGACTCTCAATATAGTCTTAAGAAAGCAATTGAGGCTGTTGGTGATGCTCAATATGCAGTTGTTCAAGCCAATAAAGACCTTAAGGATTCCTACAAGGATGTTAGAAATGCAACTAAGGATTTGGCTGAGGCCAAGATTCAGGCTGCACGAGATATTGTCGATGCCAACCTAGAAGAAAAGGATGCTGCGCTTTCTTTACAGGAGGCAGAACTTGGTGTTCTTGACGCCAAAAAGAAGCTTCGTGAAGAGGAAGAGAAAGCCAGAAAGGGTACAGGAGATAAAGATGAGGCTAGAGCAGCCCTTAGGGAAGCTCAGGATCGTCTTAGAATTGCAAAACAGCAAGGCGATCAATCAGAAATTTCTGCCGCACAACAGCAGGTAACTCTTGCTGAACAAAATCTAAATGCAATTCTGGATCAAATTGATTCCTCTAAACAAGACCTTAAAGATGCAGAGCTTGGGGTTAAGCGAGCCAATCTTACAGTTGAACAAGCTAGAGTTAGAAATAGTCGTGCCAAACAGGATGCTAAGACTGCGCGAGACGAAGGAATTAAAGGTTCTGACGTTGTTAAGTCTGCCCAAGATCAACTTAAGCAAGCTATTGAATCTGTCGCTAACTCTCAAAGAAATGTTCTTCTTGCCAACAGAAACGTAAGAGATTCCCTACATCAGGTTGCTATTGCTCAGCGCGAAGTTGCAGATGCCCGCAAGGAAGAGTCTGATGCGCGTAAGGGTCAGTCACAGGCGGACAAAGATGCTCAGAAGGCGTTTGCCGACCTATCTCCTGCCGAAAAGAAGCTATTCAATTCCCTCAAGAGGCTCAGAAAGGTCTTCAAGGATGTATTTGTTGGTAATAGCGAGAGAGACGGAATTCTAGGACCAATCACTGAGGCTATCGCCAGATTTGCAGACACACTAACCAAGCTTCTCCTTGATCCGCAAATTCAAAAGGCAGCTAAGAATCTTGCGCAAGTTATTGCAGATGCCTTTGATAAATTCCGCAAGTTTGTTGCAAGCGATGAATTCAAGCAAGCCCTATTATTCTTCACTAAGAGAGCCGCCGATAATATTCCTAGAGTTGTTGATGGAATGCTCAATCTTGCACGGGCGTTCCTTAATATCGCCAAGGCTGCCGACCCAATCTTCACTAGATTGCTCAAGGGCGCAGTTGGACTTACTGGAAAACTCAAAGATGTAACCTCGCAGAAGGGAGAAGTTAGACGGCCTGAAGAAGGAGGGCCAGGCGCAGGAATTGCCACAATCAATGAGTCAGGGCTTGACAGATTCCTTGCAAGCGCAGAGAAGCATCTTGATGCATGGCTCAAACTATCAGGCGCAATTATTAATCTAATTGCTGCAATCACAACATCCCCTGCTGCTGGCGGAGGAAAAACGCTAATTGAAGACCTTACGGATCAACTAAATAATTTTGCTGATTTCTTTAGAAATAACCCCGAAAAGGTTCAAAAGTTCTTTGATGAGGCAGTTAAGTCAATTGAGAATCTAACAAAGATTCTGGGAAGACTTTCTGAAGCTCTATTTAAGTCATTCTCATCTGACGAGTTCACAGCTTTCGTGCAGCTTATTTCAGAAGTTGTGATTCCTGGCCTTCTTCTTCTAATTGGAACCCTAGGATTAGTATCTAAGATTCTTCTTGGCCTATTCAAGATTCCTGTTGTCGGTGGTGTCCTTAAGTGGTATCTAGCCTTCCTTGTATTCGAGAAAGGTCTCAATAAGCTATTCCCATTCACACAGAAGATTACAGAGGGAATTAAAAAAATAGGTGAGGCGGCGTTTAGAAGCGCGAGAATACTTCTCGCTCCTGGCGGACTAAAGGCTGCTATTGATGCAGTTAAGTTTGAAGCTGAAAAGGCATACAAGGCGACTAAAAAACTTGGGGATAATCTTGCTGATATGGCGAAGAGAGGGGCCACAAATGCTGCTTCAGCCGCACGCAGAGCTAAGAATGCAATATTTGCAATGGGCAATGCAGCACTTGAAGCAGCCAGCAAGATAGGTAAAGTTCTATATCTAGCGCTTACTAGACTTGTTGCATTCATTTACACAGGACTTCTGAGAGCGCTCCTTGCTCTTAGACTTAGCGTTCGTCTTCTTGTTTCTGCCACAGTAATTGGTGCCCTCATCACGGCAGGCATTCTCCTTATTCAGAATTGGGACAAGGTTAAGAAGTACGCCAAGATTCTTGCTGACTTCTTGCTTGAGAAGTTTAAGGCAGTTGTGGATTGGGTCAAGGACAATTGGAAGAAGGTACTTATCGGACTCCTCCTGGCTCCATTCCTCCCTGCTGGCCTATTGATCCTTGGAATTCTTAAGTTCAAGAATAGAATCCTTGGTATCTTCGGAGACATCAAGGATGGAATCATCGACAGATTCCGCGCTGCCTTCAATTGGGTTAGAGAGAAGCTATCACAGCTTGGCGATTGGGTATCCAATAAGCTTCACAAACTGCCAATCGTTGGGCGATTCTTCGGCGGCGGCGGCGATGATGAAGCCAAGAAACCTGTTGTAATTCAGGTCGAACTAACTCCAAAGGCTAAGAGAGATGCTGAAAAGATTCCAACAAAGAGAGCAACAGGAGGAGTAATCCCTGGGCATGGAGTTCTGGACACTGTCCCGGCCTTACTAACTCCTGGCGAGTGGGTTCTAAACAAGGCACAGCAGGAGAAACTAATCAAGCTTATTGGTTTGTCAAAAGCCAAAGCTATTCAATTCTTGTTTGGAACAACTGGTGCTTTAACTGCAGGAGACAAGAAACCAGCAGGGCTTATTGCTCAAGGCAATATTGATATTCTTCATAGGCCGCAAATTAAAAATGCAAATGGAACAACATCAACTGTTCTCTCAGGTACATTCACAACTGATGCTGGAACATATGTGCTTCCACATGTCATTGGAAATAAGATTGTAAGCGATGAAGAGGCATTCTCTTACTTCAAGAAGACAGGACAGCATCTTGGTCTATTCCAAACAGTAAATCAGGCAGAGAACTACTCACAGAAGCTTCACCTAGAACAAGCTGCTCTTGGCAGAAAACTAAATCGAGATAGAGATACAATTCATGGGCGCTTACATGTTGGGGATTGGGTGCTTAATTCAGAACAACAAAAGCTTGCCGCCGCTCTTATTCATAAAACAATCGCTCAGACAAAAGCGACTTTATTTGGAACTAACTCAAAACATCCACCAGCACATCGCGGAAAAGGAACAAAAAATAGTTTCGTTAATAGAAAGGCGATTAGATATAGAGACTTTAATCTTGTATCCCAGGATGACGACGATGGAAACACAATATGGTTTATTGAACTTGACAATGGAAC
>Ga0070683_100001524_pt1 | contig 17903 bp, 13 predicted proteins | sample KBSC713LmetaG_FD_64662 | JGI IMG/M metagenome (GOLD analysis project Ga0070683, IMG submission 64662) | Corn rhizosphere microbial communities from Kellogg Biological Station, Michigan, USA - KBS C7.1-3L metaG | ecosystem: Host-associated > Plants > Roots > Rhizosphere ... | reverse complement strand
ATCGAATCCGGGCACGCGGCAGGCGGCCGCGGCGAACTCCCCACAGGTGCCGTCGGACCTGAAGGCACTGGTGGAGAAGATCCACCGGCATGCCTACAAGGTGACCGACGAGGACATCGCGACGCTGCAGGCGGCGTACGGTGACGACCGGCTGTTCGAGATCATCGTGAGCACCGCGGTGGGCGCGTCGCGGGCGCGGCTCGTCGCCGGACTTCAGGCGCTGGAGGAGGCATGAGGCTCCAGAAGGTCCACACCAAGCACCGACTGCGCGACCGGGCGCTGCTCGGCGTGATGAAGCTGATGCAGGGACACGCGCCAGGGGTGGTGCGCACGCTGCTCTACCGGAAGGAGTTCTTCGGCAAGCAGTGGGGCGAGCTGACGCAGCAGGTGATGCGCGGCCCGTCGGAGTGGACGGTGGGGGAGCGCGAGACGTTCGCCGCCGTGGTATCGCGCTTCAACCAGTGCGTCTTCTGAACGGAGTCCCACTCCGCGGTCGCGGAGGCAGCGCTGGGGAAGGGCAGCATGGCGGCCGTGCTCGCCGATTACCGCACCGCGCCGATCGACGACAAGCTGCGCGCGATGCTCGGCTTACTGGAGACGTTCACGCTGCGTCCCGACGAGCTCACCGCGGCGGACGTGCGTGCCGTGCTGGCGACGGGCGTGTCGCGCGAGGCGATCCGCGACGCCTTCTACGTCGCCTTCCTCTTCAACACGTACGACCGGTTGGCGGACACGCTCGGCTGGGAGCTGCCCGAGGACCGCTACTACCCGAAGGCGGGGAAGTTCCTGCTCAAGCAGGGGTACCGGCTGTAGCAGGACGCGGCGCCAGCGGCCTGTTGCCGTAGCGCAGGTCGAAGTACTTCGCGATCGGGCCGACGATCCACAGCGCGAGGAGCGGTGGCGCCGCGTTGAACGCGGTGGGAAGGGGGACGCCCATGTCGGACATGAGGCGGATCAGCGAATCGACGATCGCGATGATCACCGTGACGACGATCTGCTTCTTCTTGCCGCGGACGATGGTGCGCGGATCGGTGATCATGAAGAAGAGGAAGAGCTGATACATCGGGCCGGTGATCGGCGCGATCTCGGGGAGCAGGGGCTGGCCGAGCGCGGCGGCACGCACGCCCGTGAGGAGGAGGAAGCTCGCGAGATAGCTCAGCGTCACGTGGACGACGCCGACGCGGGTCGCGATGATCAGCCCGAAGAACCAGATGACGAGGTTGGTGATCAGGTCGTTGCCGAACTGGTGGCTCAGCACCGACACCTTGTCGGGCGCGAGGAGCAGCAGGGCGCTGATCGCGAAGTTGGTCGGGTTGAAGAGGTGGTTCTCGCGATACTTGATGACGTACTTCGACGAGATCGCGAGGAATCCGCCAATGACGAAGGGCCAGAGCGCGGCGCCCTGCGGCTTGGTGAGCAGGGTGAGGCTGATGCCGCTGATGTAGGCGCTCTGCAGGTTGACGACCTTGCCGCGGTCGAACCACGAGAGCACGGCCTCGGTCGCGGTGCAGACGGCGAGCGAGAGGAGCAGCCGCTCGTAGCCGCCGACCATGTGGTAGCGGAACTGGGCGACGAGCAGCACCAGCGTGATCAATCCCGCGATGAGGTAGCGCGGATCGATGGCGCGCGAGCGCTGCCACGAGCGCGCGAGCACGCCCGGCCGTGAGGCGGCGATCGAAGCGGTGTTGGTCGCGTCGGTCATGGGGTCAATCTCGCCGGCTCGGTGATCGTGACGATACGGTCGATCGGCGGGCGCGTGACGATCTGCTTCTCACCGGAGGGCCAGCTGATGACGAGGCGATCCACCCACTCGCGCGTGCCGAGCCCGAAGTGGAGGCGCCGGTCGTTCTGGCTGGCGAACCCGGAGCCGCCGTCGACGACGCGACGCTGCTCCAGGCCGGACGCCTCGAGCAGCACCTCGGCGCCGATCGCACTGCGGTTGCTGCGCGTGCCGACGAGGTGGACGCCGATCCAGTGGTTGGTGCTGTCGGGGAGATCGCGGTACAGGACCGCCGGCTGATTCTGGTTGGCGACGATCACGTCCACCGCGCCGCGGTTGGAGAGATCGGCCAGCGCGACGGCGCGCCCGTCGTACAGATCGTTCGCGCCGACCTTCGCAGCGACGTCCACCCAGCCGGCGACGCCGCGATTGAGGTAGACGCGCGAGCGCTCGTACCCGGACAGGCTCGCGTTACCGAAGGCGGGCCAGGTCGCTGCGTCCTCGAACAGCGCGCCGTTGGCGCCGGCGATCTTCGACATCGCGTACCAGTAGCTCTTGTCGCGATCGGCGGAGATGAAGCCATTGGCGACGAACAGCTCGTTGGCGCCGTCGTTGTTGAAGTCCCCGAACTGCGCGCCCCACGCCCACCCGGCGTCGGCGATCTGCCCCTCGGCGACGTTCCGGAACTTGCGCGACCCCACCATCTCGTTGAGGCGCAGGTTGTTGTTCTGGAAGATGTAGCCGCGCTCGGAGATGTTGGTGACGAAGGCGTCGAGCTTGCCGCGGTTGAAGGCGTCGCCGAGGGCGACGGACATGCCGCTCTTCGATTCTGCTTCCAGGCCGGCCGTCGTCAGCTTGAACCCGCGCCCGTGGTCGTTGAGGTACAGCTCCTCGGGGCCGTAGTCGTTGGCGAGGTAGATGTCGGGCCAGCCGTCGCCGTCGAAGTCGGCCGACGCCGCGGCGAGGGTCCAGCGCGTGCTGCCGACGCCCATCCGGTCGGTGACGTCCTCGAACTTCCCGTTGCCGAGGTTGTGGAAGAGCAGATTCTTTCCGCCGTTGTCGGCGTACTCGAAGCTGTTGTGCATGATCCGCGTCGTGTTCAGGTGCCAGAGGTCGACGTCGCGGAAGTAGGCGGTGACGTAGAGGTCGAGCAGGCCATCGCGGTCGTAGTCGAGCCAGATGGCGCTGTTGCTGTTGATCCAGCGATGCAGGCCGGCCTTCTCGGTGATGTCGACGAAGTGGCGGCCGTCGACGTTCCGGAAGAGCGAGAGGTAGCCGTAGCGGTAGACGAGGAGATCCTCGCGCCCATCGTTGTCGATGTCGCCCCAGACGGCGCCCATCGAGACACCTTCGCCGGCTTTGTTCAGATCGGCCACGCCGGCGCCGGCGCCGACTTCCTCGAAGGTGCCGTCGCCCTTGTTGTGGTAGAGGGCGTTCGGGAAGCCGAAGCGGCTGTCGGTGAAATAGAGGTCGGGATTGCCGTCGCCGTCGACGTCGGCGACGGTGACGGAGGCGCCCACGCCGGCGACGTGCGGCTCGATGCCGGCGATCTTCGGATCGAAGGTCGCGCGGTGGTGGACGAAGTGGATTCCGGCCTGCGCCGTCTGATCCTGGAGCGCGAAACCGGGATGCGTCGCATCCGCGCCCGACCGGATCGGTCCGCTATTGAGGCGCGCGGCGATCAGGAGAGCGGCAGCGAAGGGAATGGCGATGATGAATCGCCGAACGACGGGTGGGGGACGCACAGGGGGAATATAGTGCCGGGCCGGGGGGCACCGCAGTAAGAGTTACCCGGACGGGGAGTCGGGAGGAGGACCGATGCGCACTGAGCCATGGGCTGGCACCGTGTGGTCCTTCCTACCCCCATAGCCATGGCAAGTCCCACCTATTCCGCGCTGAAAGCTCGGGAGTGGCAGCGTCCGCTTCTGAAGGTGGTGTCCGGGCTCCTCGTATTCGAGACGGTGAGCGGGCTTGCGATCTATCTGCTGCCGTTCAGCGTGCCGAATCAGATGGCGGTGCTGGCGCACACGTTGGCCGGCATCGCCTTCGTGCTGCCGTACCTCTGGTATCAGCTACGGCACTGGCGGGCGTACCGGGCGATCCGCCTCTCGCACGTCGTGCTGACGGGCTACTTCTCGATGCTGGCGAGCCTGGTGCTGGTGGTGTCGGGGGTCGTGTTGACCGTGCAGGCGCTGTTCGGCACGCACATCGGTCGCGCGTGGGACCGGGTGCACGTGGTGGCGACGTTCGCGCTCGTCGGCTCGGTGGTGCCGCACGTGGCGACGCTGTTGCTGCGCGTGTGGCGTGGCGGCGCGCCGACCGATCGCGGCACGCTACGCCGAGCGTCGCGAGGCTTCGCGCTGGCGTCGATATGCATCGCGTTCGCGCTGGGCGTGGTGGTCGCGGCGAGCGCAGGCGCGTACCGGTCGCCAGCGCTCGTGAACGAGCTGCCCGGCGACTACAGCTACGTGTTCGGAAAGAATCGTCCCTTCGCGCCGAGCATGGCGACCACCGAGACCGGTGGCGCGTACGACGCGCGATCGCTCGCCGGCTCGGCATCGTGCGGCAAGTCCGGCTGCCACACGGAGATCTACAGGGAGTGGCAGACCAGCGCGCACCGCTACGCGGCGATGGATCCGTCGTTCCAGAAAGTGCAGAACACGATGGCGGAGCAGAACGGCTCGGAGTCCACACGATACTGCGCGGGCTGTCACGACCCGATCTCGTTGTTCTCGGGGACGAAGAACATCTTCGTGAAGGATCTCACGAGCCAGCAGGGCTATCAGGAGGGCGTGTCGTGCGTCTCCTGCCACGCGATCCGGAAGACGGACGAGAAGGGGAATGCCGCGTTCGTGATCTCCCAGCCCGAGCGCTACGTGTTCGAGATGGACTCCGGTCCGGTGGCGGGGAAGATCAGCGACTATCTGATCCGCGCGTATCCGCAGAAGCACATCAAATCGCTCGAGCACAAACTGTACAAGAGCCCGCAGTTCTGCGGCGCGTGCCACAAGCAGTTCATCGACCAGGAGATCAATCGCGTCGGGTTCGTGCAGCTCCAGAACCAGTACGACAACTGGCGGAAGAGCCGCTGGAACCATCCCGGCGATCCGAAGAAGACCATCGAGTGCCGCGAGTGCCACATGCCGCTCGCGGAGTCGGATGATCCGAGCGCCGGCGACGAGACGGACTACAATCGCACGCCCAACGACGGGAGGCATCGCGGTCACCGCTTTCTCGGCGCGAACCAGTTCATCCCGCTCGCGCTGAAGCTCGTCGGAGCGAAGGAGCACGTGGCGCTGACGGAGCAGTGGCTGCGCGGCGAGATCGAGGTGCCGGAGATCGCCGACAAGTGGCGGAAGGGACCGGCGGTGCCGATCGAGCTCACGGCGCCGGACTCGGTGGCGCCGGGCACGCCCGTGGTGCTGCGGGCGCAGCTCACGAACAACAAGCCCGGGCACGACTTCCCCACGGGACCGCTCGACATCATCCAGGCGTGGGTGGAGATCACCGTCACCGATCAGACGGGACGCGTCGTGTTCGCGAGCGGGCAGCGCGACTCCTCGCACTTCATCCAGCCGGGGAGCTTCATGTTCAAGGCGGAACCGGTGGACCAGTACGGGAACCTGATCGACCGGCACAACCTCTGGGAGATGGTCGGGGTGCGCTACCGTCGCGCGCTCTATCCGGGCGCGGCGGACCAGCAGGAGTTCACCTTCGCGTGTCCGGGGGCCGTCGTGCCGGCCACCACGGCCGACATGCGGCGCGCCACCGGGCACGATTCCACATCGGTGCTCGATCGCGCCGACACGCTGCGCGCGCCGCGAGGTGGGCGCGTGACGGAGCTGCGCGTGACGGCGCGGCTAATGTACCGGAAGATCGATCAGTTCCTGCTCAACTTCCTGTTCGGGAAGGAGTCGGGACTCACGTCGCCCGTGACGGTGATGTCCGAGGACAGCAAGACGATTCACGTGACTGATCGAGGGGGGATGTAGTGGCTTTCCTGCAGCTCACGAAGCGCAGACGCCTGCTGCTGGTCACCATGGGCGCCGCGGTGGCGTTCGTCGCCGTGTCGTCCGTCGCGGCCGCGCGCTGGATGCGCGGCGGCCCCACCTATCGGCCAGGCGAGGATGTGGAAGGGGTGACCGCGGAGCTGGCGCGCACGCTGCCGGCGGACTACCCCCGCGTACAGTTCTCCGACGTCACGAAGGCCGGGCACATCGATTTCCGCCACTTCGACGGCACGCGGGGCTCGTGGCTGCCGGAGGACATGGGGTCGGGCGCGGCGTGGGGCGACTACGACGGCGACGGATGGCTGGACCTCATCGTCGCGAACGAAGACGGTCCGATCGATAGACCCGATGTGGCGCGACGTCGGTCGCCGGCGCGGCTCACGCTCTATCACAACGAGCGCGATGGCACCTTCCGCGACGTGACCGATCGGGCGGGGCTAGACCTGCGCGGCTCGCTGATGGCGGTGGCGTGGGCCGATTACGACGACGATGGCCGGCTCGATCTCGTGGTCACCGCGTACGGCCACAACTCGCTCTATCATGGCAACGGCGACGGCACCTTCACCGATCGCAGCGCCGAGTCGGGGATCGGCGCGCCGGAAGGCTTCTGGGCTGGCGCGGCGTGGGGCGACTACGACAAGGATGGACGGCTCGACCTGTTCGTGACCGGATACGTGAAGTTCTCGCGGTTGAGCAAGACGACGGGCGTATCGGGCAAGTACGACGTCGAGAATCCGTCGAGCATCAATCCGCTGGCCTTTCCGCCGGAGCGGAATCTCCTCTTCCACAACGACGGGAACGGCAAATTCACCGAGCGCGCCGCCGCGGCGGGGGTAGCCGATCTCGAGGGCCGTGGATTGTCCGCGGCGTGGGTGGACCTCGACGAGGATGGCCGACTCGACCTCTACGTGGCCAACGACGTCTCGCGGAACGTGCTGTATCGCAATCGAGGCGACGGCACGTTCGAGGACGTGGCGGAGGTGGCGCACGTCTCCGACTATCGCAGCTCGATGGGGATCGCCGTCGGCGACTGGAACGGTGACGGCGCGCAGGATCTCTTCCTCACCCACTGGCTCGCGCAGGGGAACGCGCTGTACGATAACCAGCTCCATCGCCCGCGGGACGGCCGGCAAGCCAGGCGCGCGGCGCTGGGCTTCATGGACGAAGCGGATCGGTACGGGCTGGGGCAGCAGTCACTCGATTTCGTCGGCTGGGCGACGTCGTTCGTCGACTACGACAACGACGGGAAGCTCGACCTGTTCGTCGTGAACGGAAGCACGCTGCAACGGCGCGACGATCCGTCGCAGATGGTCCCGATGCAGAGCCGGCTGTACTGGAATCGTGGCACGAGGGAAGGGTTCTTCGACGTCTCGCCCGTGGGGGGGCGCTACTTCGGAACGCAGTACGTGGGACGCGGTGCAGCATTCGCCGACTACGACAACGACGGCGACGTGGACGTGTTCGTCGTGAACCACGGCGCGAATGGCGTGCTGCTGCGCAACGATGGCGGCAACAAGAACGCGTGGCTGGAGATCGAGCTTCGCGGCGTGAAGGGGAACCGCCAGGGCCTCGGGGCGACGATCCGCGTCCTCGTCGGCGGGGTGGCCCAGGTACGCCAGGTCGGTGCACAGGCGCCGTATCTCTCCCAGAACTCGCCGATCGAGGTGTTCGGACTCGGCACGCACGCACGCGTCGACACGGTGGAGGTGCAGTGGCCGAGCGGGACGCGCGACGTTCGCACCGGCGTCGCCGCGAAGCAGCGGCTCGTCATCACGGAAGGGGAGGCGGCGACGGCGGTGAGCGCCGAGCGGGGAGCACAGAACCCTCGACTCGCTCCGCCCGCTCGGGATGACACTAACCGCCAAGGGGTCAGGGCCCTCGGGCTACGCCCTCGGGGTCTGACCCCGGGTCAGGCGCTCGCTCGGGACGAGAGCGGGCTCGCACCGCATGCCTCGTCGGCACCGATCGCAGCTGTGCCGGGCATGAACGACCGCGAGCGCGTGCAGCGGTTCTGGGCGATCTATCGTGAAGCGTCAGGGTACCGGATCGCGAAGGATGCGCAACGCGCGGCTGCAACGTACGCGCGCGCACTGGAGCTCAACCCTCGGCACGAGGACGCGCTCTACTACATGGGGAGCATGCGCGTCGAGCTCGGCGAGTTCACGGGTGCAGCGGACGCATGGCGCCGGTTACTCGCCGTGAACCCGAACAGCGCACGGACACATTCCCAGCTCGGAGTGCTCTACATGTGCCTCGATCAGGGCGCGCTCTTCCAGCTCGATTCGGCGGAGCTGCACCTGCGGCGCGCGCACGAGATCAACAAGGAGGAGAACGGTCCCCTCGTTCGCCTCGCCGAGGTGGCGTTGATGCGCGGCGATCGTGCATCGGCCCAGCGCGATCTCACTGCCGTGCTGCGGAACGACCAGGCGAACGCGACGGCGCACTTCTACATGGGCTATCTCGCGCTGCGCAACAAGGATCTGACGAAGGCGCGTGAGGAGCTAGGCCGTGCCGCCAAGGCTCCGCTCACGCCGCCGCGTCCACCAGGTGCGGCCTCGGGCGAAGGGGACACGAAGGCCGGCGCGAAGATGAGCCACGAGAGCGTGCGATGCGACCAGCTGCGCGCCGCCGCGAAGCGCGCCCGGGAGCTGGGCGACAAGGTCGACCCGGGTGAGCGCTACCGCGTGCTCGAGTCTGCGCTCACGTCGGTACGTCGGCGTGGATAGACGCGATCGAACCGCCGAGAATCAGCGTCCACGCTGGGCGATGCTGGCCTCGACCGCCCTCCCTCTCACCTCGCGCGTGTTGTACTCGCGCCGATAGCGCTCGTGCACTGAATCGCTCGGATACGCCTCGCCTCTCGCGTATGGGTACGACCCGATGGCGTGGAAGGGGAGCGGCTCGACCGTGGTGCCGAAGGCGGTGTTCAGGTCGGAGTCCTTGATCCAGCCGTCGGTGTAGAGGAGGAAGTCGCGCTTCCAGCCCCTGGGCAGCGCGTTGGCCGAGCTGGCGTCGAACTGGATCGTCGCTTCGTCGCCAGGCGCCATGACGATGTACTGGTCGTCGGGGGCGCGGAGCAGGGGGAGCACGTCGCCGTAGCGCGTGAAGCGCCCGGTGATCGGGCGCCAGGGCGACTGCGTCGTCACCGAGTCGTAGTCGAACCAGTACGGGCCATAGCGACCGCCCTTGCGGTACATGCGTGAGAAGCCGCGTGCGTGCAGGTCGACGGAGAGGGGAGCGAGCGTCGTGAGCTTCGTGTCGCCCACCGTCGGTGCGTGCGCGACGAACGCCTGATCCCAGTAGATCTGCATGCTCGTGCGGATGCGCACGTGGTGATCGGCTGTGGGGAACTTGCCGGCGAGGTCGATCACCATCGTCTTGTCCTTGCCCGATGGGAAGCCGAGGCTGGGGACGACAGTGATCCAGCGACCACGCGCGTCGCGCACCTCGAGCGAGGGGGGCGCCGCCGCGATCGCCTTCTGCTGCGCGAGGGCGACGTTGATGCTCGCGTCGGTGGGATAGATCCAGCCGCGGAGGAAGAGGCGGCTGTCGGGGCCGCCGGCGTTCGGCCCGAGATCCATCACGAGATCGTGCGGCTCGACGACGCCCTGATAGCGCGTCGGAACGAAGTTCGAGACGTAGACGTCGTCGCTCGCGCGCAGTGCGGGGAGCACGTCCGCTCCGCGCTCGTCGACGGCGGTGCGCGGCAGCTCGCGCGCGCCGACGTGGAAGAGGCGGAGCTTCACCGGGCCGGGCGGCACGAAGGTCTCGTCGACGAAGACGTCGACGGAGTCCGGGTGATCGACCGCGACGAGCTTCACCTCGTCGGCGTACGCCGTCTCCCACAGCTCTTCGGTGAGCTGGAGGACGTAGCGTCCGTCGCGCGGGGCGAGTGCGTCGCCCGGAATGCGCAGATACTCCTGCGACGCGCCCGCCGGCGCGAACGCAGTGCCGCTGCCCATCAGGCCGAGGGGCATGCCGAGCGCACTGCGCCACATCGCGTCGGTCACGAAGCGGAAGCGCTTGCCGTCCCACGTATAGGCGAAGGCGCACGAGCCCTTGAGCAGCTCCTGCTCGACGACGCTCTTGTCGTTGCCGGGGAGGAAGACCGTCTGCGGCACGCCGTTGGGCCACTCGATGCGCAGGACGTCGGATTTGAGGTGCGGCCCGAGCCCGAAGTGCGTGCGCCGCGCGGTGGCGACGCGTGTCTGGAAGAGCTCACCCGCGCGCATCTCCATGCGCGAGCCGATGCCGAAGGTGTTGTTCTTGCCGCTGCCGGCGCTCAGCGCCTTGAGCTCGACGTTGAGGGCGAGGTTGCTGTTCCCGAGCTCGTTGCGGAGCAGGTGCGGCGTGCCCGACGCGTCGATGGTACCGAGGTCCTCGTCGCCGTCGTCGTCGATGTCGGTCACGGCGATGCTGGTGGCGCCGAGCGCGCGAAGCGGGGCGGGGAGCACGGTGGAGCGGTCGAGGAACTTCCCGGTGCCGTCGTTGCGGAAGAGGAAGAACGCGGGCTTGCCGGCATTCCCGTTCGCGCCGACCACGAGGTCGAGCCAGCCGTCGTTGTCGTAATCGACGAACGTCGCGGCGGAGATGCCGAGACCACGCAGCGCGCGCAGAACGGCATCGGAGCGCACGTCGCGCGTGAAGGTGGCGTCGCCGCGGTTGCGCCAGAGCGAAGGATCGGCGCCGGAGAGGAAGAGATCGGCGTTGCCGTCGTTGTCGTAGTCGGCGGCGGCGGCGGTGGACGCGGCGCCCGCACTCGCGAGACCGCTCGACGGCGTGGCGTCGGTGAAGCGCTGGGCTCCGCCGTTGTGGAGCAGCGTGCCGCTCCCCTGCGCGCCGGTGACGTAAAGATCGATGCGCCCGTCGCCGTCGAAGTCGGCGAAGACGGCGTCGCTGGACGGCGTGGAGGCGGCGATGCCATACGCCGCGGACGATTCGGTGAAGGTGCCGTCGATGTTGTTGCGGTAGACCGTGCGCCCGCTCGGCCCGACGAGGAGAAGATCGAGATCGCCGTCATGGTCGAGATCGACGAAGATGCCGCGCTTGGCACCGTGCACGTCGGCGACGCCCGCTCTCGCGGTGACGTCGGTGAAGGTGCCGTTGCCGGCATTGCGGAACAGGTAGCCGCGCCCATCACCGCCGATGGCGAACAGGTCGAGCCAGCCGTCGTTGTCGACGTCGGCGAAGGTGGCGAACGACGCGCCACTCGGCAGGACGATGCCCGCCGTCTGCGGCGCCTCACGGAGAAAGCCGGCGCGCACGCGGTAGAGGTGCAGGACGGCCTTCCGTTCCTGGGGCGACCAGGCCGACATGAAGAGATCATCGACGCCATCGCCATCGACGTCGCCGGAGGCGACGGTGACCGGATGCACGGTCGCGGAGGTCGGCGGCGACGGCGGGCCGCCCGTGGAGAGGCCGGCGTCGAGCGATGCGTCGATGAACTTCGCCACGTCCACGGTCGCCTTGTCGCGCACGCCGTGAGAATTGACGAACGACTTCGGGACGAAGGTGAGTGTGGGCCGGCCGGGGATCGCTGCCTCGGTCCACTTCACTTCCTCGAGCGACGCCTGATAGGGCGAGGTGACGACCATCGTCTGGAGCAGGCGATCGAGCGCCTGGCGCGATGCGGGGAGATTGCCGGCGCGCAGGAGCTGGATGGTGCTGTCGATCTGCGCGAGCGCTTCGCGGCTCGGCTCGGGGGGCGTGCGCCGCACCTCCTCGAGGTGATGCACGGCGCTGTCGCTCTGCGAGGCGCGCACGAAGGCGTCGACGAGCCCGAGCCGCGCGACGAGGTTGGCGGGCGAGGCGGCGAGGACGTCACGCAGCCGGTCGCGGTAGCGCGCGGTCGCGGCGGGATCGGTGGCGGCGGAGTCGAGCAGCGCGAGCGCGTAGAGGACGTGCGTGTTGCCGCTCGCCTCCTTCCGGAGCTGCTCGAGCAGCGCGCGCGCTTCGTTGGGCCGGTTGGTCAGTGCGTAGACACGCGCCAGCGCGAGGCCGATGTCCGCGCTGGAGGGGTCGAGCTTGCGAGCACGGTCGAGCTGCTTCTCGGCGTCGGCGAAGCGCCCCGCCTGGAGATAGGTGTAGCCGAGGTTGGCGAAGCCGAGCGGATCGTCCGGGGCGAGCTCGGTGAGCTGCTTGAACTGTGTCTCCGCCTCGGCGAGCTGGTTGCGCTGCAGGTAGCTCACCCCGAGCATGCGCGTGCTGTAGAGCTCCTCGACGGAGGCGACCTTGCGCTCCGGGCAGGCGGCGAGGGCAACGAGCGACGCGGCGAGGAGAGGGATCGCGGCGCGCAGCCGGCGGCTCGGTCGAGAGTGCATGCCGGAATATGGAGGGGATGAGGGGGTGCGGGATATGGGGGGATGAGGGAATGGGGGAATGAGGAAACGGCCTCGGGAGGCAGAAGCTTCCCGAGGCCGTTTCCTCATTCCCTCATATCCCCATTCCCTCATTCCCCGCAGCTCAGGCTTTCAAGACCACCTTCTCGCAATTGTCTTCCTTGTTGTTGAAGATGCGGTAGCCCTCGGGGGCCTGACTGAGCGGCAGGCGGTGCGTGATCATGAACGTCGGGTCGATGTCCCCGCGCTGGATGCGCTCGAGGAGGGGCTTCATGTAGCGGTGCACGTGGCACTGGCCCGTCTTGATCGTGAGTGACCGGTTCATCACCGCGTTCATCGGGAACTTGTCGATCAGGCCAGTATAGACGCCGATCACCGAGACCGTCCCTCCGTTCCGGCAGGACAGGATCGCCTCGCGGAGCGCGATCGGCCGGTCGGTCTGCATGCGCAGCACCTGCTTCATCCGATCGTGTGCGTAGAGCAGGCCGTGGGAGTGTCCCTCGACGCCGACCGCGTCGATGCAGTGGTCGGGGCCGCGGCCCGCGGTGAGATCGTTCAGCACGTCGGCGACGCTGTCCACCTCTTCGTAGTTGATCGTGATCGCCCCCACCTTCTCACGCGCCATGTCGAGCCGGTACTTGAACCGGTCGATCGCGATCACCCGCTCGGCGCCGAGCATGTACGCGCTCGCGATGGCGAACTGCCCGACCGGCCCGCATCCCCACACGGCAATCGTGTCGCCCGGCTTGATGCCGCACATCTCCGCGCCCATGTAGCCGGTGGGGAGAATGTCCGAAAGGAAGAGCACCTGCTCGTCCGTCATCCCCTCGGGCACCTTGAGGGGGCCGACGTCGGCGAAGGGGACGCGTGCGTACTCCGCCTGGCCGCCGGCGAAGCCGCCCGTCAGATGCGAGTAGCCGAAGATTCCCGAGGGCGAATGCCCGAGCATCTTCTCGGCGATGTAGGCGTTCGGGTTGGAGTTCTCGCAGAGCGAGTATGCTTGCGCCTTGCAGGCGCCGCAGTTGCCGCAGGCGATGGGGAAGGGGACGACGACCCGGTCGCCGACCTTCAGGTTGTCGACCTCACTGCCGACCTCGACGACCTCGCCCATGAACTCGTGGCCCATGATGTCGCCCGGTTCCATCAGCGGCAGAAAGCCATTGTAGAGATGCAGGTCCGACCCGCAGATCGCCGTCGAGCTGATCTTCACGATCGCATCGCGCTTGTTGAGGATCTTCGGATCGGGGACTTCCCTCACTTCCATCTTCTGCGGCGCAACCCAGCACGTGGCTTTCATGAAACAGTCCTCGGTTAACGGTTATCAGTTTTCGGCCAACGTTCATCGATCTTCAGCGCCTGCTGAGAACCGATGACGTGATGGCTCCTCCCTGCGGCGCTTCGCGCCTCCGGTCGGAGTTCCGCATCTCCAGCAGAAACCGATCACCGCGCCTAGAGCTCGATTGGCTTGTCATCCGGTTGCGCGGGGTGCATCCCGCGCTGCTTGGTCGAATCGGAGAAGAGGATCTCGCCCGTCTCCATCACCTGCTTGAAGTGCCGCAGATCGTCCATCACCTGCTGGCCGGGCTCCTCGCGGAAGAGCATGGCGACCTTGGAGCCCAGCTTGCCGAAGGGCGGCTTGTACTCGAATTCGACGCGAACCTCGGTGCCCCGTCCGCCGGGTGCAGGCTGGAAGCGTACGGTGCCGGCGTTGAAGACGTCGGCATCCGGCATCGAACGCCACGAGATGAGCTCGTTCGGGCGATCCTCGGTCGTCTCGGCCTCCCATTCGACGGATTGTCCCGCGGGCGCCTTTGCCTTCCAGTGCGAGCGGCGCTCGCCGGTGACCTGGACGGACTCGAGATGCCGCATGAACTGCGGCAGATTCTCGAAGTTGTGCCAGAACGCGTAGCACTCCTCGGGACTCTTCCCCACGGTGATGCTGTAGTGGTCGCGAATGATCCCCTTGTCCGCACCTTCGTTCGCGACCGTGCGCGGCTGCATCGACAGCTGCTTCGCACACATGACGTCGAGCGCGGTGACGGCGAGGACGTTCGCCGTGGCGAAGAGGGCGCGGCTCCGATCGTTCTCGGGGTTCGCCATGACCTTGCCGAGCATCGCGAGATCCATCGCGTCGCCCGCGACACGCGACCAGAGCGCCTTCTCCGGCTGCTGGCGGGAGAGGATGGCGATGCCGCTCGAGAGCTCGCGTGCGCCCAGGGCGCGCATGATCCTGCGGTTGCCCTCGGCGTCCTTGATGCCACAGATCTTCGACATGCTTTCCGGGGCGAGGATCTGGGCGAGTCCCAGCCCGATGGCGAACACGCCGAGGAAGTCGGCGAGGCTCTCGCCGCCCGTGCCACGATCCGCGTTCGCGATGCGCTGATAGCGCGCGGTCGTCGAGACGCGCGGTCGCGCCTGCTCGCCGATCGCCGTCCCGATCGTGGCCGAGCCACCGTCGGCGTTCGTCGTGCTCATTCCCGTCTCCATTGATGCTCCCATTGCTTCGCTCCTTGCGCGCTTGAGCAACGTGCGCGGTCGGTGAACTCCGGTCCGCCGCTCCCCATCGAGAGGGAGAGCGGCGACGCTGCGCAGTTCACGTGCCCCCGACGCAAGGGGACTGGGCACGGCGTGCACACGCGGTTAGCCTCCGCGCATGGACGTGCTCATCCTCGGCGCCACCGGCATGGTCGGTCAGGGCGTCATGCGCGAATGCCTGCTCGATGACGGCGTCGCGCGCGTCGTCACGCTCGGCCGGCACGCGACGGGGAACGCGCATCCCAAGGTGCGCGAGATCGTCCACGCGGATCTCTTCCATCTGCAGTCGATCGAGCAGGAGCTCACGGGGCTCGACGCCTGCTTCTATTGCCTCGGCGCGACCGCGGCGGGGAAGTCGGAAGCGGAGTACGCGCGGATCAACTACGACATGACGCTCGCCGTCGCCGAAACGCTGGCGCGCGTCGATCCCGACATGACGTTCGTGTACGTATCCGGGATGGGCACGGACAGCACCGAGCGCGGCCGCACGATGTGGGCGCGCGTGAAGGGCCGGACGGAGAATGCGCTGCTCCGACTCCCGTTCAGGGCGGCGTACATGCTCCGGCCGGGGATCATCCTCCCGATGCACGGGATCAAATCGAAGACGACACTGTATCGGGTGGGGTATACGCTGATGACGCCGCTGTATCCTGTACTGCGCGCGCTCTTTCCCCGGGCGATCACGAGCACGGAGCACCTCGGCCGCGTGATGCTGCGGCTCGCTCGATCCGGCTACTCGAAGCCGGTACTGGAGAGCGCCGACATCGCGCTGCTCTGACGAGTGCCACACGTAACCCGATGCAGGTGACGGCGATCACTGCGCCATCTCTTGCATGACTGTTCAGTGCCTTGCTGTACCGGCCGCGTTCGAGTCGTACGGTCGGGCCCGCAACGCCTTCTCTCACGATCGTAGTCCCATGCAGCAGTCCGTCGAAGCACCAACGCCGAAGGCGCTCGCCGATCTCGTCGCGCGGTGCGACCAGATCAACCGGTTCGCGATGCAGCTCACCGCGGTGGAGGAGAACCGCATCGCCGCGCTGGCGGCGGGGATCCTCGTGATGCGGCAGGTGCTCGACCTGAAACCGATCGACCCCGAGAAGCTCCCGATGCGCCAGGGACGGATCCAGCACTGGGCACTGACGGGCGGCCATCTCAAGGAAGTGGAGACGCCGGCGATCCACGCCGTGCGCGGGCACCTGGTGCTCGACGAGCACGAGCAGGTGAAGGTACTGTCGCACCGCACCTGGAACGGCCACTGGCGCGCGGTGACGCTCTGGAAGAGCGCCGAGCACAAGATCCTCCCCGCGGCGATGATGGAGTACCTCGCGCGGCTGACCGAGCTCGCGCAGCGACGCGCGCCGGACGCGGCGCGCGCACTCCTCGCGCGGAGCGAAGCCGTGACCGCTACGCACGCGCTGCTGTCGGTGGGACCGAGGCAGCGGGGGGGCTGAAGCGCGCGGAGCGCGCCGTGAACGGTTTACGGTGAACAGTGAATGGGAACGGCCTCGGGAGGCAGCAGCTTCCCGAGGCCGTGTTGTTCCGCACCCCCTCATCCCCGTATCTGCTACCCCACGAACACCACGTCTCCATCCTCGTCGATCCCAAGCTCCTGATGCGCGCCGCAGACGCCGCAGATCTTCGTGGCGATCCAGGCGGCGCCGAGCTCGTCCTGCAGGGCGGCCGAGGCGGGCTTCACGGTGAGCTTCTTGAAGCTGTACTCGCCGCAGGTCTCACATGCGTGTGCACGCGCGATCCGCTCGGCTCGCTCACGGGTGATCGGGGCCACGGTCAGAGGTTCGCCACGGGGTCGCCATCGGGGTCGCCACCATCGATGGGGGCGTCGGGTCCCGACGAGCCGCTCGAGGACGGGCCGCTGCCGAGCTGCGGCGGGGCGGGGCGGGACGATGAAGGCGAGGAACGCGCTGTCGCGCGCGCCGCATCAGGCTGCGGCTTGGCGGGGGCAGCGCCGCGCATGAGCAGCTCGCGCAGGCCGCCGATGGCGCCCATCACCCCCGTCGCTTCGGCGGGGAGGAAGATCGTCGTGCCCGATCCTTCCGTCATCTTCGGCAGAGCCTCGAGGTACCGGATGCCGAGCAGGTACATCGCTGCTTCGCCTTCGGGGAGCGCGGCGGCGATCCGCTCGAGCGCCTGCGCTTCGGCCTCCGCCATCGCGAGCCGCGCAGTGGCCTGACCCTGGGCGCGGAGGATGGCGGCGTCCTTCTCGCCTTCGGCGCGGCGCACCTGGGCCTCGCGCACGCCCTCGGACTCGAGGATCGCCGCGCGCTTCGTCGCCTCGGCGTTGGTGACGGCCGCGCGCCGCTCGCGCTCGGCGCGCATCTGCAGCTCCATCGACTGCTTGATGTCGCGTGGCGGCTCGATCGCCTGCAGCTCGACGCGCGTGAGGTCCACGCCCCAGCCGATCGCCGCTTCCTCGATGACCTCGCGCATGCGCGTGTTGATCGCGTCGCGGCTGGCGAGCGTCGCGTCGAGCTCCATCTCGCCGACGATGTTGCGGAGCGTCGTGCGCGTCAGCGTCTCCAGCGCGTAGGGGAGATTCTGCACGGCGTAGGTCGCCTTCTGCGGATCGGCGACGCGGTAGTAGAGGACGGCGTCGATGTCGATCGTGACGTTGTCCTTGGTGATCACCGGCTGGCTCGGGAAGTTGAGCACCTGCTCGCGCAGGTCGATGCGCGTCGTCGAGCCGGCGGTGATCTTCTTCGCGCCGCCGACGGCGACCTCGAAGTAGCGGACGTCGATCGACTTCGGGCGCTCGATCAGCGGGATGAGAATGTTGAGCCCGGACCGCGCGACGCGATGGAAGCGGCCGAGCCGCTCGATGACCATGACCTCGGCCTGGCCGATGATCTTGAACGTCGCGAAGGCGAAGCCCGCGACGAGCGCGAGCAGGATGAGTACGAGGACTGTCATGGCAGCTCCCTGGGGACGGCTGATGTTACCCCGCCGTCCCCGAGGCGGCTACCGCGCCATGGCCCGCAGCGTCATGGCCGTCACGCGGCTGAAGGCCGCGGCGGGATTCACCGGCTGGGCCACCTTGCTGCGCAGCGCGAGGCGACGCCCGCGCGTGGCCGGCGTCGGGCGGTCAGGGAAGACGAGGCTCGCGGCGTAGGTCATCGCCCCGTCGAGCACGATCCGTCCCGCGCGCGAGTCGCGCGTCTGCTCGCGCAACACGCCGTAGGCGGCGCCGAGCATCCCCGCGTAGGCGATCTGGCTCGCGATGCCCGTCGCGATGCGCCCGCGAGCGCCGAGCTCGAGCCCGATGTGCGACAGCCCGTTCGCCGC
>Ga0070683_100001520_pt1 | contig 17929 bp, 11 predicted proteins | sample KBSC713LmetaG_FD_64662 | JGI IMG/M metagenome (GOLD analysis project Ga0070683, IMG submission 64662) | Corn rhizosphere microbial communities from Kellogg Biological Station, Michigan, USA - KBS C7.1-3L metaG | ecosystem: Host-associated > Plants > Roots > Rhizosphere ... | reverse complement strand
ACGAACTGGCGCGACATGGCCATCCTGCTCACCGGATGGGGCGCACTCGACACCTACGCCGCCGCACTCGGCCGGGCCGGAATCCCCAGCTATGCGCTCCGGCAGGAAGGATTTTTCGAGCGCCGGGAAATTCTCGACCTCATTCTCGCCCTCCGTGTGGTGCGCGACCCGCGCGACGATACCGCGTTGCTGGGCTTCCTGCGCGCCCCGTTCGTTGGCGCGAAGGATGAATCGCTCCTGGCGCTCGCGTTCGACGCGAAGCCGCCGTTGTTCGCGGTCGCGCCCCGCACCGACTGCCCCGAGCACGAACTGCTGGCGGATGCCTTCGCGCTCATCGACCGCTATGCCCGGCTGCGCGATCGCCTGCCGGCCGCCGAGCTGCTGTATCGGCTGCTCGAGGAAACCGGCTATCTCGCGCACCTGGCGCTCCTGGGCGATGACGGACGCCAGCCGCTCGCCAACATCCGGAAGTTCCTGCGCCTGCTCGATGCGAGCGGCGACAAGAACCTCGGCGATTTCCTGCGCAGGATCCGCGATGTGCGGGACGCAGGCTCCCATGAGAGCGATGCGCCCCTGTACGGCGCCACGGACGATGTCGTCACGATCACGTCGATTCACAGCGCGAAGGGACTGGAGTGGGACACGGTGTTCTGGTGCGACCTCGTGCGCGACCCCCGCAAGGGACATGATCCCGGCAAACTGCTCATCGCGCGCGACACGATGGTGCTCGGCCTTCCGGACACCGCGGCGAAGGAGCAGCCGGCGCACTTTCGCGAGCTCGCCCGCACGCTCGACGCCCAACGCGACGCGGAGTACAAGCGGTGGTGGTACGTCGCCGGTACGCGCGCGAAGAACCGTCTCGTGCTGAGCGGCATCCCCTGCGGGGAGTGGAACGGCGCCGGCACCTTCGCCGGCGTGCTGCGCGAGTGGCATCCGGGCTTGACGCCGGATTCGGGCGCCTCGCTGGAGTATGAGGAGCTCGGCAGGAAATTCGCGGCGCCCGTCACGCTGGCGCCCATCGTCGAGCCCGACCCGCGCGCGCCCGTCGAGCTGGACACGGTGCTCCCGGTGGAGACGCTCGCGCGCCCGCGCACACCGGTGGTCGTGCCGGCTGGTCGTGGACGTTTCTCCGCCACGGAGCTGCTCGCCTGGGCGCGCTGCCCCAGAAAGCATTGGTTCCGATACATCGCCGGCCTGCAGGAACCAGCGCTGAACCGGAACAGCGCCGAGTATGGCGACGCGATCGCGCGCGGCCAGATCGTGCACGACGTGCTCGAACACTACGACGACGATGCCGACCTGGATGCGCTGCTGGACGATGCGATGGAGCGCGTGCGTGCCGACACATTCCTCAGCGCCGACGCGCGCCGCCGGCGACGTGACGAGCTGCGGACCGCGATCGCGCGCGCGGAGCGGGACGCCGGCTATCGCGCCATTGCCGATCTGCCTGGCGCCCGGCGCGAGCTGCGCTTTCTCTACATCGCGAACGAACATGCCGTCGCCGAAGGCGCCATGGATCTCGTCGCCGCCACCGCGGACGGTCTGGTGATTCTCGACGTCAAGACCTCGCGCGGCAGCGTGGACGACGCGGAACGCAAGGCAGCGGACTACGCGCCGCAGCGCGACGTATATGTGGCCGCCGCGCAAGGCGTGAGCGGCCTCCCCGTCCAGCGCTTCGCCTTCCACTTCACCGACGCGGGTACGCAGATCAGCACCACACTCACGAATGAGGACCGCGCACACGCCGCCACTCGGTTCGTGCAGCTTGCGCGCAATGCCACGCAGCCGGACCCGCCGCTCACCAGCTTCCCGCGCGAGTGCGCGTTCTGCGGCTATCGGAAGGTGGGCTGGTGCGAGGGAGTGATGTAGTGCCGGGAAGCGGTCGCCGGAGGCGACCTGCGGGAAGCGCCGCGCGAAGCGCGGCTGCGGGAAACGGCGGCTGCGCCTGTCGGCGCATCGCCTGCGGGAAACGGCTGCGGGCCCACCGGCCCGCCGGCTGGGGAGCACCACGCAGCGATAGGGGCTGCCCCTGTCGCTGCAAGCCCCCGCCCGCCTCCGGTACTGGATGAAGGCCCCTTCCCGCAGGGGCCGTAGGCCCCGCTTCCCGCAGGCTGCGGGCCTTCGGCCCGCCAGCCGCTTCCCCCAGGGAGCCGCAGGCGCCCGCTTCCCGCACCAATCAGCCGCCGCTTCCCGCCACCATCTGCAAGCCCCCCAGCAACGCCCGCGCGTTCCGTCCGATCACACGCGTGTCGTAACCCCCTTCCTGCACGGCGAGCGTCGGCAGTCCCAGCGCCGCGATGGCGCGCCCGATCCGCTCGAAGCCATCCGTCGTGATGGCCCACGCACCCGTGGGATCACCCTTCGCGATGTCCAGCCCGACCGATACCACCAGGTAGCGCGGCGCGAAGCGCGCAATCAGTTCCACCGCCTGCGCGAGCGTGCGCAGATAGTCGTCGTCACCCACGTTCTCCGGAAGCGGGAAGTTGTGATTGTAGCCCGCTCCCTCCCCCTCCCCGCGCTCGTCCGCGAATCCGGCGAAGTACGGATAGGCGTAGCTCGGATCGCCGTGAATGGAGATCGTGAGCACGTCACACCGCCCGGCGAAGATCTCCTGCGTGCCGTTGCCGTGATGGAAATCAATGTCGAGCGTCGCCACACGGCCGGCGGCGCTCAGCGCCTGCGCGGCGATGGCGGCGTTGTTGAAGTAGCAGAAGCCGCCGTATACCGCGGATTCCGCGTGGTGCCCCGGCGGCCGGCAGAGCGCGTATACGAGCTGCTCGCCGCGCTGGAGCAGCTCCGCGCCCGACATCGCGCAGTTCGCCGCGGCGCGCGCCGCGATGTAGGCGTTGTGCGTGAGCGGCGTGAACGTGTCAATGCAGTAGTAGCCGGCTTGCACTTCCTCATCCACCGGCTTGCGCGCGCGCTGCCGGATGGGAAAGACGTACGGATAGATCGTGCGATCGCTCGCCAGCTTGAGACACACCTGCTCGAGATACCGCACAAAATCCGCATCGTGCACCGCCATCACCGGCTCCACACCATGATCGTGCACTTCCGCCATGTCCAGCCCCGGCAGGCTCCGGATGTGATTCAGGATGCGGTCCACACGCACGGGCCGCTCCACGTACCCGCGCTCGCGCACGTGATGCACCTGATGCCGCGGCGTGACCAGCACCTTGAACGGGCGCGCAATGCCATGCCGCAGCGGCGTGATCGCCGCCGGTCCCCGTGCGCGAGGCAGCTGCAATGCGATCCCGCCGTCCCGCACGGACGCCACGATCGAGCGCGCATACGGGTCGTCACGCGCATACTGGTACTTCCGGAAGAGGATCGCGCTCATCATGCCGCGTACCTCGGCGGCCGATGGCTCGCGCTCCGCACCCAGCGAGTCGAACATCACGTACGGTTCGCCTTCCGCGCGCTCCGGCCGCCTCGCCTCGTAGCTCGTACCCTGGATGACCCGCGCACCGTAGCGCTCGTAGAACCGGATGCGCGCGCGGTTCTCGCGACGCCGCACCGCATCCGGTTCCAGCTCGGGCGCATCGGGTCGTACTTCCAGGTACAGTCCGAGTGACCCCAGCGACACCAGGTACTCCCGCAGCGCCTCGTACAGCGCACCGCCGATACCGCGCTGCCGCACCGTGGGGTCTACCACGATGAAATCCAGCAGCGTGGCATTGAGATCGATGTAGTGAAAGGCCAGCGCGAACGCGAACACGCGCCCTTGCTGCGGGTTCTCCGCGGTGATCAGGATCGTGCGCTGTTCCGGATCACCCCGCCCGCGCAGCAGATCGGGAATACGATCGGCATAGTCACCGTAATACGCGCCGAAGTAGCTGCGGAAGATGCGCTGCACCTCCGCTACGCGCCGCGGTTCGGTGTCCGCATCGAAGACGTGAACGAAGCGGATCGCCATCCCGCGCCTATCGCTCCGTCACGTGATACTTCTCGAGGATCGCGCGCACGCGGTCCAGGGGAATCGCGTCCACGGTGTGGCCGTTCCCTGTCACCGTCGTCGCCATGAACAGCGAATCGTAGATCGCTTCCTCGGTCGCCTCCACCACCCCTTCGAACACCGCCGACATCGCATCGTTGGGCAGGTCGGCCACCGTGCGGACGCTGTCGTTCGCGGCCGACGCCCCCGGATCGAAGCTCACGTGCCGCCGCACTGATTCCCCGGTGGAGAACGCAATCACGTAATCGCCCGATCCGTTCGACGCCGACGATCCTGTGCGCGCCAGCCCCATGATCGCGCGCGCCGCCACGCGTCCGAGATTGCGATCCGAGAGCGGCGCGTCCGTCGCCACCACGATCATGATGGAGCCGTCACCGTGCCCACCCTCCACCTCGTGCTGGAAGGCGTAGCGCCCCAGCTCCTTCCCCACGGGCGCGCCAAGCACCTGGAGAATCCCGCCGAAGTTCGTCTGCACCAGCACGCCCACCGTGTAGCCGCCGAGCGATGCCGGGAGCACGCGCGACGACGTGCCGATGCCGCCCTTCCAGCCGAATGCGACCGTCCCGGCCCCGGCGCCCACACTCCCCTCCTCCACCGGCCCGCCGCGCGCACTCGTGAGCGCATGCCGTACCGCCTCCGCATCCACGGGGCGCGCGCGAATGTCGTTCAGCGTGCCATCGTTCGTCTCGCCCACCACGGGATTGATGGAGCGCACGTTTGACATCCCCGGCTGCTCCAGCATCCACCCCACCAGCGCGTCGGCGGCCTTCCACACGCAGAGCGTGCATGTGAGCAGGATCGGCGATTCGATCTCGCCCAGCTCCGCCACCTGCGTCACGCCGAGCAGTTTCCCGAAGCCGTTCCCAACGTGAATCGCCGCCGGCACCCGGTCCAGGAAAATGTTGCCATCGTGCGGGAAGATCGCGGTGACGCCCGTGCGCACGGAATCGCCGCGCACGATCGTGGTCTGTCCCACGCGCACGCCGGCGACGTCAGTGATGGCGTTGAGCGCACCGGGCTTGAAGATCCCGGGCGCGACGCCGAGGTCGCGGGCGCGCGCGCGGCCGCCTTCCGCGCTCTGCGCGGCAAGTGAAGTGGTGGCAATCATGAGTATCAGCAGGGAAGTACGGAGCATGACTATCCCGCCACCACCGTGAGCAGGAACGTCGCGCCGCTGTCGGACTGCACGGCATGCTCGACCTTCGCGTTCACCACGAGCAGGTCGCCGGCGGCAAGCTGATGGCGCTTCCCGGCCACTTCGAATTGCATGCGCCCGTCGAGCACCTGCACCGAGACAGGCCCCTCCGCCCGATGCGTCGGGATCTCGCCACCGGCGGCGAGCGCGATGAGCGTGATACGCAGCGCTCCCTCCTTCACAAGCGTGCGCGCGTTGCGACCATGTTGCCTGAGCAACTCGGAGCTCTCCACGCGCTCCCGCTCCGCGCCGATGTGCAGGAGCAGCGCGTCACCGGATAGTGGACGATCTATGGATGACATGTTTGTGGCTGGTAGCTGGAAGAATGGTCGATAGCTATTGACAGTGAACCAAGTAATACAGGGGACGGTGAGATCGGCATCCCCCGCGGCACTCCCCTCGTCTACATTTCCAGCATGCCCACTCGTACCCGCACCCGCTTCCTCATCATCGGCAGTGGCGTGGCCGGCCTCCATGCAGCGTGGCGCGCGGCCGAGCACGGCGACGTGCTGCTGCTCACCAAGCGCACGCTGTTCGACAGTAGTACCGCCTACGCCCAGGGGGGCATCGCCGCCGCGCTGGGTGCGGGCGATTCACCCGAGCTGCACCGCCGCGACACGCTCGCGGCCGGCGATGCGCTGTGCGACAGCGCCGCTGTGGACGTGCTCGTCAACGAAGGCCCCGCGCGCGTGCGCGAACTCTTCGCCGCCGGCGCCCATTTCGATCTCGACCCGGGCGGTTCCTTCACCCTGGGCCGCGAAGCCGCCCACTCCGCCGCACGCATCGTGCACGCCAACGGCGACCGCACCGGCGCCGAAGTCGCCAGCACGCTCATCAAGCGAGTGCGCGCCACGAGTCGTGTCAAGGTGCTCGAGCGCTCGCGCGCACTGGATCTCATCGTGCACGACGGCGCCTGCGTGGGCGCGCGCGTCAGTCACGAGGGCGCCGCGCTCGAAATCCTCGCCGATGCCACCGTCCTCGCCACGGGCGGGTGCGGACAAGTCTATCGCTACACCACCAATCCGCAGGTCGCCACCGGTGACGGCTTCGCACTCGCGCACCGCGCCGGCGTCGAGCTGGGCGACATGGAGTTCGTGCAGTTCCACCCCACCGCGCTCGACACGCCGGAAACGCCGCTCAAGCTCATCTCCGAAGCCGTACGCGGCGAGGGTGCGATTCTCGTGAACGATCGCGGCGAACGCTTCATGGCCGGACGGCACGAGCTGGCCGAGCTCGCGCCGCGTGACGTCGTCGCGCGCGAGGTGTTCCGCGAGCGGCACGACGGCCACACGGTGTATCTCGACGCCACCGCCATGGGCGCCGAATTCGCCGCGCGCTTTCCCGGCATCTTCGCGATCTGCATGGCGCGCGGCATCGACCCGCGCACCGAGCGCATTCCGGTCACCCCCGCCGCGCACTACATGATGGGCGGCGTCGTGACGGATCTCGCCGGCCGCTCCAGCGCGCCACGCCTCTATGCCTGCGGCGAAGTCGCCAACACCGGCGTGCACGGCGCCAATCGCCTCGCGTCGAACTCGCTGCTCGAGGGGCTGGTCTTCGCCGAACGCGTCGCGCGCGACATGGCGGGCGTGACGCCGCTCACCTCGGAGCCGCCAGCCGGAAACTGGCGCGTTCCCCTCCTCCGCGATCGCGGTGCCGCGCAGGTCGCCGCGACCGCCGTGCGCGACACCATGTGGGAACACGCCGGCATCGCCCGCGCCGAAGCGGGACTGCGCACCTGCCTCGCCGATCTCGACGCCATCGAGGCGCGCCTCCCCGAAGGCGCCACCGAGGAAGCCAACCTCGTGGACACCGGCCGCCTCATCGTGCGCTCCGCGCTCATGCGTGATGAATCGCGCGGCGGACACTTCCGCAGCGACTACCCGCAGCCCGAGCGCGACTGGGCCGGACTGCACATCCGCGTCGTCTCGCATCAGGACAGGGCGCGCGCCGCCGCTCAGACCGAACCGTAATGCCCGATACCGAATCCTTCACGTCGCTCCAGCAGCAGATCCGCGCACTCGCGGCCGCACGCAATGCCGTCATTCTCGCGCACAACTACGAGCGCCCCGAAATACAGGACGTCGCCGACGTCGTCGGCGACTCGCTCGGCCTCTCCCGCGAAGCCGCACGCACCACCGCGGACGTGATCGTCTTCTGCGGCGTGCACTTCATGGCGGAAACCGCCGCCATTCTCTCGCCGGAGAAAACCGTCCTGCTCCCCGATCTCCGCGCCGGCTGCTCGCTCGCCGCCACCATCGACGCCGATCAGTTGCGTGAATGGAAAGCCGAGCATCCCGGCGCGGTCGTCGTCTCGTACGTGAACACGACCGCCGAGGTGAAGGCGGAAACCGACTATTGCTGCACGTCCGGCAACGCCGTGGAGATCGTGAACGCCATTCCGGCGGACCGCGAGATACTCTTCCTGCCGGACATGTTCCTGGGTGCGCACGTGCGGCGCGTCACGGGACGCACGAACATGCACGTGTGGATGGGCGAGTGCCACGTGCACGCGGGGATCACGCCGCAGCGCGTCGCCGAGCAGCGCGCCGCGCACCCCGAAGCCGAGTTCCTCATTCATCCCGAGTGCGGCTGCTCGACGAGTCTGCTCGAAGCCATGTCCGCCGGCGACATTGATCCCACGGGCGTGCAGATCCTCTCCACCGAGGGCATGATCCGGCGGCCGGCGCAATCCCCGGCCAGCGAGTTCATCGTGGCCACCGAGGTGGGCATTCTCTACCGGCTGCGCAAGGCCTATCCCGATCGCCAGTTCCTCGCGGCCGACGATCGCGCCTCGTGCCAGTTCATGAAGGTCACCACGCTCCCCGCCGTGCTCAACTCGCTCCAGAAACTGGAGCACCGCATCACGGTGCCGCCGGAGATCGCCTCCCGCGCGCGCCTCGCGATCGATCGCATGGTATCCATCGGTGGAGGCGCCGCACCGGCGAACGCGCCCGCACAGCTCGTGGGCGAATGACGGCGCCGCCACCGGCGAACGCGGCGCGCTTGCGCTTCCCGCTGGCGGAAAGCGATCTGGAAGCGCTCGTCCGCGCCGCGCTCACCGAGGATCGCGCGTTCCGCGATGTCACCACGCTTGCGACCATCCGCGAGGACGCAGTCGCCCGCGCCCGCATGGTGGCGCGCGCCGATGGCGTGATCGCGGGGCTCCCCATCGCGCTCGCCACCTTCCAGTGCGCCAGCTCGTCCATTGGCCATGAAACGCGCACGCCCGACGGCACCCACGTCGTGCGCGGCACGGACATCGTGTCACTTTTGGGACCCGCGCGCGCCCTGATCGCGGCTGAACGCGTCGCGCTCAACTTCGTGCAGCACCTCTCCGGCATTGCGACGCTCACCGCGCGCTATGTGCATGCCGTGCGCGGCACGCGCGCGCAGATCTTCGACACGCGCAAGACCACGCCGGGATGGCGCGCGCTGGAGAAGTACGCCGTGCGCTGCGGCGGCGGCGTGAACCACCGCGCCGACCTCGAATCGGAGGTCCTGATCAAGGATAATCATCTCGCCGCACTGGGCGGCGATGTCGCGCTGGCCGTACAGCGCGCCCGGCAGTTCGCGCCCGCCGGCATTCGCGTCGAGGTCGAATGCGACGACATGGATCAGGTGCGCGCGGCCGCGGATGCACACGCCGACATCATACTGCTCGACAACATGTCGCCCGCGCTCATGCGCGAGTGCGTTCAGCTCGTCGCGGGGCGCACGCTCACGGAAGCGTCCGGTGGCATCTCGCTCGATACAGTCCGCGCCGTCGCCGAAGCCGGCGTGGACCGCATCTCGGTGGGCGCGCTCACCCATTCCGCCCCCGCGCTCGACATCGCGCTCGACTTCGAGAGCTGGTAGCTGCTAACGACAGGAGTGGTGAGCGCCGGCTGCCAACGGCCAGCGTCCACTCACCATCACGCCGCCTTCCTCCCCTCCGCTTGCCAGATCAATTCGTCGCCGTCGACGGATGGGACATAGAGAAACCGCGCCGGCGGAAAACCCGACACACCAATCTCGAGCCGGTCGCCCACGCTCGTGGCCGCCCGGTCGCTGATCACCTGAAGGGCATCGGAGAGCGTCCCACTCGTCACCGACCCGGCCAGGCGAAGCTGCTCGTCAGCGCTGCTGATCGAGAATTCAAAACGCGTCATGGCCCCCCTCCCCGATATGAAGACCCATCGAGCGCCGCCGCAGCGACAATGTTCGCCGCCAGTGTGCTGATCCGGTCTCACGTTGTTATACCCCCGAACTGATGGCTGGTTGCTGGTACTCCCGATGCTCCGTCGTTGCGAGACGACAGCAACCAGCAACCCGCTACTGCTTCAGGTACACCGTCTGAGACGGGAACGCGAAACCACTCCCCGCGTGTTCCACTACGGCCATGAACTGCAAAAGGATTCCCTGACGGTCCAGCAGGAACTCGTTCCAGTCCGTGGTCTGCACCCACGTCTGCACCTGCACGTCCAGCGCCGACGCGCCGAAGTCGGTAAAGCGCACCGTGATGTTGTCCTTCATGATGCGCGGATGCTCACGCAGCACCCGCTCCAGCCCGTCCAGCACCGTCTGCATCTGCGCGCCCGTGGTCTCGTACACGAGCCCCAGCACCATGTTCAAGCGAATGCGGTCGCGCATGGCGAACGACTCGATCCGCGAGTCGGCCAGCTTGCCGTTCGGCAGGGTGACCACCGTTCGGTCAATCGTGCGAATGCGCGTGGAACGCAGTCCGACGCGCTCGACCGTTCCGGCCACGTCGTCAACCTTGATGCTGTCTCCCTCCCGGAAGATCTGGTCCGCGCCGATTGAAAACGCGCCAAAGAGATTCTCCACTGTCTTCTGCGCGGCGAGCGCAAACGCCAGGGCACCAATGCCCAGCCCGCCCAGCACGCCCGCAACCGGAAACCCCAGCGTCGAGAGCACCGCCACCACGCCAATCGCCACGATCGCCACCTTGGCCACCCGCGTCCCGAGTGGCAGGATCGATCGCGCCGCACCACCCGCCATGGCCCACCCCGATACCGCCATCCGCTGGCGCCAGACATCCGCCAGCCGGATCAACCCCCAGAAAAACGCCACGAGGAGTCCCGCCTTGAGCAGGCGGCTGACCCACTGCTGTCCCTCCACGCCGAGCGCCAGCCACGGAAGCAGGAATGCAACCATCGCGACGGTAAGTCCCAGCGTGACGGGACCGGCAAGCCGGCTGATCACCTCATCATCCCACTCCCGCGCGGTTCGGCGTGCCAGTCGCTTGAACAGCCAGGCGAGCACCAGGTTGAGCGCGGTGCCAAAGCCGAACGCCACCAGGAGCAGCACCGGGAACGCGAGCCACTGCCACGCCGTCAAACCCAATGGCCCCGTCTTCAGCAAGCCCGCCGGCAGATGCTGCAGCGCCCAACGGTCGGGAAGCGCCGCGTACCACTCCGGTATGCGCTGAACGGTGCCGCGCGAGAAGAGCCAGCGCTGTTCACCACCTCTCCACACACGCGCCAGTCGCACGGGCTCATGGTCCCCGCGCACACCGGGGAGATCGGCGATCTGCACCAGGTTGCGGGAACCGCCGCCCGTCGTATCGCCCGCCGCCGCTCCCGAGATGTCCTCGAGGTCTATCCAGACCTTCCGATCCAGCACCAGCTTGAATTCGCGCGCCAGCTCCGGTCCGCGCGTCCGCAGCGAATCCGGAAGGTCCAGATACTGCGCCGCGTCACTGTCCTTTCCCACACTGGTGAGATCCAGAAATGCCGCCACGCTGGCACGAGGCGACTCGGGCGACACCGTCTCCGGTCGTGGCGCTTGCGCGCTCTTGCTCGCCGTATCCGGCTTCTTCTTCGCGGACTGCGAAAACAGACCGAGCTGCCCTTGTGCCGGTGCGTTCACCACGCCCGAAAGCAGCAGGAAACCGATGCCGGCGATGGCGGCTCCACGCCGACGGATATGCGGGAATGAAAGGGGGGAGTGCATTCCTGGAAAAGGCGCTGAAAGGAATGGTGGCTGGCGGATGGACTCACACATTACACCGGCTCCGGCCCGTCGCACTACTCCGAATTCTCCGCTCCCTTGTTGAGCGATGTACGAGTTCGTATGTTAAACGCCCCTCATCTGTCCGCGCACTCCCTGGTAACACGTCGCGGTGGATGTCCAGCCACCTCCGGGCAGCGGCGGTCATCATGGCTGATCAGCGTATCAAATCTCGCCCCATCGCGGCCGCTCGGGCGATTCCATGGGTGCCGCAGAACGACGGCTATTACCTGCTGGCCTCCGTGATGTCCAGCTCCCGCGCCGCCCCCCTCGTCGTCATGCAGGAAGCCCTGCTCGAAGTCGAGGCACACTTGCGCACCGTTCCCGGCGGGCATGTGTGCGGTCTCCTGTATGGGTCCCATTACATCGATCCGCGCAGCTCCGCGAAATATCTGCTGGTGGAGGACGCGGTCCGTGCTCCGCGCATCGATGCCGCCGCTGATCCCGACGCCGCCGCTCTCGCCATGTGGAGCGACATGCTCGGTCGAGTGGAGCAGCCCGGGCGTCAGGTGCTCGGCTGGTATCGTGGCGGCGCAACGATTGAATCGCCCATCGCGCTTCCCGCCGCCGGCGCCATGCAGGTCGTCTTCCCGGAGCGATGGCAGGTCGGGCTGCTGCGTCAGGGAGTTCTTGGCGAACACCGGGGCGCCTTTGTCCGCATCGAACCAACCGAAACCCGGGTGTACAGCATTCCGTTCATGGAGCTCGCGCCACCGGAGGGGTTCGACGGTCACACACTGCTCACCAGCGTAACCTGGACGAACTATCACACGAAGCTGCCCGTGACGCCGCTCGGCACCACCGCCACGACATCCGGCCCGCGGCGCAGGTCCACGGAAGCCGCCACACCGGCACTCCGTGAGCATCGCAGCCTCGGCTTCCTCGGCGCGATCCTGAAGCGGCCGCCGGCAACCCCGCTGACGCCGGCGAATCAGCCGCGAGCAGCGCCGATGCTGCACCTTCCACTCGCACCAGCTCTTGTTGCCGCTTTGCAGGATACGATACCAGCCATTGGATTGTCCGCAGCCATGCCCACTTCCGGGGAGTCAAAGAATCCAGCCGAACAGCTCAGTCCATTGCCGCAGCCTGACGCGGAGTCCACCCCGGTGGAATCGCGGACCGATGCGCTTCCCGTCACGTTGGAGACGCGAATACCACTCGCGCCCGCAGAATCCGACCCGATCCTCGATGACCTCCGCCAACGTGCCCGACCGGAGCGTCTGGATCATTTGCCGAGACCCCACAGCACCAGAAGCCGAATCGCCCGCGCTGGCTTGCCTGCCGGCATCCTGATCGCCGCGGCTGCGGCTGCCGCATTCTACCTCGTGCCTCGGCTGCGCCTCGCGTCGTCGCCATCCCCCGTCACACAGTTCGGCCAGCTCGATTCCACGCAGTTCGCGCTGGGCAACCCCGAGGGCGCTTCGGACGTCGCCGGTGCCGCGCACATCCCGGCCGGGCTCCTTACGACGGAGCAGATCGGAAAGGCCCGCTTCGCGCTGGCGCGCGTGGGCACCTACGGCGATGACCTTGCGACGACGCTCAGTGCGCTCGACTCGACGCTGGCGTCCGCACAGAACGCCACAAGCCACCGCCGTGCCTGCCAGCAGGCCGATTCGCTCTTGCGGCACACGACGCTGGATCTCTCGATGCTCGATACCGCAAGGCAACAGGTGAGCGAGCTCATTGGCACGGCCCGCCTCGATTGGGTGGAAGGCCTCTCCACACGCGCACGGGCCGCCGCTCCGCGATATCAACGAACATGCAAGTGACGATGTAGAAACTGCTTCGATCTCCTGCCGGATCGCGTCAGGGAGATCGAACCCGGCCTTTCCGCTCGGTCAGGGCAGTAGCGAGTTCGGGTTCCGCACACCACCTTTCTGCCGATGCGGTGTCAGTTCATCCGCACAGCTCCAGGACCTCTGCAATGTCCCTGACCAGTCGGAATCACGTTGAGGAGGGCGTGATGACGCAACACGCCAGGCACGCGGTCGAAATCCGGCACCTTCCCAGCGAGCGCCTGGTCAAGTGGCTGCCATTGGACGACGGGTACTACCTGCTGGCATCGGTGATGACCAGCACCCGTGCCGCGCCAGTCTTTGTGACGCAGAAGGCACTGCTGCAGGTGGAAGCGCATCAGGTGCGAGCTGTGGGCGCGCATGCGTGTGGCATTCTCTGCGGCGCTGGCTGTGTGGACCCCGCCACCGGGATGGAATTTGTCCTGATCGAAGACACCGCGCCTGCCGTCCGGACCGCGACGATCAACGACGCCGATGCCGCGCTCGCGGCTGACCTGTCCCGGGTCATTGCACAGTTGGAACGATCAGGCCGGCGCATCATGGGCTGGTATCGCTGCGATGTCCCGCTGGGTCAGCTCATTTCCATACAGAATGTCGGCCTGCATCGCTCGTTGTTCGGACAGCCGTGGCAGGTGTCGCTCTTTCGCGATGGCGTCATGGGTCAGGGTCGGGGCGCGCTCGTTCGCGTCGAACCGAATGAGGGGCGCGCATTCAGCATCCCGTTCGTCGAGATCAGTGCGCACCGTCGCCTCCACAGTCACGCGCCGCTGCTCACGAGTATCAATTGGCTCAACTATCGCGCCGAATCGGAAGTGGCGCTGCTTCCGGACGGAGCGTTTCTGGATGGATACCAGCTCCCGCCGGAAGAGCCGGTGTACACTGAGCCGCCGCGTCGCACGGGACTGCTGAGCGGGCTCTTCGTGCACCGCCCGCCCTCCGTGACGCCTCGTCGCGCGACGCCAGTTGATCCGTTCCAGCCGCCGGCTGCGCCGTCTACGCCTGCTGCGCCTGCCGCGCCTGCCGCGCCTGCCCGCCCGGTGAGTCCTGAGCCTCCGCCTCTCGAGGCTGCACCGCCGCCATCCGCGCCGTCGCCACCCGCGGCCAGCGAACCGATTCCCGCCACGGGTCCGGCACCAGCAACGGGCCACGATTGGCCTGAGCGCTCCATTCCAGTCTTTGACGAGGGTACAGAGCCCGAGCGAGCCGAAGCCCTGGACGAGTTGCTCGCTGAATTGCAGCGGCGTGTACGCGTCGAACCTCCCCGGACAGTGCAGCAACCGGCCGCCCGATCCGGCCCTGCGGGGCGACGCTTCATCATGTTCACGCTTGGCGCCGCCGCCGTCATCATCGCGGGATTTTTCGCCGTTCGTGGACTTGGTGGGTCGCATTCCGCCAGCGACGGCGCCGCAGCCGGTGAACTCGACCCTCGACTCTTCGGCGGAAAGAACGCCACTGGGACAGCGACTGCATCGCGCCCCGCCAGTGGCGCGCTCACTCCCGATCAGCTTGCCCAGGCCCGGTCCGCGCTCGCCATCATGGGCGCATCGACCGACAGTCTGCAGAGCCACCTGGTCTCACTTGACAGCGCACTCACCGTGGCGCGTGGCGCATCCCGCCACGCGAGCGCCTGTGCGCGCGCCAACTCGCTTGGCACGCAGGCACGTTCCGATAGCACAATGATCAATTCCTCTCAACAGCAACTCTCCCGACTCATGGGACCCGCCCCGATGGATCGTGTGAATGCCCTGTTCGCTCAACTGCGACAGTCCACACGTTCTCTCATTTCGCGTTGCGGGAGCTGACGCACCAACCTCCGCACGCGCCACGCATCTGCCACATGTGTGTTGCGACCGCGACACAGTCTGGTAAGTTTCCTTCCCTTCGTCCCCTCGCCGCCGGCTCGCGAGCATGACCGGAGTGCATCTCCAGCACCCACAATCGAGCACTGTTCTTGCGCTTGAAGTCAGGCCCGGCGCACGTACCGCCGAGTCGTTCACGAGATGCCCGAGCGCTCCAGTGCGCTCGGGCCAAGGGGGTTGACAATTGTTAAAAGTGCCTTATCATCGGCCGACCTTGACCTGTCATTACGAAGAGCTTCACGCCAGCGCCGGCGCCCGGCGGGCGTTCCGTGCCCAGCCTTCGACACTCCGGCGTGGAATGCGAGTTGAGCATGTCAGCTAGCATCCCGAAGGGAAAGATGGCTCGATCCGCCGCGGCGCGACTCGTCATGTCCAGCCTGGCCCGCATTGCGGTGGACGCTGTTGCCGTGCTGGCCGGATTCCTCATCAGCTACGAGATACGTGAACGGGTCATCCCGGCGACATTCATCACCGCGTCGGCCGAGCCGGTCACCAAGTACCTCGAAGGCGCTATCGCGTTCACGCTCATCACGCTGCTCGTCTTCTGGCGGCTGGGACTGTACCAGCGCCGGGGTAGCGTCCTGAATCTCTGGGAGCTGGAAACCGCGCTGAAGGGGATGGCTGTCGCATCGGCCATATTCTTTGCCGTCCTCTTTCTCGATCAGCGCGTCGCCTATTCCCGTCTCATTGTGGTTGGCGCCATGGCCATCGGCACGTTCCTGGTCATCGTCAGCCGGCAGATCGTTTCGGCCATCATCCAGCGGCTGCAGGTGTCCGGCAGAATGGGACACCGGGTTCTGATCTACGGGTGCGGCGCCACTGGGCGTCTGCTCATGAAGAAGATCGTGGAATCGCCGCAGCTCGGCTGCACCGTAGCGGGATTTCTCGACGATGCCGCGCCTATTGGCCGGGAGATCGCCTGCCGCATTTCACAGACTGAATCGGAGCCGTTCAAGGCGCCGGTACTCGGGCGCGGTCGCCAGTGGGAGCGCGTCATTCGCGAACACGACATCAGTGAGCTGCTGCTCTCCTGTGCCGTCTCTCCGGACCTGCGCCTGGACATTCTGCAGTACGCGCGCGAAAACGACCTGAAGGTCGGCATCGTCCCGCATCTGGATGACCAGCGGGTGGATGATGTCTACGTCGAGGACCTGAGCGCGATTCCGGTGCTGCGCCCGCGTTCCTCGCGCCGGCAGTCGCGACTCTTCTACCGCGTCGCCAAGCGCTGCTTCGACATTGTCGCGGCGGTGTTCCTCACCATTCTCACGGCGCCGGTCTGGATCATCGCCGCCATTGTCATTCCGCTCGAATCCCCGGGCCCCGTGTTCTTCGAGCAGGAACGGATCGGACAGGGCGGACGTCCCTTCCGGCTGCTCAAGTTCCGGAGCATGTGGCGCGACGCAAACCCCTATGCGCTCTCGCCGGTTGGCGATCGCGACCAGCGCATCACGCGCTCCGGCCGCGTGCTGCGCATGCTTGGCCTGGATGAGCTGCCGCAGATGCTCAACGTGCTGCGCGGGGACATGAGCCTCGTGGGTCCCCGTCCGGAAATGCCGTTCATCGTGGAGCGTTACACGGCGCATCAGCGGCAGCGCCTCGAAGCCAAGCCCGGCATCACCGGACCCTGGCAGATCAGCGCGGACCGCCACGCCGCCATTCACGAGAATCTGGAGTACGATCTCTACTATCTCCGGCACCAGTCACTCGCGCTCGATGCGCTGATCCTGCTCGAAACCGCGTTCTTCACCTGCGGGCTCGCCTTCTCGGCGCTCAAGCGGATCAAGCGCCGGCCGACCGACGCGACAGCGACATCGGAGGCCGTACGCGCCGGCTCGTTCCTGTTGGTCGCACTGGATCAGCGGCGACGCGATGGGGTGCCGGCAACCTGGAGCCGACTCGTGCCCGCGGTATGCCGCGCGGCGCAGTTGCTGCCGGTGCGTGTTCTCGTGGCGCCTGACAACGTTGCGCGCTTCGACGAGCTGCTCTATAACACCACTCGGGAAGGCCGCGCGGAATACGAATTGTACACGAGCCAGACACACCTGTACTCGCTCGTGCGGAGCGCCGGACTTGTCCTCACGGATCTCCCCCATGTGGTGCGCTGGGGGGAAAAGGCGGGCATCGGTGTATTCGCCATCGAGAACGACGGCGTACGCTGGATTGCCGGCGCCGAAGACGTTCCCGGATCCGTGGATATTCTGACCGCGCTCTTCTCACCCGCGCTCGCCACGGAGCCGGAGGTGCTCGCGGAAGCAGCAGACGGTGACCGGCGGTCAGCGCCCAGGCATGCTCGACTCCAGCATCAGTCGCTTGAACTTCAGTCGGACGGGCGGCTCTCCGGGAGCTGACGTACCGCGGCTGATTCCTCGATTCTGACTGCCGCGCGTCGCGCCTTCCTGCGTGCCAGGCCACGCAGCAGCATGAGCTGCGTGAGCAACCGCAGGTGTCCCACGATGGTGCGCGCCACCCTCATCTTGGAATAGCCCAGCACCCGGACGTTCAGGACGGTGGGATACTCCGCAATCGCCCCGCCCGCCAGGTCGACGCGCCCGAGCATCTCGGCAATACCGAGGAATCCGCTGTGCTTGAGCGTCATGTCCAGCATCGCGCTGCGACGATAGACACGGAAGCAGCTCGTGTACGTGCTCAGCTTCTGGTGCAGCACCGTCCGGTAGAGGCTTGACAGGTTTCGCGACAGGAACAGCCGCCATTCGGGAACGTTGCGCACGCCACCGCGCGGATGGTAGGGCGATGCCGTCACCATCGTGACGTTGTCGCCGAGCAGGGGCAGCATTTTCGCGAGCTCCAGCGGATCGTAGCTGCAATCGCAGTCAATGGATGCCACGATCTCGGAGTGCGCCGCGCGAATTCCGTTCAGGATCGCCACCGCCGGTCCATAGTTCGCCTCGTGTCGCACCAGCCGGCAGTTCGGCCGATTGCCGAACAACTGCTGCAGCATGATCCAGCTATTGTCCGTGCTCCGGTCATCCACGAGCACGAACTCCATCGCGTATTGCGGCGCCAGCGCCTCCTCGAGACTGGCGAGCGTTCTGGCGAGATACGGGAGCGAGCTTTCCTCGTTGTAGCACGGAACCACGAGTGAGACGCGCAC
>Ga0070683_100001519_pt1 | contig 17932 bp, 17 predicted proteins | sample KBSC713LmetaG_FD_64662 | JGI IMG/M metagenome (GOLD analysis project Ga0070683, IMG submission 64662) | Corn rhizosphere microbial communities from Kellogg Biological Station, Michigan, USA - KBS C7.1-3L metaG | ecosystem: Host-associated > Plants > Roots > Rhizosphere ... | reverse complement strand
CTTCGGAGGGTTTTACTTGTGGGAAAGCAAAACAGCTATGGAAGAGTTTATGCACTCTGACCTTGTAAAAGCAGTGGTGAGCAGACCGTTTGTAAAAAATGTCTCCTCGGTAGATTACGAAGTAAACGAAAAGGCATCTGTAATAACTCGTGGACTGAAATAAAAGCAGTTTTTTACAGAATTGCGGATGCACTACCGCTAACATCGTAGTGCCAACAGACACAAAAATGAAAAACGTTTCGAAGAGCAACAAAGGCTCGATGATTCAGAACCTTTATACGAGCAGTTAACGAAATTTGATCAGTACGACAACACTTATTGTAGATTACATGATCAGACAATGGCTCTGATTGAAAGATATGTTCGATTAAGCCCTGACGAATTCGTGAAAATCATCGATTGACCGCATTGTCCATAACAAAGAGACCTTGCCAAAGCCTTCCATTATTGGCTTCGCCATTAGATTAAATTGTATGAGTATTACGATGACATTCGCCGAAACACTTCACCTTGCAAAAAAACTCTGGGATTATCATCACATGCATCATGCCCTCGAAAAAGCCGATTGCATTTTGGCTTTAGGCAGTCATGACCTTCGTGTTGCCGAACGAGCAGCCGAATTATATCTTGAAGGATGGGCACCCATGGTGATCTTTTCAGGTGGACTAGGCAATTTTACAAAAGGAATGTGGACTGAAACGGAAGCAGACCAGTTTGCTACTATTGCAATAAGAATGGGCGTTCCGGAAACATCAATTCTTATTGAGAACAGATCAACAAATACGGGTGAAAATATTTTGCTTACGCAACAATTGCTTGCGCAGAAAAAACTGGACCTCCGATCTTTTATTGTTGTGCAGAAGCCTTACATGGAAAGAAGAAGCTACGCAACATTTAAGCAGCACTGGCCCGATAAAAAACTGGTCGTAACATCTCCGCAAATTTCGTTTGATGATTATCCAACAGAAGACATACCGCTTGAGAGGGTTATCAATATAATGGTCGGCGATCTTCAACGAATAAAATTTTACCCGGAGAAAGGTTTCCAGGTCTACCAGGAAATACCTGAAGACATATGGGAGGCTTTTGAAAAACTTGTCGCATCAGGCTTCGATAAACATTTAATGACGTGAATCGTGAAACGTCAAACGTGAATTGTGAATCGCAAATTAAAACACCTGTTTCACGTTTCACATTTCACGTCTCACGGCGCGTATCCCGGAACGTTCAATCCTAAAACAATATCTCTCTTACCATGTAACATTCCGTTCTTTTGTTCAAGAGAAATAATTCCACTACCACCACGTTTTTCCTGGCGGTTTCTTTCCGAGGTCGTTAAGAAAGCATCTCCATCAAAAAGATACTCATCAATATAATACTCATTCTTGTCCGGTTCCTTTAATGTGATATGAATATGCGCGGGAATATTTGTAGCAGGGTAAGGCGCGGGTTTCAAGGTGTAGAAATGATAATATCCATTCTTGTCTGTTTTCATCCATCCACGAAGGCGGCCATGACGCTTTCCCCAACCCTTTGCATCAGCTGCCGGTGTATAATGACCGGTTTGGTCAGTGTGATAAACATATACAACAACATCTTTCGCCGGAGTCTTGCCATCACGATGGTAGATTATCCCACTGATCTCAAGCTTAGGTCCCGATTCATTATAGTCAGGGAGCGTCGCCGTATTTGTAAGTTTCTCAAACGTCACAGGGCTTTCATAGATCGCTTCGCAACCTTCGCAATTGCCTCCTACGCGTTTTGCATTTTTTGACTGATTGCTTGCTTGTGCACAACCCGATAGTCCAATAGACATGAACAGAACAAAATACAATAAGTGTCTCATCGCTTAAGTTTTAAATTAACTGTGGAGCCTGCATCGTCGTGGCCTTTGTGTATCCTTCGTGTACTTCGTGACCCCAAAGGCGACACAAACGGCACAACGGAGACACAAAGAACACTACGGCAAGTTGAAACAATAGCCACAGACACTCAAATCAATTACAGGTACTGCGTATTTATCTTGACAAACGGCATTTCGTCAAGGTAATTAACCCCTTGCTGTAATCAAATTTACCAGCCCGATTTTGTAAATTTATTTTGAGTATGCAGAGCAGGAATTTCTTTTTTCGGTATAAGCTTCAGCATGTTTGCTTCTGGTTGCTGTTGTTTGGGCTGTGGTATTATTTCCGCTTCCAGGACTATTCCTCAAAAGCGTTAGCCGCAAAGATCACGCTGCTAAAAGTAGTTGACCTGGCGTTTATGGTTTATGTCACCAATTACATTCTGATTCCACAGCTGTTATACAAGAAAAAGTATTTGCTGTTTGGAGTCACATTCATCGTATTTGTCTTTGCAAGCAGTGTCGGTAAAATGTGGATCGAAGGACAGCTGATGCACAACCCGCAGCTCTTTGCGATCTTTAACCAACATTTCAAGGTGAGATTCTATGATAATGTCATCCCCCATTTTCTTCTCGTTATCACCGGTGCATCATTCAAGTTGTTGATCGATTATGCCAGGACGCAACGAAGACTTGGCGAAATGGCAAAAGAAAAGGCGGAGGCTGAATTAAATTTTCTCAAATCGCAGATCAACCCGCATTTTCTGTTCAACTCGCTTAACTCTGTATATTTTCTAATTGACAAAGAAAATCACCATGCACGCGAAGCGCTGCATAAATTTTCCGATATGCTGCGATACCAGCTATATGAGTGCAATGACGATAAAATACCAATCGAAAAAGAGATCAGTTACCTGCAGGATTATGTAGACCTTCAAAAACTTCGCAGGGAACCCGGTGATGAAGTTCAATTTGACTGTTCGGAGAATGTAAAAGGTTTTTCAATAGAACCATTGCTGCTGATGCCTTTTGTCGAAAATTCTTTCAAGCATCTCTCGCACTTCAGCAACGGAAAAAAGAACCTGGTGAAGATCAATGCCAATAAGGCAAATGGGGAATTTTATTTCAGCGTCACCAACACTATTGAATACACAAGCACAAAAGAGCCTGTTGGCGGAATCGGGTTAAAGAACGTAAAGAGAAGACTGGAGTTGCTTTATAACGGAAAGCATGAATTGAGCATTAAGGAAGACGATCATATATTCAAGATTGACTTAAAAATAAAAATTTGAACCACATAAGGAACATAGGGCACAATAGGAACACATAGAATCTTATGTAAAGATGATGTCTCCGTATGTGCCTTATGTGGTGAATTTAATATCTAGCTGTTCGATATGCGTATTAATTGCATCATAATAGATGACGAGCCTCTGGCAAGAAAAGGTCTGAAAGAGTACATTGCCGACATAGACTTCATGGATCTTATAGGAGAGTTCGATAGCCCATTGAAAACGTCCGAACTATTAAGCAAGGGAAATGTTCAATTGCTTTTTCTCGATATCCAAATGCCAAAGATCACGGGTCTTGATTTTTTCCGATCCCTGCAGCATGCGCCACCAGTAATTTTCACGACTGCCTATCCACAGTACGCCCTTGATGGGTTTGAACTGAACGCCCTTGATTACCTGGTAAAGCCCATCTCGTTCGAACGCTTCTTAAAGGCAGCCTTAAAAGCAAAAGAATATTATGAAATAAGGAAGCACAACGAAGAAGCCGCCACAGAAAAAAAAGAAGATTATTTCTTCATCAAATCCGATAATAAGCTGGTGAAGATCGCCTTTGATGAAATTTTGTATGTGGAAGCCTTGCAGAACTATGTAACCATTCACACCGCCGATAAAAAATACATTACCTATCTCACCTTCAAATCAGTGGAAGAATATTTACCCACCGACCGGTTTATCAAGACACACAAGTCATACATTGTCTCCGCTTCAAAGATCAACAGCATCGAAGGCAATGATATTCGCATCGGCAATCACCACATCCCCATCAGCCGCAACGAAAAGGAAGAAGTGATGGAGAAGTTGCTGAAAGGAAAGTTTTTGAAGAGATAGTTGCTAGTTCCCGTTTCCAGTTTCTAGTCGTTGGTTGTTAGTCAACTATCAACTATCATCTATCATCTGTCATCTATTATCTGATATCTAAAGAATGTTCTCGTCCTTAAACTGGTATTGCTCCTTTATTTTCCTCATTACTTCCTCCATACTGGCACGATGATCTTCGGGTTTCCATTCTCCCCTCTCCCATTGATCCAGCTCTTTGTCAATATTTTTCTTTTGTAATTCGGTAAGCTTGTTCACTAACTGGTCCGACATTTCTTTTTGTCTCTGGAAAAATGCCTTTTTCTTTTCATTACGTATTTCCTTATCGGCGCGAATATGATTTTCATCGGCAGCCATTTGCAATAGTTCTTCTTTGGCCAATGCAATATCATAAGGTCCGATCGGCATAATGAGCTTCGACAATACTGGTCCGATCTCGATCAAAATGATCAGCAACGATATCAAGAGGCAGCTCCAGAATACACTACTCTCTTCACCCGAAAGGTCAGACAATGCTTTGTTTCTTTCGAGGAAACCCATGTTAGCCGCTACTGACGTCGCATAATCCCCTCTCTTTTGTTCCACATTCGCTTTCGCATTGGTCAGTATATCATCCTGTGCAGCGATCTTTCTTTCCAGTTGCAACACTTCCGGGCCAAACTGTGTTCTTACCTGGTCAAAAGCATTCATCTTTAATTGAGTCAGCTCCTCAATCCCACGTTGACCGGAACCACCTGTACCATCGGCTTCCTGTACATAGGCTTGTTGTAATTTGTGCAGCGTATCTTCAATCGCATCTTTTCTATTGATCAGCCTTTGTCTTTCTTTCGTCGCGTCATTGATCTGCGCTTCGTTTTCCATAGCCAGCAAACTATCATTGAGCTGAATTTTTTTATGCATGTTCTCCGTCATCTTTACGTTGATCTCCTTTTCAAAAATTTTCATCTCGAGTGGTCTCGCAATCGTAAAACCAATCAACAAGGCAAGAGCCAATCGCGGAACAGCCATCCACAATTGCTTGCGTTTGCTGATGCCATACTTGCGCATCGTGGAAACAAGAAAGCGGTCGAAATTAAAAATGATCAGTCCCCAAATAATTCCAAAGCCAATTGCATACATCCAATTGTCAAATACGGTGTAAATAGCATAGCCGGCTGCAAGCGATGCCAGCATCAGTGTGGCTAGCAATACTCCACCCAACCCCGAGTGTTTTGCATGCTCTGAGGGAAACTGTTTCAACAGGTCCTGGTGTGCACCGGCGCACCACCATAAAAATTTTTTATCGCTTGGTTTGCGACTCTCACTGCCAAACGAGTCATAAGTGTACAAGCCGTTATCCTGGCTAGTGTTAGTTTCTGCCATAAAATAGATTTTAGTAATGAAGTAGAGTTACTTAATAAGGTTGAAGTGGAGTTATTAGTGAAACGATCAAACGCGCTTGTTATTACTAAGAGGATGTTAAAAGAGGCGAAGAATAAGATGTAGAATACAGAACACGGAATATGGAATGAAGAAGTTTAGTTTATTGGTGATTATTTGGGCGCCAGCTGTTTTCCCCTGATTAGGCTTCGGTTGTGTCACTCACTTGTACGTCCGGTAACGCTATTCTGCAACGGGGCAACACGTTCGTCCAGCGGGTTGTCGCTCCGAGTAGGCCGGCGAACATTCCATCCCCGGGTTGTCAGCCCGTCCCCGAATAGCTATCGGGAGCAGCGAGGGATCTATTGCCGGCAAGGCGCAAAGACAGTAAGGAATTGTCAAAGCCCTGATTCTGTGTTTGAGTATCTCAGTGGCAATTATGGTTTCATTAATTGACCCGACTCCGATCAACTCCAAAGTGGGAGTAGTACTACTGTGCGCTTATATTTATGGTAACATCGTCACCCTTCTCCATTTTTTTCTCTTCCGTCTCGGCTATTGTTTCTTCTTCGCCGATCAGGTCGTAGTCATTTATTACTCTTAAGATTTCTGCCACGCCCCACGCCTGGGCGATACATCCCTTCGGGCGATGCGGGAATTCGGCATCAAAGATCTCTGATACATTACCAATACAACCCTCATTAAGATGATAAGCAAAATTGTCGATCACATTTTTTAATAAAGAGCGGCTGGTTCCAAGCTTTGCCAGCGCATCAATATAGGGCCCCAACAACCAACTCCATACAGTCCCCTGGTGATAACATGAATCCCGTTTGTGAGCATCTCCGTCATAACACGATGCGTATAATGGATCGTCGGGTGACAAAGTTCTTAACCCGGTAAGGGCATACAGTTTGGCGGTGATGATCTTTAAAATACTGCGGCTCTTTTCACGGTCGATTAAAATAAATGGAAGGCTTATTGCAAGAAGTTGATTCGGCCTTAAGCTATCATCCTTTTCGTTGTCATTAACCACGTCGTACAAATATCCTGCCTCGCTGTTCCAGAATTGCTCATTAAAACTCTTTCTCGCCAGCGCTGCTTTTTCAAAGATGGTGGTCGCTTCATCTGAATTACCACTCATTTCAAGAAGCGTTGCATAAATAGAAAGTGCATTACACCAGAGTGCATTTATCTCTACTGCTTTGCCCATTCTTGGCGTTACTACCCACTCTCCTATCTTGGCATCCATCCATGTAAGTTGAAGACCTTGTTCACCCGAATAGAGCAAACCGTCTTCATCGGCGCGAATGCCATGCCTCGTTCCTCTGAAATGCCATTCGATAATTTCTCTTAAAACCGGTAATAATTTGCCCAGCACAAATTCCTTATCGTTCGTAGCTTCCAAATATTTATAAATAGCAATAAAATACCAAAGTGTACCATCCACATTGTTGTAACCAATCGGCTCTCCATTGTCGGGAAAATGATTGGGTAACATTCCATCGCTTACACTTTTTGCAAAGCCCCATAAAATTCTTTTGGCATCCTCGTAACGTCCCGTACTGAGACACAAGCCGGGTAGCGCGATCATTGCATCACGTGTCCAGTCGGTAAACCAATGATAGCCTGCAATAATAGTAACCCGACCGGGTGCTTCTTCATCGCCAGGGTCGAGTGAAAACGGCTGGGTCTTTTTTTCTATTATAAATTGATCAGCCGCCAAAACAAGTTGTTTGACAACATCATCTTCAGGAAGGTCACTCGTTAATAATCGCCGGCGAAGACTTTCTTTAGCGAACAGTTCAGCAGCATCTTTGTCCGACGGATCGTCGGTGGAAATAATAATTCCCAACGAATCTCCTTTTTGAAGCGAAACGGAAAATTCCCCCGGTGCGAAAAGGTCTTCGACAAAATCAAATTCGCGTTCTTTCTCCATGTCATAGTTAAAATGAAACCACCAATTGGGATCGTGATGGTATTCACTATGCGGCACTTTGATAAAGATACCAGGTGTGTCATCATAAACTTGTGTGCTGAATACATCATTGGAAAAATGAGCATCCCTCAGCACCTCGTTATTCGCACGGATCAAACCATGATACCTTCTTACCGAGAGTAATGGCAACAATTCTAGCGTAAATGGCTGTTGGGCATCCAGCACGTTATAAATTATGACTGTGGTGTTTTCTCCATGCACCATGGTAATAGTTTTTTTCAAAACGACTCCTCCCACATCGTAGATGAATTGAGGGAAGAAGTCTTTTGTAAAAGAAACCTGGTGTTGATTACCGTCAGGATGAATAACTCCGCCATAATTATTTACGCCAAGGTCAAATTGTTCATTGTTGATCGTTATTGTTTCTTCCAATTTTGATACGAGCGCCATTCGCTCAGCATAAGTGGGAAGAGCGGCCACCAATAAGCCATGATAGCGGCGTGTATTGCATCCGATGATCGAGGAACTTGCCCAGCCGCCAAGTCCGTTTGTTTCCAGCCATTCATGACGGATAGCTTCTTTGAAATCCTGAAGGACTGTTTTGTCTTTCTTAAGTTGCATAAGGTTTGTTTTTCGAAGGAGATGAAAGATGAGTCGTAAGTAATTTTAATAAACTTATTTGAGAATTCATTGTTAGGGATTCACAACTTGTGAACACTTTAGCAGTCTCTAGGACCCAGATGCCATGGTTTGCCTGCTTTAACTGGATGAAATATTTGAAACAACTTTGAAAGAAAAACCGAATGATTGGAGTAGGATTTACCACGACGGCGCAAAGATGTCACAGAATCCTAGTCTGACCTTATGCCTTGGCCTTAGTGGCAATTTTGGTTCGTTTCGCACAATGAACTACCTTTCTATTGTAGCTTTTCAGACACCTAACACATCTTCGCTGGATTTGTTTCTCTTTAAACGTTACGAAACTTATTCGTTCCCAAACAACTAATTCCGTTGTATTGAAAATAATTATCCGGCAAACCGGATTTGCCACCCATGTCGTCAACGCCGAAAAACGACTGTAAAGAAGTAACCAGGCCAGGGACGCTGAAAACTGTTTAGAGTAAGCAATAACATCAATTTTTAAAGATGCCAACAGTTGTAATCCGCCATAGAGTCGGTAATATCGATACATGGCTCAAAGGACACCAGGACCGCGTAGAGTTATTCTCGAAATTTGCATCCGGGTTTGAAACGTTCCAGGACACCAACGATCCAAACTCAGTTGTTTTAGTTGCAGAGGTATTTGATTTTGATGCGATGCAGGCTGTAATGAGCAACCAGGAAGTGATGGAAAAGATCGCCAGGGAAAAGCACACTGTGCTTGATCCGATTATCGTTTCACTGCCTGTGAATGTAAATGTACCCGCATAAATCGGTTGCAAGTCATTTACATTATTATTAGATACAACGAGTCTTTGCGGAGGCTCGTTTTGTTTTTCATTCGTACTTTGGAGCCGGAGCAATGATGACACTCAGAACAAAACAAATCGACCACTTTATTAACGATGGGTTCATTAAAATTGAAAATGCGTTCCCTGCGGAAGTTGCAGAAGATTGTCGCACCATTTTATGGAAGGCAACACGATGCGATCCAAACGATCCGTCAACCTGGACAAGTCCTGTAATCAGGATAGAAGAAATGGGTCAAGAGCCATTCAAAAGCGCAGCCAATACAAAGAGCCTTCGCGAAGCCTTCGATCAACTGGTTGGTAAAGACAATTGGCTACCGAGGCAAACTTTGGGAACATTTCCAATACGATTCCCCAGTAATGAACCCGCAAGCGACACTGGCTGGCATGTAGATGCAAGTTTTCCGGGAGACGATGTCGATAATTATCTTAACTGGAGAATTAACATTAATTCAAAAGGCAGGGCTTTGCTGATGTTGTTCTTGTTTTCTAACGTCACGGAATCGGATGCGCCGACAGTCATCAGGATCGGTTCGCATTTCGATGTTGCAAAGGTCCTGGAAGCGGAAGGAGAAAATGGACTTTCATTTATGGAATTGGCCACTAAGCTTGATCGGCTTCCAACACACAAAAAAGCACTCGCTACCGGAAAAGCCGGAACTGTTTATCTGTGTCATCCGTTTATTGTTCACACCGCGCAGGATCATCATGGATCAACACCTAAATTCATGGCACAGCCTCCGTTGCTTCCAAAGAATGATTTTAATATACATCGCCCGGAAGAACAACTTTGCCCGGTGGAAAAGGCAATTGTGAAAGGCATAAGAATGCGCGAATATTAATTAACTTAGAGACACAAAAATTAAGAAATGAAATTTGCATTACTTTCCGTTACCTACGGCGGACTTTTTTACAAAGGAGAAGCTCTTTCACTGGAGCAACAGATCTATAAGGCAAAAGAACTAGGGTTCGACGCCCTTGCTATAGAAACCAAGCGACCTGTTGCATCACCACTCGATCTTACAAAGGCAGACCGTGACCGGGTTAAAAAAATTTCTGCCGATCAAAATATTCCTTTGTGTGCCATTGAAAGTATGTCAAATTTTGCCGGCCGATATATGGAAGACAGGGAAAATAATCTCGCCATGATGCGAATGGTTTTGGAACTCGCAAAAGATCTGGGCGTTGACCTCGTAAAAATTTTTGCCGCATGGCCCGGTATTATTAATGATGAAGAAGCTGTGGCAATGTATGGCGAATATGAACGCGGCAACTACTACAAAAGGCTATTCCCAGCAGACCTCCGTCGCTGGAATCGCTGCGCCGACGGTATCCGTGAAGCAGCTGACATGGCTGCTGACATGGGCATTACGCTGGCTCTTCAAAATCACGCGCCGGTATTAAGTAAAGGTTATGAAGATACTTTGACCATGATGCAGGAAGTGAATCGCGAGAATTTGAAGCTTTGTATAGACGTACCATTGTTCTATGAACGGCAAACTGAAGAATATATCCATGAAGCAGTTCAAAAATGTGGCGACTATTTGGTGCATACGCATTATGGCGCATGGAATTTCAGTGAAAACGACAAAGGAGAAATTATACAGGACCCTTCGCCATCCACGGGTAACCTGATAAACTATGCGGCATTTATCGAAGAACTTCACAACATCGGTTATAAAGGTTACCTGGCTTCGGAGTATTGCTTACCTGTTTATAAGGATCACCAATATGCAGGCATTGAAGAGATAGATCATGCTACACGCATCAGCCTGCAGTACATGAAACAGTTGGTGCACAATACCATCTTTGCGTGATCATGCTTACCTATGGCTTCAAAGTTTCTAACAGCAGAATGGAGAAAATTAGCAATCGCGAACTATTCCGTCGATCCAAAAATTCTTACTCCTTACCTGCCGTATAAAACAGAACTTGATCTGTGGAATGGTAAGTGTTATGTGAGCCTTGTGGGTTTCCGGTTCATCAATACAAAACTTAAAGGGATATCTATTCCCTTTCACAGGCATTTTGAGGAAGTGAACCTTCGCTTTTATGTCAGGTATAAAGATTCGACAGGTTGGAAAAGAGGCGTGACGTTTATAAAGGAGATCGTACCGAAACCCGCCCTTACATTTATTGCAAATACGATTTACAAAGAAAAGTACATCACGTTGCCAATGAAACACCATTGGGAAATGCACGACGATCTTATTTCGATTGCCTATTCATGGAAACTTGATAGATGGAATAGTTTTTCTTTAAAAGCAGATCCTGTTCCAATGGAAATCAAAGCGAACTCTGAAGAAGAATTTATTACAGAACATTACTGGGGTTATGCGCCGGTAAATGAACGATCCTGTTCAGAGTATGGCGTTGAACACCCGACCTGGATGACTTATAATGTTAAAGAATACGAGGTTGACGTAGCATTTGATAAAGTTTACAGCAAGGATTTTCTATTTCTTAATTCCCAAACTCCCAAATCAGTAATGCTCGCCGAAGGCTCCGAGATCACGGTTCGTTCGATGAAGAAAATATTTTGACTCATTGGTGTCAGTGTTCAGTGACTCAGTGGCATTTTGATCGCAAAAATAAAGCCAGGGAAAAAAGACGTCAATGCGGTGAGATACTCAGGGCAAAGGGTTTTTGTCCATTGCCACAGAGTCACAGAAACACAGAATACGTAGTAAAGGACATCAATGGATCAACTAAAGTCTCTGTAAAGTAATATCGTAGCGAAGCGACGTTGTGATCTTCATAACATTGCCCCGGATCTGTATAGAAGAAGGTGCACAAGGCATTTGAGACTGCAAATAACAAGAATGAAGTACAGTGAGAAAATTTCCGCCCCATTCATCTTCGGCGATCTTGGTCATTGAAAAGCTTTCAAATGTTATTCCGCTTGCAGATTGGTTGTATGTACCGTCACTGATGGTATTACGAAGAGTATGACCGGCGAATGTGTTGCGATTCAAAAAAGTAATGACCACATCAATATCCGAACCTGCGGGTTTATGGGTAATCGTGGAAGTATTCTTATCGAACACTTCTACCAGCTTCCATGAGCCATTTATCTCTCCTGTAGCGTCATTATTCTTTGTGCATGCAGAAAGCGCGGCAATCGAGATCAAAGCTATAAAGAGAAATTTTCTCATAACAGGACAAAGCTAGTAAATTGTTCGTAATAATGACCAGGGAAGCTTGAGATAGCTATGGCTTATAGTCCCTTTTCAGGAAGAATTGGAGCAGAATGACAAATATGCCAACCATAATGGAAACGTCTGCCATATTGAAAATGCCCGTCTGAAAAAATCCAAACTTTACGTACAAAAAATCAGTGACAGACCCGTACAATATCCTGTCAAATAAATTCCCAACTCCGCCCCCAATCACAAAACAAACCCCAATGAGAGTATTATTCGAAACTGGCTTTACAACCAGGTATGTCAATCCAAGAACCATGGCTATTATCGGAACCAAAGTCAGGAAAATTTGTTTAGAGACCTTAGACATAGAATCACCAGCGCTCAAAAAAGCTCCCGAATTTTCGACCCTCGTTACGGTGAGATGATTATTCAAAACACGGATGGTTTCATATGGCAACACCGATCTCTTAATGATCGTTTTGGAGAACTGGTCGCAACCAATGTTAACTGTGATGATCAACAGAATTAAAACAATCCGTATGATGTTTTTTGTAGTCACGTTTCAGAATCCTGGTTTTTGAATTTCCATTGACTTTATCAACCCCTCTTCAAACGCATAAATATGATGAATTATTTGATCAAGGAGAAGATTTCCATTGATGTCATGAACAACCTGGTGAACAGTAAGGTCCATCGTTCCATCTACTTCCTTGTTGAACTCAATGGGTTCAACATGAGGATCAATGATTTTCCATTGCCTTGTCCAATAGTTTCGTACCGCCTCATGACCATGTTCAATCCCGCCTTCCATTCCGTTCGGCCAGTCAACTTCAGGATGCATCATTGCTAGTGTACCGTCAATATTTCTGTCATTGAAATGTTGATAGGTTTGTTCTAAAATAGTTTCTTGCCCTGATATTGCAACATTTGTCATCATGAGATTATTAATTTTACGTCCCTTGTGCACACTAGTGAAAATCTGTGTGATCTGCGAGCAAACTAAATCTTTTTTATCTCACTGATTTCACAGATTAACACAGATTTTAGTTGTTCCTAACTAATTTATCCCTGATCTCTCTCCAGGTTATTAGTTGAATATTCTGTTCCTTCAAGAGCGCTTTGCATTTATCACCTGAGAAAAAATTGAAGTCTGCCTGTCTCCATTCTGCGCCATAATCGGGGTGATCAATGGCTGCTGCCTGTAGTTCACTGTCATTGTAACCTGCATGAAAGATGATCTCACTCACTCCCGGTTTCAAAGATTTTAAAATGCCTGTGTAAAAATTTTCCATTCCATTTTTATAATCCTGGGGGTAAGCCATATAGATCATGTCAATGGTGACATCTTTATCCGTTGTCAAGCTGTCCAGGTCAACTTGAAATGCAAGTTTGAATATGGGTTTGCAAAGCAACACAGGAAGTTTATACTCTCTTCCTAGTTTAATGAGCACTTTCAGGTAGTCCGTTCTTCCAAACAAAGTGCCCATGTGCGAATCAAGATGAGTGATATCAATACCTAAGGCCTTTGCTTTTTCAATTTGTGCCCGAAGTTCTTTTTCTACCTCGGCAGCTGTAGCACTCTTATATACTGAATCAACCGACGAAAATAAAAACCCATTTTTATTCAGAAGCCCGGAAACATTGGATGATGGAGCGACGGATCCCCATTTTAGATAATTCCATTCGCTGGTAAGCGTGAGATGCAAGCCAAAATCAGCCCTCGGATGATCACGCTGATAGTTGACAGCCTCGGTTACCCATGGGGTTGGCATCATAATGCTCGCTGAATTCATCGAGCCATGTTCCATTCCATAAAACGTAGCGGCATTTTCCGAATGAGACATCCCGAGATCATCTGCATGAAGAATGAGCAATTTGGCATCTTTTGAATAACCCAATCTTTCCTGTAAAGTTTTTTGTGCGTTGACAGAGACCACAATTGATAAAAGGAATGGAAGAAATAATTTCATTTAGTATGTTTCACACTAAATTAAGGGAGTTTCTTTATAACGTCCTCCCAGGGAAAATATCACTTCAGGCAATAAGAACATCACTTGTATTTCTCGTACTCGAAAGTTACAATCCACGGAATTTCGGTTATTTTAACTGGTAAACCTTCTTCGTTGTACTCATACGTATAGTTATAAAACCGCGGTTGTCCGAATGGTTGGTCGATATCGATCTGATCATAAGCCGCCTCGATTACGTAGTTGTTTGGAGAAGACGACGAGAATTCACCAACGTTATTATCGTCGGGACTTGGTAAACCATTAACAGCTTTGATAAAATTTACCTTGTTGTCAAAACTAGACCATTCGCGTTGGCTCTTTTGCTGAGGGGATGACCATAGTATATAATCAATCACCTTGACCAGGTTATTATCACCGTTATAGGAGAAGACATGGCGAAAATCCACAGAATGGGATGAATCGAACTTCTCAATTAAATTATTGGCATTGTCATATTTGTAAAACGTGTAAAATTCGACAGCGCTATCGGAGTGATATGTTCTTTTTACCGGGAGATCATCCTGGTTATATTCATAGATAAAGTATCCATAAGGATAAGCACGCGCGTATCCATCATACTCCGTCCTCTTCCTGCACCGACCGTTCTCATATTCAAATGTGCTATAACTGGTATCTGCAAACCCAATACCCCATACATACTTCTCAATTCTCGATATGAGATGATCACTATTATAAAAATAAGCGACCGATAATCCGTTACTGGGAACTCCGGACCAGGTCTGCCTCTTTAAAATATACGATGTGGGATTTTGAATTTTGGCGGGGCTGCCATCCGGTTCTTTTGTACAAGAGTAAGCGGTAATAAGCGCAGCAACAAATAGTATAGTAATACAATTGGTTTGATTTCTCATATGATCGCGGCTTAAGGTTGATAATTAAAGCTAATAAAAACAATCTTAACAAAAAGCAAAAGTCAGAAGGCAGGTATTCCGAATGTCAAATAAAAAAAGCTACTTAAAGTAGCTTCAATAAAATCACAAATCTAATATCCTAAATCGCAAATCGACTACGCGTATTCTTCCTTCGCCGTCTTATTGTATTCATCGATCAGCTTGCGTTGCAGTTCAAAAGGCACCGCAGCATATTCATGAAAACGGCTTTTGAATTTTGCACGGCCTTGTGTGATCGAGCGAAGTGATGAAGAATATCCCTCCATTTCAGCCAGCGGCACTTTCGCAATTACTTTCTGGAAATTGCCTTCACTATCGATTCCCTCAACGATCGCGCGGCGACTTTGCAGATCGCCCATCACAGCACCGGTGAGATCATCAGGACATAATACTTCGACATTGTAAATCGGTTCCAGTATTTGCGGATCGGCCTGTTGAAATGCCTGCCGAAATGCCTGCAGTCCTGCGATCTTGAATGAAATATCGTTACTGTCAACCGGGTGCATCTTACCATCGTAAACGCTCACGCGGATATCACGTGCATAGGAGCCGGTCAACGGGCCGTTATGCATTTTTTCCATTACACCCTTTAATATAGATGGAAGAAATCTCGCATCGATCGCGCCTCCTACGATACAATTATAGAACACAAGTTTGCCACCCCAATCGAGGTCATAAGTATCCCTGCCACGAACAGTGAGATCCTTTGGCTCAGGCATTCCTTCATGCCATGGCTCTATTCGCATAAATACCTCACCAAACTGGCCAGCCCCGCCACTTTGTTTCTTGTGTCGATAACTTGAATCAGCAGATTTGCGAATCGTTTCCCGATAGGGAATGCGCGGCTTGGAAAATTTTATTTCAAGCTTATGTATATGCTCGATCTTCCACTTTGCTACAGCGAGGTGCATATCCCCCTGGCAATGAATAAGCGTTTGTTTTAACTCCGGAGAAACTTCGACCAGCAATGTGGGGTCTTCTTCACGCAATTGGTGAAGTGCCTGTGAAAGTTTTTCTTCCTCTCCTTTTTTTGTTGTCTCGATCGCAACGGTCATATTGGGCGGAGGGAATTCGATCGATGGCAATTCGTAATTCTTCCCCCTCCCGTGAAGCGTATTGTTTACGTGAGTGTTTTTTAATTTGAGAGTGGCTCCAATATCCCCTGCTACGAGTTCATTAGTTGCCGTTCTCTTGTTGCCCTCAACCATAAACATCTGGTTGATCTTTTCTGTAATTCCTGTGCTCTCATTTTCTAATTCCATTCCACTCCTGATCGTCCCGGAGTATACTTTAAAGAAAGATAATTCTCCTACGTGAGATTCATTGACTGTCTTGTAAATAAAAATGCAGGCAGGTCCATTAGCATCACAAGGCAATTCGTCACCCTTTTTTGTTTTTTGCGGTGGCATTTCATTAGCGCTGGGGCAAACATTGTCAATAAAACCCATCAATCTGCCGCTTCCCATATTTCTTTCCGCAGACAAGCAGAACAATGGGAATAAATCATGATGGATCATGGCTTTCTTCATTCCATCTTTCATTTCGTCTTCATCCAGTTCACCCTTGTCAAAATATTTTTCCATCAGGCTCTCATCATTACTTGCAACAGCTTCCACTAATTCTTTGTGCAATTCGTCAGCCTTTGCTTTTTCGTCATCGGGTATTGGCAATTTTTCAGGTTTGCTGCCGGCGTCTTTAAATTTATACATGGTCATGCGCAGCACATCAATGATCTCATGAAAACCTGCGCCCTGTTGCCGTGGATATTGAACTACCACCACTTTACTTCCGAAATGTGATTTTGCTTCAGAGACCGTTTTATCAAAATCAGCCTCGTCATCATCCAGTTTATTCACCGCAAATATCATCGGGGTCTTGAATTTTTCTGTGTATTCCCAAATAATATCTGTTCCCACTTCCACACCCATTGCTGCATTCAGCAACATCACGCCTGTATCGGCCACGCGAAGTGCAGATATCACTTCACCAACGAAGTCATCATAACCTGGTGTGTCCAGAATATTTATTTTATAACCGCGCCATTTTGCGTGAAGGAGCTTGCTAAAAATAGAATTACCACGATCTTGTTCCAGTTCGTGGTAATCTCCGGTAGTGTTTCTTTCGGCTATGCTGCCGCGGCGACTTATTATGCCAGCTTCAAAAAGCATGCATTCCGCTAACGTGGTCTTACCAGAGCCGGCGTGGCCCAGCAAGACAATATTTTTTACATGTGAGGTATCAAATTCAGCCATGGCAAGAAATTTTTGAAATGAATAATTTTAATTTTTAGAGTAAGAATTACTTTTCATGAACATCAGGTATTCATGAATTACGATTTCAAAGTTTTGAGTTCTGATCCGACTCACAACTCTGAACTCCGTTACTGCGCTCGTTCTAAAAAACCGCTGAATTCTTCCCTTAGATCCAGTAAGCGATGCTCAAGACTTTGATACTGATCATACAGATTTTCATGATCATTCACTGTTCCATCATTTAGCTGTCCATCATGAGCTGCTGTTTCGTAGCCTACTTTCCTCTCGTGAGTTTTGATCGCCTGCTTAAGATCGTGAATGTTGATGAGTTGGATGTGAAACTGGTTGTGGTAATGTTCTACTTCTGTTAGGTCATCTTTTGAGAGTGGGCGACTCGCCAGTTGCTGAAGTTTGCTTTTGTCTTGCGTGAATTCATCACGGAATGCACGAAGTGCGTCTCTCCAGGTGTTGCACTCTCTGGAAAGCTGTGAGATGTCTGCCTGAACCATGGGATTTAGTTTTAAAAAGTGAAGTAATAGTGTTTAATTTCCCTGGGGTCGGTTGGTGACTGCTAAAGTTGATCTTTGGCCACTTGTAATTTACCAAAGATTTCTTAAAAAAACCACAAGTTTTTTGCACCTCTAATGGTTTTTTGTGGAAATATTTTGGGGTGCTTATGTTCCCGACTTTTGGACCCTCGATCGGGCTTCCGTTGTGTCACTCACTTGTACGTCCCCATCGCTATTGAGCAAGCGGCCACATCGCAGTCAGACATCCGTGTAATTCGTGTTAATGAGTACAATTCGTGGCAAGTGTAATTCGTGTTAATTAGTGTAATTCGTGTCAAGTGTAATTCGTGGCAAGTGTAATTCGTGTTACAGTCCTATTTTTTCATT
>Ga0070683_100001517_pt1 | contig 17939 bp, 11 predicted proteins | sample KBSC713LmetaG_FD_64662 | JGI IMG/M metagenome (GOLD analysis project Ga0070683, IMG submission 64662) | Corn rhizosphere microbial communities from Kellogg Biological Station, Michigan, USA - KBS C7.1-3L metaG | ecosystem: Host-associated > Plants > Roots > Rhizosphere ... | reverse complement strand
TGATCGGAACATGATCGGCAGCAAGCTCCGGCTCGATGAAAACGATGCCGAAGTCGTTGGCGTGATGCCTGACGGTTTTGAATTCGTGAGCCCGTGGATGCGCAGCGCCGACTGTCAGCTCTGGACTCCGCGCTCATTTGACAAGGAAGAGAAAACCCATCGGGACAGTCACTATTTACTCGGTATCGCCCGATTGCGTGACGGCGTCACCGTCGCGGCGGCGGACGCGGAAATAAAAACCATTGGGAAGCGGCTCACGAAACTCTATCCCGACTCGAACACGCGAAAGGAATTTCTCGTGCGTTCGCTGTATTACGAGATGACACGGGACATCGGCAAGCAGGTCTGGCTCCTGTTTGGCGCCGTGGCGCTCGTGCTGTTGGTCGCGTGTGGCAACGTCGCGAGCATGCTGCTCGCGCGGAGTGCGCGCCGGCAGGGCGAGTTTGGGGTGCGCGTGGCATTGGGCGCGACGCGCAGTGATTTGGTGAAGCTCGTGCTCGCCGAAAGTTTTCTGCTCGCGCTCGCGGGCGCGGCGCTGGGTGTGGGACTCGCGTTCGGCGGCGTGGAAATTTTACGGAGCATCGCACCGGTCAGTGCAGCGCGCAAAGCCGCGATTTCACTCGACGCGAGCGCGCTCGGATTTGCGCTCGGCGCGACAGTGTTGACCGCCTTGCTGGCGGGATTGCCGCCGGCGCTTGCGGCGATGCGCGTCTCGCTGGCGACGGTAATGCGCACGGATGCGCGCGGAGCGGTCGGCTCGCGGTCGCGTCATCGCATGCTACGCGGACTGATTATCGGACAGGTCGCGCTGGCATTCGTGCTGGCGAACGGAGCGGTGTTGTTTTCGACCGGCTACCTGAGGCTGATGGACGAGAACCAGTTGCTCATGACCGACGCCGTGACGACGGCACAGATCGCGTTGCGCGGACCGCGATACAAGGAAGACGCCGCTCGCGTGCGTTTCTGGTATGACCTTGTCGCACGCGTGCAGGCGCTGCCCGGCGTCACTCATGCGGCGATCACGTCGAAATTACCACTCGAAGGTGGCAGCAACACGAACGGCCTGGTGAACGACGAGACTTACGATCCGACACAAAGGCGCCTGTCGATCGAGCGCTCATCGGTCACCGAAGATTATTTTGCCACGATGGGGTTGCGGCTGATGAAAGGGCGCGGGTTGAAAACCGAGGATCGCACCGGCGATGTGCGCGGCGTCGTGGTCAACCAGCAGCTCGTGGCGAAGGCGTGGCCGAACAAGGACCCGCTCGGCGAAATCATCCGCGGGAACAATCCCGGCAAGCCTTGGTACACGGCGCGCGTGGTCGGTGTCGTGGAGAATGTCAGGCAATGGTCCGCCGACGCGGAGGTGCAGCCGGAAATGTACACCGCGCCTGAAGGCCACTGGGGAAACAGTGCGTTTCTCGTCTTGCGCTCACCGCTGCCCGCGGGACAACTGACTCCGCTTTTGCGACGCGAACTCGCGGCGATCGACAGCGAACTGGCGCTGAAGGATATTCGCACGATGCGCGACATCGTTGACCGGTCGACGCAAAGCGCGCGGGCGATGGCCGGCCTCGTGAACTTCTTTATGGCGACGGCGCTCGGGCTGGTCGCGGTCGGACTGTACGGCACGCTTTCGTATCATGTGCAGCAGCGGACGCGGGAGATCGGCGTGCGCCTCGCGATCGGCGCGGTAAAACGCGACATCGCGCGGCTTGTATTCACGCAAGGAGGACGCTGGGTGTCCGCAGGACTCGTTCTCGGTCTGGCCGGAAGCGTGGCGCTCGCGTCGGCCCTCAAATCGCTCGTTTACCGAATGGAAGGACTCACGCCCACGCCGTTGTTGCTGGCAACCGTGGCTGTGGGAATCGCCGCGATCGTGGCGTGCTGGCTTCCCGCGCGACGGGCGGCGCGGCTCAGTCCGCTCGAGGCATTGCGGGCGGATTAGGAACGCGCGGGCGGGCGAGTTGAAAGCGGAGGACATCCGGTACTTGCTCTTGAAGTCGCATTTTGCGACTTCGAGTTGGCGACTTTTTCGGCTACGGAAAGAGAAACGCGAGGGAGATTTATTTCTGGCCGTAGTAGGCGCTGGCTCCGTGCTTGCGGTTGAAATGTTTGTTGAGCAGCTCGGACTCGATCGCGGGAAGATTGGGTGCGAGCTGCAGCGTCATCAGCGCCATATGCGCGCAACATTCGAGCGCGACCGCAACCTCGACGGCTTTCGCGACGGTTTCGCCCCAGGTGAACGGCGCGTGCCGGTTGACGAGAACACCGGGGCAATCGAGCGGATCGATCGCGGAAAATCGATGCTCGGCCAATCGCGCGACGATGACGTTGCCGGTTTCCCATTCGTAGGCGCGCGAGATTTCGTCACTCGTGAGTTTTCGCGTGACGGGCACTTCACCGAGAAAATAATCGGCATGCGTGGTGCCGAAGCACGGAATCGGACGTCCGGCTTGCGCGAACGCGGTGGCGTGAGACGAGTGCGTATGAACGACGCCGCCGATTTTCTCGAACGCGATAAACAGCCGGCGATGCGTCGGCGTGTCGGACGACGGATTGAGGCGGCCTTCGACTTTTTTGCCCTCGAGGTCGACGAGAACCATGTGAGCGGGCTTGAGCGACGCGTAGTCGACGCCGCTTGGTTTGATCGCGAAAATTCCGCGCTTGCGGTCGATCGCGCTGGCGTTGCCAAAGGTGAGATTGATCAAGCCATGCTTCGGCAGCGCGAGATTGGCTTCGTACGCTTCGCGTTTGAGTTCAGTCAGCATGGAAAAGATGAGAAAGCACGAAACCAACGAAAGACACGAAAAATGCGGAGGGCTCGGATGAGCGGCCCGCGAATCATGCGAATACACGCGAATGGTTCAGGGAAATTTGCGAGCAATGCGTGGTTCGCGGGCAACGAGGTTGATTAGCGATGAGGAGGTGATCAGGTGCGCTGTTTGAGTCGGTCGAGCATGACGGCGCCGAGGAGAATGCAGCCACGCGCGACGTATTGGTAGAAAGGCGGGATGTTGAGCAGATTCATCGCATTTTGGACGAGGCCCATGATGAGCACGCCGGCGATAACCGCGCCGATCCGGGCCACGCCGCCGCTGAGCGAGACGCCGCCGAGCACGCAGGCGGAGATCACCTCGAGCTCGAGACCCTGTGACGTGTTGGGCTGGCCGCTGGTCATGCGCGCGGAGAGGACGAGACCGGCGAACGCGGAGACGAGGCCTTGCAGCGTGAAGATGACGATCTTGATGCGGGTAACGGGCACGCCGGCGAGGTGAGCGGCCTCTTTGTTGCCGCCGATCGCGAGCGCGTTGCGACCGAAAATCGTGAGATTCAGCAGCACGCCGAAGAGCGTGAAGCAGATCGCGGTGAGCCAAACGGGCGCGGGCACGCCGATCCAGGCGGTGTTGCCCAGTTGAAAAAATGCGTCCGTGCGAATGCCGACAGCGCGGCCGTCGGACACGATGAAACCGAGTCCGCGCACGATCTGCATCGACGCGAGCGTGGTGATGAGCGCGTTGATCCCGAGGCGCGCGACGAAAACGCCGTTGACGAATCCGATGAGCGCGCCGCTGGCGAGGGCGGCGGCGATGCCGACGGTGACGCTGCCGGTGGCGTTCATCACCATCGCGCCCAACACGCCCGCGAAGGCGACGACCGAACCGACGGACAGGTCGAAATCGCCGGCCGCGAGGCAAAACATCATCGTGCACGAGATCATCCCGATCGTGGTGACGGCGAGGGCGAGCCCGCGGAGATTTGTGGCCGTGAGAAAATTGTCCACGCCGAGCGAGCAGCCGATGAAGAGCGCGGCGAGCACGAGGAGCATGCCTGCGTACTCCCAGATGCGGCCGAAAAGGGACGACGTTAGCAGTGCTTTCGGATTCAGATTCATTGCACTTTCAACTGACCGTGACCGGCAGCGCGACATGCATCACGGTTTCAGGTGTGGCGGTGTCGCGGGAAAATTCGGCGGCCACGATTCCTTCGCGCATCACGAAAATGCGATCTGCGATCCCGAGCACTTCGGGCAGTTCGCTGGAAACGAACACGACGCTCGCGCCGGCGGCGGCGAGTTCCTGAATCAACGCGTAGATTTCGCTTTTCGCGCCGATGTCGATTCCGCGCGTAGGCTCATCGAGTACCACGACGCGCACCTGCTCGGAAAGCCAGCGCGCGAGAATCGCCTTTTGTTGATTACCGCCGGAGAGCAGGCCGATGAGCGTTTCGGCGGACGCGGTGCGGACGCCGAGCCGGGAAATTTGAGCCGCGGCGTTGGCGCGTTCCCACACGCGATCGAGCCAGAGACCGGCGCGCAGATGCGAGCGGCGCGCGCTGAGGTTGATATTTTCCGCCACTGAACGGACCGCAATGATACCTTCTTTTTTGCGGTCCTCGGGACAAAAAACAATGCCCTCGCGAATCGCCGCACGCGGCGAAACACAGCGCGCGACGGTGCCGTGGACCAGCACTTCACCGGCGGTTGGCGGGACGGCGCCGCAGAGCAATCGCATGAGTTCGGTGCGACCGGCGCCAACCAGCCCAAAAAAGCCAACGATCTCGCCGCGGGCGACGTTGAAGGACACTGGGGCGCGCAGGCCCGGACCGAGGAGATTGCGCACTTCGAGCCCATGCGGTGCGTGCGGGCGCGGCCGGTAGTTGAAGACGTTCGTGAGTTCCCGGCCGACCATGCTCTTGACGAGTGCATCGCGCGTCACGTTGGCCAGGGTGTCGTGGCTGACGACGTGACGGCCATCGCGCAACACCGTGGCGGCGTCGCAGATTTCGTAAACCTCGTCCATCCGATGCGTGACGTAGAGAATCGCGTGGCCGCGGGCCCGAAGGTCGCGAATGATTTCGAACAGCCGCCGCGTTTCTTTCGCCGAGAGGCTGCTGGTCGGCTCGTCGAAGGCCACAATGCGTGCGCCGCGGCCGAGAGCTTTGGCAATCTCGACCATTTGTCGTTGCGCGAGCGGCAGCCGGCCGAGTTTTTCACCGGGAGAAATGTCCTCGCCGACGAGCTGAAGCAGTCGCGCGGCCTGGTCACGCAATGCCCGGCGGTCGAGCAAAACGCCACGTCGCGGATAACGGCCGAGCAAAAGATTTTCGGCGACGGTCATCTCCGGCACGAGATGCAACTCCTGATAAATGACCGCGACGCCGGCCGCGATCGCGGCGGCAGTGGACTCGAATTGTTTCGACGCACCAGCGAGACGGACGGTCCCAGCCGTGGGTTGATAGGCGCCGCTGAGAATTTTGAGCAGCGTGGATTTGCCCGCGCCGTTCTCACCCATCAATGCGTGAACGCAGCCGGCACGGACGCCAAACGACACCCCGTCGAGCGCGCGCACGCCGGGAAATTCCATGGTGAGTCCGTCGAAGCCGAGCGCGAGTGCGGCGGTTGGGACGGACATGAAGGAATGATTTGGTTTTTGGTCGGGCGCGGCGTTTCGCGGACCCGCGGTTCAACGGAACGGTTCGCCGTTTCGACGGGAAAAACTCACAGCACACCTTCGGCTTTGAGCACGGCTTCGAAATTTTCGCGGGTAATCGGTGTTCCGTCAGTACGCGTGTCGGGCGGCGGCGTGGTGCCGTTTTTGACCCACAAATAGAGCATCTCCGCAGTGCGAAAACCCTCTTGCGGCGCGGACACGTAGATCGACGCGTAGAAACCGGTCGGAGCAGGCTTGCGGAATTCGTCCAGGCAGTCCGTGCCGTTGATCCCGACGCCAATGACATCGGCGGCCTTGAAGCCGTTGCCCTCGGTAGCGCGGACAGCGCCGAGTGTGGCAGTGTCGTTCATGCCGGCGACGAGCCAGTGTTTCACGCCGGTTTTCCGCGCGAGCAGCGCGTTGGCGGCATCGAAACTCCCGGGGATGTCGGTGGTTTTCTGCGGAGCTTTGTAAATGTGATCGGCGGGAAAACCGGCTTCCTTCAGCGCCGCGATTATTCCATCGGTGCGCCCGCGAGCAGTGTCGAGTTCCTCGAAAGTCACGATGCAGGCGGCGGTATCGGCGTCGGCCCAGCCGCGGCGCTTCATCTCGGTTGCAAGCGTGCGACCGGACATCTCGCCGATTTTCGTGGCGGACATTCCGAGGTACGGAACCGAGGCGATGAATTTTCCGTCCGCGCCGACGAAGCGGTCGTCGACGGTGATGACCTTGAGATTGGCGGTGTTCGATTTCGCGACGATTGCCGGCCCGAGGCGCACGTCCGGTGTGCAGATGACGAAGCCCTGGGCACCGTTGGCGGCGAGGCTGTCGATTGCGGCGAGCGTTTTTTCGCCGTCGGGCACGCCGATTTTGATGAGCGTGAAATCGTATTTTTTCGCGGCTTTTTCGGCGCCTTTCCATTCCGTTTGAAACCACGGTTCCTCGGGCTGCTTCACGAGGAAGCCGAGCTTGATGGCGGACGCAGACGCTGAGCCGCCGGCGGGCGCGGCCGGTTTCGAGCAGGCGGCGAGAAGGAGGATCGAGGCGGACAGGACGCAGGCGAGAGGGCGGACGAACTTCATGAAATGGGAAATTAAGCGATGAACCGAACGAGGCGAGCCTCGGATCTTTCAAACCACATTGTGCTCAATCGCGTGGATCAGCTCGAATGAAGGCAGAATTCGGCTGCGAATTTCGTGAAATCTGCGGTTGAGTTCGCGATGAAAAAAGCGTGGTCGGCTCGCGCCGAGCTCCGCGTTCAACGAATCTAGACGCGGATGCCCTGGGCGAGATGATAATAAATTTCGTTGTTGCGAAGCGTTTGTTTGAAATCGGGGAGACGCGTGTCGGCATCGATCACGGCGAGTTCGATGCCGGCAATCGTGGAGAAATCCTCGAGCATCTCCTTTGTGACGCTGTAACTATAACCGGTGTGGTGCGCGCCGCCGGCGAGAATCCACGCGGCACAGGCGGTTTTGAAATCGGGCTGGCATTCCCAGACGGCGCGAGCGACAGGCAGCTTCGGCAGCTTGGGCGTTTTCACGGCAGTGACTTCATTAACGATGAGCCGAAAACGGTTGCCGAGATCGATGAGCGATGCGTTGAGCGCGGGTCCGGCGGGCGCGTCGAAGACGAGGCGCACCGGATCTTCGCGGCCGCCGATGCCGAGCGGATGAATTTCCAGTGAAGGCTTCGTTGCAGCGATGGTTTCACAGATTTCCAGCATGTGCGCGCCGAGCACTTGATGCCCTTTTGGACTCAAGTGATACGTGTAGTCCTCCATGAAGGATGTGCCGCCGGGCAGGCCTTCGCCCATGACCTTCATCGCGCGGAGCAATGCGGCGGTTTTCCAATCTCCCTCGGCGCCGAAGCCGTAGCCGTCGGCCATCAACCGCTGCACCGCGAGACCGGGCAGCTGGCGCAGGCCGTGCAAATCCTCGAACGTGGTCGTGAAACCCTTGAAGCCGCCCTCATCGAGAAATGCGCGCAGCCCGAGTTCGACGCGAGCGCCGTAGCGCAGGGAATCGTGGCGCGCGCCGCCGCGACGGAGGGATTTGGCGACGGTGTAATGTTTTTCGTACTCGGCGCAAAGATCGTCGATGTGGCCATCGTGTATGCCGACGTCCGAAACTTTCGCGACGAGATCGCCGACGCCGTAACCATTGGTCGCGAAACCGAACCGCAGTTCGGCGGCGACTTTGTCGCCCTCGGTGACGGCGACCTGGCGCATGTTGTCGCCGAAGCGCGCAAATTTCGCGCCCTGCCAGTCGTGCCATGCGCGCGCGGCGCGCACCCACGAGCCGAGGCGTTCCTGGACTTCCGGATCGGACCAGTGGCCGACGACGACCTTGCGATTCAGGCGGAGCCGGGTGTGCAAAAACCCGGCCTCGCGATCGCCGTGCGCGGCCTGGTTGAGATTCATGAAATCCATGTCGATCTCGCCCCAGGGCAGATCGCGGTTGAACTGGGTATGCAGATGGCAGAACGGTTTTTTCAACGCGCTCAGCCCGCGAATCCACATTTTCGACGGCGAAAATGTGTGCATCCACAAAATCAGGCCGGCGCAACTGGCATCGGAGTCGGCCTGCTGGCAGAGCGCCGTGATCTCGTCCGGCGTGGTGAGCAGCGCCTTGTAGACGATTTTGAGCGGAATTTTTTTCGAAGCGGCCAGTGCGGCGGAAATTTTTTGGGCGTTGACGGCGACCTGTTTCAACGGACCGGGGCCGTAGAGATGCTGCGAGCCGCAGACGAACCAGATTTCAGGGGAAGCGAGGAGTTTCATGAGAAATTTTTTTTAACCGCGAATGGACGCGAATCGGGTCAGAATTTTTGACCGCGGATTACCCGGCACGGCACGGATGACCAGATCGATCGCGAAGCAGTTCGACAGAAGACAACGAAGGGCGCCAGGTCTTCGTGCGTTTGCTTCGTTTCCATCGTTATCTTCTGCGAAGAATTCAGGTGGATTGGGAGTCTTTGATCGCCAGCAGGTCCTTCATCACCCGGCCGAGGTCGGCGGATTGGTGCAGGCCGCCGAAGCTGTCATGGAGTTGCCGATACAACGCGTAGAGCTCGTGGTAGATTTTTTGGCTTGGCGCGCGCGGTTTGTAGGAGACTTTTTTCAGCGACGTCATCGCTTTCTGCGCCGCCGGAAAATCCGGATGCGCGCCGGCGAGCACGGCGGCGGAAACGGCCGAGCCGAGCGCGCACGCCTGGCTCGAGCCGGCGACGAGCATCGTGCAGCCGGTGACGTCGGCATAGATTTGCATGAGCAGGGGATTTTTTTCGGCGATGCCGCCGGCGCAGACGACACGTTCGATCGGCACGCCATATTCCCGGATGCGTTCGATGATCGCGCGCGCGCCGAACGCGGTGGCCTCGATCAGTGCGCGGTAAATTTCCGCGCGCGTGGTGTGGAGCGTGTGGCCGACGAGCAGTCCCGTGAGACGTTGGTCGACGAGGATCGTGCGATTGCCGTTGTTCCAATCGAGCGCGAGCAGACCGCTTTGTCCCGGGGCGAGGCGCGCGGCCTCCTGGGTGAGTTGCGCGTGCAACTTCGCGTCGCCGCGACACACCGTTTCGACCCACCACGCGAAGATGTCGCCGACGGCCGACTGGCCGGCCTCGATGCCGTAAAAGCCGGGGAGGATCGCGCCTTTGACGATTCCGCAAATGCCGGGAATGTCGGGGATTCTTTTTTCCACCGCCACGACGCCGCAGTCGCAGGTCGACGTGCCGATGACCTTGACCAGCGTGCCTTCGCTGACGCCGCTGCCGATCGCGCCATAGTGCACGTCCATCTCACCAATCGCGATCGGGATATCGGCGGGCAAACCGAGTTTTTTGGCCCAAGCGGAGCAAAGACGTCCGGCCGCCGTCGTCGCGTCGTGGGCTTTTTCGTAAAGGCGATCGCGCAACTCGGCAAGTTGCGGCGAAAGCAGCGAAAGAAATTCCTTGTCGGGCAGGCCGCCCCAATCCTCGGCGAAAAGCGCTTTGTGGCCGGCCATGCAAACGCCGCGTTGAATTTGCTTGGGATCAGCGATGCCGGCGAGGACCGACGGTATCCAATCCGCCAGTTCAACCCACGAATAAGCGACGCCGAAAACCTCCGGGGCGGCATTCAGACAGTGCCAGATTTTCGACCAGAACCATTCGGAAGAATACGTGTTCCCGCACTTGGCGATGAATTGCGGGCGGTGTTGCGCGGCGAGCTCGGTGATCTTGGCGGCCTCGCGCCAGCTGGTGTGATCTTTCCAGAGCCAGCATTGGGCATTGAGATTTTTCCGGAATTTTTTCGAGAGCGCGAGCGGGACGTTTTTCGCGTCGACGGGAATTGGGCTGGAGCCCGTGGTGTCGACGCCGATGCCGATGATTTTTGCCGGACGGAAGCCGCGCTGTTTTTTTGCCTGGGCGAGGGCACGTTTCACACTTTGCTCGAGACCGAAAAGATAATCGCCGGGATTCTGGCGGGCCAGATGGTGATCGCGTGCATCGAGCAGCACGCCTTGTTGGCCGCTGGGGTAGTTGACGACGCTCGAGCCGAGTTCGCGTCCGTCGGAGCAGCGGACGATGAGCGCGCGGACGGAATTGGTGCCGTAATCGATGCCGAGGGTGAACATGGGGCTGAACACACTTGTGCGCGGCGGACGCAGGTGGTCAACAAATCCGGCAGCATGACCGTAAAGCCGCGGAAGGATCTTGGCCGGGTTGAACGCGGCCGGCCGGCTAAGTTTCGCGGACCGCGACCTCGAAAAATGCTTTTTCGCTGCGACTGTCGTGTGCGCGCCGGACCAAAAGGCCACAAATGCATTCCGATGTCGCATATGCGACATCGTAGCGCAACGAGCACGGTGATCGGCCGTTGACTGCGGCGGGGAGCGGTTGGGTTCGGCTGCCGACTTTTTTGTCGAGGCGTGGGTGCGGTTACTTGACGGTTAGGTGGTTTTTTGAAAAACAATCCCTCCGCCCCATCATGCCTCGACCGACGCTTAACGATATTGCGCGCACCGCTGGTTATTCCAAGAACACCGTTTCACTCGCGCTGCGCGGCGATCGGCAAATTCCGGAGACGACGCGCGAACGTATTCGAAAAATCGCCGAGCGGATCGGTTACCAGCCGAATGCGGTGGTGTCGCATCTCATGGCGCAATTGCGCGCGAGCCGAACCACACGTTTGCAGGCCAAGCTCGCACTGGTAAATGCGAACCGCGATCCGGACGCGTTCCGCACGCACCCGACCATTCCGACTTACCTCGAAGGTTGCGAGAGCCGGGCCGCGAAACTCGGCTACAGTTTCGATCGTTTCTGGCTGCATGATCCGACGCTCAACGCGGCGCGCTGGCTGCGAATTCTCCACACGCGCGGGATCAAGGGGCTCGTCCTCGTCGGTCTCATGGACACGAACCATCTCCCGGAATCTTTGCGGCCGGTCTGGGAACAGTTGCCGTGCGTCGTCACCGGCGTGCGCACGCGGGAACCGGCGTTGTCGTTTTGTTGCGTTGATCACCACAATCTGGCTCTGATGGCTGTCGAGCGGGCACTTGCGCTCGGGTACCGCCGGCCCGGACTGGTGCTCGACGACGTCATCGACGCGCTCGTCGAGCGGCGATTTTCGGCGGGTTACTTTACGGGACAGCGAACGCTCCCGCGCGGGCAGCAGGTGCCGATTTTCAGCGCGATGGGACGCGCGGAAAAGGAACCGGAATTGTTCCGCGCGTGGCTCGATCGGCACGCGCCCGATGTCGTCTTCACACTCTACAACAACGTGCTCGGCTGGCTAAAAGCGGCCGGGCGTCGCGTTCCGGACGATGTCGGTGTCATTCAACTCGAGTGGCGCGCCGTGCGTCCGGAAATCGCCGGGATGAATCAGCACAATCATGTAACGGGCGAGGCGGCGGTCGACATGGTGGTGAGCCAGATTCACAACAATGAAACCGGCGTGCAGGAATTTCCGCGGGCCACGCTGATCGGCGCGACGTGGGTGGATGGGCCGAGCGTGCGCGAACAAAGATGTGAGTTACCGCCGCGAAAACATGTCCGTTCGCGAAGATTTAAGCGGATCGACGGCTAGTTGGCCGAGCTTCATGGATCCCGTTTTTTCGCTCGGCACGGATCAATAGGTCGGCGCGCGGCTCAAGCACGACGATCACCTGCGGCCAGTCTTACGGTCTTTCATTTCGCGCCAGATCGGTGACATTTAGCCGCGCGTTTTCTTGATAGCACAGCAGGTTTGCTGGCTCTGAAACGAACCAGGCGAAAGTATTCCAAGCGATTTCAGCCGCGAGTTTCCGGAATGCGGAACTCGATCGATCCGCAAACGCGCTGACAAAAAATACCGATTCCTCGGAGAACTGCGCCTCCGAAGCGAGCTTGCCGAGCGCCCGTTTCCGTTGAATAGTTATTGCTCCATCCGTCGCTACCACTTCGACGAAAATGAGGCGTCCGCGCCCGCGCATGACATCCACGAGAATAATGTCCGGTAAATTTCGGTCAGCCTGTATCCGAAGGCCAAGTTGTTGAGCGAGCTGATCGTCGCGAGCGACGATCTTTTCGCCGGAGTCGCTGATAAAGAGGACGGCGGGTTCGGCGAGGAATCGCGGTGCGAAGCTCTCGATAACCGCTTTCGTGACCACGGCGCTCGGGCCACTCAACATCAGACGGGTTTCCCCGTTTGGGAATCGAATCTGGAGACGACCGCCTTGCTGGCTGGCCGCGGCTCCGGACTTCAGAAGTTTGACTCGCGCCAGTGCTTCGGCGCTGAGATGCGTAGACCGCCATTGGGCGATGGCTTCGTCCCCAGCTCCCTCGTTGAGTGCAAGGAGCAGGTCGCAAAAACTCCGGCTGAGGGCATATCGGGGTAATGAGGCAGTCGTTGCAACGCCACTGCGCTCAACCACCGCACCGAGTGGAACAAGTCCACTTCGTAGCGTTTCGTCGCGTATCGGTTCACGCGAATTAGGCGCGTACCAGCTCTTCCCGGAGTGCCTGAGCTGACCCGAAGTCAACGAATCCATCGCCCACTTCTGTCGGACTTCGGTGCGCACGGCGCGGGATTGGGCATCGGTCATCAGTGTGGCTTGAGCGGGACGAAACCACCGACCCGAGCCTTCGACCGCGCCCGTGTAAAGCATCACGAAAATCGTTTTGGCCGACATTTCGCGCACGACGTAGTTTCGATGTACGGTGCCTTCTGGGAAAATTGCCAACAGCGATTTCTTCAGAGACTCTACCGGGAGGACCGGAGGAAGAGCGCTGGCCGTGTCGTTATCTGGCGTCATGATACAAAGCTCGAACCACCTCTTCGAAGCGGCGGCCGGTTGCCGATCGCGTCAATGATGCGCACCGAAGCAATTTGTCTAGTTCGGGCAACGGAAGATTTTCCAGCTCATAAGCTGAGACGGCGACACTGCCGCTGATGCAGCGAAACGCATGATCAACCGTTTCGGAATTGATCAGTCGCGTAAGAACCGTCAACGAGACCGCGCAACGGGCCTTCGTGGGAATCAACATGTTGACGTGGTTTTCGACGACGTAGCCGGGGTGATCCAAGATGAAGGAATTCGGGACAGTTGCCGCGACGAGGCGCCGCGTCTGCTCTTTCGATGTTGTGCGCTGCACTAGTACGCATGGCTCTTGATTAATGAGATAATCCTGTTGCGGCTCCGCGTGAATAAACGGCCGGTGGTTTCGATTATCCGCCCTGAATGCGAATGAGCCATCCGGCTGAATGCATTCCGCCCACAACACAGGATAACAGTCGGGTCCTCGGCGGTCGCGAAATTGCGCTTTATGCCGGTTCCAGACGAGCTGGCCGGTGGCGACGCGATACCCGTAATCCGCAAGCCGTGTTGGCATGCGACTCAGCCGACGAACCAGCGCTAATTGTTGAAAGGAACGCGGAAGAATCCACGGGGCGCCTTTTTCCACTGCTGCGCTAACCACACCGAATGACTCAACGTCGACCTTTTGATTCCAGTGGGGATGGATGGTTTCTACTGTTAGACTTATAGAATTCTTACTGCGCCTTTTACCGCGAGGCAATGAAGCGTGGCGATATACGGTGAGCATCGTTTCCTGCAGCACGTTCGAGAAGACTCCTTCGCGATCCGATACGAAAGTCGCATGTACGGGCGTTGTCTCGGTGACGAGCAAGTCGCGAAGATTTTTGAAATATTCTCCGCCCAGGAACGACGTTGGTGTGACAAAGCCGATCAAGCCTTTCGGTTTGGTGAGAGTGACCGCAAGATCGGTGAAGACGCCGTATATATTCGCGTGACCGTACAAAGAACGGCTGAATCGCTGACGATGACCGGGACTCAGGGTCAGTTTTCCATACGGCGGATTGCCGACGACCAGATCAAAATGCCCCAGCTCGTTAGGGTCTTGTGCAAGTGTATCACCGAGTCGGATCATGCCATCGATGCGACGATTCGCCTCGCGCAAAATCGGAAGACAAATCACATCGAGAAAAACCGCGGCAAGCCACGTGGCAAATGGATCGATGTCGAAACCCACCAGTCTTTCACTCAAGTCACGCAGCCGATCTTCCGGCGATAAGAACGCGTTTGCGGCGAGCATTCGTTGCGCGGCGTAGGCGGCGAATGCGGCTCCGCCACAAGCTGGGTCGAGCACGCGGGCATTTGCCCAATCAATTCCCTGCGCCTCAACCACGTCCAAGAGGCGCGTCACCAACTGAGGTGGAGTGTAGTAGATGCCATGCCGCGTCCGATATTCGTCCGGCAACAACGATGTGTAGAGTTCGCCAATTTGGTAAAACCCAACGCTTGGATCGAGAGCAGCGCACGCGTCCGCAAATGCGCCAAATTTCTCGGCCGGAATATCGACTGACGGCATTGGTCCAAGACGGATCGGCATATGACTGCCAGAGGCGCTGCAGACTCTCGCCCAATACCGCACCGTGACCGAGGAAGCGACGGCACGTGAGAAAACGATCTGGTCCTCAGCGTTGCGGGCGGCGGCTCGCAGGCAAAGCGCGTTTCGTTCCGCAATGAAATCGAACGGATGCGCTTCGTCTGAAGGGAACGCAAACTGCGCACGATCGTTTCTCCCCAAGCTCGCCATTTCTCTAAACTCTATTGCCCTCAGTCAGTCGCGTGTCGAGCTTCGGGCTTGTCGCGATTGCGGAAAATTGGAGGCGATGCGAAGATCAACGTTTGGCGAGGCGGTGGAGCAGGGCGCGTTGAAGGAGGATGAACGCGAGCAGAAGTAAGCCGACGACAATGCGCGACCACGCGGGACTGAGGCGGCCGTCAAAAATCAGCGCGGCTTGAATCACGCCGAAAATCAGGAGCCCGAGTAATGTACCGAGCATGTGGCCGCGTCCACCGGTAAGCAAGGTGCCGCCGATCACGACGACGGCGATCGCATCGAGTTCGAGGCCGAGGCCGAAGCTCGGGTTGCCGGAGCCCGTGTAGAGGATCAGCACGAGTCCGGCCGCAGCGGCGCAGATGCCGTTGAACGCATAGACCGCCACTCGCGCGGCGCCGAGCGGCAGTCCCATGAGCAGCGCGGATTGCTCGCTGTCGCCGATCGCGAGAAGGTTGCGGCCGAAGCGCGTGAAGTGCGCGAGCAGACCGCCGAGCGCGAGCGCGGCGATGAGGCACAGCGCGGCGGTTGTGAGAGAAAGTTTTGCGCCGAGCGGAATTTCAAACGCCGCGAGACGGTTGTAGAATGGATGCGTCAGACCGACGGACTCCGTTGTGATCCAGAATGCGCAACCGCGCATGAGGAACATGCCGGCGAGCGTGATAAGGAATGGCGGTTGCCGGAACCAGTGGATTGCCGCGCCCATGCCGGCGCCGAGCGCGGCGCCGATCCCAAGCGCCGCGAGCGCCGCCAGCACGGGATGAACGTGATGTTGTTCGATCAACGTCGCGGTGAAGATCGACGTGAACCCGACGACGGCGCCGACGGACAGATCGATGCCGCCCGAGAAAATCACGAGCGTCATTCCGACTGCAGTGATGCCGAGCGCGGCGTTGTCGGTGAAAAGATTGAGGATGCCGCGGGCGGAGAAAAAACCGGAGTAGAGGAAGCACGCCGTCGCGTAGAGCACGGCGAGAATCGCAGCCGTGGCAAATTGAGGCAGCCGGGACTGGAGCGTGGGACTCATGCCGGGGCTAACCGCGAATGAGTGCGAATGAATGCGAATCGTGACCGAAACCGTTTCGGCCGCACCAAGGCCGAAAAAATTCCGCTACAACTGAAGCTCTGCCGGCGCCTCGGCGTGCGACGGCGTGCGCCCGCGAATGGCAGACGAATTTCGTGCTGTTTCATGCCGACCGGATTCGTGGCCCGTCGGGGCGCGGAAGAGGCAAAAAAGAGCCGGTTCATGATTGCGTTTGCGATGCTTTTTGCGGCTGAAAAAGATTTTTCAACCAATTGCGCGTTCGGTCGGATTGCAGGAGGCAGACGGCAAGGATCAGCAGCGCTTTCGGAACCGGCGCGACGGCCGGCGGAACGCCGACGTAGTACATCGTTTGCGTCAGCGTCTGCAGCAACAACGCGCCGATGAACGAGCCGAACAGAAAAAAACGTCCGCCGGTAAGCGCGGTGCCGCCGACGACGACGGCAAAAATCGCGTCGAGCTCCATGTTCTCGCCCACGCGATACGAGTCGGCGGCGCGGACGTTGGCCGCGGCCATCACACCGGCGAGGGCGGCGCAAAGTCCGCAGAAAACGTAGACGAGGCATTTTACCCGTGCAGTCGCGAGGCCGGCGAAACGGCTCGCGATCGGATTGTCACCGACCGCTTCGATGAACAATCCGCCAGCGCTGCGGCGGAGCGCGAAATGCGTTGCGAGAAAGAGCAGCAGCGCGAGAACGGCGGCGAACGGAAGCGTCAGGGCGTAGCCGTCACCGAGAAATTCAAACGGCGGGTTTTTTATGATGATCACTTCGCCGCCCGTGATCAGTTGAGCGATGCCGCGGCCGGCCACCATCAGGATGAGGGTGGCGACGATGGGCTGGACGCCGACGACGGCGACGAGCAGGCCGTTGACCAAACCGGCGAGCACGCCCGCACCGAGCGCCGCCGCGAGGACAAGGCCGAGGGAATGAGTGCCGGGTGCGATGAGAATCGCGGCCACGGCGCCGGCGACGGCCATGATCGAACCGACGGAGAGATCAACGCCGCCCGTGGCGATGACGAGCGTCATGCCGACGGCGAGCACGAGCGGGCGCGCGCCTTGATTCAGGATATCAATGGGCACGCCGAAGAGGTGTCCGTGAAGAATGGTGAGGCGGAGAAAATCGGGACGAAGGACGGCGTTGATGACGACCAGCAGGAGAAGTCCGGCGAGCGGCCACGCCACGGGAGAGTGGAGGAAACGTTTCATGCGGGCGGCCACGGAACTGCGAGTGATGGCCGCCGTCCCGCTGGCCAGGTTGGCAAATGGCGGTCGGAACCACGCGTGCGACCCCGGCCGAAAAAGATCACGGCGAGCGGCCGCGAGAAAATCGTTCGCGGGGTTTTGGCCCGGTCGCGCCTGCCACCCGCGATGGCATTGAACAACTTTCTATTCATGGCTGAGGTGACCGCCGGCCATGGCGCGCATCAGACGTGGCGCGGAAATCTCCTCGCCGGTGAATTCACCGGCGGCGCGGCGTTCGCGGAGGACGAGGACGCGGGTGCTGTTGCGAACGATTTCTTCGAGCTCGGACGAGATGAAGATGACCGCGATGCCGTCGGCGCGAAGCCTGGCGATGAGCTGCTCGATCTCGGCCTTCGCACCGACGTCGATCCCGCGCGTCGGCTCGTCGAGGATGATGAGGGCGGGTTGCGTGGCGAGCCAGCGGGCGAGGAGAACCTTTTGTTGATTGCCGCCGGAGAGGTTGCGAATCGGCGTTTCGGGGCTCGCGGTCTTGATGCGCAGCGCGCGGATGTAGTGTGCGCACAGTGTTTCCTGCTCGGCGCGGGAAAGCGTGTGCCACGCGCCGCGTTTGGCCTGCAGCGCGATGATCAGATTTTCGCGAACGGAGAGCCACGGCAGAATGCCCTCGAGCCGTCGATCTTCGGAGGAGAACGCGAGGCCGCGGCGAATGGCGTCGCGAGGCGAATGCAGCGGCGCGGGAGAATCGTCGACGCGAAGTTCGCCTGTAGTCCGCGCGTCGATACCGAAAAGAATGCGGGCGAGCTCGGTGCGGCCGGAACCGAGGAGACCGGCGAGACCGAGGATTTCACCGCGATGGATGTTGAGATCGATCGGGTGGAGCGCGGGAGGACGGGAAAGATTTTTGGCCGAGAGGACGGGTGCTGCGGGAAGAGGGGTTTTCCGACTGCTTGCGTTCGTCGCAGCGAGCGACCCAGGCGGCTCGCCCACGTTCGCGGCGATCGGTGCGGTCGGCGGGCTGGCGGTTGCGGCTATGTCGCGGCCGAGCATCTTGGCGACGAGGTCGAGGCGCGGAAGTGCGGCGGGCGTGAATTCGCCGACCAGCGCGCCATTGCGCAGGACCGTAATGCGATCGGAGACGGCGTAGACCTGGTCG
>Ga0070683_100001516_pt1 | contig 17949 bp, 19 predicted proteins | sample KBSC713LmetaG_FD_64662 | JGI IMG/M metagenome (GOLD analysis project Ga0070683, IMG submission 64662) | Corn rhizosphere microbial communities from Kellogg Biological Station, Michigan, USA - KBS C7.1-3L metaG | ecosystem: Host-associated > Plants > Roots > Rhizosphere ... | reverse complement strand
CCGCCACCACCCCCGCCGGCTCCATAAGCAGCACCAAGACGGCAAGGGCCGGCCCCACCCGGCCCTTGCTCACTCGCACGGGGGATGCCCTGACCCGCGGCCCCGCTTACGTTGAAAGTGGAGTCATCTCGCTGCGGCTCCTGCCCGGAACTAGGAGAGACTGACATGCGGCACCAGCGGACGAACGCGAGCAACCCGTGAGCGCAGTTCCCACGGAGCTCGACGTCTTCGGGGAGAGCCCGGAGCCGAGCCCGAGCGGCGGCCGGCGCCTGTCGACGGCTGCCACGGCGTACCTCGCGGCGATCGCGATCGCGGCGAGCCTGGCAGCCCTGCCCTTCCTCTCCCGGCTCCAGACAGCCGACTACAGCGTCGCCACCTGGCTCGCCTTCCTGCTCTTCGCCGCAGGCGCCGCGCTGGCGCAGGTCGCGCTCGTCAAGACGCCTCACAACCAGTCCTACCACGCGACGAACGTCTTCCTGATCCCCGCGATTCTGCTGCTTCCGCCCGAGCTGGTGATCGTGGTGGCGATCGTTCAGCACATCCCGGCCTGGCTGAAGAACCGGACGGCCTGGTACCGCGAGTGCTTCAACATCTGCAACTACGTGATCGCGACGATCGCGGCGTGGGGGGCGTTTCGCGGAATCCTTCATGCGGACGGCCTGATCCCGAACGTCGACCTCCGCTTCGCGATCGCGGGCGCTGCCTGCTCGATCATCCTCGTCGGCCTGAACCACGCGATGCTCGCGCCGATGCTCCTGCTCGGCCACGGGCACTCGATCCGCGAGTCGGGCCTCTTCTCCTTCCACGGCCTGTCCACGGAGCTCGTCCTGGCCGCGCTGGGAGTGGTCGTCGCGACGTTCTGGCACGCGGACCCGTGGCTGATCCCGTTTGCCGTGGCGCCGGTCCTGCTGCTCCACCGCTCGCTTGCGGTGCCGCGGCTCGAGGCCGAGGCCCGCGTCGACCCCAAGACCGGCCTCTTCAACGCGCGCCACTTCGGGCTCGCGCTGAACGAGGAGATCGTGCGCGCCCAGCGCTTCGAGCGGCCGCTGGCGTTGATCATGGCCGACCTCGACCTCCTCCGCGACATCAACAACTCGTACGGCCATCTCGCCGGCGATGCGGTGCTGAAGGGCATCGCCGGGGTCTTCCGAACGCACCTGCGCCATTACGACGTCCCGGCGCGCTTCGGCGGCGAGGAGTTCAGCATCCTCCTGCCGGAGACGAGTGCCGAGGAGGCGCTCGAGATCGCGGAGCGCATCCGCAGGGAGGTCTCCGAGCGCGCGTTCGACGTCGAGACTTCGAGCCAGCCGATCCGTGCGACGGTGTCGATCGGCGTCGCCGCGTATCCGCGCGACGGGAACGACGCGAACGAGCTGATCCACCAGGCCGACCTCGCCGTCTACCGCGCGAAGCTCCAGGGCCGGAACCGCGTGCTCGATGCCACCTCCGAGCCCCTTGCCGTGCCGAACGACCGCAAGCCTCGCCTCGCGGCGGTGCCCGACTCGGGCGACCACATGGCACCGCTTCCGCCTGCGGTCGAGGCGATTCCTCCGGAGGAGCGCCGGCATCCGCGGACGCACGCCATGCACGGGCCCCGCTTCCTCTCGCTGTCCGGTCGCCTCGCGCTGCTCGTCGGCCTCGTGGCGTTCGTCGGGATCGCGGCAGGCGTCCTCGGGATCATCCTCGGCGCCAGCCACGACGTGTTCGCACTGATCGCGCTCGTCGTCCTCGTCGGATTCGGCCAGGCGCTCGCGATCGAGGTGGACGACGGCGGCTCGATCTCGGTCAGCGCGGTCGGCTCTCTCGCCGGTGCCGCGCTCTTCGGCCCGCGCGCCGCGCTCGTGCTGGCCGGGACGACGGCGATCGTGGAGTGGAGCGCACGGCGTTCCGAGATTCACCGGGTGCTCTTCAACATCGGCGCCCTGTCGCTGTCGTCGCTGGCCGCGGCCGGAATCTTCATGGCCGGCTTCGGGGGCACGGCGGGCGAGTTCTTCACCGCGGCGGTCGGCCTCGCCGCCGGGCTTGCGTACTTCGCCGTCAACACCGGGCTGCTCAGCGTCGCGATCGCGATGGAGGGGCACGAGCGAGTGTGGCGCGTCTGGCAGGAGCGCTTCGCGTGGCTCGCCCCCCATTGGATCGTGTACGGCTTCGTGGGCGGCGTGATGGCGATCGCGTACCACGCAGCCGGCCTGTACGCGCTCGCCGTGTTCGCGGTGCCGCTGCTCCTGATGCGCAAGACACAGGAGGCGTACCTCCGGCACACGCAGCGCAGCGCCCAGAAGCTTCGTGCCGCCGCTGAGACGATTCAGAGCCAGAACGTGTCGCTCGAACGGGCCAACCGTCTGCTGCGCGAGCGCTCGACGGCCGCGATGGAGAGCCTCTCGGCGACGGTGGACGCGCGAGACGCGTACACGGCGGGCCACTCGCGCCGCGTCCAGCAGCTCGCGCTTGCGATCGGCCGGGAGCTCGGCCTCTCGCAGGCGGAGCTCGACCTCCTCGGCCACGCCGCGCTCTTCCACGACATCGGCAAGCTCGCAGTGCCGGACGCGATCCTGCTCAAGCCGGCGGTGCTCACGGATGACGAGTGGGTGCTCATGCAGCGGCACTCCGACGAGGGGGCGCGGATCATCGACCGCCTCGGCTTCCTGAACGACGCCGTGCCGGCGATCCGGCACCACCACGAGCGTTTCGACGGCGCCGGCTATCCGGACGGCCTGACAGGGGAGGAGATCCCGCTCGGCGCGAGGATCATCCACGTCGCGGACGCGCTCGACTCGATGCTCACGACGCGAATCTACCGCGCCGCGCGCCCCGCAATGGACGCGTTGGACGAGCTCAAGCGCGCCGCCGGCACGCAGTTCTGCCCACGGTGCGTCGAGGCCCTCCAGCGCGTGCTGCCGCCCGAGATCCTCGCCGACGAGGCCGCGCGTCACCAGCTGCTCGCCGTCTCCTAGCGAGCCATGTCCGGTGCCAGGTACCGGACGGGCCCGAAAAGGACGTGTCCAGTTTCCTAGCGTTGCTTTGCAAATTCTCTAGTCTGTTCTATTCTTCTTGCCATGCCCCAGAAACGCCGGCCCCCGGCGGTGCGGCGCATCGATCCTGCTGCACTCGCCGAGTTCCAGGCCGGAATTCGCAAGCGCTACTCCGACGAGGAGATCCTCGAGCAGCTGCGCGCTTCAGCCGAGCGCCTGGGGCGCTCGCCGACGATGCGCGAGTTCGAGGACGACCCGGAGACGACCGTGCACCCGCAGACGGTGATCCAGCACTTCAAGAGCTGGAACGAGGCCAAGCGCAAAGCCGGGCTCGTCCCGCGGCGCTTCGCCGAGCCGGCCGACCTGATCCGGCTCCTCCGCGAGCTGGGCGACGAGCTGGGGCGCCCACCCACGGCCAAGGACTTGGACGAGCACCGCGAATCGATGCCTTCCAAGTCCCTCTACTGGCACATGTTCGGCTCGCTCAAGAACGCGCTCCGCGAGGCGGGCTTCGACGTACCGGTGGGGGAGGAGAGGCTCGAACGCGCGATCGATCAGGGCGTGGACGTTGCGCTCGAGCTCGGACGCCTGCCGAAGTTCGCCGACTGGAAGCGTGCGCGCAGCACGGACGCGAGCCTGCTGAGCGAGTGGCAGATCTACCGCATGCTCGAGGCACACAAAGGGGCCTGGGCGGCGTTCCAGTACCTCGTGCGCGAGCGGCTGCTCGAGGATGGGGTGGGGGTGTCGCCGGAAGGGGCGGTCAGAGCGCCGCAGCGATCACGGCGAGGCGGCGGAGGCACGTCGCGCCCTCCTGCGGCGCGCGCACCGCGGGGAGCGGCGTCTCCTCGAAAGCGTGGTCGGGCTTGAAGCGCGTCGCCGCCCGACGGTGTCCGTCCACGAGTGGAACGAGGATGCCCTCCGGAAGCTCGCGCTTGCGGAGCTTCAGGTTCAGATAGCGCTCCACGAGGTCGAGCGCGGCCCTCGTCGATGCGAAGAACGCCTCGTGCTGTCCCTCGCCGAGCCAGAGCGGCCGACCGACACCACGCGCGATGTACACCGTGTCGGCCTCGCGATCGTCGAACCAGGCGGTCGCCATCGACCCGCGGAGCTCTTCCAGCGCCTCCTGGCGCGGGCCGAGCTCGTCGATGAGCGCGAAGATCGCCTCGGTATCGACCGTCATCTGGGGCTCATGCCGCTCGAAGCCGTGCCGCGCAAAGATTTCCTCGTCGTTGACGATGATCCCGTTGTGGATGCCCTTGACGGCTCCATGGCGGACGGGATGGTTGTTGGCCGTGATCCTCGGATGGCCCTTCGTGTAGTCGCGGACGTGGATCAGCGCCTGGTTCGCCTCCGGTGAGACCGAAATGCGCTCGAGGAGCGCGCTCGCGCCCGAGCGCTGCTTGTGCACCGAGAGCGTGCCGGCGTCGCCGCGGAACGCGTATCCGACCGCGTCGGCGCCACGCTCGGCGATCCCCGCGAGCAGGGCCTGCGCAGCGAGCGTCCTCGAGACCGTGCTCGCGCGATCGAACGAATATCCGGCGATTCCACACATGGGAGCGATGCTAGAAGTCCGACTGGACGACTCTGGCCTTCGGTTCCAGCGGTCCTTCTTCCTTCTCACTTCGACGCTAAACCCACACACGAGTTAGCGTGAACCGTCCCTCGATCGAGGGGTACTCGTCTAAGCCACCCTGCCAGGCGACCGATACCAGGCTCGATGGCCCGGCCGCTTCCTCAACGATCGCCCGAAGACGATCCGACCCCTGAGCCCAAGCTCGAGGTCGTTCCCGACCCGGCTGAGCTCGACGAGCCCGAGGTCGAGGAGAAGGATCCGGACGACGCAGTCGCCGCGTTCACAGCCGATCCGCTGAAGCTCTACGTGCGCCAGATCGGCGACGGCCCGCTCCTGACGCCTGTCGAGGAGCGCGAGCTCGCCCGGCGCAAGGACGAGGGGGACGAGGCCGCCAAGCGACGCCTGATCGAGTGCAACCTCCGGCTCGTGATGTCGATCACGCGGAACTACACGAAGGCCGGCGTCCCGCTCCTCGATCTGATCCAGGAGGGGAACCTCGGACTGATCCGCGCGGTCGAGAAGTTCGACTACAAGCTCGGGTTCAAGCTCTCGACGTACGCGACCTGGTGGATTCGCCAGGCTGTGACGCGGGCTCTGGCCGACCAGGGCCGGACGATCCGCCTTCCGGTTCACGTCGCAGAGCAGACTCGCAAGGTTCTGCGCGCGAGGCGCATCCTCGCCCAGAAGCTGAATCGCGACCCGGAGATCCCGGAGATCGCGCAGGAGGCCGGGTTCACGCCCGAGCGCGTCCAGGAGCTGCTGGAGCTGATCGAGGATCCCGTGAGCCTGGAGACGCCGGTGGGGGACGGGGAGAGCGTCTACAGCGACCTGATCGAGGACACGAAGTCCGACCAGCCTGCCGTGGCGACGGCGAAGATGCTGCGCTCGAAGGAGCTCGCCGGCGCGCTGAGCCGGTTGACTCCGCGCATGCGCCGCGTGCTCGCGCTGCGCTTCGGGCTGGACGGCGAGACGCCGCAGACGCTGGAACAGGTCGGCGTCGGCCTCGGCATCACGCGCGAGCGTGTCCGCCAGCTCGAGTCGCGCGCGCTCAGAGAGCTACGCCAGACGGCCCCTGGCCTGCAGCTTTACCTCGAGACCGACAGCTAGCTCATTTGAGGACAGTCGTCACGGCGCGCGCAGCGCGCCATGACTTTCCTCAACCCGCGACGGATTCCATCTCTCGGAGCTTCGAGAGACGGCGCAGCGCATGCACTTCGATCTGGCGCACTCGCTCCCGGGTGAGGCCAAGCGTGCGGCCGATCTCCTCGAGTGTCTTCGGCTCCGAGCCGCCGAGGCCGTAGCGCAGGCAGATCACCTTGCGCTCGCGGTCGGAGAGCGCTGCCAGCCCGCGGGCGAGAGTCTGGCTGCGGAGCGTGACCTCGACCTCGTCCTCGGGCGACGGCCCGTCCCCGGCGACGAAGTCTCCGAAGACCGCGTCCTCCTGCTCGCCGACGGGCTGGTCGAGGCTGGTCGACGCGCGTGCAGCGGCTTTCACCTCGCGCGCCTGCTCGAGCGGCAAGGACGCCTCTTCGGCGATCTCCGCGAGGGTCGGCTCCCGGCCGAGCTGCGTCCAGAGCATGCGCTCCGCTTTGTTCATCTTCTGTAGGCGCTCGACGATGTGCACCGGCATCCGGATCGTCCGCGCCTTGTCCGCAAGCGCCCGCGCGACGGCCTGGCGGATCCACCAGGTCGCATACGTCGAGAACTTGTAGCCGCGACGCCAGTCGAACTTCTCCACGGCGCGGATCAGACCGAGCGTGCCTTCCTGGATCAGGTCGAGGAAGGGGAGGCCCTGGTTGCGGTAGTTCTTCGCGATCGACACGACGAGCCGGAGGTTGGACTGGATCATCCGTTGCTTTGCCTCGGGATCGCCGCGCTCGATGCGCTTCGACAGCTCGACCTCCTGCGCCGCCGTCAGCAGCTGATGGCGGCCCGCCTCGCGCAGGAAGAGCTGAAGCGCGTCCGTCGTAGTCTCGTAGACGACCGGCTGGGGAGGAGGCTCCTCCTTGTCCTTGTCGTCGACGATGTCGATGCCGCGCTGCTCGCACTCGCGGTGGAGCGCCTCGGCCTCGAGCTCGCTCAGCTCCTGTGTCTCGACGAGGTCGGCGAGCTCAGACGACCGGATCGAACCGGCCTGCTCGGCGGTTTCGATGAGTTGACGGACGTCCTCCGTGCCGAGGACGTGCTCGATTTCGACTGTCATCCAGCTTCAGGGGGTTCTTACCAGGGCGATGGTCAGATGAAACATCAAACGCGCGGCGGGAGCAAGGGGTTGGGCCTCAGTAGCGCAGCCAGGTCCTCTCAGCGAGCGCGGTCTGGACGTTGCCGATGTAGCTCGCGGCGCCCGAGTCGTACCAGTCGCCGGAGAACCAGGATCCGACGCAGCCCCAGAGCACGTAGGGCCAGCCATGGACGGCGGCGATCTGTCTCACCGTCTGGCCGTGGTAGAGCCACGAGCCTCCGTCGTAGAAGTCGCCGTTGTAGCAAGCGCGCAGCCTCGCGGCGTAGAGGTCGACCGCCAGCGCGGTCGACGCCTGGATGTCCGGCATCCCGCCCCAGAGCAGCGCACCGTCGCACGTCTTGTTCTTGATCTGCATCACGCTGAAAGAGCCGATGGATGCGTCGCCGCCGCCGCAGCGGTCGCCCCAGGTGGATTGATGCCAGGTCGACTCGATCACCGCGACGGCGCGGAGCACGTTCTCGTCGATGCCCCAGCGGCAGCCCGCCCAGGAGAAGATCTCGGTCGTCGTGCCCGTGAACTGGCCCTGGAGGAGGGGCACTCGAGCGGCCCAGGCCGCCCAGTAGGGATCGGTCGCGGCCGGGCCCCACGTGTAGGAGCCGTCGCCGACCGTGTGGTTCGCCGCGTAGTTGTCCGGCCGCGGCTCCCAGCTCGAATGGAGGATCGAGCCCGCGCACGTCGCCGCGCTGCGGGGTAGCGAGTCGGGAACTCTGCAGCTGGCCTCGGCTCGGTCGATGCAGTCTCGTGACGGCTCGGTGCCGAAGTAGCGTGGCTGTCCCGCGGAGTTGACGACGGGAGTCGCATTCGAGCGAGCTCTTCCGTTCCCGACTCGGTTCGAGGCGGTGACGAGAACCCGTAGCCGATGACCGACGTCGAGAGGGCGGACCCGATACTTCACGCGCGTCGCGCCCCGTACTTTCATGCACGAACTGCCGGCTCGGTTGCAGGACTGCCATGCGTAGCGAAAGACCGCAGGCCGATTCGCCCATTTGCCGCGGCGCGCCGAGAGCGTCTGTCCCTCCAGTGCCAGCCCTGCAATTTTCGGCGCCGCACGGTTGTGCGGCGCGCGCAGCTCGCCGGCCAGCGAAGCGCCGGATGACGGAAGCGGAACCGCGAAGAGGGCGAATGCCAGGAGAAGCGCGCAGCGGATCGATCGTGATCGCGTCATTGAGTCGGCGAAGCCTGCATGTTGCGGCCGGACGGCGCTCGTCTACAGCGTGCCGTGACAACCCATCGATCGCCCATCTTCCGTGCATGGATCGGCGTCGCTCCGACACTGAAACTCCACAAGGAGCAACGGACGTGTCTACAACCGAAGGAGCGACGATGTCCACCAACGCGACGACAGCAACGTATAGAGAGCTCGCCTATCGGAAGAATGACAGCCTCGAGGTGGTGCTCTTCTGGCATCAGCCCACGGATGAGCTGACGGTCGCCGTCTCGGACGTACGGAACGGCGCCCACTTCGAGCTCGCCGTCGAGGCGCACCACGCGCTCGACGTGTTCAACCACCCGTACGCGCATGCCGCGTTTCAGGGACTCAGCTTCCAGGAGGCTGCATAGAACCCGGCGCACGATAACGCGTGTTATGTCAAGTTGGAGAAAGCGCAAAGCGCCTAGGCTCCCTCCCCTCGCGCTTTGAGCCGGTGCCTCTCACGGGTCATCAGCCATCGATACGCTCGCGACTTTACGTCGCTCGCAATTTCGCGAGTCGCGCGCTTGGGACTTGCGAAACTGGACCAAAAAAATTCGCCGAGCCGGTTGCGCTTTCGTCCGCCCTGCCGACTGACTTTCGGCTTCCGCCTACGGCCGCCCGGCTGGGCCTCGACCTACTCGCGCTCCGTGCTCGGCGCAAACGGGACAGTAGAGGTGTCAACGCGTCCAAGCAAGACATGTCAAAACGCAGAGCCCGCAATTTGCAAAAAGTTCAGTTTTCAACATTTTCCACACCCGGGACGGGCTTCTGTGGACAAGCCTGGGGAAATGTGCTCGAACCATTCGTCGCCAGCGCTGCACCTGGATAGACTCGCCGCGCGATGTCCTTCCACCTGCGCCCACCGAGCGTCGACAAGGGCGTGTCCGCCTTCTTCTGGGCGTTCGGCTTCTTCCTGTACCTGTGGCTCGGCATGATCGCGGTCGGCGTCGGCAAGGGCACGGCGTTCGTCCTGTCCGCGGTCGCGAGCGGGGCGATCTTCCTCTACATCAGGCTGTACGGCGAAGACCGGCCGACCCGGGCCTAGCCAGCAGCACCGAGCCCGACGCGCCCGTGATCGCCGGCGAGCGCGGTCACGAGCAGCTGCGCGAGCTCCTCTCCGATCGCCTGGCGCAGGCGTAGCGAGGCCGTCGGCTCCAGGTTCTCGAGCCGCGCACAGTGCTCGAGGATGAGCCTCATCGCCCGGGGCTGCGGCTCTGCGGCGTTCATGCTCCGAGTATCGGCGGCCCGCAACCGCCTGCGATCCCTCCCCGGAGTGAGCGCCGCCGCCGCAACCCCGCCGCGAACTCTCCGAACCTGACTAATCCTCTGTGCGGTCGCTCGAGCGTTCGGCCGGTTCCGGCTGCCGCTCGGTGTCCTCGAGGCGCACCTGCCGGTCCTCCCCGCTCCCGTTGCCGTTCGCGGATACCGGACGCTGCGCACCCGCGGCGGGCACCGGTTTGGTTCTCGCGCGGCGCGGGCCGGTCGTGTCGAACGTGAGCCCGAACACGAGGCCGATCCCGAACGCGACGGCCGGGATCATCAGACCCATCGAGTCAACGAAGCCGTCGATCCCGATGTCGCCCGACCAGCTCCGGACGTGGCTTCCGAGCCAGGAGCTCTCCGGCTCGTGCCAAGCCAGGATCCAGCCTCCGGCGACCAGCGTGGGCACGAACGCGAGCAGGAACACGTTGCCCGAGAGGCGCGGCCAACCCCACTTCGTCCAGCCGCCGAGGAGCTGCGACAGCGCCATCCCGAGGCCGGCCAGGGCCACGAGGCCGAACGCCGCCCAGTATTCACCGGCGGACGCGTCGGAGACCGAACTCGGAAGGATCGCGGTCGCGAACCACAGCAGAACGCCTGCCAGGGCGACTCCGATCAAGGTCAGAGTTGCTCTCGTCAAGCCATACATGGGCACCACCTCCGCCCCCGTCTTGCCCGCTTCTTGCCGTTTTCAGTCCAGGTCGAGTCGCCGGGCGTCGAACCGTCCGGAGTCCAGCTCCTCGTGGAATTCCTCCACGATCCGCTCAGCGTCGCCCTCGAGCACGTGCGGGACGACCCCGATCCGAAGGTCGTTGTGGAACGGGAGGTCCACGTGCTCCGGCGAGACGAGGTTCAGGGAGACGTGCTCGCACGCCGGGCAGCGAACCGCCAGCCCGATCGACCCGTCACCGGGAGCAAGCAGGAAGAACGACGACGGAAACACGGGTCGCGTCCTGCTCTCCGGGAAGCAGTAGAAGCTCCACGGCCACTCGCCGGCAAGGATGCGCCGCACCGCGAGGTCGGACAGCTCGGAACTCGTCTCCTCGAAGCGGGCGGTCATCAGGTTCAGGAAGCGCTCGTCGCAGACGCCGAGCGGCGCCCAGTCGAGCTCGGCGTCCGAGACGAGGCCGGGATGCTCGTCGCCGCACGGACAATCGAAGACGATCTGGAAGACGGCCGGGTGGGCGGTCCCGGCGAGCCGGTCGAGCATCCGGAAGGCCGACAGCCGCACGTGGGTCTCCCCTCTGGACGGGCAGCCGAATGTGTACCGCGTGGTGAGCGCGTCATACATGACCGGTATCGGACTTCTAATCGGCGCGCCGGACGTGCGCCTTGATCGGCGCTAGTAGTGGAGCAGGCCGAACACGTCGTAGCCCGCGATCTTCTCGCGCCCGTGCAGGAAGTCGAGCTCGATGATGAACTGGATCCCGACGACCGTTCCGCCGAGCTGCTCCACGAGCTCGGCCATCGCCTTGGACGTCCCGCCGGTGGCCAGCACGTCATCGTGGATGAGCACGCGTGAGCCGTCCTCGAACGCGTCCGCCTGGAGCTCGAGCGCGTTCTTGCCGTACTCGAGCGCGTAGTCGGCGCTGATCGTCTCCAGCGGCAGCTTCCCCGGCCTGCGGGCGGGAACGAAGCCGCAGCCCAGCTTGTAGGCGATGGCGGAGCCCATGAAGAACCCGCGCGCCTCCCCCCCGACCACGATGTCCGGCTTACGCTCCGCCGCCCAGTCGCCGAGGCAGTCGATCGTCTCCCGGAGCGCCTCCGGATCGGCGAGCAGCGGCATGATGTCCTTGAAGACGACTCCGGGCTCGGGCCAGTCGGGAACGTCCCGGATCTTCTCTTTCAGGTGATCGACGTTGGTGATGGCCATCAGGCGGACGCGAGTTGTCGGGCGGCGCGCCAGGAGAGGAGCTGGGACAGCTCCTGGGCCAGCTCGGCGAGCGCTCCGAGGTCGTCGAGCGCGGCCTCGCGGCGCTCCGGGCTCCGGGTGTTGAGCGACGGGCCGACGAGCTGTCCGAGCAGCGAGGCCTGCCGGTCCGCGGCCGTGCGGAAGGCGCGGAGATTCCGCGGCCCGATGCCGAACGCGGCGAGCTGTGCGCACACAGCCGCAACCTCGGCGTCGCCGGCCGGGTAGCGCTTCTCTCCCCCGCTCCCCCGCGCCTCGAGCAGCCCGTACTCCGCGAGCTCGCGGACGAGCTGCGGCGTCGCGCCCGAGCGCTCGACGAGCTCGCCGGCGCTGATCTCCTCTTCCGGCCCCGACAGGCCCCCGGCGCGGCGGCGGCGCGTCTTGCCCGCGGCGGGCGAGGCCAGCTCCTGGCGGATGACGCGGAGCGGCAGGAACTCGTCGCGCTGCAGGCGCAGGATCGTCCGCAGGCGCTCGACCGCGTCCTCGTCGAAGACGCGATACCCGCCGCGCGTGCGCTTCGGCGCGAGCAGGCCCTGATCCTCGAGATAGCGGATCTTCGAGATCGAGATGTCCGGAAACTCGTCGCGCAGCTGGCGGCAGACAGCACCGATGTGCAGCGCGCCGTTCCTGGTCGAGGTCTCTGCGGCGGCGCTCACTGGGAGAGGAAGGTCAGCCTGTACTTGCCGATCTGGACCTCGTCGCCATCCTCGAGCTCGCCCGACTCGATCCGCCTCCGGTTCAGGAACGTTCCGTTCAGGCTGCCCTTGTCCTCGATGATGAACTGGCCGTTCCGGTGCAGGACGAGCGCGTGGCGGCGCGAGACGGTGACGTCGTCCAGGAAGACGTCGCAGTCCGGCGACCGGCCAACCGTGGTCTGCTCCTTCCCGAGCAGGAAGTGCTCGCCTGCGCGACCTCCGCCCGAGCGGACGACGAGCGCCGGCCCCTCGGTCTTGATCTCGTCCAGGATCGCCCCCGCGTCCTCGTCGGCCTCTTCAGGCGTGTAGCTCATCGTCGTGTCCGAACCGCCCTCGTCACGGACGAGCAGCGCCCCGCACTTCGCGCAGTAGTTCGACGATTCCGGGTTCTGGAAGCCGCATTCGGGGCAGTAGAGGTGGCTCAAGCGGGCTCCTCGCTCGGCGGCGACGCCTTGCCGGCCAGGATCCGCGCGAGACCCTCGACGTCGACCTGCTCGAGGACGCTCTTCCCCTCCGACTTCTGCAGGCGCGCCACGAGCTCCGCACGGAGGATGTCGATCTTCCCGTGCAGGAGCCGGCGCCGGTAGGAAATCTCCTGCTCCTCCTCGGTGAGGTCGTCGATCAGCTTCTTCAGGTCGTCGTCGGACAGGCTGGTCAGGTCGGGAAGCGGTTCCACGCGAATTCGCCTTTCGTTCGGAGGGGGAGCGCGCTGGCTAGTAAAGCAGCCGCATGCTAAAGGTTCAACCTCTACTTGAGATCTCTGCCTCGTCCTGCAGGACCTCTTCGACGAGCTGCCGAAGCTCGCTCTCGAGCTCGTTCGAGGCGCGCTCGTCGCGGCCTTCGGCGTAGATGTGCACCAGCGGCTCGTCCGGGTCCGGCAGCACCTGAGCCCAACCGCGGCGGTCGTTGACCTTGATCCCGTCGAGCAGGTCGAGGTCTCGCCCTTTGAGCCGTTCGGTGAGGACCCGCATGACCGTGCCCTTCTGCGACCACGGGCACGGCAGCTGGCGGTGGACGAGCGTCGAGGGGGGCAGCTCCGCCACGATCGAGGAGAGCGGGCGCTCGACCGGCGCCAGGAGCTCGAGGAGCTTGCAGAGGCTCGCCATGGCGTCGTAGGCGGGCAGGAAGTCCGGGAAGACGTAGCCGCCGCCGATCGCGCCGGCGAAGATGACGCCGTCCTGGGCAGCCGCCTTCGTCAGCTCGCTGAGGGACGCGGGCGTCCGGATCACCTGGAGGCCGCTGCCCTTGACGATCTGGTCGACCTGGCTCGTGACGGTGACCGGGAACGCGAGCTTCCCGCGCTTGCCGTTGGAGCCGATCAGCCGAAGGTAGAGGAGCAGCGCCTGCTCGACCGGGATCTCGTGTCCGCTCTCGTCGATCAGATAGAGCCGCTCGGCGGCCCGGTCGAAGACCACGCCGAAGTCCGCGCCGACCGCGGTGACGAGCTTCTTGGTCTGGCCGATCAGGCTGCGCAGGCTCGCGGCGGAGCCGTTCGCGCTCGTCGCGCCGAACGCGTGGGCTGCGACCGCCTCGACGTCCAGCGCACCGAGGACGACCGGGAGCACGAGCGAGGCCGCCGAGTAGCCGTAGTCGACGACGATCCGGTACGTCCGGCCGCGGATCGCGTCCTGGTCGAGCGTCTCGAGCAAGTCCTCTGCGTAGCTCTCGCGGGCGCGCACCGGGTAGTCCACATCGCCGACCGAGTCGCCTGACGCGCGGCGGAGCTCTCCACGGGAGAAATGCTTCTCGACCTCCTTCTGCATCCCGGTCGAAAGCTGGATCCCCGGCTCTTCGAAGAAGCGGATCGCGACGATCTCCGGGTCGATCACGGCGCTACCCACGTGAAAGCCGGCCGCGTAGTCGTGCGTCTTCAGCAGGTGCCGGCCGACGGCGCTCGGGATCACCTGCAGGTCGGACACGTCGATGCCCGTCGAGTTGAGGCCCGCGATCATGGCGCGCTCGACCATCCGGCAGGCTGCGGGCGCCTCGCGGCTGGCCACGACGCGGGCCCCCCGTGGGAGAGCCGTCCCGAGGGCGACGGCGAGACGAGTCACCATCTCCGGCGTCAGGTCGACGTTGACGAGGCCGGACACGCTGTCGCGCTCGAACAGACGCGACGAAGCGCGCGACTCCCAGATCAGGCTCTCGTGGATCTGTGCGCCGCTCTCGACCTCCTTGTAGGGGTAGACGCGCACGCCTGGCATGAGCACGCTCTCCTCCCCCACTCGCACCTGGTCGCCGAGCGCGACCCCCTCCTGCAGGCGGGCATGAGCCCGGATGTCGCACGAGCGGCCCACGATCGCGCCCTCGATGAGCGCGCCGCGGCCGATGTGCGTGGACGCGTCGATCACGGAGCGCACGCTGCGGGCGCGCTCGAGCAGCGTGACGCTCGAGGACAGGACGGAGTACGGGCCGACCTCCGCGTCGGGCGCGATCCTGCAGTAGTTCGAGATCAGCGCCGGCCCTTCGACCTGGGCCAGGTCGTTCAGCTCGACGCCCTCGCCGAGCCAGACGTTGCCGCGGAGCCGGATGCCCGGAATGTTGAGGTGCACGCGCTCGTCCAGGGCGTCGAAGTTCGCCTGCCGGTACTGGTCGAGGTTCCCGATGTCCTGCCAGTAGCCCTCCATGGCCATCCCGTAGATCGGCCGGCCCATCTCGAGCAGGAGCGGAAAGAGCTCCTTCGAGAAGTCGTAGGGCCGATCAGTGGGGATGTGCTGCAAAACCTCCGGCTCGAGCACGTACACGCCGGTGTTGATCGTGTCGGAGAAGACCTGGCCCCAGGACGGCTTCTCCAGGAAGCGCTCGACGCGCCCGTCCTCGTCGGTGACCACGATCCCGAACTCGAGCGGGTTCTCGACCGACTTGAGGCCGATCGTGACCGCTGCCCCCTTGTCCTTGTGGAAGTCGACGAGGGCGCCGAGATCGAAGTCGCAAAGAGCGTCGCCGGAAATGACGAGGAAGGTCTCGTCCAGCTTGTCCCCCGCCAGCCGCACCGAGCCGGCCGTTCCGAGCGGGGACTCCTCGACCGAGTACTCCATGTTCACGCCGAGGCCCTCGCCGTCGCCGAAGTAGCTGCGGATCGCCTGCGGGAGGAACGCGACCGTGACGATCACGTCCTCGAAGCCGTAGCCGCGCAGCAGTTCGACGATGTGCTCCATGCACGGCTTGCCGACGATGGGCACCATCGGCTTCGGCTGGTTCGAGGTGAGTGGGCGGAGGCGCGTGCCCTCGCCGCCGGCCATGACGACGGCCTTCATCGGCGCATCATCCTCCAGGCGGAGCGGAGGTACAGCGCACCGGCTGCGAGCGCCAGGACGACGCCCGTCCAGAAGATCCAGAGCGGCCAGCTAGTCCCTTCGCTCGTGACCATCACGAAGGCGAGCGACGCGTACAGCAGCCACGTGGCTGCTTTTCCGAGGAAGTTGACGTCGAGCTCGTAGCCCCGCGGCATGAGCAGCTTGTACCCGCCGATCAGCAAAGCGTCCCGGGCGATGATCAGGGCGAGCGCGATCAACGGCAGGCGGTCGTGGACGAGGACGAGCAGGATCACCGCGGCGTCGATCATCAGACGGTCCGCGAGCGGATCGGCGACACGGCCGAACTCGGATTCCACGTGCCAGCGGCGCGCGAGCCAGCCGTCGATCTGGTCGGTGATCGCCGCGACCGCGAAGACGATGGCCGCAGCCCAGCTCTTGCCGCCGTCGGCCGGGATCAAGAGCGCGATGAAGACCGGGATCAGCGCGAGCCGAAGGATCGTGAGCGCATTCGGCACGCGCGCCAGCGGAGCGGAGACCGCGGAGGCGGACATCTGGGTCAAGGATAGAGCGCTCCGGATCGATTGCCGCTCATTTGCTCGTCTTTCGTGACAGACACGTCACTGGCCTCCTCACTACGATCAAAACGGGGAGGAGGCGGCGGGAACCGATTTAATGAGCTCCCGTGGCGAACCGGCTCACGATCCCCGGCTTCGTCAACGCGCACAGCCACGCCTTCCAGCGCGCGCTCCGCGGTCGCACCGAGGGCGGAGACTTCTGGGCCTGGCGCGACGCGATGCTCGAGCTCGCCGACCAGCAGACCTCCGAGCGCGTCCGCACCGGCTACGAGCAGGTCTACCGCGAGATGCTCGCGGCCGGCTTCACCGCGGTCGGTGAGTTCCACTACCTCGGCTTCGAGCAGGCGCTCGCCGCCGCCGAGGCCGCAGAAGCTGCCGGCCTCACGTTCGTTCTCCTCTACGTCGCATATGCGAGGGGTGGCCTCGACCGGTTCCGCCAAGCCTCCCCGGACGAGTACCTGAACCAGGTCGAGAACCTGCGCGGGCGCGGGATCGAGGTCGGCGTCGCCCCCCACTCCGTCCGCGCCTGCCCGCCCAAGTGGCTCGAGCAGATCGGCCGCTACGCCGCGGAGAACGGGTTGCCGCTGCACGTCCACGCGGACGAACAGCCGCGCGAGATCGAGGAGTGCATCGAAGAGCACGGAATCCGGCCGATCGAGCTGCTCGCGAAGACCGGCTGCCTCGGCCCGCACACGACGATCGTCCACGCGACCCACGCCGACGACGCGGAGCTCGACCTGGTCGCGCAGGCCAACGCCCGGATCTGCGTCTGCCCCACGACCGAGGCCAATCTCGGCGACGGGTTCGCCCCGGTGGAGAAGCTGTGCGAGCGCAACATCGGCATCTGTGTCGGCTCGGACTCCAATGTGCGCATCGACCCGCTGGAAGAGCTCCGCGAGCTCGAAGGAATCGCGCGCCGGCGCACGCTGCGCCGAAACGTCATCTCCCCGGACACGCTCCTCTGCTTCGGCTCGGACGAGGGCGCCGCCTCGCTCGGCCTCGAAAGCTGGCCTGACGCGGAAGTCGACCTCGACCATCCGTCCCTTGACGGAATCGGCGACCCCGACGCGTTCGCGGCCCTGGTCTTCGGCTGTTCCTCCGACGTGTTCGTCTAGAGAATCGTCCCGCCGAACGCGCTGACGGCGAGCTCCACGGCGACGCCGGCAGTCGTGTTCTCGTGATCGTGGATCGGGTTGACCTCGACGATGTCCAGCGCGTCCATCACGCCCGACTCCGCGACGAGCTCGAGAGCGAGATGCGCCTCGCGGTACGACAGCCCACCGCGCACTGGATCGCCCACGCCCGGAGCGACTTCCGGGTCGACGACGTCGAGGTCGACCGAGACGTGAACGAACGGACCGCCCCCGACGCGCTCGAGCGCCTCCGTGATCACAGGCTCCATGCCGCGACGATCGAGGTCGCTGATCGTGTACACCGCGATCCCGAGCTCCCTGACGAGCGACTGCTCGCCCGGATCCAACGAACGGACACCAACCACCGCCACGCGCTCCGGATCGACGGCCGGGAGGCGTAGCCCGTCGCGCGCGAAGTCGTCGCAGAGCCCGATCGCGGCCGCGAGCGGCATCCCGTGGACGTTCCCCGAGGGAGTCGTGGCGGGCGTGTTGAGGTCGCCGTGGGCGTCGAGCCACAGCACGCCGCCCTTCCCCTCGGCCGCCAGGCCACTCAGTGAGCCCATGGCAATCGAGTGGTCGCCTCCGAGCAGGAGCGGAACAAGACCCGCCCCGCGTGCCTGCTCGACCTCACTTGCGATACGGCCACAGGTCTCGAGGATTTCGTCGAGGAAGCGCGCGCGTTCGGCGCCGCTCGCCCCCGTCTCGGCGAGCGCCGCCTGCACGTTGCCCCGGTCCTCGACCTCGATTCCCGCTCGCTCGAGGCGGTCGCTGAGCCCCGCATAGCGGATCGCGGACGGCCCCATGTCGACTCCGCGGCGACCCGCGCCGAGGTCGAGCGCCGCTCCGATGATTGCTACGCGGGCCGGCGGCACGGGCCAAGCCTACGATCTCGGATGGAGGTTAAGTGTCCTTGTCGGGGTCGACTTCGTTCGCGCGCTCCCGCATCTCGTTCGCCTGGGCACGCTCCTTCTCGGCCTGGTCGGCCTGCTCCTGGGCAAGCGACGCTTTCTGGCCGGCCGCCGAGGCCTGCTGATCCGCCTGCCTGCGGAGCTCACCTGCTTCTTCCCGCTTGTTCTCGAGCTGTGCCTCACGAGCGCGGCGGCCGCCGACGATGATGATGCCGGCGACAATCAGCACCGCG
>Ga0070683_100001515_pt1 | contig 17949 bp, 16 predicted proteins | sample KBSC713LmetaG_FD_64662 | JGI IMG/M metagenome (GOLD analysis project Ga0070683, IMG submission 64662) | Corn rhizosphere microbial communities from Kellogg Biological Station, Michigan, USA - KBS C7.1-3L metaG | ecosystem: Host-associated > Plants > Roots > Rhizosphere ... | reverse complement strand
GCTCCATCGGGTTGTGACCGGCGGCGACCATCTTCGCGCCCTCGCGGAAGATCGCCTGCGCCAGCACCGTCGCGGTCGTCGTCCCGTCGCCGGCGGTGTCGGAGGTCTTCGAGGCGACCTCCTTGACCATCTGCGCGCCGAGGTTCGCGAACTTGTCCTCGAGCTCGATCTCCTTGGCCACGGTCACGCCGTCCTTGGTGACGGTCGGTGCGCCCCAGGAGCGCTCGATGACGACGTTGCGGCCGCGCGGTCCCAGCGTCGCCTTCACCGTGTCGGCCAGCTGGTTCACACCGGACAGGATGCGGGCCCGGCCCGCCTCGTCGAACAGAATCTCTTTGGACGCCATGGTTACTTCTCCAGCACGCCGAGGACGTCGTCCTCGCGCAGAATGAGGTGGTCGATACCGTCGATCTTGATCTCGTTGCCCGAGTACTTGCCGAACAGAATCCGGTCGCCCTTCTTCACCTGGACCGGGCGAACCTTGCCCTTGTCGTCCACCTTGCCGCTGCCGACCGCGATGACCTCGCCCTCGGCGGGCTTTTCCTTGGCGCTGTCGGGGATGATGATCCCGCCCTTCGTCTTCTCTTCTTCAGCGACGCGGCGCACGAGAATGCGATCCTGCAGCGGACGGACTTTCATGGGGCTCCTCCGGTAAGTTTCTGGTCTGGCACTCACTTTGGGTGACTGCCAGCGCGGGAATCTATCCGCTAACCCTTTGGAGTCAATGGTTTGCACGGCCGCGCTGGCATCTCGGTTGTGCGGCTGCCAGGTTTCGCGCATGTATCCGTTTGTAATCATTAAGGATTCTTTGACATTAGGGCGAGAAGTGTTCATAGGTGGATCATGGATCTGGGCAGCACAGTCGAAGCCTTTTTCCAGGACGAGGTCGAGCGGGCGTTCCGGGATGAGGGTCTTTCCCCGGGCGTCCGCGTCGAGCACTACGTGGTCCAGCTGCTCGCCGGCTACGCCGTCCAGCAGATCGAGAGCACGCCGCTCGCGCTTCGCATGCTGACCGCCGCGGGCGCGCCGCTGCGCGAGCGCCGGCGCCACCTGCGGCGCATCGGCGACACGTCGCTGTACGTGTCGGGGTTCTGGAGCGACAGCCTCGAGGGCCGGCTGGTCGACGTCGACTACTACATCGAGATGGGCGGCACGGCATACGGCGAGCTCGCGCGTGTCGACGGGATGGCGGGCGATCCGCTGGGCGACGTGTTCGGCGAGCTGGCGGGCAACTTCGTCCGGTTCGTGGGCGCGCTGGCGCTGATCAGCCGCCGCGTGGCGACGCCGACGAGCGACCGCGACATCCTTCGCCTCTACCGCCAGTGGCAGCGCACGAAGAGCGTCAACGCCGCCGCGCGGCTCGCGGCGCTGGGCGTTGTGCCGCCGAAGGGCGACGGACGGCTGCAGTGATCGGGCAGCGACCCGGCCGCGCGCGTTCGCTGCTCGCGCGGCTACAGCTGGGGCTGGAGGCGCTGTACCGGGTCGAGACAAAGCTGGCTATCGATGCGTTCGTGATCGACGGCGACCAGCGCGACCGGATCCGACCGGCGCGCGCGCCGCGCGAGCAGCTGCTGCTGCGCGAGGACGACGGCGAGCTGGGCATGGCGCTGTTCGTCGACGCGGCGGCGCTGGCCAATCTTGAACAGAACGATCCGTCCGCCCGCCTCGACGACGAGAACTTCACCGACTTTTGTCTGGCTGTCGAGGGGGTCAGCCATTTCATCTACATGGCCCTGCGCGCGGCGGAGTCGCGCCCGGTGTCACAGCTCGAGCTGGAGTTGCAAGCCGAGGTCGACAAGTTCGCCTGCTGCTTCCTGGTCGCGGGCACGGCGGCCACGTTGCGCCGCCGCCTGTACGGCGACGTTGCCTACGCCGACGATCTGGACGCCGACGAACGCGAGCGCTACCGCACCGCGAACCGCGAGGCGGGTCGCTACGCGACGGCGCTGGAGCATCGCTTCGTCGCGCGCGAGCAGACCGCTGGGCTGTTCGCGGAGCTGCGGCGGTTCTACCGGATGGATCTGCCCGAGAAGCTCGGGCGCATCGCGCAGCTCGCCTGAACGGCCTTGCGGCCGCGCCGGCCCCGGCGCGCCAGCGCGCCGGCCGCCAGGGTCATCATGAGCAGCAGACCGACCTGGTGCGGCCGCGCGTGATCCGACAGCGCGCAGCCGCACCCGCTGCCGCCGCCATACACGCCCGGATCGGCCGACGCGTCGGTGCTGAGCGATCCCATCGTCGTGTCACCGCCCGCTCCTCCGGTGCCTTGGCTTCCGCCCGCGCCGCCGCTGCCGCCAGCGCCACCACCGGCGCCGCCCGCGCCGGTGCTGGGGCAGTTGCCGCCCATCGTCGGCCCGGGCGGCAGGTCAGCCGGCGGCGAGACCGCCGTCGAGGTGAAGCCGTCGTTGCAGTCGTTCAGCGACAACGTGACCGACTGTCCGTCATCGAGCCGCACGTACGTGATCTGTTGCCCCGCGTAGACCTCGCTGCCGGGCGCGCACAACCCGGTCACCGGAATCGTCGCCGCGTGCACAACCTGCAGCGTCAGCTTGCCGCCCGGCTCCAGCGTCGCGGTGACGCCGGAGGAATCGAACGCCATTCGCGCCTTCGTTTTCAGCGCCAGCTCGTCCATCGTCGGGCTCACGATGGGAAACGTCGCGCGCGCGGCATACTTCGCCAGCACCGCGTCCAGGAACGCGGTGATCAGGCTCTGGCCGCCGCCCAGATCGCGCAGGTTGGCCTGGTGAAACATCCAGGGATCGGTCTCGCCGCGCATCAGGTAGGCCAGCTGCTCCGTGCTCTCGGTGTCGAGGATCTGCGCGTAGCTGATGTCGCCCACCGATCGCAGCGCCTGGTACTCGGCGATCCACTCCGCCGGCTGCGACACGTTGAAGTACAGATCCGTCGCGCGCCGCGGGATCTGGAGCAGCCCAGGAACCAGCGCGTTGTAGTAGCCGGCGTTCGGTGACGGGTTGTCCTCGCACGCGACCGACGCGTCGCTGATCACCTGTCGGATCCCGACGTCATAGGCAGCGCGCAGCACCTCGGCGTTACCCAGACCGGTCATGCTGGGCGTCACCAGGTTCTGGACTGCGTAGCGCGACAGCCCGGAGCCGATGCCGTATTGATTGTTCTGGCTCAGCTCGCTGTACGCGGTCGCGTAGCTCATCGCGTCCATCTCGGCGTGATCCCAGGTGTGGTTGATCCACGCGAACGTCGGCCCGAGCGCGATCGCCTTGTCGGTCAAGCCGTCAGTCCCCGGCGGCTTCGCGCCGAACGCGTTGAACGCGAACGCGGCGCGAAAGCCCGCGGTCAACGGATCGGCTTGCCGCGCGGCCTGCCAGTTCGTGAACGCCTGCAGGTCATCCGCGGTGATGCGGTAGTTGCCCGCCCCCATCGGGTAGAGCGCGCTGGCGAGGAAGAAATCGTCGATCTGTGGCGCCAGGTAGACGTGGCGCTCCCCCACGAACAGGCCGTGCGTGACCCAGCTGGCGACGCCGTAGGCCAGCTGCAGCGAGGGCAGCGAATTCGGCGACTGCGAGAAGGTGAGGGCCAGCGCCTCACGGCCGTCCGGATAGGTTCGCGTCGCGGCGTAGACCGATCCCGCGTCGTCGACCAGCAGCGGCACGGTCGCAGCGTCGGCGGCCTGCGCGCCGTAAACCCAGCCGTCGTCGATCGGGACCGGCACCGTGCAGTTCGCGCCCACGAAGACGCCGGCGCCAGCGGGGGTGCAATGCGCGGTGACCGGCCTGGTCGAGGCGTCGAACCCGTTGCCGGCCGACGTCAACCCGTAGTCCGATGTCGGGTACGCGTACATGACCGCCCGCCGCACGCCGAAGCGCGCCTCGTAGGACGCCAGCGTCATCCACTCCGAATCGGTGAAGGCGCTCTGACCGCCCGTCGACAGATCACCGATGTCGAGCACGATCGCGTAGTAGCGGCCGTGGTCGGCGACGACCAGGTCATCCATGTTCAGCGCGGGCCCCGTCGTCGCGTTGAGCACGTCGAACGGCGTGCCCAGATAACGAAGCGTCTGCGTGATGGCGTCGACCGCGGCGTCCGTCCCGTCCGCCGTGATGACCAGGACGCGGGCGTCGACCGTGACATCGACGGCGCGCGCGAGCCCGGTGTCGGGCGAGGGATTGCTGGCCGGCGCCTGCGTCAGCGGCCGCATCGTGCGGCGAACCTCGGCCGGACGCGCGACCAGGTGGTTGCGCGCGACCGGCGTGGCGCCGTCGTCGCCCGCACAGCCGCCCGTCGTCACCCAGACCCAGACCAATCCCATTTCAAGGAACCACCCCGCTCGCCCCCCCACGCGCTCCAACATCTTCCAAGTCCCTCCGAAATCCCTCGATGCAGCAGCCGCCGTGCCAACAGACTGCCGGCTCGCCCGGGATCCCAGGGGCCGTGGGATGGCGATGTTTTAAGTCATCAACTGATCCAGGCGTGGAGGATCGCACCGCTACCTCTCCGTAGCAGGGCGCGGTCCCCCGCGTGTCCGCGCTGGAATCATCGGGCGAATCGCCGGCGGGCGATTGCCGCGACGGCGATGACGATCAGCAGCACCCACACAGCGCGCTGGCCGGGCGCGTCGGAGACGAGGCACGTGCAGCCCGCGTCAGGCGCCACGCCCGTTCCGACGCCGCCGTCGCCGTTCCCCAGCGTGCCGACCGTCGTCCCGCCATCGGAGCGGTTGCTGCCCCAGCCCGATGATCCACCGGTCACGACTCCCGGGTTGCAGTCCGCGAGCGAGAGCGTCGCCGACTGCCCGGCCGCGAGCTGCAGGTACGTGATCTGCTGTCCCGCGTACATCTCGGCGGACGGCGTGCACACACCGGTGAGCGGCACGATCGCCGCGTTCATCACGCGCACCGAGAGCTGCTGTCCCGGCCCGATGGTCGCGCTGACACCCGATGCGTCGAGATCCATCCGCGCCTCGACCCGCTCGGACAGCTCGTCCATCGTCGGGCTCACGATCGGGAAGGTCGCGCGCGCAGCGTACTTCGCGAACGTCGCGTCGAGCACGTCCGAGAGCAGGCTCTTGCCGCCGCCCATGTCGCGGAGGTTCGCCTGGTGGAACATCCACGGATCGTTCTCGCCCCGCAACAGGTAGCGCGCCAGCGAATCGCTCACCGTCGCGACCAGCTGATCGTACGTGAACGTCCCCGAATGCCGGACGCCGTACTCCGCGATCCACTCGGCCGGCAGCGACACGTCGAAGTAAAGATCGACCGGACGGCGCGGCACCATCAGCAGGCCTGCGTGCTGCGCGTTGTAGTACCCGGCGTTCGGCGTCGGGTTTCCCTGCCCCGGCTGCGACGTGTCGCTGACCAGCTGCCGGATGCCGACGTCGAACGCCGCGCGCATGACCTCGGCGTTGTCGAGACCGCTGATCCCGGGCGTCACCAGGTTCTCGACGGTGTAGTCGTCGAAGCCCACGCCCAGGGCGTACTGGTTGTTCTGGTTCAGCTCCTCGAACGCGGTCGCGTACGACAGCGCGTTCATGTCCTGGTGATCCCAGGTGTGGTTGATCCAGGCGAAGCTGGACTGCAGCTCGCGGCCCTTGTCGGTCAGTGCGTCCTGCCCGGCTGGCCGCGCGCCGAACGCGTTGAACGCGAACGCCGACCGGAACTGCGCCGTCAGCGGCTCGGCCCGGTGCGCGTTCTGCCAGTTGGTGAACGCCTGGAGATCGTCGGCGGTGATCCGGTACTTGCCGCCCGTGCTGATCTTGCTGGCCAGGTAGAAGTCGTCGATCTGCGGTGTCGCGTAGGTGTGGCGCTCGCCGACGAACACGCCGCGCGTCACCCAGCTCACGACGCCGTACCCGAGGGCGAGCGTGTGGAACGCGGTCGGCGACTGCGCGAACGTCAGCAGCAGCACCTCGCGCCCGTCGGGGTAGGTGCGCGTCGCCGCGAAGACGTTGCCGGCATCGTCGACCAGCAGCGGCACGGTGGACGCGTCGCTGGGCTGGCTGCGGTAGGCATAGCCGTCGTCGATCGTGACCGGCCCGGCGCAGTTGGCGCCCACGAAGACGGTGGTGCCGGCAGCGGTGCAGTGCGCGGCGATCGGGTTGGACCGAGCGTCCGACCCGCCCGTCAGCGTCAACCCGTAGGCCGCCGACGGGTGCGCGTACACGACGGCGCGGCGCACGCCGAATCGCGCTTCATACGACGCGAGCGCCATCCATTCGGCGTCCGTGAACGCACTGGCGGATCCGACCGCGAGATCACCGCTGTCCAGCAGGATGCCCTGGTAGCGGCCGTGATCGCCCGAAGCGAGGGTATCCGCCGTCACCTCCGGCCCCATCGACGCGTTCACCACGTCGTACGGCGTGCCGAGGTATCCCAGCACGGTCGTGATCGCGGCGAGCGACGTGCTGGACCCGCTCGCGCTGAGCACCAGCAGCCGCGCGTCGACCGAGACGCCGTCCGCGCGCGCCATCAGCGTGTCGGGCGCCGGCTGCGCGTTCCACGCGACGGGCAGCGGTCCCATCGGCATCTCCGGCTCTGCCGGCACGACGACGACGCGCTCGTGGGCCATCGGTGGCGGCGGCGTCGCCTCGCTCGCGCACCCCGCGGCGCCCGCAGACGCCATCAGGGCGACAATGTTCCAGAACCAGCCCGTGTATCGTGTACTCCGATCCATCATCTCCATTTCCCCGGCCTTCTTTGAGGCAGCACCACGCGTGCCAGACAGAACGACCGCGACGCGACGTCCTGTCGCGCGCAGATCGCTACGGGGACGTAGCGCGGCCCGTGCGGTCGGTGTCGCGCGGCGCTCGTGGTCGTAGGGGCGTTGACCTACGAGACGCGCACGTGCGCGTCGGCGCGGCTACGCCAGGCGGACGTTGTCGATGAGGCGCGTGCGGCCGATGAACGCGGCGATCGCCAGCACCGTCGGTCGTGCCAGATCAGTGGTGGGCTGCAGGGTCGACGCGTCGACGAGCTCGACGTAGTCCGTGCGATCGACGTCCAGCGCCGCGCGGGCCTGCGCGACGATGTCCGCCCCGGCCACGGCCCCGCCGGCCGCCGCGTCGCGCGCCGCGAACAGCGCCCGCGACAGCGACAGCGCGCGCGCCCGCTCGACCGGCGACAGGTACGCGTTGCGCGACGACATCGCCAGCCCGTCCGCCTCGCGAACGGTCGGGATCCCGACGATCTCGATCCCCATGTCCAGATCGACGACCATGCGCCGGATGATCGCCAGCTGCTGGTAGTCCTTCTCGCCGAACACGGCGACGTCCGGCCGGACGGCGTTGAACAGCTTGCACACGACCGTCGCGACGCCGGCGAAGTGCCCGGGCCGGAAGGGCCCGCACAACCCGCGCGCGAGCTCGCGCACCTCGACAGTCGTCTGGTAGCCGGCGGGATAGACGTCGCGCGCCTCCGGAACGTAGGCGGCGTCGGTTCCCGCGCCCGCCGCCTTCGCGAGATCGCCGGCCAGATCGCGCGGGTAGCGGGCGAGATCTTCGTTGGGCCCGAACTGGGTGGGGTTCACGAAGATCGACAGGACCAGCTTCTCGCCCAGCTTCCGCGCCTCGCGCAGCAACGTCACGTGGCCCTCGTGCAGCGCGCCCATCGTCGGCACGAACGCGATCCGCTCGCCGCGCGCGCGCGCCGCGAGCGACCAGGCGGTCATCTCGGCGGGCGTGCGCAGCGTGAGAATGCCCAGCGGCTCGGCTGGCGTGACCATTCTCAGTCGTAGCTCTCGTTCGGGCCCGGGAACTTCCCGGCCTTCACGTCCGCCGCATACGCGGCGAATGCCTCGCCGACGGCCTTGCCTGCCTCCGCATACCGCCGGACGAAGCGCGGTTTCCAGGCCGGCTCGAGCCCGAGCAGATCGTGCATCACCATCACCTGGCCGTCGCAGTCCGGTCCGGCCCCGATGCCGATCGTCACCGCGGGGACCGCCCGGGTGATCTCGGCCGCCAGCGACTGCGGCACGGTCTCGACGACCATCGCGTACGCGCCGGCCTCCGCGACCGCGCGCGCGTCGGCGAGGATCTTCGCGCGCTGCGGCTCGGTGCGGCCCTGAAGCTTGAAGCCGCCGAACTGGTGGACCGACTGGGGCGTCATCCCGACGTGGCCCATCACGGGAATGCCCGCCGCGACCAGGCGGCGAATCAGCTCGGCGACCTCGACGCCGCCCTCCAGCTTCACCGCCTCGGCGCGCCCTTCCTTCATGAGGCGTCCGGCCGCGCGCATGCCGTCCTCGACCGACGCCTGGTAGCTCATGAACGGCATGTCGGCGACCAGGTGGGCGCGCCGCACGCCGCGCGAGACCATGCGCGAGTGATAGACGATGTCGTCGACGGTCACCCCGAGCGTGTTCCGCTCGCCCTGGACGACCATCCCCATGCTGTCGCCGACCAGCACGACGTCGATGCCCGCGTCGTCGGCGAGGCGCGCGAACACGACGTCGTACGCGGTCACCACAGCCGTACGGTCTGCCGTGCCCTTGCGGGCGCGGATCGTCGCTGTGGTGATCTTGTCGGGGGCCGAAGCCATCGCCCCGAGGTTAGCACGCGAGGCCCGCGGCCGAGGCGGCCGGTCAGACCTCCATCTTGTTGAAAGCGCGCCGGGCCAGCATCCCGAACGCGATCGCCGCGGCGAGCACGACCGCGACGTCCAGGACGATCGGGAACCGGTTCATGCCCAGGCAGAGGCCCCGCATGGCGTCGACCACGTAGAACATCGGGTTCAGCAGCACGACCGCGTGAAGCGCGTGCGGCAGCCCGTTGGTCAGATACAGCGCGCCCGACAAGAAGAAGATCGGCTGGATGACGAAGTTGACCACGCTGCCGAAGCCTTCGAACGACTTCATGCGCGCCGCGACGACGATGCCCAGCGCGTTGACCGCCATCCCAAACACAGCGAGCAGCGGCAGCGACGCGATCGCGCCGACGACGCTGAAGCGCGCGCCGAGCAGCGGTGACAGCGCCAGCATCAAGCCCGCCTCGATCGTCGCCGTCGCGCTGCCTGCCGCCAGCTTCGCCACGACAATCGCGCCGCGCGGGGTGGGCGCGACCAGCAGTTCCTTGAGGAAGCCGAACTCGCGTTCCCAGACGATCGAGATCGCGGCGAACATGCTCGAGAAGAGCACCGTCATCGTCGCCAGCCCCGGGACGAGGAACGAGACGAAGTCCACGCCGGGGACCGGCAACCTCACGGATGGGCGCAGGCCGAAACCGAACGCGACCAGCCACAGGAAGGGCCGCACCAGGCTGGTGACCAGGCCGCGACGATCGCGCAGGAACTTGATCATGTCGCGCCGCCAGAGCGCGTAAATCACCTCCAACATCGTCAGCCGCGCCTCCGCGCGATCGCCCGGAGCCGGGCGAACTGTCCTTCGGCGCCCTCCTCGCGGATCTGGCGGCCGGTCAGCGACAGGAACACGTCGTCCAGCGTCGGGCGGCGGACGCTGATGCCGGCCAGCGCCGGGCGATCGTCGGTGAGCAGCTTCACGATGAACGCGTCGCCCTCTTCGACCAGAAACGATAGCCCGTCGTCCGCCGGCGTGCTGGTGATGCCGTACTTCTCCGAGAGCAACCGCGCCAGCGCCGCGGGGTCGGCGCTGCGCGCCGTGACCAGGTCCTTCCCCACCCGCTGCTTCAGCGCCGCGGGCGTATCCAGCGCGACGATCTTTCCGTGGTCGATGACCGCGATGCGATCGCAGTTCTCGGCCTCGTCCATGTAATGCGTGGTCAGGAACAGCGTGGTGCCGAAGTCGCGCCGCAGCGCCCGCAGCACCTCCCACGTGCGCGCGCGCGTCTGCGGATCCAGCCCGGTCGTCGGTTCGTCCAGGAACAAGATCTCGGGGCGGTGGATCAGCCCGCGCGCGATCTCCAGGCGGCGCTTCATGCCGCCCGAGAACGTGCGCGCCAGGTCGCGGCCACGCTCGTGAAGATCGACGAAGCGCAGCGCCTCGGCGATGCGAGCGGCGCGTTCGGGGCGGGGCACGCGATACGCCACCGCGTGCAGCATCAGGTTCTCCTCGGCGGTCAGCCGATCGTCGAGGGCGGGGTCCTGGAAGATGACGCCGATGCGCCGGCGAACATCGTCGGGCGACGTGGTGACGTCCAGCCCGGCCAGACGCGCGTGCCCTGACGTCGGCTGCAGCAGCGTGCAGAGGATCTTGATCGTCGTGGTCTTGCCCGCGCCGTTGGGCCCCAGGAACCCGAAGATCTCGCCGGCGCCGACGGAGAATCCGATCCCGCGAACCGCCTCGACCTCACCGTACTTCTTCGTGAGGTCTTCGACTTCAATCACCGCCGTCATGCGGACGATCGCATCCGGCGCAGACGGATCGGCGGCGGCGCCGCGGCGGGCTGTTCGGCGCGGGCGCGCGCCTCTCGCACGAGCTCGTGGCGCGGCGACAGCGCGCAGGCAGGATCGGTCGCGCCCGCGTCGCCGAGCAGCGCGAACGCCTGACAGCGGCAGCCGCCGAAGTCGGTGTGGCGCTCGTCGCAGGTCCGGCACGGCGCCGGCATCCACGCGTCGCCCCGATACGCGCGCAGCGCCGGCGAGTCATTCCAGATCGCCGCCAGCGGCCGCGCCCGTACATTTTCGAAGGTCAGCCCCACGATGCCGCCGGCCTGGTGACAGGGCAGCACGACGCCGTCGGGCGTGACGACGATGTAGCGCCGCGCCCACCCGTCCATGCAGGCGCGCGGCCGATCCGCGTAGTAGTCGGGGCGGACGAAAAGGATCTCGATCTTGCCGCGCAACCGATCCGCCGCGGCCGCCGCGATGGCGCGCGCGCGTTCGATGTCTGCCCGCGCAGGCAGCAGAGCCTCCCGGTTGGCGAGCGCCCAGCCGAGGTACTGCGTGTTCGCGAGCTCGAGCCGCTCGGCGCCGATCCGCTCCGCCAGCGCGACGAACTCGGGGACGCGCGCGATGTTGCCCCGATGGATGACCACGTTCAGCGTCAGCGGCAAGCCCAGCGCGCGCGCCGCGTCCGCCACTTGCAGTTTGCTGTCCAGATCGTCGCGCCCGGCGATCCAGGCCGCGCCGTGCGCGTCGACGTCCTGGACGGAGAGCTGCACGCTGTTCAGGCCGGCGCCGGCCAGCTCGGCCAGCCGCGCGCGGTCGGCGGGGATGCCGCTGGTGATCAGGTTGACGTACAGCTGCTGCGCGTGCGCTGCCGCGACCAGGTCGGTCAGGTCGGGCCGCACCAGCGGCTCGCCACCGGTCAGGTTCGCCTGCAGCGCGCCCAGCGCCGCCGCGTCCGCGAACACGCGCCGCCACGCGTCCGTGTCCAGCTCGTCGGCGTGGCGCGCCAGGTCCAGCGGGTTCGAGCAGTAGCCACAGGCCAGCGGACAGCGATACGTCAGCTCCGCGACCAGCGTGTACGGGCGCGGGATCGCGTGGGGAGCGGGCGAGCTCTGCTCGCCCCGGACCATCGCGGGAGGGTTCGGGAACCCTTTGAGGGTTCCCGACTGATCGCCGGAGGCGGTCACGTCACGACCAGCAGGCCCCGATCGTCGAGCGCATCGAGAAAGCTTAACACCTCGCTCTCGATGCGCTCCCGCGGCTCGCCCGACGCCGCGGTCAGCTCGTCCACGATCGCCGCGACGGGCTTCTCGACGACGCAGGCGGCGACGATCCGGGCGGCGCTCTCCGACAGCTCGAGCCCACGCTCGGGATAGAGCAGGAACGCCTTTCCCGACAGGCGGTCGTTCTGCAGCCGCGCCTTCGGCGCCAGACGGACCCGCGCGCCCGGCGGGATCATCGCGTCGCGCTCGTCGCGCCGGTCGAGACCTGAACGCAGTCGACCAGGTGCCACAGGATCTCGGTCTTGCGCACCAGCGCCGCCACGCACTGCTCCTGCAGCGCCCGCGACGTCGCGTTCGCGACCACGAACGCCAGCCCTTCCTCGCCGTCGCGCCGCGCGCGCGGCACGCGCGATCGGAAGTACGCGAGCGCCTCGGCGCCGACCCACGGGTAGTGCTGCTCCCAGGCCGCGATCCGCGCCGACATCAGGTCGGGCGCGAACATCTCCGTCAGCGACGACGCGACCGCGACGACCAGCGGGCTCTCGCGGCACAGCGCCACGTACGCGTCGCAGGCGAACCGCACGCCGGGCAGCACACGTCGGCAGCTCGCCACCTCGTCGCGATCCAGCCCGACAGCCTCGGCGAGACGCAGCCACAGCGCCAGCCCGCCGCTGTCGGGACCGTCGCCGTCGTGATCATGGACGCGGCGGATCCACGCGCGCCGGAACGCCGGATCCTCCGACTTGGAAACGATGATCGCGTCCTTGATCGGAATTCGCGTCTGGTAGTAGTAGCGGTTCAGCGTCCACGTCGCGAGATCGTCGCGCGTCAGCTTCCCCGCGTGCATCAGCTGGTGGAACGCGTGCTGGTCGTGGTAGCGGCGCGTCCCCTCCTCGCGCAGGCGCGCGACGAACGCGTCGGGCGAGAGCAGCTCGGCGGCGCTCACAGATTGAACTCCATGCCGTCGTGCGCGACCTCGACTCCCGCGTCCTGAACCGCCCGTCGCTCGGGACTGTCGTCCAGCAGAATCGGATTGGTGTTGTTGACGTGAATGTAGATGTCGACGCGCCCGGCGCCATTGCGGGCCAGAAATCGCAGGCTCCCGTCAGGACCGCCGACGGGCCAATGCGCCATGTCTTCCGCGCGCCGCGTCCCGAGCCCGAGCGCGATCAACTCATCGCTCGACCAGAACGTCCCATCGAAGAAGACCAGAGCGGCGTCGCTCAACGCCTGCTCCACCTCGGGCGAAGGACCCGCGATCCCCGAAAAGTAGGCGAGCTTGTGTCCTGCTCCGTCGCGGATCACCAGACCGACGTTGTCGCCCGCCAACGGCGCCCGCCGCCCTTCGAGGTGAAGCGGCGCCTTGCCGGGCGCGGCGATCGCCGTGACGCGGAGATCGCCGAGCGCCTGCTCTCGGCCGGGCTCCAGCGTCCGCCAGGTCACCTGCTCGGGGAACCGCTCGAGCGTCCGGTAGAGGACGTTGTCCTCGGTGAAGCCCGCGCGCACGGCGTCGGTCGCGTAGATGACCAGCGGATGTGATTCGCGCAGCGACAGCAACCCGAGGCAATGGTCGAGATCCCCGTTGGTCAGCAGGATCCCGGCGATCGGCGAGTGCCTCTCGGCCCGCGGCCACAGATCGGGACACGCCTCGATCTGCGCGCGAATCTCCGGCGACGCATTGATGAGGAACCAGGACTCGCCGTCGCCGCTGACCGCGACGGACTCCTGCGTGCGCGGGCGCGCGCGGCCGCCCGATCGGCGGCCCTCACGGCAGTTGAAGCAGCCGCAGTTCCACTGCGGGAAGCCACCGCCCGCGGCGGAACCGAGAACGCGTACCTTCAAAAGGGGGGGCCTGCGACGAACCGAGAACCGCTAGTCGCGGTCGGCGGGCGAAGCGTCGCCCTCGACGACCGGATCACGCGGATCGCGATCGGAGAAGTCGCTCTGGTAGCCACCGATTTCCGCGCTCATGTTGATTTCAACGAAGGCCGGGGTTTCCCACTTCATGGCTGGCTTTCCTTTCGCGTCGCGAGCTTAGGGAGCCTATTCTGCCTTCCAGCCCCGTCGAGTCAAGCGTGGTATTGCATCGGCCATGCGGACACCCGTCGTCGGTTTCCTGGCCATCGCCCTCGCCACCACGGCCCTCGCCGGCCGCGCCGCGGCAACCGAGCTGTACGTCAGCGGCGAGGAGAGCGGCGAGATCATCGTCGTGGACGCGGACAAGGGCGAGGTCGCGGCGCGGATCCCGGTCGGCAAGCGCCCGCGCGGCGTGAAGCTGTCGCACGACGGCAAGCTGCTCTACGTCGCGCTGTCCGGGTCGCCGCGGGCGGCGCCCGGTGTGGACGAATCGAAGCTGCCGCCGCCCGATCGCGCGGCCGACGGCGTCGGCGTCGTCGATCTCGCGACCCGCAAGCTCGTCCGCACGTACGCCAGCGGCCAGGATCCCGAATCGTTCGACCTCGCGCGTGACGGCCACACCCTGTACGTCTCGAACGAGGAGTCGGCCGAGATGAGCGCCCTCGACCTGCGAACCGGCAAGGTCACGCACAAGGTCGCGGTCGGCGGCGAGCCCGAGGGCGTCACGCTGCGTCCGGACGGCAAGGCCGTGTACGTGACCTCCGAACAGGACAACCAGGTCGTCGCGATCGACACGAAGAAGCTCGCCGTCCTCGCGCGCATCCCGACGGGCCCGCGGCCGCGCGCGATCGCGTTCTCGCGCGACGGAAAGACCGGCTTCGTCACCTGCGAGAACGGCGGCATCCTCACGGTGTTCGACGCCGCCAAGAACGTCCCCACGGGATCGATCAAGGTCGAGCCAGTCGCCAAGACGCCGCTCGGCCCGCGCCCGATGGGCGCGGCGCTGTCGCCCGACGGCAAGCACCTTTACGTGTCGAACGGCCGCGGCGAATCGGTCGCGATCGTCGACGTCGCCGGTCGCAAGGTCGCGCAGTTGATCGACGGCGTCGGCGCGCGGCCCTGGGGCGTCGCCGTCAGCCCCGACGGCAAGAAGGTCTACACCGCGAACGGGCCGTCGAACGACGTGTCCGTCGTCGACCTCGCCACCGGCAAGGTCGAGCGACGGATCAAGGTTGGCGGCTTGCCCTGGGGCATCGCCGCCAAGTAGCCGGCCCGCGCTTACGGCAACGACCAGGAGCAGAGGTGGGCGTTGCCGCCCACGACGATCTTGTTGTTGAGCGCGATCGGCGAGGTCCAGCGCTGCACGTTCGTGCACGTGTTGGTGCTGTTGTAGAGCTGCGTGCCCGTGTCGCCGTCGAGAGCCTTCAGCGTGTTCGCGTTGTTGATGAACCAGACGACGGCGTTGTTGGTGCCGTCGGTGGTCGTCACGATCGGCGCGGTCGACGCGTTACCCGAGATCGCCGAGCACCACGCGATCGACGCCACCGGCGGGCTCGCCGCCGAGATCTTCAGCGCCACCATCGCGCGGCCCGTGACGTTGCCCGGGCAACCTTGCGCGCCGCTGGTCGTGTTCACGACGAAGTACTGAGCCGTCGCCGTCTTGTAGGCGATCGGCGTGCCGTGGATCGACATGCCTGACGCCGCAAACATGTAGTCGACCTTGGGCGCCGCGGAACCGCCCAGGTTCGCCGCGTCCAGGATGTAGAGGTGCCCGTCCTTGGACACCTGCAGGACCATCTTCGACGGCGTCGCGCCCGCCAGCTCGACGTAGACCGGGTTGACCGAGCCGACGTCCGCGTCGGCCGTGTCCATCGCCATCCAGCGCGACGGGTACCAGGTGTCGGCGCGCGTCCCCATGCCGGTGATGCGCGTGACCTGCTCGCTGTCCTGGTGGGTCGAGCTGCCGCCGCCCGTGCGGTTGCCCGTCGCAGCGAACACGCCCGTGCCGTCGGACGCCATGCCGCCCGCCGCCCAGATGCCTTCGCCCTGCCCGCCCGTCGCCCAGCCGCCCTTCATCGCCGGGTTGGCGGCGTTGATGCCGAGGACCCAGCCGTGGTACGGGCCGCAGTCGCCGACGTGGCCGCCGTAGGCGACGTACACGACGCCGTTGACCAGCGACAGCGCGCTGCGCTGGTTCTGCGGCTGCGGCATGAACGTGAGGCTGCCCGACGCGGGCGCCGTGGCGGCGTCGACCGGCCAGCCGGACTTCTCCATGCCGGTCATCAGATCGAGCGCGTGAATCTCGTGCTTCGAGATCGTCGCCGAGCCGATCGCGCCCGCGACGAACAGCGTGCCGGTCGCCGCGTCGATCACGCCGGTGCTCTCGATGCCGATCGGGTGAACACCACCGCAGCCGGCGCCGCTGTCCTGCGGCGAGCTGCCGATGTTCTTCATCCAGACCTGGGCGCCTGTGTTCTCGTTCAGCGCGAACACGTCGTTGCCGGTCGTCGCCGCGATCAGCAGGCCGACGCCGTTCGGGCCGTTCTGCCAGTAGAGGGGCGACGCGGTCATCGCGCCGGTGAACGTGCCCGTGAACCCGGGCGTCGCGACCATGCCCGCGACCGCTGTCTTCGTCAGACCGGGCTGCACGAAGTGACCATCGCGCGAAGGGTTCTTGTTGCGCTCGGTGACGGACTGGTTCGGCAGCTGCGTCTGGCCGCCCGAACCCGTGGTGCCGCCGCGTCCGGCTGAGCCGCCGCCGGTGCCGCCGGCGCTGCCACCGCGTCCGCCGTTGCCCGTCGCATTGCCACCGTTGCCGCCACGGCCGGCCGTGCCCGTCGCCGAGCCGCCAGTGCCGGAGCCACCCGTGCCTGTCGCCGAGCCACCGGTGCCCGTCGCCGATCCGCCTGTGCCCGTCGCCGATCCACCGGTACCCGTCACGGATCCACCGGTACCCGTCGCGGATCCGCCCGTCCCCGTCGCCGAGGTGCCGGCGGTGCCAGTCGCGGACGTACCGGCCGTGCCCGTCGCCGACGCGCCGGCCGTACCACCGTTGGTGCCTGCGGTGCCGCCGTTGGTCCCGGCGCTGCCGGTGGCGCTGGTCCCTGCTGTCCCCGTCCCGTCGCCCGTTCCGCTGCCACCGCAGCCGACCGTGATTGCCATCAGACCAATGAGAAAGCGACGAGTCATGGGGCCTCCATTCTTCCTACTTACTGGGGCGACCACGAGCAGAGGTGCCCGTTACCGCCGGCTACGATACGCCCTTTCACGGCGATCGGTGAAGTCCATCGCTGGACGTTGGAACAGTTCCCGTTGCTCACAATCTGTGTGCCTGTGTCGCCGTCGACGCCGACCAGCGCGCCGCCGCTCGTGAACCAGACGATCGCGTTGTCCGTGCCGTTCGTCGTGGTCGCGATCGGGCCGGTGGTCACGCTCGCCATCGGCGCGCACCACGCGATCGTCGGCGCCGGCGGATTCGCCGCGCCGATCTTCACCGCGACGACCGCGCGGCCGCTGACGTTGCCCGGGCACATGTTCGCGTTGCTCGTCGTCGAGAAGACGAAGTACGAGCCCATCGCCGTGCGATACGCCGCCGGCGCGGTGTGAATCGACATGCCGCTTCCCGCGACCGTGAAGTCGACCTTGTGCCCGTTCGAACCGCCCAGGTTGGCGGCGTCGAGCAGGTAGAGGTGACCGTCCTTCGAAAGCTGCGCGACCAGCTTCGACGGCGTCGCGCCCGGAACCTCCATGTAGACCGGGTTCACCGACGCCATGTCGGCGTCCGCCGAGTCCATCGACATCCAGCGCGACGGGAAGTAGCTCTCCGCGCGCGTGCCGAGGCCGGTGATGCGCACGACGGCCTCGCTGTCCATGTGGGTCGAGCTGCCGCCGCCCGTGCGGTTTCCCGTCGACGCGAACACGCCGTTGCCGTCGGACGCCATGCCGGCGGCCGCCCAGATCCCTTCGCCCTGCCCGCCCGTCGCCCAGCCGCCCTTCATCGCCGGGTTCGCGGCGTTGATGCCGATGACCCAGCCGTGGTACGGGCCGCAGTCGCCGACGTGGCCGCCGTAGGCGACGTAGACCGTGCCGCCCACGAGCGACAGCGCGCTGCGCTGGTTCTCGGGCTGCGGCATGAACGTCGTGCCGCCCGACGCGGGCACCGACGATACGTCGACGGGCCAGCCGGTCTTCTCCGTCCCGTCGTCGACCGACAGCGCGTGCACCTCGTGGCGCTGGATGTTGCTGGTGCCGATGGCGGCGCCGATGAAGATGGTGCGCGACGCAGCGTCGATCACCGGCGTGCTCTCGATGCCGATCGGGTTGATGCTGCCGCAGCCGGCGCCGCTCTGCTGGGGCGAGCTGCCGACGTTGTGCATCCAGACCACCGCGCCGGTCGTCTCGTCGAGCGCGTAGACGTCGTTCCCGGTGGTGACGGCGAAGAAGACACCCTTTCCGCCCGGGCCGTTCTCCATGTAGAGCGGTGATGCGTACATCGTCCCGTCAAATGATGCCGCGAAGCCCGAAGTCTGGCTCATCGTGGCCGCGGTGGTCTTGGTCAGTGTCGGCTGGATGAAGTGCCCATCGCGCGAAGGGTTCTTGTT
>Ga0070683_100001514_pt1 | contig 17952 bp, 14 predicted proteins | sample KBSC713LmetaG_FD_64662 | JGI IMG/M metagenome (GOLD analysis project Ga0070683, IMG submission 64662) | Corn rhizosphere microbial communities from Kellogg Biological Station, Michigan, USA - KBS C7.1-3L metaG | ecosystem: Host-associated > Plants > Roots > Rhizosphere ... | reverse complement strand
TCGAGAGCGGCGCGCGACGCGATGTCATGCTCGACGCCGGGTTGTTCGACGACGCCTTGCTGAGCAGGGGCACGAAACGCGACCGCGGGTACGACGAGCGAGAGCGCGATGGCGCCGACCCACGCGAGCCGCACCGGTCCACGCCCGGCGAGCAGCGCACGCTCGGCGAGCACCGCGGCGAGTGCGAGCCCCAGTGCGCAGAGCGAACAATAGAGCATCCACGCGGCGATCATTTGTCGACCTCCCGGAGTTTCTCGTCGAGCAGCGCGCGCAGGCGTCGTAATTCATCAGGCGTGACGCTTCGCTCGGTGACGAGATAGGTGAGTAGTCGTTCGGTTGAGCCGCCGAACAGTTTCTCGACGACGCGCGACGTGGCGGTCGCGCCGGCTGCATCTCGTTTCACGCGCGCGCGGAACCGATGGGCCTTCCCTTCCTCGGTGTGCGACACGTATCCCTTGCTCTCGAGGACCGTGAGCACCGTGAGGACGGTGTTGTGGGCCAGGTCGTCGGCAAGGCGCGCGCGCACTTCCGCGACGGTGGATGGGCCGCGCTCCCAGAGAATCGCCATCACATCGAGCTCGCGGTCGGTGAACGTCGGTCCCACGAGACCTCCTAGTGGTATCAGTGCACAAACGGATGGTCAGCGGTGTTCTGCTGGAGGGCGAGCCGAAATCCTGTCGGACTAATCTCCTAGTGTTATAGGAGATATTGCGGCGTTCGGGCGCATTGTCAAGAGCCAGTTTCCGCTGGGCCGTCGGGCTCGTCGGTGGCGCGCGCGCGGGGATGCGGTAAACGCGCGATGAGCATCCTATAAACAAACGGGCGCGACGTGATCGTCGCGCCCGCTCGCAAGGATGCAGCGATTCAGCGCGTCAGGAGGTCGGCACCGTGGTGCCAGGAGTCGCCTGGTGCGTCGTCGTCACGGGACTCGCGAGCGCCGAGAGCAGCTTGAGTCCGTCCGGCGTGCCCCAACCGGAGACCGCATCGTAGCCGGCCGTTGCCTGATATCCGCCGGCGTGCGCCGTCGTGTTGCTTCCGTGTTGCACGTCCGTGCATCCTAACCCGCCGACCGTCGTCGCGGCAGCGCCGCCCGCGGGTGGTTTGTAGAGCAGTGGCGTCAGATAGCCGATGCGCTTGCCTGCGCCGCGCTGCGCATTGATCAGTGCGACGAGCGACGCGACGAGCGGCGCCGCGGCGCTGGTTCCGCCGTTCGGTTCCGCTTGATTGTCGACGACCAGCAGGTAGGGCGACGCGTTCCAATCCGCGTTCGCGGCGAGATCGGGAACGATGCGTCCCGTGACCGAGCCCGGATTCACAGATTTGATATGGATGCCCGTCTGCCAGCTCGGACGGCCGAACACGGTGCTCACGCCGCCGCCCGTGCTGCCATGACCGCTGCTGCGCAGACCGTCGCCCTCGAACCACACGATGTCCGGTGCCGTCGTGCCCTTCTTGGGAATCGTCGTGCCGCCGACGGAGAGCACGTACTGGCTGCTCGTCGGGAAATCGACGTGCGCGTGCCCGTCCATGTCCGCATCACTCGAGCCGTCATCGCCCGATGCGACACACACGGTGACGCCGAGGAGCGCGAGCTCCTTCAGGGATTCGTCGACCTGATGGATGGCAGCGCGGCTCCAGATGTCGGTGTCTTCCGGCGCGCCCCAACTGATCGAGACCACGCCCGGATCGTTCGCCTTGTCCTTCACGACGGCATCGAGGATCGAGAGCCACCCGCGCTCGCTCCAATGCGCGAAGTACACGACGATCGTCGCCTTGGGGCACCCGCCGGCCACCACCTCGACGTCGAGCATGACTTCACCCTCGGCGCCATCCTTGCGCGACGTCGACGCGCCGTCGGCGCTGACTGTTTTCACAGTGGGGATGCTCGTTCCCGCGAGCTTGCAGAACGCGCTCAGGTCGGCGGGGAAGAAGCCACCGCCGAATTCGAGCAGACCGATGGTCTGCCCGCTGCCGTCGCCCGGGGGAAAGTGATAGTGCTTCGCCAGATCGGCGGGCTTGTACCACGAGTTGGGGACGGACGTCAGCGCGCGTACGCTCGTGGCCGCACGCGCGCTCTGCGTGGCATCGCGACGCCGGCGAGCGACGCGCCGATCGTCGAGCCCGAACACGCCCTGGACGACGCCGGCGAGCTCGGTCGGTATCTGGATGTATCCGGTGCGTCCGCGATAGTTGCCCGTGGGATGCTCATAGTTGAACAACCCGACCTGGAACGCCTTCTCCATGTTTTCGACGGAGCCCTCGAGCACGACGGATCTGGTTGCGGCGTCGGCGCTGACGGCGGTGAGGTCGTACTGCGCGAACACCTGTTTGACGCGATCGATGTCGGATTGCGACGCTCCGTGTACGGCAGCGAGCTCGTCGCGGGTCATGGGTTGGGCCGGCGCGTCGTCGAGATCGGGCAGCTCTTGTTTCCGCCGGAGCTTGAGCGTCACCTCGATGGTCGCGTTCGGATTGGCTCGGCCGAGCGCGCGGGCGCCGGGGAGGGGAACGCGCTTGCTGGTCTCGAGCGCAATGTGCGTCGTCGGCATAACACCTCTGGGCAATCAGAAGGTGAAGTCGAGCGACAATTGTAGGAATGAAAGAAACCAGGGCAAGAAAAGATCTTTGAAGGCCAACCACACCGTCAGAAGACGCTCTGCGACGACGTAGTTCGACCGCTCTCGATACGAGACTCGTCGTACTTCGGGCAGTAAACAACAACGGCGGGCCGATCCCTCGGCCCGCCGTTGTTCGACGTTCGTTCAGTTCACTTCGGACTCACCGTCATCGTCGAGCGGCCGCCCGTGGTCTTGGACCAGTAGGCGATCCAGTGCTGCGCGATGTTGTTCGCGGCTGAGATGAGCTCGGGCGTCGGCTGTTTGCCCGGCATGGTGATCAGGACGATCGCCGTGTTGAACTTCTTCTGCGCGTGGTCGAAGTCAGGCTCGCGCGGACCCATCGCCGCGATCACGTCCTGAATGGTGACAGTGACCTTGTCCGCCTTGTAGATCGGATGGCCTTCCGCATCCGACTGGCCCGTGCGCTGGAGATTGCGCAGCACGAAGAACGGCTTGACCTCTTCGGGCTTGGCGAGGCCCATGAGATAGAGGCCGAGCCACGAGTATCCCTTCGCGGGCGAGTAGTAGTCTCGGTCGAGCTGCGTGTACGTGCCGTCGCCGTTGTCCTTCCAGGTGCTGCCGCCCATCGCATCCGCTTCATTCGGATTCGAGTACGGGAATGCCGCGGGAAGATGCACGCCGGTCGCCCAGTGCACGGGGCCGAGGTTGATCGTCTCGCCATTCACGATGGCGCGTGCGTCGGCGGCCCAGCGATGTCCGAGCTCGTGTCCGATCTGCGACATCGCGTAGTTGTAATCGGTCATCTTCCCGTCGGGCGAGCGCTCCTGGATCTGCACGGCCGACGTCGACACCGGCTCGACGTACATCCACTGCAGCTCGCCCTTGCTGCAATAGTTCTCGAGGCCGTTCGTCGTCGTCCCGATGCCCGTCACATTGCCGCCGCGCGGTCCCGTGCTCGGCGTGCCGCCTTCCGGATTGTCGACGCGGAAGTCGGAGTACGATGCGATGAAGTCGAATTTGTCGCCGAGCGCGGAGATGACCGAGCATGCGACGTCCGTCGCGCGCGGGATCTCCGGCCAATGGAAGCCTTCGTACGCGACCGGGAACGGACCGTCCTTGGCCGACACGGTTGAGAGATCCATCTCGGGGGACTGAATGCCTTTGAGCGCGACGGACTTCGCCGCGACGCGATCGGCGACGGAGGACGGCGTGCCGTTTGCCGCATCGGCCGAAACCATGACGTTCCTGGCGCCCGAGAGCTCGATCGGCAGGATGCCTTTGACCGAGATCGTGTTCCCCGACACGCTGACTTCAGGTTCGACCCCCGAGCCCGATGCGGTGTATCGCGGACTGAAGCCGCCGCGTCCTCCGCCGCCCCCGCGCCCGCCAGCAAAGCCACGGATCGTCCAGACGACGGTCGCCTTCGAGAAATCCGTGGTTGGTCGGTTGCTGCGATCGAACGCGATGCGATAGGTGACACCGTTGATCGCCGGGTCGCCTTCGGGAAGCACGGCGCCACGCGTCTCGAGCTTCGCTTGCAGAAACAGCCCGTCGATCGCCGACAGCGAGATCTTCTTGATGTCGAGATTGGCGGGCGCTTCCGGCGTCTCGGGCGCGCTGACGTCGGCCACCGCGGTCTCGACGCCCGCCTTCACCGTGGGAAAGACGCCGACGATGGCGTCCTTCGCATTCACATCGTTATATGAGAGATCGATCACGCCGTCCTTGTGCAGGACGGCCTGGATGCGGTTGACGGTCGGCGTCCATGAGAAGGCTTGAATACCGCCGGCTCCCTCGGTGAGCGTCCAGGTGATGACCTCGCGGTCGGGCAGCTCCTTCGCGAACGCCTGGCCGCTGAGACCGACGCGCACGAACGCCGCGATGCCGGGAACGGAGTTGATGAACGTGCGGCCGACCGTCTGGAGGGTCGGATAGCGTTCGAGCGGGAAACCCGCCCGCGCAGACAGTCCCGCGCCGGTGCGATTGCCCTGCGGCGGCCCGCCCGCACGGCCGTTGCCGCCGGTCGATGCCGATCCGAACGTCACCGCGCCGGTCGCGACCGTGAGCGTATCGCGATTCTGTCCCGAGAACGGGAAGGTGAAGTTCTTGAGCACGACCGCCGCGGGCCGTGCTCCGCCGCGTCCTTCTCCGCCCCCGACCGGCGAACCGAACTCCGAATCCCAGACGAGCGGCACAGTCTGAATGCGGTAGCCGCTGCCCGCAGGGGTGAAGCGCAGCGTGTGGTGATCGAGGTCGAAGAGGCGCTCTGGCGCGATGGCGCCAGGATCGAGCTCGAGGTGGATGAGGTTCCCGACCGTCGTGACTTTGCCGATCGGATGCCCGGGCTGCCGCTGCGCGATCAGGGCGACCGGAAGGGCGAGGAGCAGGGAGGTAGCGCGGCGGAACGCCGTCATAGGGAAGGCACGCATTGGTGTGGCCCGCATGAGGTGGCCGAAACAGAGATGGGATACAATATGCGAAACGCAGCGCTCCGCTAGAGCGCTGCACCAACGTATCGCCCGCCTAACGCCGACCCGCCGCTTCGACCGTCGTCGTCGGGTCGGCGCCGAGCCAGCGGACGTCGGCCGTCGGCCCATACGTCGACGGGACCGCGCGACCCATCACGCGCAGATACACGGTCAACTGCGTCCGATGATGTGCGCTGTGCAGCACGCGCCGCCAGAAGACCCAGACGCGCTGGCGGATCACGTCGAAGAACGGCACCGGCTCGAGCCACCAGTCGGCTCGGCGCTGTGCGAGATAGCCGAGGCGGGGGCGCGCAAGCTCGACGTGTCGCCCGATGGCCGTCTCCACCGTGAGCTCGGCCGGCAAGACCTGATCGGCCGGCGGCTCGGGCACTCCGAGGAATTCGGCGAAGAACCGGCGCTCGGACAGGAGCTGGTGCTTGAGGATATCAGCGACGGACGACGCGCGTTCCTGCGGCCGGAACCCGAGGTCCCCATCAGAGAATTCTAACCAGACCGAGGCCACCTTGTTGGTCTCGCTAACATACGTGTCGAGCGCATGCTGAAAGACGGGATCCACGGCGGCGGGAATGTCGGCGTCGGGGATCGCGACGTGGGCGTACGTGAAGGGCACCAGGCCTCCAGGACGGTTCGCGAGAGAGTCTATCGCACGCGGTCGCTGGCGGGAACATCGACACGGATCCGGGGTAACCGAGCGCATGGCATCGACCTTGACGGGCTGGTGGGTGGAGAGGTCGCGTCAATTGACGCGTACCCTTCGCGTGCGCGGTCGTCAGCGCGTGTCCGCCGGCGTCAGCCTCATCGTCGGGCTCGCGCTGCTGTTCGGCCCGGCGAGCCTTGCACGCTCACGCGCGGGCGAGACGCCGCGGCTGTCGAGCGATGCGGCTCTGGTCGTTGCCACTCCGGCGTTGCATTCCATCGCGCATCGGTCGACGGTCGACGCCTCCTTTACGCGCCGATGGCTGGCGCCGCTCGATCTCGCGCATCCCGCGCACCCGGTCGCGTTCCACGCGCGCGTTCTCGACGCAGCCGATCGGGTTCCGTCGCGGAATGGCGCCGCCTGCTCGGGCGTCGCGGCGCGCGGCTATGACGCCACGGCTCCGCCTGGCTCCCTGAGTTGAGCTGCCGGCGTGCCGCCGCATCGGCACGCCCGGCCTCCTCACATCGATTTCCTCGCACCGCCACCGAGCCGCACCCGCCGCTCGACGCCGGCGGTGCGCGTCCACCCACATGTCTCGGACATTCGATCGCGACATCCCTCAGGGATGCCGCTGGAGCCGCACCATGCCCAATCACGAAACTCTGAACACCGACGTTCCTCGCTTCGAGCCCTGGCTCGGCGTCATGGGATCATCGTTCGTTCCGGCCGCCGCGAGCGTCTTTCTCCCATCGACGTTTCTCATCCCGCTCATCGTCCTCACGGTCCTGTTGTTCGGCGCGAGCCTCTCGATGCTCTGGCGACAGTCCATTTCGCAGCGCGAGACGGGCGGCCAGCGCGTATCGCAAACGATGGAGGCGTCATGACCGGCCTGCTGCTGCGCACCCCGCAGCCCCTACCGCTGTCCGCGACGGATTCGACGTTCGGGTCCGTGCTGTTCGGGATCGACTTCGGGTCGGCATCGCTCGCCGCGACACGTTGGGCGACGGCCAACGTCGCGATGCGCGCGCACGCCTTACTCGTGCACGTGGCGCCCGGCGTCGGAACGGAAGCGAGCATCGAGGACGACATCCTCGCTCCCGTGGGCGGACTGGTCGTATCGAACGAAGCGAAGGACCTCGTGCTCTCGCCGCAGCGCATCCGTGGCGGGCTCACCGGGTTTGCCGCGACGCTACCCGTGCCGAGCGCAAAGGCACTCGTGCGATTCGGCCGTCCATCGGAGTGGCTCAGCACCATCGCGAATGAAGCCGAAGCCGCGCTCATGGTGCTCGGCCGCCGCGTCGACGCGAATCGAACTCGGATAGGCGAGCCGAACGTGATCGAGCGCGCAACGCGCCGCACGAGAGCCGACGTGCTCGTGGTGCCCGAGGGCTTCGACAAGCCACTCGGCCACGTCATCGCGGCCGTCGACGAGAGCGCGATCTCGTCGAAGGTGATCGCCATCTCTCGCTGGCTGTCGCGGTTGCACGAGGTGCCGCTGACGATTCTGCACGTGCTCTCGCCCGCCGTCGGCGCGTATGGTCGCGTGATGCGTGGGGTGAAGCAGATGCTCGCGGAGCGGCGCACGAGCGAAGGGGCGATGATGCGTCAACGGCTCGCGGACGAATCACCGCGCCCGCCGGCGTGGCTCGCGCGGATCGGGGAATCGGCGGAGGTCGTCCGTCGATCGCGAATCGAGGTCGCGGTCGGCGATGCTGCGCGAGAGGTGGCGAGGGTCGCGAGCGAGGTCGAGGCGCCGCTCGTGGTGGTCGGGATGCGGGGGAGCGATCACGCGCCGCCGGGCAGCGTCGGATCGACCGCGCGCGAGTTGATGACGCGCGCGCCATTTCCGGTGCTCGTGGCCAATAGCATTCCGTAAAGGGAGTCTCGTGCGGGCCTGCCATGCAGGCTCGCACGAACTCAGATTACGGCTGTCGGGCGCCGCCTTCCGGAAGGAGCACGTTCATGCGCGACTGGTTCAGACGACCGCGAGCCGTCTTCACCTCGTGGATCATCTATTGGATCTGTCTGTTCATCGTCGGCCTTGGGCCGGCGGCCGCCGCGATCTGGAGCGCGACGCGCGGCCCTGACGACCACAAGAGCTCCGTCAACGTGAGCTTCGGAGACGGCGTGTTCAGCGTGAGGGTGATCAAGGAGGGGCTGGAGACGTATGCGTCGTCCATTCACCTGCTGACCGCGGCGCTGTGGATCGCCGTGCCGCCGCTGGCGATTTGGCTGCTCTGGGTGGTGACGTCGGGCCGGCGCGAACGTGCTGTGCGCGTCTGAGGGATCACATCACTTGGCGCGCTCGGCGCGCGCTCTGGCGACGAGCTGTTTCACGTTGCGCATCAGCGTCGGCCCGTTGTACGGAATGCCGTCTTTGATCGTCCACTCGACGCCGCCGGTGTGGAACGGCTTGCCGTCTCTGATGTCGTCGACGCCCGTCGGATAGAGCACCTTGAGATTCTCGAGCGGATTGCCGTTCACGACGATGAGATCCGCCTTGAAACCCTGACGCACGCGTCCGAGCTCGTTCTCCTTGCCGAGAATGCGTGCGTTGTTGCCGGTGGCGTGTTGAATGACTTTGATCGGGCTGAACCCGGCCTCCTGGTGCAGCTCGAGCTCGCGAATCAGGCCGAAGCCATACATCTGGTAGATGAAGCCCGCGTCGTCGCCTGCGCCAACGAGGCCGCCTTTCCGCTCGAAATCCCGGACCGCGTTCATCCAAATTCTGTAATTCTCCTTCCAGAACGTCTCGTCCGTCGACGTCCAGCCGAAGAAGTACGAGCCGTGATTGCCCGGGTCGGGACGGAAGTAGTCCTCGAGCGACGGATGCAGATAATCGATGAACCAGGGCTGCGTTCGTGCGCGCTGGAGATCACGCGAGGCTTCGTAGATGTCGAAGGTCGGTACCCACGCGACGTGATGCGAGACCATCGAGTCCAGCACCATCTGAAGGCGCGCGGGATCTGCCTCTCGCCAGAGGTGTCCCGCCCAGCGGAAGCGATCCGTCTCGTTGTTGTAGTTGTAGTACGCCGGGAAATCCTGCACGCCACCGGGGATGGCGGCGTCGGGAATGCCATACCAGTGCTCGATGCTGGTGGTGCCGAAGTGGATGTCGTCCCACGCATTGGTCTCCTCGACGCCCACGTGGTGCGCGATGCGCATGCCCAGCTTGTGGGCTTCCTCCTCCATCACCTGCATCATGTCGCGATCGATGCCGAGGATCTTGATGCCATCCGCGCCCATGGCTTTGAGCGCGCGCACTCGCGCGCGAGCGGAATCGGCGTTCGTCGGGCGGCCGAACTGCGGGTAGACGAAGATGCGCGGCGCGGCGAGCGTCCCCTTCGCGCTCGCGTCGCGCCAGGCGAGCGCCTTCTTGGTGTCGCTGCCGACGTCGCGTACGGTGGTGATGCCGCACGCGAGCCAGATCTGAAGCTCGTACTCGATCGGCTGATTCTCGCCGGAGCGCTCGTCCTGCAGATGCGCGTGCGCGTTGATCAGGCCGGGCAGCACGTACTTGCCGGTCGCGTCGATCTCCGCGGTGCCGGCGTCGGCGCGCGGACGCGCCGAGGCACCCCCGCGCCGCAGCGCAACGGGATCGAGCGCGACGATCTGCGTGATCATGCCGTCCTGCACGACGATGTCGAACGGCCCCTTCGCCGGCGTGCCGTTGCCGTCGACGATCGTGGCGTTTCGAATGATGAGACGCGCGGGGCGCGTACCGCTCACGGCCGTCGTCTGGGCAGAAGCAATCGTGGCGGACAGAGCGAGAATCGCGAGGGGGGCTCGCATCTTTACACTCGGAAGAATGGCGGGTGGCGTGCGCCGACGAGACAACCTGCGCCCACGGGGCGCGGAGAGCAAGCGCGTCATCCCGTCGCGAACCGCGTCGCGTGAGCAGCGCCGGAGGGGTCCGACTCGTATTGTACAGGTGATGATTCGAAACGCCTCCGTCTCCGCCGCGCCGGCGCCGCCGCCCGCTGCCGCCCAGCACCTTCCCTTCGATGACGCCGCCAGCCTCGTCACACGCCTCGATGATGAGATCGGGCGCGTGATCATCGGCCAACGCGAAGTGCGCCGCGAGATTCTCGCGTGTCTCTTCGCGGGTGGCCATTGCCTGCTGCGCGGCGTACCTGGTCTCGCGAAGACCTTGCTCATCAAGACGCTCGCCGACGCGGTGCAGTTGGACTTCAATCGCATTCAGTTCACGCCCGACCTCATGCCGTCGGACATTCTCGGCACCGAGGTGATCGAGGACGACGGCGTCGCGGGCAAGCGCCACGTGCGATTCATTCCGGGACCCGTATTCGCGAACATCATTCTCGCGGACGAGATCAACCGCACGCCGCCGCGTACGCAAGCAGCGCTGCTCGAGGCGATGCAGGAGTATCAGGTCACGGTCGGCGGCAAGCGCTACGAGCTGCATCGCCCGTTGTTCGTGCTGGCGACCGAGAATCCGATCGAGCAGGAAGGCACGTACCCGCTGCCGGAAGCGCAGCTCGATCGATTCATGTTCAACGTGGTCATCGAGTATCCCGACGCGCAGGACGAGCGTCGCATCCTCGCCGAGACGACGACGAGCGCCCAGCATTCGGTCCGTCACGTTGCGACGGGAGCGGAGCTCGAGTCGGCGCGCCTCCTCGTGCGCGAGCTGCCGGCCGCCGCGAACGTCGTCGACTATGCTCTGCGTCTCGTCCGTGCCACCCGGCCGAATGATCCGTCGGCGCCGCAGCCCGTGCGCGAGTGGGTCCGATGGGGCGTCGGACCGCGCGCGGGCCAGTCGTTGTTGCTCGGCGCGAAGGCCTGGGCGATGCTCGACGGACGCACGGTTCCCGCGCCCGAGGATGTCACCCGCGTGGCGCTTCCCGTGCTGCGGCATCGCGTGCTCGTGAACTACCAGGCCGAGGCGGATGGCGTGTCGCCGGATGCGGTGATCGCGAAGCTGCTCGACGCCGTGCGGCCATGAGGTTCGACGGGCCGCGATCGTGAGCACCGCGCTCTCGCCATCCGTCGTCGCGTCGATCGACGATCTCGAGCTCGCGGCGCGGCTGGTCGTCGAAGGGCTGCGCACTGGTGGGCACCGCAGCCCGTTCCATGGCTTCAGCACCGAGTTTCGTCAGCACCGGCCGTATCGCGCCGGCGATGACCTGAAGTACCTCGACTGGAAGCTCTTCGCGCGAAGCGATCGGTTGTACACGCGCCAGTTTCGCGAGACAACGAACATGGCCGTGCTGTTCGTGCTCGACACCAGCGCGTCGATGGCGTTTCCGGACGCCTCGCCATCGAAGTTTCGATATGCGCAGATCCTCATCGCCGCACTCGCGTATCTCGTCTCCGAGCAGGGGCACGGCGCCGGCTTGATGACGACGGAAGGTGATCGCTTCGTCTATCTGCCTCCGCGCGGCGGACGGGTACACCTTCGGTCGCTCATCGCGCGCATCGATCGGCTCGTGCCGCGCGGAGCGTGGGATCCGTCGCGGGCGATCGCGCGGGGCGCGCAGCTCCTGCAACGACGCGGAGTGATCGCGGTGGTATCAGATTTCTATGATGCCGAGGAAGGGACGCGCCGCGAGATGCGTCGCGCCGAGCAGCGCGGGCACGACGTGGCGATGCTGCAAGTGCTGTCCCCGGACGAGCGTGCGTTGGCCAGTGCCGGCCAGATCGAGCTCGAGGATCTCGAGTCGGGGCAGCGCCGGCTGATCGACGACGAGGCGGCCGCTCGCCACGATCGGGCGATGCGCGAGTTTCTGGTCCGATGCCGGCGAGAGGCGTTGCGCGACGGCGTCGACTACGCGTTGATGTCGACCGATGTCGCGCCGGAAGTTGTGCTGCGCGGCTATCTCTTGCGCCGGAGTCACGGCGCGGATGCAGGGCACGGCGAGGCCGCTCGCGCATGATCTGGCAGAATCCCTGGGCCTGGCTCGGACTCGGCACACTCGCGTTGCCGATCCTGATCCATCTGCTCGGCCGAGGGCGCGCGCGAGTGCTGCGCTTTCCGTCGCTGCGTTTCGTCGACGCAACGCGGCCGAAGCCCCTCGAGCGGAAGCGAATTCATGATCCGTGGCTGCTCGCGGTGCGTCTCGCCATTCTGGCGGTCGCCGTGATGGCGCTCGCGAAGCCGCTCGTAGAGACGCGTGCCCGGAAGCAGGCGTCCAGCAGCCTCGAAGCGCGCGTCGTGATTCTCGACACGAGCGAGAGCGTGCGTCGTTCGATGACGGGCGGCGTCGATTCCGCGCGCGCCGCGGCGCGGCGGGCAGAGGCGAACGTGCGCGCGGGTGTTCTCGTGGAGACTCCGAATCCAGCGCAGGCGATCGACGGTGGAGTGCAGTGGCTTGCGCGCCAGCCAGGGAAGCGGACGCTCGTCATCGTTTCGGATTTTCAGAGCGGGACGATCGACAGCGCGGACGTTGCGCGCGTGCCGCGTGGCGTCGGCATCGAGCTGGTTCGATTGGGGATGCCGCGGAGCGACAGTCTCGTTGCACTGCGTGGTACCTCTGTGACGGGTGATATCGACGTACACGCCGTCGTGGTCGACGGCGCGACCGACGTCGATTGGCGGCGTGCGAGCAACCCGTCGCCCCACGCCGCGCGTCTCGAGATGCTCGGCGGCGTCGCCGATGCGGCGGTGATCGATGCCGTTCGCCGGGCCGCGCTCCAGAGACCGGTGGAGGCCTCCGGCGATTCGGCGCACGGCATCGCGATCGTGTTTCCATCGTACGGCCAACGCGCGGCACTGGCACGCGCGAACGAACCGCTGACGGACTGGATGATCGGTGTCGTCCTCCGGCTCGCTCGTGATTCCACGCTCGCGGTAGCCGCCGCGAACGATTCAGCGATCGCGCAGGCACCTGGCGGCATCGTGATCGCACGCGATGCGCGGGGCGCGCCGAGCGTCGTCGCGGCACGCGATGGAACGCGACTATTGCTATTCGAGAATGCGAATACGGCGAGTGTGACGTCCGTCGCGCTGCTGTCGGCCGCCATGCACGCGGACGCAGCGAACTCTCCCGCGGGCGAGGTCGATCCGGGAACCACGCCGGATGCGACATTGGCGACGTGGCAGCGCGTCGCCGCGCCGGCGCCCGTGAGTCGGACGGCCAATGCGCAGGACGCCTCCGACGGGCGATGGTTGTGGATGATCGTGGTATTGCTGCTCGCCGTCGAAACGTGGATGCGCCGTGACCGCGTCGCGGTGCGCGATCTAGGAGAATCTCGTGAGCTCGCGGCCTGAGGCTCACGCACTCAGCGACTTTCTGCGGCGCGCTGCGCGCCGGCTGGCGTGGTCGTCAGTCGCAGAGGGCGCCGCAGCCGGATTCATCGTCGCGTTGCTCGTCGCGATTGTCTTCTGGATTCGCGGCGAGTCGCGCACCATCGAACTGCTCGCGATCGGCGTCGTGCTCGCGGCATTGGGCGTCGCGGTGCGTCTGATGCGGTCGCGCGACGAGCGGCGTCGAGTGGCGTACGTGGTCGAGCGGCGGGTGCCCGCCTCGAAGAACCTCGTCGTAACGGCAAGCGAGCTCGATCGACTGGACGTAGCTCCGCACGTGGCCGATCTGGTGCTGCAGCGTGCGACACACTTCGTGAGCGCGCTCGATGTCGACGAGCTGTTTCCATTGCGCAACGCGGGATTCGCCGCGGCGACGGCGCTGGCGGCATGGGCCGTGACCATCGCGATCGCGACGACTGTGCATGCAACCCCAGCGGCATGGCGGTCGATCGGCTCACCTGGCGGAGCGGCGCTTGCGCTCGAGGACTTGCGCGCCGAGATCACGCCGCCGGTGTATGCCAAGCGCGCGCGACAGACGATCGAGAATCCGGCACGCATCGAGATGCTGGCGGGCAGCAAGCTGCATCTCGTGGCGCGCGTGCGTGCGTCGCGAGTCGTGCTCGAGACGCTGGATAGGCGAGATACCGTCGCCGTGAAGAACGGTTCACTCAGCGTCGATCTCACGCCGACAACCGACGGCTACGTAGTGCTCGAGCCTCTTCCTGCCGGCGAACGGAAGCTCATCGGGCTCAGTGTGACGCCGGATGCGCCGCCGCGAGCGCGCATCACCGCGCCGGGAAAGGATCTGTTCCTCGACGATCCGCATCGCACCCTCGACGTCGCGATCGATGCGACGGATGACATCGGCCTCGCGACGCTCGCGCTCAAGTACACGAAAGTCGCCGGCTCGGGGGAACGCTTCACATTTACCGAGGGAACGGTCCCGATCCAGGTGACGCGCACGAGCGCCCGCGCATGGGCCGCCCGGGCGCGTTGGAATCTCGACTCGCTCGGACTGGCGCCTGGCGACATGATCGTCTATCGCGCGGTGGCGACGGACCAGCGTCCGGGCGCGCCGCCGTCGGAGTCAGATTCCTATATTGCTGAAATTCTAATTGGTGGCGGTGGTGCCGCGGCGGGCTTCTCGGTCGACCCCGAGCAGGAGCGCTACGCGGTGAGCCAACAGATGGTGATTCTCAAGACGGAGCGACTCGCCGCGCGGAAAGCGCAGATGTCGGCCGACGAGTACGCGAATGGCGCCGCCGAGCTCGCGGCCGAGCAGCGCAAGGTTCGCGCGCAGTTCGTGTTCATGATGGGCGGCGAGCTCGCCGACGCGCCTGATCCGAACGGCAGCATGACCGACCTCAACGAGGAAGCGGAGGCCGAAGGCGAGGACGACCTGCTCGCCGGGCGCAACGCGAACAAGGGTCGCGTCGCGCTGCTGCGAGCGATTCGCTCGATGAGCCGAGCGGCAACGTCGCTCGACACCGCCGATCTCCCGGGCGCGCTACCGCAGGAGCGCGCGGCGCTCGCGTCGCTCGAGAGCGCTTTCTCGCATGCGCGCATACTGTTGCGTGCGCTGTCCGAACGAGAGCAGCTCGATCTCACGCGGCGTTTGACAGGCGTGTTGAACGATGCGTCGACCGACGTGCGTCCCATTGCACCGGCGACGGAGAACGTGCGGACGACGCAACTCCGCGCGGGCCTTTCGGGCGTCGCATCGCTCGCTGGCTCCACGCGTCTCGATGCTCGCGCGGCGACGACGGCATCGATGCTTGCCGAGCAGGTGCTGCGCGTCGATGCGTCGGATCGAACCCTGCAAGGCATCGCGTCCGTGCTGTCCGATGCGTCGCGGGCCATTGCGCGAGGCAAGTCCGACGATGCCCATCGTCTGCTCGAGCAGGCTGCCGCGAGTATTGCGAGCGTGTTGCGTGGCACGGTAATGGATGCGCCCATGCAGCGATCGAGCTTCGATGTCGACCGCACGCGTGGTGCGCTCACCGATGCACTTCGCGGAACCGGCACGCCGCGATGAATCGCGATCGCATTCTTCGTGGCGCACTCCGTACCATCGCGATCGTCATCGCGGTACTCGGCGCAGTCGACCCCGCGATCACGACGCGGCATGCGGCGCGGCCGATCGTGTCCGTCGTCGGCGCGGACTCGGCGGCGGTCGCGCGCGTCGCACAACGCATGGATGCGCGAGCCGACGCGATTCGCGCGCCGTTCGCGGTGGCTGACGCGTCGGTCATCGTGGGCGAAGCGCTGCCTTCGACCGAGGAGGTGAATGCACTTGCGCGGCCCGTCTTCGCTCTGCGCGAAGATCCATCGGCGGCGCGCGTATCGATCGCGAATGTTCGAGTTCCATCATGGGTGCCCCGTGCGGCTCGCGTTCCCATCGAGGTCGACGTCGAGGTGAATCATGCGCACGGACGGCGGATCGACGTCTCCGCGACGAGCGGCGGCGTGATCGTCGCGCAAGCGTCGTCCCCCATTGCTGCCGACTCCGCGCGAATATCCGTTTCGCTCGGCTACGTTCCGACCGCCGCCGGCGCGAGCTTGCTTCGCGTGTCGGCCAACATTGCAGGTGTGCGCGACTCGGCTGTCGCGGACGCCGTCGTCGATGTGCGCGACGTTCGCTGGAACGTGCTCGTGTACGATGCGCGTCCGAGCTGGATGTCGACCTTCGTTCGTCGTGCGCTCGAGCAGGATCCACGGTTCGCCGTCACGAGTCGTGTCGTGACGTCGCGCGGCGTGAGCACGGACGTCGGACGTCCACCGGCGCGCCTCGACGACGCATCAGCGCTCGAAGCGTTCGATGCCGTCGTCGTCGGTGCGCCTGACGCATTGAGTGCGCAGGACGTAGCCGGCCTGGAGACGTTTCTCAGACGCCGCGCTGGTGGCGTGATGTTGTTGCTCGATCGCCGCGCGTCCGGCCCGTATGAACGACTCGCGTCGGTCACGTCATGGCAATCCGACAGCGGCAAAGCGATGACCGTCGTCGCTCGGAGCGATTCGATTCGCGCGGCGGAGGTAACGTGGCCCGCGACGCTTCCGCCAGGCGCCGAGGCGATGGCATTCGCACGCTTGGGAGACACGGCTCGCGCGGCGGTGTGGGGGACGAACGTCGGCGCGGGGCGCGTCGTGACGAGCGGCGCGCTCGACGCGTGGCGATTCCGCGACCGGGGATCGAGTGAGAGCGGGCCGTCGAGCTTCGATCGGTTCTGGCGCGAGCTCGTCGCGAACGTGGCGAGTGGTTCGCCGAGTCCGCTCGATGTGCGCGTCGCGCATCCGGTCATGCGGCCTGGTGAACGAACGTCCGTCGCCGTGACGTTGCGGGAGGCAGCGCTCTCGTCGGCGCCAAGCATTCATGCAAGCGCAGCCGCGGTTATCTCGAATGGTCGACAGAGCACGGCCATCCGACTGCTGCCGACTACACGTTCGGGTGAGCTGATTGCGGAGCTCACGGCGCCGTCGACACGCGGCGTGTATCGAGTTGCAGTATCGAGCGGCAATGCGCGTGCGGAAGTGCCATTCGTGGTTGTTCCCGATGCTGCTCCACCGCATGCGTCGCGCTCGGATCTCGTCGCGGCACTCGCGAGCGAGCGCGGTGGCGGAGTGATCGACGCCTCCACGTCCGATGTGGCGCGGGCTGTCACTGCCGCGATTCACGCACCGGCGCGCGCCGTCGCGTGGCACCCGATGCGCTCGGCATGGTGGATCGTATTGTTCGCGGGCGCCCTCAGCGGTGAATGGTGGCTGCGGCGCCGCCGCGGCGTGCGCTGATCCGGGTGATCCGCATCACCACTTGGTGCCGGCACCACTGTCACGTGCTCCCCTGAGCGCGTAGCCCATTCCGCCGACGCGGTACCACCGATAGCCGAACGACTCCAGCGCGACGCGATGGACATCGCTCTTGTCGGCGCGGATCTGATCGTTCTCGAGCAGATTCACCAGGAAGTCGCCACCCTCGACCTTCACCTGGAACCGGGCCTGCTGCGGACGCGATGAGAAGTTGTGAACGACCACGACCGCGTTGCCTCGCCACTCGTAGCAGATGGCCAGCACATACGGTGTGTGCGTTGGGAGAATCGTCCACGAGCCCCAGCCGATCTCCGGACATTCCTTGCGAAGGCGAATCATCTTCACGGTCCAATTGAGCAGCGAGTTCGGATCGCGCCGCTGCGTTTCGACATTCACTTCCGCGCAACTGTACGGCCCTTGCGAGATCACCGGCTTGAGCGGCTTCTCGGACGTCGTGAATCCACCCTGCTCCTCGCTCGACCACTGCATCACCGTGCGCACCGCGTTCCGTTCGCGCAGTCGCAGGTCGTCGCCCATGCCGATCTCGTCGCCGTAGCGAATCACGGGCGTTCCGGGGAGTGAAAACATCGCGCTGTATGCGAGCTCGACATGGCTGCGTTCGCCGAGCATGGGAGCGAGCCGCCGGCGAATCCCGCGATCGTAGAGCTGCATGTCCGGGTCGGGACCGAATCGCTCGAAGACCAGCGCGCGCTGTTCTTTGGTCAGACGTCCGAGATCCAGCTCGTCGTGATTCCGAAGGAAGTTCGCCCATTGCGCGCTTGGCGGCAGGCTGCGCGTCGCCTTGAGCGATGCGCCGAGCGGCCGCGCGTCGCCCGACGCGAGCGCGTAGAACAGATGCTGATTCACATAGAAGTTGAACATCATGTGAATCCCGTTGCCGTCCATGAAGTACTTCTTGTGCTCGGGAGGCAGCACGTTCGCTTCGCCGAGCATGATCGCTCCCGCGGTGCGCCACTGGAGGAAGCTGCGCATCTGCTCGAGATACTCGAAGTGCAGCGGCGGTTTTCGTCCGCTCGCGTTGGGCGAGCCTTCGATCACGAACGGCACCGCGTCCACCCGAAAGCCCGATACGCCGAGCGCGAGCCAGTAGCCCATGATGCGACGGACCTCGGTGCGGACGTCGTCGTTGTCCATGTTGAGGTCCGGCTGGAAGTC